>Ga0068855_100002350_pt1 | contig 23344 bp, 22 predicted proteins | sample KBSCornC52_FD_66592 | JGI IMG/M metagenome (GOLD analysis project Ga0068855, IMG submission 66592) | Corn rhizosphere microbial communities from Kellogg Biological Station, Michigan, USA - KBS Corn C5-2 | ecosystem: Host-associated > Plants > Roots > Rhizosphere > Soil ...
TGATCGAGGGCGCGGCGTACCACACCACGCGCTCTCCCGGCGCGAGCTCGGCGATCAAGACATTGGCCACTGCGGGCGGGACACCTTCGAGCATGGAGGAAAGGGGATGGTTGAGGGTTGAGGATTGATCGCCATCGCTGGTTGATCGAAATCCGCGCCCAAGAGAGCGCGGCTATCCACTGGTAAAGCGGAGGCCTATTTCCCCACCGCGGGCGCGGCGAAACCGCTGTCATGCATCCACTCGACCAGCCGTTGCGGCCACGAGTGGATCGACTCGAATTTGGAGCGGCCACCCAATCCGAACCCGTGTCCACCACGCGCGTAAAGATGGACCTCCACCGGGCGCTTGGCCTGCTCGTATTTCGCCAGTTGATCGAGGATGGGAGTGACGTGGCTGAGATCGTCATTGGCCACCACGAAGAACGCCGGCGGCACATCATTGGAGATCGGGCCGGAGGGAACACCGAGCGGTCCCGGATAAATCGAGATCTGAAAATCCGCGCGGCAATTCATCCGGTCGATCGGATCGGCCGCCTGCGCGTTTCCCTCCGTCGGACTGTAAACCAGCATGGCCACCACCTCGCCGCCGGCCGAGAAACCCATCACTCCAATGCGCTTCTGATCCAGGTTCCATTCCGCCGCCCGGCTGCGAATCACCCGCATGGCCCGCTGCACATCCTGCCGCGGATGAATGTCGAGAGAGTAGGGGGACCCTTCCTCCCGCGGCAGCCGATGCTTCAGCACAAAGGCTGTCACCCCGAGATCGTTCATCAGCTTCGCCGGTTCCGCCCCTTCGCCGCCAAAACCGAGCTGGCGATGTCCACCGCCCGGAATGATCAACACCGCCGCGCCATTCGCTTTCTCCTTCGGCGCCGGAAACACCGTGATCGAGGGATTATTGACATGCGTCACCGTCGTGCCCTTGACCACTTCTGGCACGTCCTTCAGCGACTCAAACCCCGGTGCGCCATTAGCCCAAAGATGAATGACCAGCGGCTCTTCCGCCCGGGCGAAAGACGCAGCAGAGACAAATAAAATGAAGGCGAGGAGGAACGACAATGATTTCATGCGCCAGCCTTTTCGCATGCCCGCGCGCGGATGGAAAGCATTCGGGAATTTCCACAAATTCGGCGCTTCCCACGGAGAGTGTTTACGATAGTGCGGGGATACGGAATGGCGCGGCAGCGTTTTGGAGCGGCGTTGCACCCTGAGCATTCCCCACATTCTGCAAAGAGGAGATTGGCCCGCGAATCACACGGATGACACAAATGAAATCCTTCCCAATTCGCGTTATCTGAGTGATTCGCGGGCTCCTTCGTTGCCTTTTTGAGATGTAGGTAATGCTCAGGTTGCATCCGCCGCTTTGGGAGCCGGTCTTCGAAAAGCGGCGGGGCACCCGAAGCATTACCCACAAGTCGGAACCGCTGGGCTGGCTCATTTCAAGCCTTCGGCCTGGGCAAGTGTCGTTCCGGTTCGTGGGTAATGCATAGGCTATGCGTGCCTCCCCTTTTTGCCGCTACCCCTCCCGGCGATGATTCGGCAATTTCCACAAATTCGGCGCCCCCCGCCCAAGCGCATTCTCAATAAAACTGGAGCCGCAGTGGAGGCGCACCTCGGTGCGCCCGTTGACGCTGCCTCTACCTGTCAAAAGAAATAATCCGAAAAGGGGGAGCGTAATCGTGCGTGGCTCGCCCGTTTTCGGCGACGTGAGCGTCTGGCGGTAGTGAATCCGGGCGGCTTTTCCGAAAATCCGAACGATTTCCGGCGTGGCCCGCCGAAACCCCAAAATGCCCATGCACAATCGTCGTATGCACTCCTTAGAGTCTTACCGCGATAGTGCCGCCACCCCGGCGGCAGTCACCCGTCACCACCATCTTAAAACCGAAAGGGCTGTGCATTCCTCAAGCCATTCGCCTTTTCTCGATCCTCTTCTTGGAAGGCGGACCCGTGGAGGACCTGAACGATTCCATCACCATTCAACCCGGCGGCGCGCCGCAATTGAAAGGCCTGCTGCCATGAGCGACCGCACCTTTGATCCGCTCCGCGCGTATACCCCTGTTGAATTTGCAGAACTTTCTCCCGCGCCCGGCCCCGGCGCGGACCTTTCCACCCCTGCGCCGCTCCTCACCGCCCGCGCCGCCTACCCCACCGATTCCGTGCTGGAAAACTTCATGGCTTTCGCTCGCGAGTATTCGGAAAGCGAGGACTCCATGCTCATCGGCGCCGTGCTCCCGGTGGTCAGCCGTCTCCTCGCGCGACGCGTCTTCATCAACTTCGCCGGGCGCAAATATCCCAACCAATTCCCGGTGGAGTGAAGACCCAATGGGGTCAGGCGAGCGATAGCCACACCCGGGAGCCGGGCGGCTTTCCGTCTGGAACCGCGCCGTCCAAGGCGGGTTCGCGGATCGGTTGGACGAGGTTCGCCTCCCTTACGGCGATCTCACTTTCGGGCAGATGACAACGGGCCCGGAATACTTTTTCCGCCGCGGCGAATACCCTCCAGTGGGTCTCGAGAGAGTGCGCCGGTAATTCCTCATCGAACTCGACGATGGCGGTCGCCCTCGCCATCAGGCCATGCTGCTCGACCGGCTTTCTAAACGCCACCAGGCCGATCTTGAATTGACTGCTGGTCGTTTCGGGAGCGGGGGGAGTGCAGCAACGCATCGACTACTGAATCGCATCCCAAAAGCGACGCGGCTTTCCGGCTTTCGAATGGATTTAAAGCACGGCCGATTGGCCGGGAATTTCTTGCTTCACGCTGCAGCCGGCATCCTCTTCCGCAGGCCGCATCGGAGCCTCCGCCTTGCGCGCAAATCCGGGTGATGTGGAATCGGCTTCCAGCCCGGAAGAAAATGGCCACCGTGCCCGTTGCTCCCGCGGGCGACTTGGTCGCTGGAGCGTTTAGGCTCGCCGGCCGGTCAGCAATTGAAGGACGAAAAGGATAATCGCAATCACCAGGACGATGTGGATCAAGCCACCCGCGACGTGAAAGCTGAACCCGAGCAACCAGAGAATGAGAAGGATGAGGGCGATGGTATAGAGCATGTGGACAGACCTCCGTCTGAAGTTCGTTGCGGCGATGGTGGGTGCGTGTGGACGGCAGGCCGCCGCAGCCTCAGAGACTGTCTCCAAGGGAACCTGTCGAGCCGTCAAAGGATGCGGGAATCGAAACCCGCATCCCCTGACTGCCGGTTACTTTTCGTGCTTCCGGTCGTGGTGTTTCCATTCGCCGCCGTAAATCCATTTCCCGTCGTGCTCATAACGATCCTTGTAGTGTTTGCCTTCCCATTCGAAGTCGCCGGCTTCGTGCTTCCCGCCGTGGTAATACTGCTTGTTGTAGAAGTAGTAGTCGCCGTCATAATCGTCCGGCACGTTTGTCCACGTTCCAGTGGTGACGGTGATATGAGGTTCAGCCCTGAGCAGCGGGGCGGTAGCGAGGCCCGCAGTGAGGCACAGCAGAATCAATGTTGTTTTCATTGCCAGAGAATCGCTGGCTGCCCGGTCTATGGATGTTTATGGACCACCGATGGGCTGGGTCGCGCGGCTCGCAGAGGCGCCGGTCCCAACCACCTCCAGAAGCGCAATGAACGCGGGTTCGTGAGCGGTCTCAAATTGCGCGGAACCAAGATCACGGAATTCCCGGTGGGGCATTGACGCTCACTTCAAAAGCGGCGCGACAGACAGGCTCTCGCGATCGTCGTGAAGTAGATCCAGTTGGATTACGTGACCGAGAGCCAGACCGGGCGCCGGCGATGAGATGGCAATCTTACCGTCCCTGCTGATCCCGATACTCCGGTGTCAGTCTCACGCCCGGCCAGCCAGGGATTTGGCGCTGGCCATCCTTATCGTAACGCACGATGCGAGTGGGACGCAGGATGCGGTTGTTCCGGGCAATGAGCTGATCAAAGTCTTCGTCAGTGAGATGGAAACCAACGGAACGCAGATAGATGAATGAACGAGAACTGCGTTTCAGCTCGGTGACGAGCCGATCCAGCAGCGCCTTCTCCGGTTCATTGGATGGCTGGGCCGTGGATGTTTTTTTCTCGCTCTTGTCACCCTCGCGTTTCATTCCGGCGATGGCGGGAGAGAGAGTCAATGCGCCGAAGAGAATGATGACGATGGATCGCGTATTCATGGGGGGGGGGCCGGAATGCATACGGTTGCCGTTACCGGGCCTCAAGCGTGAATCTCGCGGACATCTACTGGCTCAGGCCGCTTCCGCTTTGAGCTCGGCTTGGTATTGACGTGGGGTCATTCCTCTCCGCCAAAACTCAATGGGCGGTGACTTCCACCTGGGCCGCACCTCGCAACCAATCTCGAAGCGCCGGAGAGGCAGTGCGGCATTGCGGCGGAATCAGAGCATCTACTATTATTGCAGGGGACAATCCCGGTGACGCCAGGATGCTCCCGTTTCAAAGTCTTTTCCGTATTTCCAAATGATCAGCGACTATCATGCAATGTGGGTTGTCCGGCAATTCACCAACGGGAACGCTTTCTTCTTTGGGATTGTGTTGCTCATCGCAGCCCTTGTTTGGTCGATGTTTCGCAAACAGAATGCACTTTCCCATGTCGCGTTGTTATTAGGCATTGTCTTTGTGTCCGCCTCTTCCACACCGCTGCCGCCCTGGTTTTATGCGTTGTGGGCGGTCGGCCTTGTGGGGTTTGTCGTGGTAAATTGCGAGGCGTTACTTCTCTAACGTTATCGGCACACCCGGTGCCACGATCGATGGTATCCATCTTTCGCAATCCGGCCAGGTGCTGATGGCGAATTTGGTCTCGCGAGTGATGGGCTCGGCAACGGATTTGCGGTGAGGGCGCTGGAGCAGGGACGCATGGAGTGAATAGCTGGTCACCAGCCCGAATTGATTCACGCTGCTGGCGGCCGTCATTCCGTCGGGAAAGCGGAGGCGAAATCATACAGCGCATGAAAATCCTCAATCTTGTCTTCCGGTCGCTCACCGAGACGGCCAGCTTCGATCAGGTGGTAAACGATAGTGCCAATGTCGCCAGTGGTACAAACGCCCCAACTCGATAAGGTGCTCAAGGCATTCTTCCCAAACTCCTCCAACGCCAATGAGCGGAATGCCAATGCCACATCCTGGCCGCTGACATGTTCACCACCGCTATGAGCAGCGGCCTTTCCCAGAGCACGAAGAACGAACCTGTAGGCCTCAGTCTTAAATCTGGAATCGGCTAGCGCCAACTGTTCAAAGATTGAATCTGGTGAAAATGGATAAGCCGCGGTTTTCGCAGTTTTGTTCGGCCCCCTTTCTGAGACCCATTTCTTCATGTGCGCCATGACCTCCAGCCAGGTCAGGGCATACTCTTTCCCTTGTTCCCCTGATGTAATGTCCGTGAAACTGATTCCCTTTGATTTCATCACTCTTTTCATTTCTGTCAGGCAGGGTTGGCAGATTGACGCTCCACACTTTGCGCCACAATAACGACACCCCGCCTCCAGCCTGGCCTGAGCCAGGGCGAATTCCTTCGGATAATGCGTCTGGAAGCATTGCTGGCAAAGATTCCTCTGTGATGTTTTTCCTTCAGTGATCGAGGTCCAGCCCACATTGGCTTCTCTTTTATTGCAGCGTTCGCAGAGCATGCGCGATTCTGCATCTGAAATCAGGCGAGAGCAATTTTGAGAGATCCAACGACTTCAACCATTGGCTGCCGACATGGGGAGATGCGTCCGTTCCTCCTGTTGTTTCTACCCAGCCAAAAAGACGCCGTAAGTTGCTGGAAATCCAAAAAGTGGAGGCGAGGGGAGTTGAACCCCTGTCCTGATGACTCTCGCCACAAGTTTCTACATGCGTAGCCCGTCCTTGATTTGAGGAGAGAAACGATTGGCGGGCAAACTGCCCTCTCCCGGTCGACCACGAAATTTTCTTACCTTTGGGCGCGGTCATTCCGCCCTCGGGCCAGCCTGCTGTCGTCGCCCCCGCCGCCAGCAGGCGTCACAGCGGGGACGTCACGGTCAATTAAGCCGCGAGGGCCAGCTCCTCCGAAGAGAAGTCGGCTTCAACTACGTTGTTCGCAGTTATGTTTTGCCCAGGTGTTTTAACGAGGCCAACCAGGCTTCCTCGGCATGCGGCCTGTGTCTCGAACCAACAGTCGAAACCAGTACGCCCCCTTTTCGGGATAACGCGAAGGTAGCGGAGGGATCGTGGGATGCAAGGGGAATGCTTAGTGCTTAGTGCTTAGTGGGGAATGCGAAATGGTCTCATGGAGTGCGAACGGGTGTGGAATGGGAGAGTGGCAGATGGCAGATGGGAGATGGCAGATGGCAGATGGCAGAAGGCAGATGGCAGATGGCCCTGCGGAGCGAGAGCAGATGCGGTGAAGCGACTTGGGCTGCGTGGAGAGGCCGCGCAAGGAGCGGCTGCTTCACAGATTACTGATCACTGATCGCTTGGCTCTCGGCTCTCGGCTCTCGGCTCATGGATCTCCATCCTGATCCCACTCTCGCACCGCACCACCCGAGGCCGCCCTTCGGCTCCCGATTCTCGCCACTGAGTACTAAGCACCAAGCACTGCACACTTGTCCCCACCTCCCGCCCAGCTACCCTCCGCCCATGCTCAAGCCTCTCCTCCCGCTTTTCCTTCTGGCGGCGTTGTTCGCCCTCTCCGGCTGCTCCTTGTTTCACCGGAAGGCGCCGAAGTCTTCGGCGCACATCTACGAAGGAGATTCGCCGACGTTGCACTTTACCGACAAGCCGGAAGCGGCGGGCGGTGAGGTCAACCCTTATTGACCGCCGGGACGACGACGACCGGGCAGCGGGCTTCCTTGACGACGCCGTGGGTGACGCTGCCGACAAGCAGATCGTAAAAGGCGCCGTGACCGTGGGAACCCATGACGATGAGGTCGGCCTGCTGTTCGCCAGCTTCGTGCAGGATTTTGTCGACGATCGGCCCCTGGATGTGCACGGCGGTGACGTCGGCGCCACTGGCCAGGAGTCGCGTCTTGAGGTCATCGAGCCGCTGGCGCTCGACCTTGTAATCGCGGGCGGTGGCGATCCGCACCGTGGGCGGGCCGGCTTCGAAGCCAACGAAATCGGGTTCGGGCTCGGCGACGTTGAGGACGATCAGGCGGCCCTGGAAGGCCGCGGCGAATTTCCGCGCGGTTTCAACGACGTTGGTGGTGACATCGGAGAAATCAACGGGAACGAGTATGTTTTTCATTTATTGCCTCCTTGTTAATTTCGCACGGTAGGGTAGCCCTGCGTGCCCCTCCTGTCGCACTATTCCTTGCCATTCCCCGGTCGTCAATTGGCCCTTCCGGAGCTACCGTTTTCCTGTGTCCGATCTCTTTTCCACTGAAGCACCTCCCGAACCGCAGGTAGCGACGAATGCGCCGCTGGCCCAGCGGATGCGTCCGCGTTCGCTCGAGGAGTACGCCGGTCAGGGGCATATCCTGGCGCCGGGGAAGCTGCTGCGCCGGGCGATCGAGGCGGACCGTATTTCGTCGATCATCCTTTTCGGACCTCCGGGGACCGGGAAGACGACGCTGGCGGAGATCATTGCCAGCGCCACCCAGTCGCGTTTCGAGCGGCTGAGCGGGGTGGAGAGTAATGTGGCGGATCTGCGGCGGGTGATCGCGACGGCGGCCAATCGGCTGACCAACAAGGGCGAAAAGACGATCCTGTTCATCGATGAAATTCATCGCTGGAACAAAGCGCAGCAGGATGTGTTGCTGCCGGATGTGGAGCGGGGGACGGTGCGGCTCATCGGCGCGACGACGCACAATCCGTTTTATTACATCAACTCGCCGCTGGTTTCCCGTTCGCAGGTCTTCCAACTCGAGCCGCTCACACCGGCGGATCTGGTGAAGCTGGAGAAGCGGGCGCTGGCGGATGAAGAGCGAGGCTATGGGAAGATGAAGCTCGAGGTGGCCGAGGAGGCGCTGGTGCATCTCGCCACGGTGGCCGATGGCGACGCGCGGAAATGCCTGAATGCGCTGGAGATCGCGGTGGTGACGACGGTGCCGGACCAGGGGGGCGTGATCCGCATCGACCGCGCGATTGCCGAGGAGTCGATCCAGAAAAAGGCGGTGGTCTACGATGCGGGTGACGATCAGCACTACGATACGATCAGCGCTTTCATCAAGAGCGTGCGGGGGAGTGATCCGGATGCGGCGCTCTACTGGCTGGCGAAGATGCTCTATGCGGGAGAGGATATTCGCTTCCTCGCCCGGCGCCTGGTGATCCTGGCCAGCGAAGACATCGGCATGGCCGATCCGCAGGGGATCGTCATCGCGGTCGCGGCGCAGCAGTCGGTGGAATTCATCGGCCTGCCCGAGGCGCAGATTCCGCTGGCCCATGCCACGGTGTATCTGGCCACCGCGCCGAAATCGAATCGGGCCTATGCGGCGATCCTCGCGGCGAAGAAGGAGGTGCAGGAAGGCGTGACCCTCGCGGTGCCGAGGCATCTGCGTGACAAAAGCAGCAAGCGCGCGGCCAAGGCGTTTGGCCACGAGGGGTATCAATACAGCCACGATTTCGAAGGGGCGTATGTCCCGCAAGCGTATCTGCCCGAGGGGCGGCGCTATTACGAACCGAGTGATCAAGGCTACGAGAAGCGCGTGCGGGAGCGGCTGGAATACTGGCGGGCGCTTTTCGAGCAGGCACAGGCCGAGGGGAAGACGAAATGATTGAGGATGGCGTGCTTTTATCGGTGCCGTGACCACGGGAAGGGGCGGCATTACAAGGCAGCGGCGCCCCCGATCAGGCTCACAGAGACTGGCGACCACGCCGTTGGCGCTAATGGCGCGCCGGTTGGCGGGTTGTGCGGAGAACCCATCACCCCTTCCCGCCATGCCTTCCTGCCGCTTTCTCCCCATACTCCTCACTCTGCCTCTCGCCCTTTCGGCCTTTGCCGAAGAGAAAGCGCCAGCACCTCAAGACACCTTCCTCGAGCCCGAGGCCGCCGGACCCGATTTCGCCACTCAGGGCGAATACACCGGCGAAAAATGCGCGGCGCAGGTGATCGCGCTCGGCGCGGGTAAATTTCATATCGTCGGCTGGAGCTACGGGCTGCCGGGGACGACCGATGAGGCCGAGAAGAAGGTCGAAGTCGACGCGCAGCGCGAGGGGGACAAGGTGACCTTCGATGGCAACGGCTGGAAGGGGCAGATCGAGGCGGGACAATTGATGGGCACGAACGACCAGGGCCGCACCTTCGAGTTGCGCCACATCGTCCGCGAATCGCCGACGCTCGGGGCCAAGCCGCCGGCCGGTGCGCTCGTGCTTTTCGACGGCACCAACGCCGATGCCTGGGCGGGCGGACACATGGACGATCGCAAGCTGCTTGCCGCCGGCACGAAGTCGAAGCAGAAGTTCGGCGACTTTACTTTGCACGTCGAGTTCCGCACCCCCTTCAAACCCACTGCGCGCGGTCAGGGGCGCGGCAACAGCGGCGTCTATCTGCAGGATCGTTACGAGGTGCAGGTGCTCGATTCTTTCGGATTGAAAGGCGAGAGCAATGAGTGCGGCGGCATCTATTCGAAGATCAAGCCGCGGCTGAATGCCTGCTTCCCGCCGCTCTCCTGGCAAACCTATGACATCGACTTTGAGGCCGCGCGCTTCGATGCCGACGGCAAGAAGAAGAAGGACGCGGTCGCGACCGTGCGGCAGAATGGCATCCTCATCCAGGATCACGTCGACATTCCCGGACCCACCGGCGGTGGCCAGCCGGAAAAGGCGGAGCCGGGGCCGATTCAGTTGCAGGGACATGGGAATCCGGTGTTCTTCCGCAATGTCTGGATCGTGGAGAAGAAGTAGGGGGCGAAGAAGTGCTTAGTGCTTAGTGCTTGGTGACGAAGTCGCGGCGGGACGCGTGGTGTGGAGGTTTGACACGACGGCGGCGGTTCGCCTTTGTTGGCGCATGCCGTGCGAGCCCGCTGCATGAAGACCTCGGAATTCCGCGTTGATGCCGCGGCGGCAGGGGCGCGCCTCGATCAGTTCCTCGCCGGTGCCGCGGGCGGCCTTTCGCGGGCACGCATTCAGGATTTGATCAAGGAAGGGCACGTGACGCTGAACGGTAGCGTTGCGAAAGCGAGTGCCCGGCTGCGGGTTGGCGATGTCGTGACGCTCCATGAGCCTCCGCCTGTGCCTACGGAAACGGTGGCGGAGGACATCGCGCTCGATGTGCTTTTCGAGGACGACGATCTGATCGTGCTCAACAAGCCGGCCGGCCTCGTCGTGCATCCGGCGGCGGGCAATTGGTCCGGCACGGTGGTGAATGCCTTGCTGCATCACTGCCGGACCTTGTCCGGGATTGGCGGCGAACAACGGCCGGGGATCGTCCATCGACTGGACAAGGAGACGAGCGGATGCCTCGTCGTGGCGAAGAACGACGCCGCGCATCAATCCCTCGCCAAGCAATTTGCCGGGCGTGAAGTGACGAAGATTTACCTCGCCCTCGCGGCGGGCAAGCTGGCGCGGAAGAGTGGAGTGATCGAGGCGCCGATCGGCCGCCATCCCGTGCAGCGGAAGAAGATGACCGTGCTGCCGGCAGACAAGGGCCGCGCGGCGAAGACCGGCTATCGCGTGCTGGCCGAATTGCCCGTGGGCGTGCTGGTGGAGTGCACCCTGCACACCGGGCGCACGCACCAGATCCGGGTGCATCTCAAGCATCTCGGCCATCCGATCCTCGGCGATGAGGTCTATGGACGGCGTGGTGATTTCCCGCGGCAGATGCTGCATGCGTGGCGACTGGGCTTCGTGCATCCGGGTAGCGGAAAACGTTTGAATTTCGAGTCGCCGATCCCACCCGATTTCGTAGAAGCTGGTGTCCCGAACCATCTGCCATGAGCGAATTCCCCAACGCCCTCGATCTCGTCTACAGCACGCTACGCGAATTGCGCGAGCAAGGCGTGGAATTGCGCGCTTCGACGGAGGCGCTGGAACGCCTCGCCAATACCCGCACCGCGGCACCCGTGGCGTCGTCGTCGGCTGCCTCGCCAACAGCCGCTGTGGTGGCGTCCGCGGCTCCGGCACGGAAGCCGGCACCCGCACCCGAGCCGATGAAAGCAGCCGGCCGGGTCGGCGAAGCAGCGCCGGTCTCGCATTTCGATGGCCCGCGGGTCGCCCCGCTGGAGGGTTCGAAAGCGGAGCGTCTCGCCGCGATGCGCGGCCCGGTGCTGGCCTGCACGAAATGTCCGCATCTGGTGAAGTCGCGCACGCAGGTCGTTTTTGGCGTCGGCAATCCCGAGGCGGAGTTGATGTTCGTCGGCGAAGCGCCTGGCGAAGACGAAGACCGGCAGGGCGAACCCTTTGTCGGCAAGGCGGGCCAATTGCTGACCAAGATCATCGAGACGATGGGCTTTCCCCGCAGCGACGTCTACATCGCCAATGTCCTCAAGTGCCGCCCTGATATGCCGCCGGGGATGCCTGGCAATCGCAAGCCGAAGGCCGAGGAGATGCAGACCTGCCTGCCGTATCTGCGCGAGCAGATCGAGATCATCCGGCCGCGCGTCCTCGTGGCGCTCGGGGCGACGGCGATGGAAGGCCTGACCGGTTCCACCGATTCCATGTCGCGTCTGCGGGGTCGCTGGCACGATTTCCACGGCACGCCGTTAATGGCGACGTATCATCCGGCCTATCTGCTGCGCAACCAGTCCTTGAGCGAGAAGCGCAAGGTGTGGGAAGACATGCTCATGGTCCTCGAACGCCTCGGTAAGCCGATCTCGGAGAAGCAGCGGAATTATTTTCTGTCGAAGTAGCGCCTTGGTCTGCTTTCCCGGTTGAGCAGACGATGCTGGATGAAAAACGCACGGCAGTGAGCGCGCGAAGCGCGCTCCAAAAAAAGCGCTGTCGTCCTGAGGCCAAAAGTCGCTGCGTAGGATTGTGCGCTGGAACAAAAACCAGCCGCGTTGGAGGGCGCTGCTCCGTCAGCGCCCCAATATTTGGGCGGCTCCAGCGAGCTGTCGCTCGCAAGCAGGTTCTTTTGGAACGGCGCTGGCGCTCAGCGTGATAGCGTCAAAAGCGAATCGGCGCCGCCTCCTACGTCTGCGCCTCGGATTCTGAATCGCTCTCTTCCACCGGCGGCACCGGTCGCACCTTGCCCGTGGTCCGTTTATACGACCAGGCCAGCGCTTTCGGCGAGAACGCCGAGGCCAGCGCATAGAGGAAAGCAAACCGTACGGTCATGCGCGACACCTTGACTTTACCTGGCTTGGTCAGTGTCCCTGGTTTGGCCAGCAACCGCAGTGTGCGCAGCCCGATGTACCACGGCAGAAAGCAAGCCATGCGCAGCCGGGCGGAACGCAGGGTGAAGATGTAGTCGTAGCCGGCGTCGAGCTGTTGGGTGGCGCGTTCCAGCCAGCGATCGTAGACCGGTTGCGCTTTTACCGGGGCATCGAGCAAAGGCGTGGGTGAAGTTCCGGCGGCGCGCAATTCCGGTTCGGGCAGATAGCAGCGGCCATTGCGCAGGTCTTCGGTGAAATCGCGCAGGATGTTCACGAGTTGCAATCCCTTGCCGTATTCCTCGCCGAGCTTGCGCAAATCCGCGAGCCCGAGTGACGAGCAACCGGGCAGATGATTCAGGCAGACCCGCGTCCAGAATTCCCCCACGCATCCCGCGACGAGATAGGTGTATTCGTCGAGCTCCTCCGCGCTCTGCAGTGCCACCACGTGCACGCCGCCGACGCTAAAGCGCTCGAGGTCGAGCGTCTGCCCGTGAATGATTTTCTCCAGCACGTCCACGATCTCGCTGCGGTCCTTATTTTCCATGTGATCGAGCCACTGCAGGCAGCGGTCGAGATTGCAGAGCAACATGGTCTCCCCGGCATGCGCCGTGTGAATGTCCTGCTGCAATTCCGCCAGACCCTCGGTCTTGCCGGTGCGGATCATCCGGGCAAAGGACGCCAGGTGATGGAGCCGCGTGGCCTCGGGCACCTCCGGGCTGTCGGCAATCGTGTCGCTGGCCCGGGCGAGCAGATAGGCCAACCCCACGGGAGCGCGCAGCTTCGATGGCAGCAGCCGGATCGAAAGATAAAAGGAGCGAGAGACCGAAGCGAGCAGCGGGCCGCCGAGATCTTTGGTTTGGAAGGCCATGTGAGGCGAGGGATTACACGAATCCGACTCGGTTGGGGAGGGGATTGATGGCGGCTCTTCTGGGAGACTCGGGGCGAGGTGCATGCAGGGTGCGTATTTGTGCGTGGATGACCTGGGCGAAGTCGCCGTGTATCATTGCAAGAAGCGTGCTCGCGCCGGTTGCCGACTGTCTACAATGCGGCCGCCCGATCAGGTCCCGCCCGTCACCGTATAGCCCTGCGCGCGCAGGTCTTCGGCCAGATCTTTCTCCATCTGCGCGGCCGCTTCGTAAGGCATGGGATTGAGATGGGCGAACAGTTCGGGCATCAGCCGGATGCCATACTTTTCCACCGTCCAGGCGGACTTGTAGCCGTTCTTGTGATTTTCGAAACGATGCTCCACCGGGAGGCCGGTCATACCGACATAGACGCACGGCTTCGCTGGATCGCGCTGCGGATTGAGCTTCAACACCGAAGGATGTTTTGCCACTGCGTCATCGAGTAGAATGACGTAGACGTTGTGATGAAAATCGGCAGCGGACATGACGTCGTATTCTGATCTTTGCCCACATCTCTTTTGGCACGATCGACTTGGAAAGGCGAGTCAGTGTAGATGCGGCTGCGGCCTCCCTGGGAGCGGCGATCTCCAGGTCGCCGACCGAAAGCAACGCGCGCAGCGCCATATTTACCTTCCACTGGTGTTGCCCTTTCCACGCAAACGGGCCGGAGGCGATTCCTCCGGCCCGTGGCCATGGACTCACTTGCGAGCGAGCACCTTCGCGGCGAGTTCCGCCGGCACGATCTCGAAGCGTGCGGGTATCATGGAGTACTCCGCGCGTCCCTTGGACAGGGAACGGATCGCATTGGCGTAGCCGAACATTTCCGCGAGCGGCACTTCCGCAGTGATCACGGCGACCCCGGCCTTGGTCTCGAGCCCGCGTACCAGGCCGCGGCGGCGATTCAGGTCGCCGACGATGTCGCCTTGGTAATCGGGCGGTATGGTGCATTCCACCGCCATGATCGGCTCGAGCAACACCGGCCTCGCCTTCGCCACGGCATCCTGGAAAGCCAGGCTGCCGGCGATCTGGAAGGCCAGGTCGCTCGAGTCCTTGCTGTGGAAGGAGCCGTCGACGATATCGACCGCGAGGTCCACGACGGGATAACCGCCGAGGCCGCCGCTTTGCGCGGCTTCGAGGATGCCCTTGCGGACGGCCCCGATGAATTGTCGCGGAATGGCGCCACCGACGATCCGGTCGTTCACGACCAGCCCGCCCCCGCGTTCCAGCGGAGTGACCTCCACGAACACGTGGCCGTGCTGGCCGACGCCGCCGTTCTGCTTGATGTGCCGGCCTTCGCCGGACGCGGAAACCGTGATGGTTCCCTTGTAAGCAATCTCCGGCGCTCCGGCGCGGGTGGCGACCTTGAAGTTCTCGAGCATGCGCTCGCGAATGACTTCAAGGTGCAGTTCACCCATGCCGGCAATGAGCGTCTGGCCCGTTTCCGGATCAGAGCTCACGCGGAAGGTCGGATCGTCTTCGGCGAGCCGCTGCAGGACGAAGCCAAGCCGCTCCTGGTCGGAGCGCGTCTCTGGCTCGATGGCCATGGACACGACCGGTGGCGGGAAGGTCGGCGGCGCCAGCAACACGGGTGCGCGTTCCACGCACAAGGTGTGACCCGTGACCACGTCCTTGAGTCCGGCGACGACGGCGATGTCGCCCGCAAAGGCGGCTTCGAGGGCGGTCTCCTGGTCCGCGCGCACTTCGGAGACGCGGCTGATGCGTTCCCGACGTCCGGTTACGGTATTGAGCACCGTGTCACCCGGGCGCAGGACGCCCGAATACACGCGCACGAAGACCCGGCGGCGCGAGAATTCATCCGTGCTGAGCTTGAAGACCAGCGCGCGGAAGGGCTCCTCGTCGCCCGCGTGGACGACGATGGCTTCACCGGTGTCGGGATCGGTGCCCATGGCCGGCGGCAGATCGACGGGGCTCGGCAGATAGTCCACCACCGCATCGAGGAGCGCCTGGACGCCGACGTATTTGAATGCCGAGCCGCCGATGACGGGCACGAAACGGTTCGCGATGGTCTGCCGGCGGATGGCCGCCCTCAGTTCCAGCGCGCCGATCTCGCGTTCCGCGAGGAAGGCGTCGGCAATCGGTTCATCGATTTCCGCGAGGGCTTCGACGAGCGCGCGGCGTGCTTCGGCGGCGCGTTCGCGTTCCACCGCGGATAACTCCGTGACGCTATAAGTCAGGCCATATTTCTGAGTGACATCATAGACGATCGCCAGGCCTTGGATGACATCGATCTGGCCACGCAGGTCGTCCTCGCGCCCGATGGGGATGAGCACCGGCCATGCATTCGCATTCAGCTTGGTGCGCATCTCGCCGACCACGCGATCGAAGTCCGCGCCGAGGCGATCCATCTTGTTGATGAACGCCAGACGCGGCACGCCGTAACGCGTGGCCTGCCGCCAGACGCGTTCGGATTGCGGTTGCACGCCTTCCACGCCGGAGAAGACGGCGATGGCGCCATCGAGCACGCGCATAGAGCGCTCGACTTCGGCGGTGAAGTCCACGTGGCCGGGTGTATCGATGATATTGATGCGATGACGCACGCCGCGGAAGGGCTTGAGCAGCCCGTCCTCGGCCTTCGGCGTCCATGCGCACGAGATCGCGGCGGCGGCAATGGTGATGCCCTTGCGTCGCTCAATGTCGTCGAAGTCCATGGTGGTATTGCCATCATGCACGTCACCGGCGTGATGGATCGCACCGGCGTAGAAGAGGATGCGCTCGGTGAGCGTCGTCTTGCCGGCGTCGATGTGCGCAGCGATGCCAATGTTCCGAGTCTGTTCGATCGGAACGTTGCGTCTTATGATGGTGTTGGTCTTGGTAGTGTTCATGGTGACTCCAGGTTGTGTTGTGGTGGTGAAGTCGCCACGCGTCCCTCTACGAAGGGAAACAGGATCAGGGCACGAAAAACCCCGCTGGCTCACTTCGAGGAGGCAGCGGGGCGAAAGGAAGAAAGCTCCGTCTCCTAGACGGTGCTCGCGCTGCTCCTCGATGAGGAAATAAATTTCAGAATCCGGCTCGCCGGGGCAAAACCCGTCCGGAACGAACGAGCCGAGTAGCTCGTGCGCTCTGCGCGATTCAGGATGAAACGGACGGGTGTCATGTGAGTTAGATGTTAGCGGAGATTGGGAGTTAGTCAACAGAGAGACGCGCTGCTGCCGAGGTGGCGACCAGGAAGAGATTGCGAAATTGGATATGGCGCGCGGCTAGACTCGGTGCGCTGGGAGCGGCAGAAAGCGCCTTCGTGTTCAACGCCAGCGCCCAAAACCTCGTCATTCTGAGCTTGCGAAGAACCTCTGATCTCTTCCGGCATCTATCGCCTCGATCCACGTTCGCGGCCCGTTGTCTCAAACAAAACGGGTGAGGAAAGGCAGAGATCAGAGATCCTTCGCAAGCTCAGGATGACTGGGTTGAAAAGGGCGCTGCCGCTCCATGCGTGCGCGCCAACTCGCACGCCTGTCGCTCCAGAATTCCTTCTCTGCGCCTCCGCGGCCTCTGCGTTTAAAATGGCCTCGGCAGTGGGTTGCGGTTCCGCCGCGCCGGGCCATGCACCTGTCGTTCCTCCAGTTTCCCTTTCCCTTTCCACTCGGTTGTGGGTTCATCGTTCCATGTCCTCCCTCCATTCCCGCCGTCAATTTCTCCAGACCTTCGGTTTCAGCGCGGCGGCTTTGCTGGCCGGACGCTTCGACCTGCGGGCTGCTTTGGTCGACCCGAAGGCGCAGCATCTGTTCGTCTTTGGAGATTGGGGTGCGGTGGTGCCCGATCCGCAACTCCAGGTCGCGCGCACCATGGCGAGCTATATGGCAGGGCAGGGCATCCGGCCGGCGGCCCTGCTTTCGCTGGGCGATAATTTCTACGGACAAATGGACGGTGGCGTGGATTGCCCGCGCTGGAAGACCCAGTTCGAGGACACTTATCCGCAGGACCAATTCAGCGGTCCGTGCTACGCGGTGCTCGGGAATCACGACTACAACGTCGAACCGGCCGGGAAAGCCGAGGCGCAGCTGGCCTACGCGGCCACCCATCCCGGCACGCGCTGGACGATGCCGGCGAAGTGGTATCGCCTCGAGTTCCCGCAGGAGCGTCCGCTGGTCACGTTCCTGATGCTCGATAGCAATTATCAAAAGGCCACCGCGGAGAAGCTCTCGCTGACCGAGGAAGAGCGCGCGGCGCAGGCGCAGTGGCTCAAGGCCGAACTGGCCAAGCCGCGGACTACGAAGTACCTCGTCATCTGCGGACATCACCCGCTGTACTCCAACGCTGGCGACGGCGCGAAGCTGATCGGCGAATGGGACGCGCTCTTCCGCGAGCACGCGGCGCACATTTATTTCTGCGGCCACATCCACGATCTCGAGCACCTGGAGTTCGAGGGACATCCCACTTCATTCGTCGTCTCCGGGGGCGGCGGTACTACATTGCGGCCGAATGAGAAGACGGAGTCGTCCGCGCAAAACCGTTTCAACGGACGCATTCACGGCTTCACCCATCTGGAGATCACTGACCAGCGCCTGGTCGTGCGGCACATCGGTGCGGAAGGCGGTCAGTTGCACGCCTTCACGAAATCCCCGCAGGGCGCCGTCGAAATCATCTAAGCGCGACCGCGGCCGAGGATGGACGGAGGACAGGCCACATGAAGTCCGTTCTCCCCCTTTTTCGCGCGTTCCTCGTTTGTACTTTGCTCGGTGTGTCGGCCGGCCGGTTGCTGGCTTGGGGGCCGCATTCGGAGATCACCCAGGCGGCGGTCGATACGTTGGGCAGTGGGGATGCGATCGTGCGCGAGCTCGGGCCGGTCTTGAGCCGGCTTCGCGACTATTGTTGGATGGCCGATCAGCGGCGGCAATTGCGCCAGGAGAGCACCGGCTGGTTTTACAGCGACGATTATCTGCTCTTTCCGAAGATGACCACGCACAAGGATCATCTCTGCCCGGAAGTGAAGCAGACCTACGAACCGTTTTTCCGGCGGGCGTTGCAAGCGCTCCGCACCGAGACACCGGTGAATGCCGCGCGCTGGATCGGCTCGATCATTCATTTTACCGAGGATACCGGCTCGCCGCCGCACGCCGCGGAGATCCGCGGCCCGGTGCACAGCAAGATGGAGAACTGGGTGAATGCCAAGGCGATCACCATCGCCGGTTATCGCCCACGATCGTTTGGGGCGACGGATGACGAGGCGGTGGCGGGCTTTTTGCAGCGGATGGATGGATTGATCGCGTTTTCGAAGGAACGCGCGGAGCGGGCGAAGCCGTTCGTGCTCAGCGATGATCGCGCCTCGACCGAGCCGATCGTGCTGGAGAGTGCGCTGGAGTGCAGCCGCGTCGTCGCGGACATGCTGTTCACGCTCGGGCAACTGGCGGAGAAAACGCCGGCAGCTACCGGGACGGTCCATGGGACGATTACCGGCGCTGCGGCTCCGGGACTGGAAAAGGTGCCGGCCAAGGTGGTGTTGATCGGGACGGATTTCTCCACGCTCGCTGATGCGCAGGGGGGATATGAATTTCGGCATTTGCCGGCGGCGACCTATCACGCTGCCGTGCTGCGCCCGGGCAGTGCTGTAGCCACCGCGGATTTCGTGGTGCCGGCGAACGAGACGGTCGCTCACGATTTCGCGCTATCGCCCGATGGCGTGGCCGGCAATTTGATTCGCAACAGTTCGCTGGCGGCGGTCTGGCTCGCGCCCTATGTGTCGGACATGTGGTATCGGGTAAAGTCGCGGATCGACAGCCCGTATTGGGAGGGCGAGATGGTGCCGTTGCAAAAGGGCAGGACTTACCGGGTGAACGTGTCCTGGCAGGATCAATCGACCGGACGGGTGGTGGTGCGCTTGCGCAAGAGTGCGGATTTTTCTCAGTTGCCGAAGGAGTTGCCACCGCTGAAACCCGGGCAAACGGAGCTCGAGTTTCCCGCCGAGGGCGGCTTCGCCCAGGTGCTTGTCTATGCCGATGGGGCGGCTTCTTCGGCGGTCCGGAACGTCGCTCTCACGCCGGTGCCATGAGTCGCCTGCGATCGGCAATCATTCTCTTGGGAACCGCTTTGGTTCTTGCGCGTCCGCTGGCGGCTGAGGAAACGCGACGCGTCCTCGACAACCGCCACCATCACCTCGGTTTTGAAGGAAAACGCGAATGGCGCGATCTGGATGGCACGACGCCGGAAGGGCGCTCTCTGCAAATCACCTTCGAGGCGCACGTCAATGCCCAGCCGGCGACGCTTTTCATTCGGCAGCGGGACGTGAAGCTCAAATGGGCGGTGCTCTTGAATGGGCGGAAGCTCGGGCCGCTCGATTTCATGGAATATCCCGAGGTAGCGACCATCATGATTCCACCGCGCGCGCTGGAAGAGGGGGCGAATAATCTCTCGATCCTGTCCCCGGAAACGCCAGACGACATTTTCATCGACGAGATTGCGCTGGATTCCCGCCCGCCGGATGAAGCGCGCCGCGATGGGACGATCCGGGTGCGGGTGACCGACCAGGATTCGCGAGCGGCGGTGCCCTGCCGTCTGACGATCGCGGACGCGCGCGGTGCGCTCGCGCCGCTCTCCGCCGCTCCCGGACAGACGCTCGCCGCGCGGGCGGGTGTGGTCTACACGGGCGATGGGCAGGCTACCATCGGCCTGCCCTCGGGGGACTATACGCTCTACGCGACCCGCGGTCCGGAGTATGGCGTGGCCGAGAGAAAAATCTCCGTGCGCGCCGGCAGTGCGGAGGAGATCGACCTTGCCATCGCGCGCGAAGTGGCGACGTCGCACCTGGCGGCGTGCGACACGCACATTCACACCTTCACCTATAGCAAGCACGGTGACGCCTCGACCGAGGATCGGGTGCTCACGCTGGCCGGTGAAGGTATTGAGCTCGCCATTGCTTCCGATCACAACGTCTACGCCGACTATTCCGACGTAGCCCGGCGCTTGAAAGTGGCGGACGACTTCACCCTGGTCCTCGGCGACGAAGTCACCACCACGGTCGGTCACTTCATCGCTTTTCCTATCGCCAGTACTCAGGCGCCGCTGCCGGATGTGAAACTCACGGACTGGCCGGCCCTCATGCAATCCATTCGCAGCGTGCCCGGGGTGCAGGTCGTGATCCTCAATCATCCACGCGACACGCACAACTCGTTCATCCCTTTCGCGCCGGAGAATTTTGATGCGGCCAGCGGCGATAACTTGCGCGGCCCGGAGTTTACCTTCGACGCCGTGGAGGTCTGCAATTCGGGAACGCTGCAGTCGGATTTCATGCGCAGCTTTCGCGACTGGTTTGCCTTGCTCAACCACGGCTATCGCGTGACGGCCGTCGGTTCGAGCGACTCTCATGATGTCTCGCGTTTCATCGTCGGACAGGGGCGCACTTACATCGCATGTGACGACACCCACCCCGGCCACATCGACGTCGATGAAGCCTGCCGCAATCTCAGGGCCGGTCACGCCTATGTGAGTCTCGGACTGCTCACGCGAATGACGGTGAATGACCGCTTCGAGGCGGGTGACCTGGCCACGTCGCTCGGGGATGAGATCAAGGTCTACGTGAGCGTCCTTGGCCCCGACTGGGCACAAGCCGAGCGCGTCGTGCTTTATGCCAATGGCATTCCGATTCGTGAGCAGACGATCGCGACGCCGAACGCCCCCGGAGAAAAGGCGCACATCGAGTGGCGGCTGCCGCGTCCAGCGCACGATACCTACCTGGTCGCCATCGCCAGCGGCCCCGGCGTGACCACCCCTTACTGGGCGATTCCGTTTCCCTATCAGCCGACGGATCGCCTTCGGAATCCGAAAGTGATCGGAGCGACCAATCCCGTGTGGCTCGATACGGATGGCGATGGAAAATTCACCTCCGCCCGCGGCTATGCGCAGGCGATTCTCGATCGCACCTCCGGTGACCCCGCGAAAGTAGCGGAGATCCTCAAAGGCTACGACGCCGCCGTGGCCGCGCAGGTAAAGGCGTTGACGGCAAAGGGCCAGCCGTAGCGGCACCGTTTCCGGAGTGGTGGTTTTTGACGGTGTATCCGGTTTAGCGTGTGCTGTTTTTCAGCCCGGAGGGCTGCGGGACCGTAGCCGGGGGTAAGCGAGCTTGCGAGCGCAACCCCCGGGTATCTTCCCCTAACGAGCCCACCCCGGCAGGGGTGGCGGAATTTCACCGTGGAGAGAAATTCCGGCACCACCTTCGGGGTGCAGCCGTTTTAAATTTGGTTCCGGGGGTGTCGCTCGCAGGCTCGCTTACCCCCGGCTACGGTCCCGCAGCCCTCCGGGCTGGCATCTGCGCACGCTCAACGGACACGACCGTAGAGAGCGTGCCAGGATCCGACGGTCATCGACCGCAGCTACCGTAAGTCGCCGCGCGGCGCTGCTGAGTCGATCCAGGCTATCCTGTCGTGACGGCTTCCGCCGGCACCGTCGTAGTCTCTGCGGTCGCCGTCGTTTCCGGAACCGCCAATGTAATATACCGAAACGAAAACCGCACCCGGGGCGCGATCATCACGCTGCCGCGGCCCAGCGCCGAGCACAGGCACATCCGGCGGATCGCTTCCACGCAGTAGCGGTCGAACTTCACCGACATGACATGGGGCTCGGCCGCGGGACAAAGCTGCACGGTGGCGATGAGATGATTCTCCAGCCAGCGACGCAGACGGTAGAAGGCGAGATAGTGCCGGCGCTCCATGCGGATGCGCAGATCGCAGAAGAGCCGGAGCGCGCCTTCAGCGTCGTCACCCGTGCGCAAATGCCAGCGGAGATCGAGCAGCAGATCCGCTTCCTCGCCCGACACCGACCCTTCCTCACGCAGCAATTCATCGATGACCTCCAGCGCGCAACGCTGGCGGCAATGCGAGGAATCACATTCGGTCGCGATGGAAGAACTGCAGATATCGGGATCCACGGAAACGGCGGTCAGGGCTTGAGATAGCTTTTCAGCATCCACAGGATCTTCTGGTGCCACTCGAGGCGCTTGATCATGAGATCCTGCGTTTGCAGGTCCGAGCTTTCGCCGGCGAGATCGCGGGTGCGGGTGGCGTCATCGACCACCTTTTCGTGCGCCACGATCAGCGCGGCCACATAATCCTTTTGCGGCATGGGTGACCGGAATTCCTCCATCTGGGCTACCTTGGCCAGGGTGCTGAGCCCGCCGATGGCATAGGCATCGAGCGCGCGCACGCGTTCCGCCACTTCATCGATTGCCTCGAAAAGGTTTTCGTACTGCTCCTGAAATGCTTTGTGCAGTGGGAAGAAGTCGGGCCCCTCGACATTCCAGTGCGCGAGATGCGTGAGAGCCATAAGGGCGTAGGAATCCGCCACCACGAGGTTCAGCCCATCGATTACGCGGGTATCCTTTTTAGCGGCCGTCGTCTGCTTGGGAGTAGTGGTGCTCATATTCAGTGGGGTTGACCGAAGCGTAGCACGATCTGGCGGGAGGGGCAGGGGAAAGTCGGAAGCGCTTGTAGGGCGGCGATCTTCGCCGCCGGACGCGCACGAATGACAACGCTTTTCCCTTTAGCCACTATCAACTGTCCGCCGCTTTCTCGACGATCCGCTCCGCATCCCGCGGCGTGCAGTGATGAAAATCGCGCCCCTGCCACTCGGCATTCGGGCCGCGCTTGCAGTGATCCAGACAGTGGACCCCTTCCAACGGAATAGTTCCGGTGAGCCCGTGGCGGGCCAACGTGTCTCCCAGCGCATCCCAGAGTTCCTTCCCGCCGTTGCGCCAGCAATTCTTCTTGGTGCATACCCGGATGGGACAGACCGCACAAGCCACCGGCCCATCGGCCGTCATCCGCTGGACCTCGTCCACCACGCGTTTGCTATCACCCGGCCGTGCGTGCCCCAGCACCAGAACCTCCGAGCCCGGCGCCAGCGCCGTCTTCAGCCGATGCCGGAGCTCCTTCTCCACCTTCAGAAAGTGCTCTTCCTTGTCGACCCGCAACACCATCCGCCGCTTGCCGAGCAGCGTCCGAATGAAGCCGCAAAATTGGCCGCGCAGTTCGAAATGGGTCACAGGAGGGGAGGACATGAGAGGGAAGGGGCCGATATACTTGCGCGCCCCCGCGCGAATGCAAATCCAAGCGTGGCGTCCGGCAACCTCCATCCTACCGCGTCTTTCCTCTGATTTCGACGATTTCGCAGACGGCGAAAAATTCCGCTGGCATCCTCGCGGGAGCGGTGTTACCTCTCCCGCCCCATCACGGAAGGGTGGCTGAGTCCGGTCTAAGGCACTCGACTCGAAATCGAGCGTGCTGTAAAAGGCACCGTGGGTTCGAATCCC
>Ga0068855_100002354_pt1 | contig 23324 bp, 14 predicted proteins | sample KBSCornC52_FD_66592 | JGI IMG/M metagenome (GOLD analysis project Ga0068855, IMG submission 66592) | Corn rhizosphere microbial communities from Kellogg Biological Station, Michigan, USA - KBS Corn C5-2 | ecosystem: Host-associated > Plants > Roots > Rhizosphere > Soil ...
CATGACCGGTGTCGAACTTCCGGTAGACGGCGGTTGGTCGCAACTATAAGGCAAAAAACTAGCTAACGCTTTCCATCATAGCAAAGGGTTAGCTAGTTCTTATCACGTTAACTCATACAATTAAAGGTAGACCAATGATCGAAAGTATATTAATAACAGGCGCAAATATCGGGCTCGGCAAAGAGGCCGCCCGACAGTTAGCATTGAAAGAAGAAACAAAAAAAATAATTCTTTTTTGCAGGAATCAAGCAAAAGCCGAGGCGGCAAAAAACGACCTGGAGGAGAAAACGGGAAGAAAGATCTTTGAAATTATTATCGGGGATGTTTCGGATGAAAATTCGGTCAGAAAAGCGATTGAAAAAATTAAGGAACCTATTGATGCCATCATTTTAAATGCTGGTGGAATAGTTGGGAAAACTGCAGGGAACATTACGGCTTCCGGTATGAATGAAATAGCTGCTACCAATGTTTTAGGCCATGTAATATTAGTAGAAGAATTAATAAAACGTGATCAATTAAAAAAAGCAGTACTGTATGTAAGTTCGGAAGCTGTAAGAGGAGTTAAACAAATGGGAATGAAACCCGCTTTAATGAAAACTTCCTCTATTGAAGAATTTGCTGCTGTTCTTGATGGAACCTATTTTGGCGATAACTTTGATAATGTGCAAGCCTACGGCTATGTTAAATATGCAGCAACGATGTGGACATTATCAATGGCAAGAAAACATCCTGATCTCAAATTTGTCGCTGTCAGTCCCGGAAATACAGACGGTACTAAGGCACCGGATAATTTCTCCCCGGCCATGAAATTTATGCTAAAATATATAATGATGCCTATTGTTCTGCCCTTGTTAGGAATGGTGAATAAGATAGAAGATGGCACAAAACGCTTAGTAGACGGTATTTCGGATGATCGTTTTAAAAGTGGCATTTTTTATGCCAGTAAAGAAGGAAAGATGACTGGGGAGATGGTTGATCAGGGTACATTTTTTGTCGATTTAAAAAATACCGCATTTCAGGATAACGCCGATAGCGCAATTCATCGTTTCATAAAAACCGCTATCCCCGGGAACTAGAGCCCGCTGTCCGAGGTGTTCCACCGCGGATTACCCACACAACAGTCAGCGTCCCGCTTACATTACGAAATCACCTTCAACGGACTTACCGCGGGTATGCACTACTAATAAATGCGCCGTTATTTGCTAACATTGCAAAAGGATTGTTGTAAGCGCTTACATTTGATTGGATTCCAGCGGGACGTTTGAACCGGCGGGGTTAAACTATCTGCCAAACTATTTAAAAAGTCTATTTTCTAATTAATTCCAGCTTCGCAAAAAAATCACTGAACATTAACCGGGTGTCAATATGCTGATATACCCTGATCTTTCGACCACCGGAGTTTAATTCATAGGTACCGGCAGAATTGACGAACGGGCAGGGCTTATTCACGTAATCGCTCGACGAGGGGTCAGCTTCGAAAGAGGATTGCAGTGCAGTTAGCAACACAAGCGGACTATCGCCCAGGATATAGGTTTCGCCGATGTTTAGCCCGTATTTTTGCAGTCTTCCCTTTAAATTCTCCAGCGTGTCATAAAGGTATTTGCCTATCTCGCCGTTTGGCTTAACCCGTGTTGCCAATTCTGCATAAGATATTAAAGCCTGCCGGTAAACATTTCGCGGAACCTGCCATAAGTTTACCTGGCTCCGGTTAAATAAAGCCCTCGCAGCAAAAATGTCGATATTCAGGTTGTACTCAACTGCCGAGCCATTGGGTGGAGGCAGGGCAAGGTCGCTGTATTCAGCGCCGCCGATCCATACCAATGTGAGTTTTTCAGCAATTTCCGGCCTGGTTAAAGCTGCCGATGCAATTTCAGTAAGACCGGCGCCGCACAGCACATAGAGCGGTAATTTAGTATCGGTGCGTAATGCCTCTTTAATAATAAAATCAACAGCATCACTTTTTACCGGTGTGCTGTCATTTTGCATGCCGGTATTGGAACCGGCTATCACCGGGATCTTCCCATCCATTTTCATTACCAGCAGTAATTCACGCGCTTTTTTGGCGGCATTATCCGCCTGCGTTTTGGAAGGGTCGAAACCATCGCGCGCATGCAGATGCGTGCCGATAATGGCCCTTATGTCCACGGATGGCGACAAAAGGAGGTGGGTTAATTGGAAAAGCCCATCCGGATCGCCGCCAAAATCATTATCAATAATTACCCGCATCCGCGGCGTTATTAAAGGTGCTGTTTGACAATTAGCTAATAGCGGCGATGCGATTATCACTAGAAAAAAGGCCATCCGGAATATTTTCATGGTAATATGCTTGATTAAATTTGTGTTTGAAGTAAAAATGGTTATACCCCTGTTGCCCGCAGTGTCCCACTTCGGGTTAGCTATGCCCGAAGTATCTGACTCTATTACCTGTCAGCGGGTCACAAGCCGAAAGGCTTGCCGCACCGGCAGCGATTAGCGTTCGGAAATTCCTCTCTGTTTTAGTTGCGCGTCAATTTCCTGTATCTCCTTATCGGTAAGCTCCTTTTGTTTCCTTTCTTCTTCAGCCCAATCCTTAACCAATTTGGCCCTGTTTTTCTCTATTTCCGCGATCATCTTGTTAAAACTTTCTATTTGTTGTTTGTAAGCTTCCGGATTTTTGGAACGGGGGGGTGCCTGCGAATCATTTTTATCGAACCATGCGACGCTACTTCTCAATATCGAAACATAATTATCAATATTTGCGTGCAAAAAAGGGTTTAGCATCTCACCATATATATATTCAAAGGAAGCTAACAAGGCTCCGGCGGTTTTATCATCCTTAAGTTTTACATCAGCCAACACGCTGTACCTAATTCGTAAGTCCCACACGTAATACAAAAAAGCGGCTTCGTTATATTTGTATCGCACCGCAAGCATTGCAATTGAATCCAGGTTATCATCAATGCCCCCGTCAATTTGTTTAGCCATAGCAAACGCTTGCTCATCTAAAACGCCGGGCTTCATTACCTTCGCTACCGAATCAATATACTGGTCTCTTTTCTGTGCATTAATCAGCGCGTCACGTTGTTGTTTTAGGTCCCCTACACCAGTAGTATCCTGTGCGCTAGCTATCAATGAGCCGAATAATAAAATTAAAATAAGAAAAACAGGTCTCATTGTGGAACGGGTTAGTAAACGAAGCGTGTTGCAATTTAGCAATTTACCTCATAAACACGCTGTCCGAAGTGTTCCACTTCGGATGAGCTATGCCAGGAGTCTCTTACTCCATTACCTGTCAACGGGCCATCCCGATAAACCGGGCCGACAGCGACGGTTTTATAATTGGTTAAAAGATCACGCCGACCGAAAATGAGGGTCTTTGTTCGCCGTTCTTCACTATTTTCCAACAAACGTCAAAATTTCGGTATTAAAAACAATACTTTTATATGGGTTAAAAACCTTAATGAACACAATAACTAAAGTATCCCGCTTTATAACTATCCTATAAAAAACCATGAAAAATAAAATACGATGTGCATGTATAATTTTAGTGATCATCATAACAAGCTATTGTAAATCCTTTGCACAAAAAACCGGGCAGCAGGATGCAACCATAACCGTCGACTTGAAAAATGAAACCGGCGATATGTACCCCTTCTGGGCCTGGTTTGGTCACGATGAACCCAACTATACCTATATGAAAGATGGCAGGAAGCTGCTTACCGAGCTGGCTTCATTGAGTCCTGTGCCTGTTTATATGCGGGTACACAACCTGCTTACCACCGGCGACGGTACCCCGGCCCTAAAATGGGGCTCAACCAACGCCTATACCGAAGACAAAAATGGGAACCCGGTATATAACTGGCAAATTATTGATAGTATTTTTAATACTTACCTTAAGCGCGGCATGAAACCTTATGCCCAAATAGGTTTTATGCCCGAGGCCCTATCTACCCACCCCCAGCCTTATCAGCATCACTGGCAGCCGGGTAAATCAAATAAACTTTCAACCGGCTGGGCCTATCCGCCAAAAGATTATCACAAATGGGAAGAATTAGTGTACCAATGGGTAAACCATTGCGTCCAAAAATTTGGCAAAGCCGAGGTGGAAAGCTGGTACTGGGAAGTGTGGAATGAGCCAAACATTGAATACTGGCAGGGTACCAGGGAAGAGTTTTTTAAATTGTACGACTATGCCGTAAATGGCGCAAAAAGAGCATTGCCCACGATCAGGATCGGCGGACCGGAGGTCGCCGGGACTTCCGGACAGGGCGGAACAGATTTCCTGAAGGCTTTTATTGAACATTGCATAAACGGCGTAAACTATGCCACCGGTAAAACAGGGACGCCCCTTGATTTAATTTCATTTCACGCCAAGGGTCAGCCCCAAATAGTTGACGGGCATGTGCGGATGAATATGGCGCCGCAATTAAGAGACATCGCCACCGGTTTTAAAATCGTCAGATCGTACCCCGAAACCAGGAATCTCCCGGTAGTTATCGGAGAATCAGACCCCGAGGGGTGCGCAGCCTGTGGTATGGCCACTAATCCGGCAAACGCCTATCGCAACGGCACCATGTATGCCAGCTATACGGCCGCGTCTTTTGCCAGGAAATACCTGCTCGCCGACTCATTGAAGGTTAATTTTTTAGGCGCTGTTTCATGGTCGTTTGAGTTTGAGGACCAGCCCTGGTTTTACGGCTACCGGGATTTGGCCACCAATGGAGTTGATAAGCCGGTGCTTAATGTATTCAGGATGCTGGGGATGATGAAAGGCAAAAGGATCAGGGTCGACGGAAACCGGATGTACCCTACACAAGCAATTGTTGATTCAAGCGTTCGCGGAGCCAGATCAGATATAGGGGCACTGGCTGCTACAGATAAAAAATCGGTTACCATTATGATTTGGAACTACCATGATGACGATATCAAAGACAAAGCCGAACAGGTGGAAGTTATAATTAAAAACTTGCCCATGAAAGCAGCAACCTTAACCCATTACCGGATAGATGATGAACACAGCAACGCCTACGAAGCGTGGAAAAAGATGGGATCGCCGCAAAATCCGGATAGTACCCAAATCAGGCAGCTGGAAAGCGCCGGGCAACTACAAATGATGGAAAAATCCAAAAAAGTAAATATAAGCAAGGGGCAATACAAAATAAAGTTACTGTTGCCGCGGCAGGGCATTTCACTGATAACACTTGTCCGATGAATAGCGGGCGCTTAATTATACTTTTTATACGCTGTCCGATGCTTTGAATCGACGCCATATCAACTATCACCCTAAATGAAGAATAAACCCCTATTTGCCTGTATCCTGTTTTTAATAGTTTCAATTATATATTCCTGCCAGTCAAAACATGGAAAAAGTTCAGATGATAATAACCTGCTGTTAGGTAATCCAAGCAATGCCACACACGACACTTCGAACGCGGATAATTATTTAATAGATCATAAATATTATGTCGAAAGTTATAGCAGGTCGAAAGGGGAACCCAACTGGGTAAGCTGGCATATTTCGGCAAAGGACCTCGGCGCGGTTGACCGTTCAAACGATTTCAGGGCCGATTCTTCGGATTTACCCAAAGGCTGGTTCGAAGCCGATAATACCAGCTATAAGGGCTCCGGCTTCGACCGGGGACATAATTGCCCAAGTGGCGACAGAACAAATTCAACCGATGCTAATTCGGCGACGTTTTTAATGGATAACATCATTCCACAGGCCCCCAACAATAATCGGCACACCTGGGAGCATCTTGAAGAGTATTGCAGAACGCTGATTAAAAGCGGGGATGAAGCGTACGTAATTATGGGGAGTGATGGTACCGGCGGCGTTGGTAGATCAGGATTTAGAGCCACAATAGCCGACGGGCACATCAACGTGCCTTCGCATATCTGGAAAATAATAGTAATAATACCCCAGGGCGACGACGATATCGACCGCATTACATCAGATACCGAAGTAATAGCCGTTAATACGCCCAATAACAATTCCATTTCGCAATACTGGCAGGATTATACCTGTTCCGTTCGCGACATTGAGAAAGCCACCGGATATTCATTCTTTACCGCTTTACCCCACGATGTAAAATATACGCTCGGGAATAAAAAATTCGTCTACAATCGTTAGAAGTCCTCAGGCAGCCGACACCATACGATAACGTTCCTGGATGCGATTGCCGATTTCGTCAACTAAATAAGGTGCAATAAAATTACTGTCAACCACAAACCAGGTGTGCCGTATGTCGCCCGGCTTAATGTAGCCGATGGTTTTATCGTTATTAAGTACATTAAAACGCTCATTGCTGGCTACAACGCTCAGCGTAATAGGGCTACCCATATAATTTGTGGTAAAGCTAAAATCAGGAACATTTTGAGGATCTATAGGAGTTGATGATGTGTTCATAGCCGTGTTATTTTAAATATTTTTGCTTACCCTTATCGTATAGCAAAAATGCGACCACGATTAACTACAATAAAAAATCATCTGATTAGTGTGTGTTAAACCGGGCAAGCCGGTTCCTTAAAAAAACAACCAGATGCTCAAATTCCCGATGTTGGAAGAGGTTGATTACTCCCCCAACATCAACCTCAAACTCCCACGCTGCCGCAAGCAATTTTTCGCTCCCGCAAGCCTCCCAGCTTGTGGTCCACATGCTAAGTAATCACCAGGTAAGTTAACCATGCGATATTTTGTTTCGAATAACGTGAATAAGTAGGATTCATTACCTGTCCCGCTGCCACAGGCCTCCCGGCTTGTGGCAGCGGGACAGTATATTATAGCCTCAGGCTAATTATTAAAAATTTCAGGACACTATTTCTATCATATCTTTATCTGTATTTTGTAAATTGCGCTTAACTAACTCGTCCGGAGTTAAAAATCAGTGCCAACCAATCACCAAATGGAGCCCAATAAAAACGTAAGAATAATAATAGTTTTTACCGCGATTTTTCTCGGATCAGTATTCGCGATGTACATGCTCGATAAGCCGCACGATCCATTTGTAAATTACTTACCATACATCAATGGTTCTATTTTTTTTCTCGTCGGCCTCTTTACGTTTCTCCTTGTATTTAAGATATATATCCGCAAATATAAAACGGTAGAGCAGGCATTAAAAGTTGATAATTTACTCAGATCCGCCGGTAACTGGGGGAAATTTGGTTCGATCTTTATGATCCTGTTCGGAGCTTATACCCTAATCAGACATGATCCAAATATGTACCGACTTAGCAGCACCGTCGAACAAGACAAATGGACTGAAAAAGATAGGGCTAAACTCTTAAAGATTTATATAAATGGGCTGAGTCCAAAAGACAAAAAGCATCCCGGATTATTAGTTGATTATTGTACCTGCTCGGTAGATATGATAATGAAGCGCCTTACGAGGCAACAATATATTGATGCCTTTGCTCTGCCGAAAGCTAAACAAAACGACATTTTCGAGCCTTTGATAAAAGAATGCTCCGATACTTACCATCGTCGTGTTGACAGTACCGATAGTAAAAAGAAATGACATACCCCTGCTCCAGCAAGCAAATTTTCGCTACGGTGAATCTCGAGCCTTGCGGCCCGCTGAGAGATAATAAGCCAAAACCCCATCCATCAATTACTCCCCCAGCATCAACCTCAAATTCTCTTCAAACAATAAGCCATCTACAATATATTCTCCCTCAAAATAATCCTCTCTCCCATGCGTTTGGCAGCTTTGGTGGTAATGGTTAACACCCAGCGCCTGGGTCATATACCAAAACAAGGGACTAGGATGGTCCAGTTCGTTGGTCTGGTTTTTATGCAGTTCCAAAAGCGAGGCTCCTTTTTTAAGGAAAAGCATATTGGTTAACCCCGAGCCATGTTCGCCCACCAGGTATTTCACCTGCGAAAAAACTGCAACCTGCTGCAAAAAGGGAACACGTTCCGGGTGAAAAACGGTAAAGCCGTATTTTTTAAGGATAGCAACAATTTCGTCTTCATTAACCACCTTCCGCCGGCCGGCAAGTTCGCGACTCACATACAGGCGTTCAATTGGTTCAACCGTCATTTTCTTTTCGCCAAAAATGTAGTCGCGGTAAAAGGCGCTTACCTGTTTCAGTTGCCGGGCGTTGTACGAATCGCAAACGGGTTTAATTTGCGGCAGGCACAGGTTTTTCACCATCAGGCTTTTCCCGGCGGGGATAAAGTAAATATGCTTTATTTTGAAAGGCTCCAGCGAGCCCATAATAAAATCGGCATCTTTATAATATTCGGGCAATAGCAAAACCAGGTCGTCCAACTGCTTGCGTACCATCCACAACCTAAAAACCGACTCACAGATCCAGTGATAATAATTAAACCAGGGATGATGTATAGCCAGGTAAACGCGGTCATCGTCCAGCGTCACCAGCTTTTCCGGGTGATCTTCCACATCGTAATAATAATGGGCAGCTTCGTTCAGGTAATTTTCGTGCTGCTGCGGGTAATCGTGGTGACATTCTTTGATCAGCCCCCTGTTGTTCATGCAAAATCCCGATGCGGTAACAAATACATTTTTAAACCATTTTACCTTTTGCGGCCGCAGCGCATAGGTGGTATAAGGCTCGTAAAGATAAGCCTCTTCGGGTTTTATATTTAAGGGTAAGGGGACAGTGATCTGCTTGTTCATGAAAAAGGTAATTGGCCGGCGCGATGGGCAATATCGCACAAAAAATTAATTTTATTTAATGATACTCATTTTATTAAATATCTTAACGCCGATTATCTCATTAACCGCGATAAACCTTATTGATTGAATGAAAAAAGTCCTTTTAGTAACCGATGTTAATTTCTGGGAAAAGTCGTCGGGTAACCGCGCAAGGATTTATAGTTTGGTACAATATCTTAGCAGCCAGGTACAGTTAACAGTAGTAAACACCGGCCCGGCGCCTCAACATATCGAAGATTTTTTAAGCAAAAAATTCACTGCCGAATTTTTTGTGCTCGAAAATACAAAATACCTCAACTCCAACGGCTATGGCCGGCGGCTAAAGGCTTTTTTAAAAGGCAAACATTTCGATACCATTATCATTGAATACATCCACAGCAGCTACTTTCTGAATTTTTTAACAGAAGATACCCGGATCATCCTGGATGCCCATGACATCATCAGCCATCGCGCAGAGGAATTTAAAAAGTTTAACTATCCCGGCGCACTTTACGAACTCTCCGGCGAAACCGAAGCCGAAATATTGAGTGTTTATGATAACGTAATGGTATTATGCCAGGCGGATGCAGATCTGGTAAACGCGATGACCGGCCCCGGCAAAGCGCTGTTATGTCCGCACCCGGTTGAGCCCCGCTCCCATCCCCAAAAAAATATCGTAAAAAACATCGCTTTTGTTGCCAGCGGCTATTTACCCAATAAGGATGCTATTGAGTGGTTTATCGCCAATTGCTGGCCCGCTATTTCGGCAAAATACGATGTAACTTTGTCCATTTATGGCACGGTCTGTAGCGCGCTCATCCCGCAGGCTCAGACAAATGTCGTGTACAAGGGATTTGTTCCCGATAGCGATCAGATTTACGAGGAAGCAGATCTTATCATTAACCCGGTTCGTTTTGGAGCAGGGCTAAAAATAAAAAACATGGAGGCGCTGGCCCATGGCATCCCGCTGGTAACCACCACACATGGCGCCCGGGGCATCGAAACCGGCATTAACCAATCGTTTTTGGTGGCTGATGATGCCGGGGGATTTATCAGGGCAATAGGATCCCTCATTGAAAATCCAGAGCTTCGGCAAAAACTCGGCGAAAGTGCCCATCAGCTTATCGAAAAAAGATTTTCAGCAGCGCAGTGCTTTGAACCCCTGCTCGAGGCTATTCAAAAAGCTTGAGATTGCTAAATCTTTTTCCTAATTTTCAATATTCAAACCTGCACAGCCCAAAAAACTAAATATCCTGTTCATGAAATATTGTTTCTGCGGAATTTTTTATTTCACTTTTATTTTGCCGCTAAGCTGTTTCGCGCAGGTAACCATCAGCGGCAGAATTTTAAACCAGGCCGATACCAAACCCCTGGCCAACGCCAGTGTGTTTGTTAACAACACTACCATTGGCGTCAAAACAGCCAACGATGGCACCTTTTCACTGCATAATATCACGCCCGGCAAATACGAATTGGTAGTATCGATCATCGGGTTCGAAACTTACAGCCAGGTTGTGGAGGTTGCCGATAAAAATATTGCTTTGCCTGATATCCTTGTATTCCCCAAAACAACCGTTCTCAATGAAGTGAAGGTAACAGTGGTTACCGACCCCGACAGGCAAAAAAACTACGACCTGTTTAAAAATGAGTTTTTAGGCACGTCCGACAGGGCAAAAATGTGTGTAATTACGAATCCCGAAGTGCTCGACCTGGCTTATAACGATACGACCGGCGTACTCACAGCATCATCAGTCGATTTTTTGGAAATTAAAAACGAAGCGCTGGGCTACCGGGTAAAATATTTGTTAAAAAACTTCACGCTCACTAACCTTGATGTTACCGAAAAGAAAATTTACTACCAGGGCGCCGTTTTATATGAGGAATTGAAAGGAAAGCCCTCGCAGGAGCGGCATTGGCAAACCAACAGGCAGCAGGTGTATGAAAATTCGCCCATGCATTTTCTGCGGGCACCGCTAAATGACCGGCTGACCGAAGAAGGTTTCCGGGTGCAGCAATATGCCAACTACCGGAACCCCGACAGGCCGGCCGACAACATTATTGATAAACAAATAGCTCTTTATAAAGAGCTGAAATCGCCCACCGGGCAGCAGCGCGATTCGCTGGCATATTGGGTAAAAAAGTCAAAATTGCCCAAAACATTGCAGAAGCTGTACCCCTTCCCTTTAAGCAAACAAGACATCATCCAGACAACCGGCAAACCCGGGCAATACGCCCTCAATTGCGATTTTGATGCGCTATACGTGGCCTATAGCAAAACACACCATTATCATATTAACGACCAGGTTGATTATTTATACAACGCCAATAACACCGAAAATACGCTGATAACTTTTAACGATCCGGAGGCATATTTTAATAATAACGGGGTAATAACCAATCCGTTTAGCGTGCAGTTTAAGGGAGTTTGGGGAAGGAATCGCATAGCCGAGCTTTTGCCTGTGGATTATGAGCCGCCGCAAAGCGAAGTAACTATTACCGGAAATGATTTTGAACAAACTATTGAAACCAAATTGCAAAAATATTTAAGGGAGCACCCAACCGAAAAAGCATACCTGCAATTGGATAAACCCTTTTATGCCGCAGGCGATACCATTTACTTTAAAGCATACATAACCAAAGGCGAACAGCATCAGTTAAGCAATTTAAGCGGCTTACTGCACGTTGATTTGATCAACACCCATAACAATATTGATCAATCTTTAAAACTTAAGCTAGATAGCGGCCTTACCTGGGGCGACTTTGCTTTGCCCGATTCGCTGCCTGCCGGAAATTACCGGGTGAGGGCCTATACCCAATGGATGCGAAATGATGGCGAAACAGGTTTCTTTGATAAAGTTGTGCCTGTAGGTTCGTCAAAACCAATACCGGTGCCCGAAAGCCTTGCAAAACAGACTCAACAGCCGGCGCTTAATCCCGATGTACAGTTTTTTCCCGAGGGTGGCAGCCTGGTAACGGGCATCAATTCAAAAATAGCTTTTAAGGCCATTGACCCAAATGGCTTGGGTATCGATTGTAAAGGGACCATAGTTGATAACGACAACAAAACAATAACTTCCTTCACTTCCGCACACCTGGGCATGGGCTACTTTTACCTTACCCCGCAGGAAGGCAAAACTTATACCGCAAACATTGTTTATACCGATAAACAAACGGCAACGTTCAACTTACCGGCTGCGGAAAAAACCGGGATCAGCCTATCCCTTAAAAATGATTCGTTGCCGCAGGCATCAGTACAAATAACAGCCGACGCTGAATATTACCGGAATAACCGGAATAAAAATTATTCGCTGGTTATTTATTCAAAAGGCTTGGCGAGCTCCATCGGCTTTAAACTGGATAAGCCCGAAATTAAGCTGGATATTTTGAAACGAAAACTGCGCACGGGTATCGCCACGGTAACGCTGTTTTCGCCCACCAACGAGCCTTTATGCGAACGCCCGTTTTTTGTGCAGAATTATGATCAGTTGACCTTAAATATCAGCAGCAGCAAGAATAAATACAGCAAACGCGAACATGTTAATTTAATGCTGAGCGCCCTCAACCGCAAAGGCGAGGTCACTGAAGGGCATTTTTCCGTTGCCGTAACCGACGAAACAAAACTGCCCGATGATAAAAACGCTGCGGACAACATTTTAACTGATTTACTGCTAACATCCGACTTGAAAGGATACGTGGAACAGCCCAGCTACTATTTTAACGATACCAGTACCACTGCACGCAATCGCCTGGATGTACTGCTGCTTACCCAGGGCTACCGCAGGTTTGCCTGGAAACAGGTATTGGACACAACCACACAATCCTTAGCCTGGCAGCCCGAAAAAGGCCTTACCATAAGTGGCAAAGTAGAGAGTTTGGGTAACAAGCCGGTGGCCAACGGCACGGTAACGCTCATCCCACCCAAAGGGGGCCAGTTGTATACTGCAGTAACAGATCAAAATGGCATTTTTCACTTTACCGGCCTTGCTTTTCCGGACACGGCGCACTTTGTATTAAGCGCGGTTAATGCCAATGGCAAAAACTTAACAAAAATAACCTATTTCAATGACGCTACCGACAAGCCCAATGCAATGACGGAAGCGCAGTTATTACCACCAAATACCCTTGATTCAACCATTTCAGTACTCGTTAAAAACGACAGGTTACAGCAGCTGGAACTTTTGAACAACGGTAAGGGTAAAGGCATCATGTTAAAACAGGTCAACATCAAAGAAAAAAAGCCCGAAGACCAGTACCAAACACAAAACCTTGCCGGTGCCGGGCATGCCGACCAGGTACTGCACAGTAACGAAATAGGGCATGGCACTATTGTCGACGCGTTAAACGGCCGCCTTCGCGGGGTGACATTTGACTCCAAAATTGGCAATGTTACGCCGTATTTAACTTTGAGTTTTATGGCTGCCATTAATGATAAAAACCCGCCTAAACCCATGTTGGTAATTGTAGACGGCAGACAGTTAAACGCCTACGGTGCAAAGCCCGACATAAGTACCATTAACCCTTCGGATATTGAAACGGTAGAAGTTTTAAAATACGCCGGCGCCAGCATTTACGGCGTGGAAGGTGCCGGTGGCGTTTTAATTATTACAACCAAAACAGGCAACGGCATTAACCCCAAAGATATCGCCTCGGTGGGCATTTTACCCATTGCCCCGGGTGGTTTTTACAAGGCCAGGGAGTTTTATTCGCCAAAGTACAATACCTCCTTAGTTAATAAACAACACGATTACCGCTCCACCATTTACTGGAACCCGGAAATAAAAACAGGCAAAAACGGCAATTCATCTTTTGACTATTATAACGCCGACGGCACAGGCACTTACAAGGTAACGATAGAAGGTATTGATAAAGATGGCAATATTGGCCGGCAGTTATATAGGTATAAGGTTGAATAAAGGTTGGGGATTATCGCTTAGTCACCTTTTTAAGTACCTACTAGTGATAATGCCCCTTATGAGAATAATAGCCAAATAACGTTGTTGGTATGTACAATAAGGTGGTTTGGTATAATAAATTAACATGAAAGCAATAATATAATAGATTTACGGTTATTGACACTGATAATAAATCAACAACAAGTACCTGAACTTTTACGCCCCCAGCCCCTATGCAAATACCTTACAAACGCTCCATCGCCTCCATTGCGTTGGGTGTTGGGCAGAGTAAAATAATCTAAAAATAACCTGACGGATAATCGCTAGATACTTGTCAGGTTTACAAATCACAGAAATTTGATGTCAATTACTTATAATTCAAGGTCAATCGTATTTAGATTCAGAAAAAATATTTTTATGTTCGCTTTCAGAATATTAAAAATAAGCCTTTTTACGTTATTTAGTTCCTGTGCCTTTGCACAAACAGACAGCCTGTTGATAAAACATATAGATGCTGCGTTCGAACCGTATTCAGCTGCCAACCCTATTGAAAAAGTCTACCTGCAAACCGATAACACCAATTATTACCCAACAGATACTATCTGGTACAAGGCTTATACGGTAATTGGCCCGCAACACCGGCTCTCGGCGCTCAGTGGTGTGTTATATGTAGAATTAATTAGCCCCAACGATACCGTTATTACACGTCAATTATTGCATTTAACTGCCGGCGTAGCCTGGGGCGATTTCCCATTATCTTTCAAAATTAAACCCGGCGATTACCACATCCGTGCCTACACCAATTGGATGCGCAATGCCGGTCCCGAATATTTTTTTAATAAAACTATCCATGTTGGCGACGATGATACAACGCCGCTTGCTAAAAAAAAGGCGGGAGTTAATCCTGATGTTCAATTTTTTCCTGAAGGTGGCGAAATGGTGAATGGCTTGCGCAGCAAGATTGCGGTGAAATCCATCGCTCCAAACGGCCTCGGCCAGAACATTAGCGGCCTAGTAATGGATAATGAGGGGAATTTGGTTGCTAATTTCGCGACCGGACACCTCGGCATGGGTGTATTTGCTTTTACCCCACAAAGCGGTAAAACTTACAAAGCTCGGATAAAAACGGGTATAGACGAAACCACTTTTGATGTTAATCTGGCCAAGTCGAACGAAGCAGGCTTCACACTTAGCCTTAATAATACACAGTCCGATAGCATTTATTTAAAAATAGCGGCCAATGCCGTGCTGTTTGAGCAACAACAACATCGTACGTTTAATGTAATAGCCCAATCGGCCGGCAAAATTTACTATACCGCCCGGATAGCCCTTGAAAACCTGGTTTTTTCCGCCGGTATCGATAAAAAACGTTTTCCTTCGGGCATAGTACAGTTTACGCTGTTTACCAATGATGGTGAACCCTTAAATGAACGGTCCGCATTCATTCAGGGTAATGATACACTTCAACTCAGCATAAATAACTCAGTTAAAACTTTTGCACCGGGCCAAAAGGTATCGCTTGGCATCGAAGTAAAAAATCACGCTGCTGAACCAGTTGTGGGGGCTTTTTCGGCGGCGGTAACCAACGAAAGTATGTCATCGGACGATGAGGTTTCCGAAAGTAATATTTTTGAAACTTTGCTGCTCACCTCGGACCTTAAAGGGTATGTGGAAAAACCCGGTTATTATTTCACCAATGCCAATGACCAAACCCGCGCCGACCTGGACATGTTATTGTTGACTCAGGGTTATCAACGCTTTGAATGGAAGTCGATTTTACAGAACAAGGTAATACAACCGACCTTTTCCGCCCAAACTGCGCTCAGACTCACCGGCAATATAAAAACCTTATCAGGCAAGCCGGTACCACATGCCAACGTTTCGTTCCTGGCGGCCAAAGAAATGTTTATTGCAGATACCCTTGCAGACGCTGATGGGAATTTCGTATTTGAAAACTTCTACTTACCTGATTCGGCAAAGGTGTTACTTCACGCCAAAACCACTAAAAACAATAATAATATAAATATTAGCGTCGACGGCCAGAATTATCCTGCCATTATTAAGCAAATACATGGTAGTGCCTTGGATTCTGTAAGCACTGCACAGTTGCAAACAACAAAGCCCGACAGCATAAAAAAAAGGACGCAGCAGGCATCAAATTTACGCAATAGCCGCATGCTCAGGGAAGTCACTATCAAAGCGCATAAATATTATAAACGCGAAACACCGGATTTGAGTAATTCTGATAATCTTAATGGCCCTGGCGCCGCGGATCAGGTTATAATGGAAAATGAATTAAAAGGCTGTGTAAATCTTGCTGATTGCCTGCCTGGAACTATAAGAGGCGTGGAAATTATTAACGGCATCCCGCGCAATTTACGCGCATTAAGCCCTGCCGGGCCAGCGCCTATGGTTTTGATTATCGACGGAGCAATTAGCAATGAGACCAAATTAGAGGATATAAACCCGAACACTATCCATAGCATCGAAGTTTTGAAAAGTAAATCTTATCTAGGCGTTTACGGAGGCAGGGCCGGCGGAGGAGCCTTGGTAATAACCACGAAAAGAGCAGGTGACAAGAGTTATTTTAATTCAGACGCTATGCCAGGCACGCTCGAGTACACTATTAATGGCTTTTACAAAGCGCATGAATTTTACACACCAAAATACAAAAATTTGCAGGACAAGGCCATTGCGACCGATATGCGCAGCACCATTTACTGGAATCCTGATATTATAACAGACTCAGATGGTAAGGCTAGTTTTGATTTTTATAATGGCGGCACCAAAGGCACCTACCGGGTGGTGATAGAAGGCATTAACGATGACGGCGATTTGGGCAGGCTGGTTTACCGGTATAAAGTAGAGTAGCATTAACCTTGATTGAAACGCGACCAGTTGAGCCGGATTGTTGCAAAAGTATTGTGCTAAATGCAAAAAAAAGTAGCATATTTAAAATAATCCATCCAATAGTACTAAACGCGCGCTCATCCGACAATTGACAGAATCGGCCTAAACCGGCTATGGTGATAATTATGAGTAAACTCTGCACAATAATCTTTTCGCTGTTTTTTCTTTGTTGTTTAAACTGCTATCCGCAGTCCATTCCCAATAATTCAAAAAAAATTGCGGAGGGAACTGCTTCATTTTTGAATACCTCAAAAACCGAAAAAGCCTATCTGCAATTTGACAAACCTTATTATGCCGCCGGCGACACTATTTACTTTAAAGCCTATTTAACAAGTGGTGAACAGCACCAGCTTTCGAACCTGAGCGGGCTATTACATGTCGATTTGATCAATACCCATAACAGCATTGATCAATCTATAAAACTCCAGTTGGACAGCGGCATCACCTGGGGTGACTTCGCTTTGCCGGATTCGCTGCCCGCCGGAAATTACCGTGTGAGAGCCTACACCCAATGGATGCGCAACAACGTAGATATGGCTTTTTTTGAAAAAACAATCACAATCGGTTCTGCAGCGGCCATTCAAAAAACAAATAGCAGCAAATATCAGCCATCGGCTCCGTTATTAAAACCTGATATCCAGTTTTTTCCTGAGGGCGGTGAACTGGTTGCTGGCATTCAATCAAAGGTTGCCTTTAAGTCTGTTGACGGCAACGGCCTTGGGGTCGACATCAAGGGAGCAATTGTCGACAATAATGATCGTGAAGTAACAACCTTTCAATCGGCCCATTTAGGGATGGGTTATTTTTACCTAACACCCGAAAATGGGAAAAACTACCAGGCAAAAATCATTTATCAAAACGGACAAATTGGCCTTTTTGACCTGCCCAAACCACAACCCGCTGGCCTAACATTAGCTGTCAATAACGACTCGTTACCAAAAGCATCTGTTCTGCTGTCCGCAAATGCCGAATTCTACCGCCAAAACAGTCACAAAAATTACGTACTCGTCATCTATAGCGGCGGAATAATAACAACGGTAAACTGCAAATTGGACAGCCCGGTTATAAAGTTGGATATCTTCAAAAGAAAACTTCATACCGGTGTAGCAACAATTACGCTATTTTCGGCCGAAAACGAACCTTTGTGTGAGCGTCTGCTATTCATTCAAAATTACGACCGCCTCAACCTCGAGTTAAATACCGATAAAAAAAATTACGGCAAAAGGGAAAAAGTAATTATCCGGCTGAATGCTGCTAACCGGACAGGCAGTGCCGCCCATGGTAATTTTTCTGCTTCGGTAATTGACGAAAGCAAAGTACCCGAAGTTGAAAAAGATGGCGACAATATGTTGAGTTACTTTTTGCTCACTTCTGATTTAAAAGGCTACGTTGAACAGCCTGCTTATTATTTTGTCGACACTGACCAGTCAGTGGGCAAAAACCTTGATATACTTATGCTCACCCAGGGCTACCGAAGGTTCACCTGGAAAGAGGTGCTTGACAGTACGGCGAAACCACTCGCCCGGCAGCCTGAAAAAGGCATCGAGATTACCGGCCAGGTTAAAAACTTATTTAATAAACCTGTTGCAAATGGGCTGGTTACCCTAATACCGCCGAAAGGAGGCGCTTTGTCAACCGCGTTAACTGATAAAGATGGTCTATTTCGTTTTTCAAATTTGATTTTTACCGATACAATGCATTTTGTCCTGAGTGCCGTAAACTCAAAAAATAAAAATGATACAAAAATTAACGTTTTTAATAATAACAATCAGCCGGCTGTAATTCCAATTTTCCAATCTAATCAAACATTTAAGGACTCATTATCAGGAGTATTTCTTAAAAACGAAAGATTACAACAACAGGAACTTTTAAACAATGGCATAGGCCGTGGCACTATGCTTAAACAGGTAAACATTCGTGAGAAAAAACTTGATGACCAATATACCACGGAAAGTCTGGCAGGCGCCGGACATGCTGACCAGGTCATGCATGCTGAGGAACTAGAAAGAATTGAAGGCCCCTTGGCTATCAGCCTTGATGGGCGGTTACGGGGAGTGACTTTTGTTGGTAACGGGTCATTCAGGACACCCTATTTAACGCTTAGTTTAATGAGTAGTATGGGCGCTAGTGCCCCCAAAAAGATGTTGGTAGTTATTGATGGTGCTGAAGTGGACGCAAACGATATAAACTATTTAACAGCCGCGGATGTCGAGACTGTAGAAGTTTTAAAATATGCAAGTGCAAGCATTTATGGTGTAGAAGGTGCAGGTGGCGTTTTAGTTATTACGACAAAACAAAGCAGGGGAATAAAAGCAAAGGATATTGGGTCAACAGGCATCTTACCCATCGCCGTAGCGGGCTTTTATAAAGCGCGCGAATTTTATTCACCTAAATATGATGCCAACAACTTATTAACCAAACAAAAAGACCTGCGCTCAACCATTTACTGGCAGCCGGAATTAAAAACAGATAAAAATGGCAATGCAGCATTCGAATTTTATAATGCTGATGGCACCGGAACTTATAAGGTAACGATAGAGGGTATTGATAAGGATGGCAATATTGGCCGGCAGGTGTATAGGTACCGGGTTGAATAAAAATTCAAAACACCTTTAATTTTGATTTCTTGGTTGTTGATAGCTCAAGCTGAACAGCATTAAAACTGATTCTTCATGTTTACTTTATCATAATAAATTATATATATTCGTTTTTCGTATTTTGAGTATTAAGCAATTTTAAAACCGCAATTGGTTTTAAATTATCCCTAAGGCCATGTCACCATTAAAAAAACACCATAATCTTAATTTTTATTCCTGTTCATGAGTTTCCCATTTTATAAACAACCCGATTCAATGGACTGCGGTCCAACCTGCCTCCGAATGATTGCAAAGCATTACGGCCGCAATTATAAAGTGGAAACTTTACGTAAGCTGTGCGAGATTAACCGCGAAGGCGTGTCGTTATTGGGGATAAGCGACGCCGCCGAAAAAATTGGTTTTCGTTCCTTAGGTGTAAAATTAAGCGCCGCCCAGTTAAAGGATGCCGAATTGCCCTGCATTTTGCATTGGCGCCAAACTCATTTTGTGGTATTGTATAAAATAAAAAATCACAAGTATTACCTCGCCGACCCTGCAAGCGGACTCGTAACGCTTGAAGAAGGCGATTTTGCGCGCGCCTGGCTTGGCGACAGGGAAAAGCAGGAAGGTATTGCCATGCTCCTTTCGCCCAGTCCGCAGTTTTATGAGCTGGAAGATGAAAAAAGCAGCGAAGTGCGCTGGTCGTTTTTATTACGATACCTGATAACTTACCGCAAGCTCGTTATCCAGTTGCTTTTTGGCCTGGGAATTGGCAGTTTGCTGCAATTAATTACGCCATTTTTAACGCAATCCATAGTCGATATCGGCATCAATACCCGCAACCTCAATTTTGTATACATCATCCTTACGGCCCAGATTGCGCTTGTTATTGGGCGGGTAAGCGTCGAATTTATACGTTCGTGGATCTTGCTGCACATCAGCACGCGCATCAACATATCTATTTTAACCGATTTTTTGATCAAGCTCATGAAACTCCCCATGAGTTTCTTTGATACCAAAATGACCGGCGATATTATGCAGCGGATGAATGATCAAAAAAACATCCAGAGCTTTTTAACGGGCTCAACCCTGTCTACCATTTTTTCCATGTTCAACCTGGTCGTATTCTCTGTTGTGCTGGCATATTATAACGTCGGGATATTTTTTGTATTTGCCGTGAGCAGTACATTATATATTGGCTGGATAATATTGTTTTTAAAACGACGCCGGGCGCTCAACTATAAAAGTTTCGATGTAGCGTCAAAAAATCAAAGCAGCATCGTGCAGCTAATCGGCGGCATGCAGGAAATAAAACTCAACAACTGCGAACAGCAAAAACGCTGGGAATGGGAGCATATACAGGCCCGCCTGTTCAAATTCAACGTAAAAACACTTGCCCTCAGTCAATACCAGCAGGGCGGCGCTACGTTTATAAACGAGGGCAAAAATATACTAATCACTTTCCTGAGCGCTGCGGCAGTTATTAAAGGCGATCTTACGCTGGGTCAGATGGTAGCTGTTCAATATATTGTAGGGCAGTTAAGCAGCCCTATTGAGCAAATGCTGGGCTTTGTCCAGGGATTCCAGGATGCCAAGATCAGCCTGGAACGATTGAACGAGATTCACCAGATGCAGGACGAAGAGCCCATTGGCAAAGAATGGAGCCATGACCTGCCCGAAAATAAAAGCTTATCCATCAGCGAACTTACTTTCCGTTACCCTGGTGCCGGCAACGAGCCGGTGCTCGATAAAATTGACTTATTAATACCACAGGGAAAAACCACAGCCATTGTGGGGATGAGCGGAAGCGGCAAAACAACGATATTAAAACTGCTGCTACGGTTTTATGAACCGCAAAAGGGAGAAATAAAAGTCGGCGATCAGCAAATAAGCAATATCGGTTTTAAAACATGGCGCAGTCAGTGCGGCGTCGTTATGCAGGATGGTTTTATATTTTCGGACAGTATTGAACGTAATATTGCTGTTGGCGACGAATATCCCGACAAACAGAAATTAAAACATGCCATTAAAGTAGCCAACATACAGGACTTTATTGATGGCTTACCGCTGGGCCTCAACACAAAAATAGGCGCCGAAGGTAACGGAATAAGCCAGGGCCAACGGCAGCGTATGCTGATAGCCCGCGCGGTATATAAAAACCCGGAATATTTGTTTTTTGACGAAGCTACCAATGCGCTCGACGCTAACAACGAAAGGGTGATCATGAATAATTTACATGAGTTTTTTCATGGACGTACGGTAGTGATTGTGGCGCACCGGCTAAGCACCGTAAGCAATGCCGATAATATCATAGTGCTCGATAAAGGCCATATAATTGAACAAGGCACCCACCAGGAACTTACCGCGCTTAAAGGCGATTATTACAAATTGGTAAAAAATCAACTGGAACTGGGGACCTGAAAAATCGTTTTTTGATGAAATCAAAAATCAGTAAAGGAATTTAATTAATCAGATAAATCAGCATTCATATGCCAACTACCATATACAGTTACGATAACGAAAACGAAGCAACCCGGCATACCGATGAGATGCAGGACATTATTACAGCGGTGCCGCCCTGGTTGCTGCGGTGGGGTATTACCGTTTTTTTTGCATTGTTGCTGTTAATGATCAGCCTGGCTTCCTTTATCCATTACCCGGATATTGTAAACGCACAGTTGAAAATCGAATCGCCTAACGCGCCGAAACCCGTCGTTTCCAAAATATCGGGGAAACTGGTTACGCTTTTGGCAAAGGAAAACGACGAAGTAACAGCCGGACAACCGCTTGCTTTCCTGGAAAGCACGGCCAATCACCGTAAGGTTTTGGTGTTGCTAAATAATTTAACGCAGATACAACGGCAGGTATTGCAGGATAAACCTTTTAACAGCTCGCTGCTCAACCAGGATGATAACCTGCAATTTGGCGAACTGCAAACGGCCTATCAAACATTTTACCAGGAATACCTTGCCTACCGGTCATCCATTAATGATGGTTTTTTAATCAAGAAAAAAGCCTACCTGCAAAAAAGCCTCGATAACCTTTCAGCCCAGCAGGAACAATTAAAAACGCAAAAAAAAATCGAGCAAAAAGACTATAACCTCGCGCAGGATGAGTACAAAATGCACAAAAAACTTGCGGAGCAAAAGGTAGAAACACAAGCCGAGCTGAGGCAGGAAGAAAGCAAACTGCTGGGGAAAAAGTCGCCGCTGGTACAAACGGAATCGGCACTGATTAGCGGCGAGAACAGCTATTCGGAAAAACAAAACGAAATAATGGAACTCGGGAACCAGTTGCTGGAAGAAAAATCGAAGTTTTTACAGGCACTTAACAGCCTCATCAGCGCCGCCGGCGATTGGAAAAGTAGATATGTGCTCACGGCTCCGCAAGGCGGTAAGCTAACCTACTCGGGCGTTATCCAGGAAAACCAGGTGCTCAATCCCGGCCAGGAGGTGTTTTATGTTAACCCGGGGAACGAACAATTTTTTGGCAGTATGTTCATAACACAAAACAATATGGGCAAGGTAAAAGAAGGTGAGCAGGTACTTATAAAACTCCGGAGTTATCCCTTCGAAGAATATGGCATGATACGCGGCACCATAAAATCCATCTCCGAAGTTCCATACAGGGATAGCATCTACACATCAAAGGTGGAATTTAATAAAAAAGCGGTCTCCGATATGAAACGCCCCATCCACCTCAAGCAGGGGATGGTCGCCGACGCCGAAATCATAACGCAAAATGCTACCGTTTTTCAACGCCTCAGTCGTAGCCTATTTAAAATTATGGATAAGTAAATAGCGCCGACTGTTTTTAAGGATTTAATGGGTGCCGGGTAAATGAATACCCATCAGCCACTCATAAAACCCGGGGAAATCGCCATTCCATTGTTTTTCATTGTGACCGGCGCCTTTTATAATTACCACAGGCGCTTTAGCTTCATCTTTTCCTCTTGAACGCAGAATGTTCACCATTTTTTGCATATCGGCAGTCATCGAATCGCTTTCGGCATCGCCACAAACAAAATAAAATCTGGATTTAGCCGGCAATGCCTGCTGCTGTGCCAGCGAATATATTTGCGGGGCAATCCAGAATGCCGGGGAGAAAATCCCCGCGTTCCCAAAAGTACCCGGATATTTAAGCGCCGCATACATCGATATTAATCCCCCCATCGAGCTTCCTGCAATGGTAGTGTGCGCGGCATCGCTTTGGGTACGATAATTAACATCGATATAAGGCTTTAATGTTTTCACCAGGAAATCAACATAATCGCCCCCCCTGCCCTTGCCATAACTGGAATCGTACGG
>Ga0068855_100002355_pt1 | contig 23316 bp, 19 predicted proteins | sample KBSCornC52_FD_66592 | JGI IMG/M metagenome (GOLD analysis project Ga0068855, IMG submission 66592) | Corn rhizosphere microbial communities from Kellogg Biological Station, Michigan, USA - KBS Corn C5-2 | ecosystem: Host-associated > Plants > Roots > Rhizosphere > Soil ...
CGACATGGCGCGGCTGCTGGAGTCGATGGCAATTCAGTTCTTCAAAGCCGTGGGCATTGCAAACCTCAAAAGCAAGAATCAGATTCGGGTGAACTTCCCGGCCATTGATGCCGCAGACGATGGCAAGGATGGTGGGATTGCCGTGCAGGTTACGTCTGTCGCGGACGCCAAGAAGGTCAACAAGACGATCGAAACTTTCGAGAAGAGGGACGCTGGCGGGACGTGCTTGAAGGACGGCTACGCGGCGCTATACATCTTCGGCTTTTGTAAAGCGTCAACAACCGCGACCGTTCCCAGCTACTGCCAGGTCATCGGCCCCGGTTTCTTCCTAGACAAGCTCGTCGACCTCGGTGATGAGGAAAAGGTGCAGACGATCATCGACTCGGTTCGTCGTCACGTCGACTATTCTTCGATCCACCCTTATGACGACATTGAGTGCCTCAAGATTGTGTTGGGCTATGTGGGTCGCAATGCCGTCAGACACTACATGTCCTGCGAAGGCAACATCGACGACATGACGAAGGGCCTCCGAGAAATCTCGGAGCTCATCGGAAAGGGCGCCGTCAACGGCAAGCAGAAATCGAAGGCCCACCATGAATTCGAAGACCAAGAGATCGGCGAATTTCTGCGCCATGTGCTAAGCCAGATTGGCGGAATAACGGCGATCGTCAACCGTGCCAACCGTGACGGGTTCGTCTACCTGAACCAGAAGGATATGATGGCCATCGATGAGCGGAAGCAGTCAATCGTCACGTCGGCGATGCACATCGCTGCGAGGCACGGCATCACAACGCCATTAGGAATGCACGAGATCGACTAGCATCGGGTCGGTTGGGCCAAGCCAGTCGATACCCGAGTTGAGCTAACGCTGTATGAAAAGGTGATCCAGGGGGCGCCATGATCGACCCGTTTGCAGAGATTCCCGAGGTCGTCATTGACTACGTGCGCAGTGTCTTTGCAGAGGCAAACGACAAAGTGACACGAACGATGTCCGTGCATCCGTCGATGCACGAAGAGTCGCTGGACCACATTTTGGTCATGGAATTGTCATCGACCCCGCCTGCCTTTTTTGCCCGAGAACAAGTCGGCGTGTCACTGGAGTCGCACTGGCTGGGTGGCCGGCACATGTTCGATCATTGGGAGATCGCCGACATCGCCTTCTTTGTCATTCTGCGCCGCGCGGGGCACCTGACGGCCCGGAAGGTAGCGCTGCTCCAGACAAAGCGCCTGTACTCTAAGGAGATTCCAGTAGCCCCGATCGACCCATTCGACTATCAGATCGGCATCGGCCGGCTGGTCGATCGAACCGACCCGCAGGTGCCCATGACGTGGCAACGCCGCTTTAGATTTGACGGCCAATGCACCTACGCGGCGATGACCGCTGGACATGAGCAGGTTCAGCGCATTGACCGATACGAGGAATCGCGCGGTATACCTGTTTACTACGGCTTCTATAATCCCTTGGCTATTCCATATGACGCCGACTACCCGGCTTCCGATGGTTGCCCACCTGTAGCACCGAACGAAATAGGTATGCGGGTGCTGACTGCGAGAATCGTCCATACGGCACTAGCCTCTTTGGATGCGGGACGAGCGCCTAGCTTTGACGGACTTACTCCTTCGCAGCTCGATCCCAATGACGGCGCGTCCGCGCACGGGTGGCGCATCGAGAATTTCGTAGCCGACGAAGTGCTACGTTGCCGACAAGGTCGACGTTTCGACTCTACGACCGATGAGAGGCTGTCGGACTTGTTGTATCGACGTTCGGCGCCCATCGCCGCGGCCATCACGATGACAATTGACATCGGCAGCCCCTGAGGAAGAACATTTGCTGCCGGCCACCTGTGTTGCGGGCACATTTGCGTTGAATGGCCGCTTCGGCTCGCGAAAATGGGCAATTTTGATGCCTGCGTTTGGTCGGCCTATGCCTTTGCATGATTGACGCTCCGTAGGTGACGGCAGAAGATTTCTGGAGAGGGAGCAATGAGGATCAAGTCGATACGCATTAAGAACCTTCGATCGTTTGTTGATCAGAAAGTTGAGCTCAATCGATACAACCGGTTGGTTGGCGCAAACGGGGCGGGCAAATCTACGGTCCTGTGTGCATTGAATATCTTCTTTCGAGAGACCCAGAACGCGGCTACCGATCTGACTTCGTTGCAGCCAGAAGATTTTCATGGAAAGAACGTTGGCGATCCGGTCGAGATCACCGTTGAGTTCGTCGACTTGAGTGCTGAAGCACAGGCCGACTTTGCAGGGTACTTTCGGCAAGGTGCTCTAGTGATTTCGGCTATAGCGAAGTTTGAAGAGGCGTCAGGTCACGCAGTTGTCAAACAGTATGGGCAGCGTTTGGCAATGCCGGCACTCGCACCGTATTTCAAGGCAGCGAATGACGGTGCTTCAGCGAGTGACCTCAAGATCATCTACGCGAGCCTTCGAGAAATCCACCCGGATCTGCCGACTGCCAGCACTAAGGATGCCATGGCGGCAGCCCTTCATGCATATGAAACCGCCAGACCGGCGGAATGTGTACTGATCCCAAGCGAGGACCAGTTCTACGGTGTCAGCAAGGGGGCCAATCGACTGGCGAAGTACGTGCAGTGGGTCTATGTGCCGGCGGTCAAGGATGCCTCAGACGAAGAGGCAGAGATGAAGAATAGCGCGCTTGGCCGTTTGCTGGCCCGCGCAGTGCGCAGCAAGGTGAATTTCGCGGACAGGATCAAACTGATCGCGGCCAATGCTCAGGACGAGTACAAGAAGCTCCTGCAGGAGAATCAGGGTGCACTGGACGAAATCTCGACGTCTCTCGCGCAGCGCATCGCGCAATGGGCGCATCCCGAGGCCGCGTTGCGCGTGGAATGGCGGCAAGATCCAAAGAAGTCAGTGCAAGTGGAAGAACCGCTGGCTGCAGTACTTGCCAGCGAGGGTGCGTTCGAAGGGCAGTTGTCTCGCTTCGGGCATGGTTTGCAACGCTCATTCCTGCTGGCTCTTCTGCAGGAATTAGCCGAGTCCGATGACCAAGGGCCGACTTTGCTCCTGGGCTGCGAGGAGCCAGAACTTTATCAACATCCTCCACAAGCCCGGCACTTGTCCAACGTCCTGCATCATCTTAGCGAGCACCAAGCGCAGATTCTCATCACCACGCACAGCCCGCATTTCGTATCAGGAGAGGCGTTCGAAGACGTGCGCGTTGTTCGCAGAGTCGAGGGAAGCCAACACTCAGTGATATGCAGCTACGACTACGATCAGTTCTCGGCCGTCTTTGCGCATGCGAAAGGTACTGCGCCTATGAAGGCGGAGGGAGCACTCGCAAAAGTCCACCAGGTTTTGCAGCCCGCATTGAACGAAATGTTCTTCGCACAGCGTCTTGTCTTGGTCGAAGGTCTGGAAGACACGGCGTACATCCATTCTTGGCTCGTGGTTTCCGGGCGATGGGACGAGTTCCGGCGCCGGGGTGTTCACATCGTTCCTGCAAATGGGAAGAGCGCGCTTCTGCACCCGCTGATCATCGCAAAGGGATTGGGTATTCCAACTTTTCTGATCTTCGATGCGGATGCAGATGATTTGAAGCACCAGGCAGAGCATCAACGCGACAACACGGCACTGCTGCGCGTCGTGGGCGGCGATGACACGACCCCCTTTCCGGCAGCTACTGTCGTAGCTGATACTCACGTTGTCTGGCCTCACGATATGGGCGCATCGGTCAAGGCCGCCATTCCCGAGCCAGCTTGGACTGAGTCCGCGAACTACGCCAGCGTGCAGTGTGGTATGGCCGGCGATCTTTCCAAGAATGCCTTGCACATTGGTGCGCGGTTGACTTGGTTGTGGGACAAAGGCCACCGGCCAGATCCTCTCGAGCAGCTTTGTGCAAAGGTGGTGAGCTTTGCCTAGAGCCATGGGCGGAGCGTAAGCTTGCCGAGCGCGTTTGTGTCGCGGGAGCGATAGCGATGTACGATTTTCGAACACTCTCCCCGCTGGACTTTGAAGAACTGATCAGGGATCTCCTTCAGGCTGAGTTCGGTCTATTGTTCGAGAGCTTTGGTCCGGGGCGTGATCTCGGCATCGACTTTCGTTTTGCTACTGCCGAAGGAAGCGCTGTTGTTCAAGCCAAGCACTATGCGGATGCCAGGGCAGATGCCCTGGTACGGACCGCTCGTGCGGAGAATGACAAAGTCGCGCGCCTTAAGCCCGCACGCTATATCTTTGCGACGTCAGTGTCACTGACGCCTATGCTGAAAGCAAAGCTGCAGGATGCCATGCCTGACGCACCGCTTGAGCAGCAGGATATTCTCGGTAGAGCCGATCTGAACAATCTGCTCGGCCGACATGCGGATGTCCACAAGAAGCACTTCAAGCTTTGGTTAGCAAGCACAGAAGTGCTCGAACGCATTCTGCACAGTGGCGTCTACAACAGGACGCAGGCCGAGATGGATGTCATCAAGGCCATGGTGCCCAAGTTCGTGCAAAACGACAGCGTTTCCGAGGCCGAAGCGATCCTGCAAAAGAATGGTGCTTTGATCATCGCAGGCGAGCCCGGCGTGGGAAAGAGCACCTTGGCGCGAATGCTGGTGTGGTTGCATGCCGAGCAAGGGTGGAAGATATCCGTTATCGACGACATCGGTGAAGCCTTTGCTATCGCCAGTGAAGACGAGAAGCGGCTGGTTTTTTTCGATGACTTCCTGGGACAAATTCAGCTCTCTCCGGACCTGATCCGCCGTACGGATCAGCGCTTTCCTCCGTTTCTGGAAAGACTCAGAACAAACAAGAAAATTCGTTTTGTCCTGACGACTCGGGATTACATTCTTCGGCAGGCTCAAGCTCAATCCAGTCGTCTTAGTGCAGCTAAGGTCAATGCCGCGCAGTTCACGCTCAGCGTAGGGCACTACACTCGTGCGACCAGGGCTCAGATACTCTTTAACCACATCTACTTTGCCGACATCAGTCTGGATGAGCGACGGTCTCTGCTGAGGGACGATTTTTTTCTTGAGATCATTGATCACCGAAACTTCAATCCCCGGTTGATTGATCTACTGACGTCCGCTGACTATGTTTCCATTGCGGACCGGCCGATCCGAGAAACCGTTCGACACGTCCTGGACAATCCACACGAGCTGTGGGAGAAGCCCTATCGAAATCACTTCACTGAAGAGGCGCGAGGACTCATGCTGGCGCTGTTCTTCAATGAAGGCCGTGTCGGCCTTCAAGCACTGGAAGGAGCATTTCAGCAGATGGTCGGGGCGATGGGGTTGACCATCGGGCGAGCTGACATTCCAGTGAGGTTTCGTGCCGCGCTGAAAGAGCTTGAAGGATCAGCGATCGCGATTGAAGACCGGCATGTACGTTTCGCCAACCCGGGAATTCGCGATTTTCTGCAGCGCGCTGTTCGGGAAGATCGGTTCTTCCCCGTGGCAGTCGATGCTGCAACCCGATTTCCTGAACTAAAGAGTACATGGAAGCGGTATGGTGAAGCCGTGAGGCACGACAGAGGCCTCGCCATTGATGGCTCTCTCTGGGATGCAGCCATTGGCCGGCTTATGAAGATCGTCTCGGGGACGGCATTGGACAAATTGGGGCTGTCCGTCGACATGTACGATCAACTGGAGTCTGAGACGGCTCTTGAATTTGTTCGCGCTAGCGTTGCTGAACTTAGAGGCTCAGAAATCGAGCTTGATGAAGCTGACCTTTCCCGATGGGTGCTTGAGGCGCTGTCTCTGTCTCTGCTCCCCCTTAACGTGGCGGACGAGGCTGGCCAAGTCTTATTTGAAGCCGTTGCGCGGTTTCTCTCTGAATGGGGCGGCGAGCTCAGTTTCGAAGATATCGATGCTGTGGCCGGGGCGCTGTCGGACTTTGATGCAGATGCGGCTGTTGTGGCCCACGCTCATCGTAGCGCGCTTCGAAAGCGAACCTCGGATCTCAGTTCCATTCTCCTGGACTACGGTTCTGTGGACGACTTGGATAGCTTTGAGTCGGAGCTGACGTTGCTGATGACGAAGAATGGTGTTCCGTCGGGAGACGTTGCTGCGCAAGTCGAACGCCGTCGGGAGATACTTGTCGAACGCGAGCAAGAGCGGGAGGACGAAAATTACAATCCCGTGCAGTCCGTATCGCCACGGCAGAGCGCTGCAGATCAAATTCGTTCCATGTTTGCAGGCTTGGCGTCTGAATAGAGCGCCCTAAACGCGACCATCAAGACTAAGCGTGTGGGAGACGGCGGTGTCGATGTAGTCGCCATTAAGCGCAGCGAAGGCGCGTTGATCCAGTGCAAAAGCTCGACCGTCGAAGATAAGGAGCTTGGGTGGGAGGGGGGCCGAGATGTTTATGCTGAACGGGCCTCATACGCGGCTCGCTCCCGGGAATCACTTTCTCGATGGTGGCCGTCACCAACCGACGCTTCAATCAGGCCGCGAGACACCAAGCGGGAGTTTTGAACGTGGAGTTGATCGAGGGAAATTATCTCGCTGAAATGCTCGCAATCCATCCAATGAAGCGCGGCGAGCTTGAGAGATTTCTGCTCGCTGGCTGGGGCGCCGTGTGAGCGGATTGTCATCGTCTAAGCAGGCGTCGTTACCGAAGCGAAGTTCGGCGGCAGATACGATCTCTAGGCAATGGCCGCCGTCGATCAACGATGGATGGGTTCGGCGCGAGCCGCCGACGGCGATTGGGCTGACCGCGGCAATCGCGTATAATTCTGGCGGGAACAAAACGTTGAGGATCTGAAATGGCACGCGGCGAACTGATGAAAAAGTTGCTCGCGAGTTACGGGCAGGACGATGAGTTTCGAGCCGTCGCCGAGCAGATCATCCTGGAAGAAGAGCAGAAGAACAATCGGGTGCTCGCCCGCTCGCTGCGCCGCACACTCGACAACGCGTCTGCAGTCGCCAAGGAACCGAAAACGCCTAAAACGCTGGCGCCGCTGATACCGTTCCCGGATGCGGCCGGCGAATTCGTCGAGAAAATTGAGCCGAACCGGACCCACAAGGACATTGCTCTCGCACCTGCCAACGTCCGAGTATTCCTCGGGCTGATGAAGGAGTTTCGACGTTCGGATGAAATCCTCAGGAAGGGCCTGCCGGTCCGCTCGAAGCTGTTGTTTTGTGGGCCGCCCGGCTGCGGAAAGACACTGTGTGCTGAGGTTTTTGCGAGCGAACTCGGACTGCCCCTCTATATCGTCAAGCTTGATCGGCTGATTTCGTCTTATCTGGGCGAGACGGCATCGAACGTCCGAAAGATTTTCGATTTCGCGCGCAAGCATCCGTGCGTGCTGTTTCTCGACGAGTTCGATGCACTCGCTCGTTCGCGCGACGACACGTCCGAACACAACGAACTGCGTCGGGTTGTCAATAGTCTGCTCATCTTTATCGATAGAATCGAGCCGAAGGGATTCCTCGTCGCGGCCACGAATCTCGGTCAGGCACTAGACCCAGCAATCTGGCGACGTTTTGACGAGGTGATCTGGTTCGACCGGCCGGATACCCGCATGATCCGGCAGTTCTTGCGAATGAAATTCAAGAACGTCGAAATTACGTTCGATCCGGTCTCATTTGGCCCGAAGCTGTCTGGGTACTCATACGCCGAAATCGAAAGGATATGCGTCCAGGCGATCAAAGCAGGCGTCATAGACCGCAGGAAAGAGGTGAGCGAGCGTGACTTCAGGATTGCGCTCGACGACGAGCGCCGTCGCAAGGCGGGGCGTGAGCGGATGAACGAAACTACATAACAGGCATCCGCACAGATGCCCCACTACGAACACTTGCGTCTGGTTCGCCTGCCCGAGCAATTCGAGCGCAGAAAGCATGGGGGCGGCGGACCTCCTCCGCAGCGCGACCCACGCACCCACAGTGCGCGTCTATCAGTTGAACTCGATAACACGATCGCTGCACAGCGTGCGCGGCGTCGACCAGAGTTCGTTGATCCGGCGCTGATTCTGCGCGTCCGAATGGCTGGTGCGTTGCAAGAAGGCGCTTGGGAAGGGCTGGGACTCACGGTGTTGTCTTCTGACGCGGATCGCTCCCTTGTTCTTTTCGCCGATACCGACGACCTGCGTGATTTTCGACAGCGACTGAATCTTTACGCGCAGGGCGTACCGGCGGGACAAATTAACCCTGCCTACGCTGCGTTTGTTGCAAACATCGAATCCATCGGAGGAGTAGAGCCTCGCGATAGGATTGGGGTCAAGTTGCGAGAAGACGGATTCGCAGTCGAAACAGACTTTGTTGACGGGCAGCAGTATACGCTCGACCTTGAGCTGTGGGATTTCGGCCGGCGCGATCTACGGGAGCGGAAGCTTGATGAGATCGGCGCGTACATCGCTGCCCGTGGTGGCGAGGTGCTAGATCGCTACATCGGCCCGTCAATCTCGATGTTGAGAATGGTCGTCGAGGGTCCGGTAGTCAGGGCGCTGCTGGGTATCGACGTCGTCGCAAACATCGACCTCCCGCCACAGCCAGACATGGGCATGGCGGAGGCCTTGGCTTTAGACCTCGCTGGCATTCCCGATCTGAACCGCCTGGACGGTGATGCGCCGCTGATCGGTGTTATAGACAGTGGCATTAATGATCACCCGCTCATCGAAGACATTCTGGTTGGAGCAATTGGAGTCCCTGAGACCCTCGGTACCGCGGATGTATGGGGTCATGGAACTCGCGTCGGCGGCATTGCCGTTTTTGGCGACATCAAGGGGCAACTCGCGGCGGGGACGTTGAACCGCGGAGCGCGCTTGTGTTCCGCCAAAGTAGTCAATGACCAAGGTGGCTTCGACAATCGGCGCTTGGTTCCGTCCCAAATGCGCGAAGCGATCACGACACTGCATCGCCGTTTCGGCTGCAGGATCTTCGTCATCGCGTTGGGAGACAAGCGGCTTCATTACGACGGCGGTAAGGTCGGGGCGTGGGCGGCCACGCTGGACGAGCTGGTTCGTGAGCTTGACCTGGTGATCGTCGTTTCGGCAGGCAACCGGTATCCTCGTGGCGGCAATCGTGTCGAGCAGGCGGTAACCGAATATCCGGACTATCTTGTCGAAGCTGCTAACCGGTTTCTTGAACCCGCAGGTGCGATGAATGTAGTGACTGTGGGCGCGCTGTCGCACGGTACAGGCATCGCGCCGGAAGTGGCTGATGACGTTCGTGTACGTCCGATCACGGGAGCACTTGAGCCTTCACCGTTCACGCGGGTGGGACCCGGGATCGCTGGGTCGGTCAAGCCGGATCTCGTTGACTTTGGCGGCACGATGGTGTTCGACGCCGTTACTGCAAGTCTGCGCAATGGTGACGACCTTCCGAGTGCTGGCGTACTCTCCCTGCACCATCTGCCGATTGAACAGCTGTTTACAGCGCGTTCGGGGACCTCATACGCAGCCCCTACGGTTGCATTCAAGGCAAGCCAGATTCTTTCGCTTTTGCCGAACGCCTCAGCTAACCTCGTGCGTGCACTTCTGGTTGGGGCCGCTCGAGTGCCGACTGAAGCGTCGGATCGCCTCGGCCTGCTGGGTGCCGACGCTATTGACCAGGTGTGTGGGCATGGGCTTGTGGATCTGGAGCGCGCTGCGTATTCAGACGACGCAAGGGTTGTTCTCTACGCCGAAGATGAGCTTGCGATTGATCATTTCGCCGTTTACGAAGTACCGATTCCAGCTGATTTTCAACAAACCCCCGGACGACGCACGGTTAAGGTAAGCCTAGCCTTTGACCCACCGGTGAGGCATACGCGCACGGACTATGCGGGAATCGGAATGAGTTTTCGCCTGATCAGGGGGTGCGATGCTGAGGAGGTGTTCGAGCACTATCGACGGCGGAATGTGGCAGTCGAAGGTGCCGTGCCAGAAATGGCAGCTCGCTATGCTTGCAAGCTTGAGCCGGGTCCTCAAACCCGTGAAAAGGCAACCCTTCAATGCGCCTCGGTTACCTTTCAGCGCGATGTCTCGGTCTATGGTGACCGCTACTATCTAGTGGTGCGCTGCGAAAGTGGATGGGCTCAGGAACTCGTGCAGAGGCAACGCTTCGCGGTGGTCGTCGAAATTAGTCACGAGCAGGACATTCGGCTCTACCAACAAATTCGCGTGCGCGTGCGGGCATGAGCGCTTGTTTTTACAAGATCCCAATCGCATCCAGCTTCGCCCGCATTCTGTCATGCCGAAGATGTCCGTAGTGTTTGTCGATCATCTCCGTTGACGTACCCGCCATGCGCGCAACTTCAAAACTATCGATGCCATTCGCAATCATCTCGCTGATTGCGGTGTGTCGAAGAGAGTACATTACGATCGTGGGTGGAAGCTTGGCAGCCTTGGCCGCTTCCTTGATGGGCTTTTTCCACGAATCCTTGTTCCAGCGTTGACCATACTCGGTTGTGAAAATCGAAGCGTCGGCGATCTTGTCCTTGGTTTCTTCTTTGAAGAACTGGATGGCGGACGATGAAAGGGACACGATTCGATGGCCGGTTTTACCGTCAAGGGCGAGGGTCCCTTGTTGCCGGTCGAAGTGTTTGACGCTGGCTTTGGCAAGTTCTCCAGGCCGAGCCGCAGTAAAGAGCATTGCCTTGACTAGCTGCCGGATGTCTGCGGCGCACGCTTCAATCAGCGCGCTTCGCTGATCTGCTGGTAGGAACGACTGCCTACGCCGCCCGACGTCTTTGAACTTGGTGACCGTTTTCCATCCTGCGTCGGTCGCAACGAGGCGATCATGTAGCGCAAGATTCAGGGCTGCTTTCAACGACGCAAGGTTGCGATTTGCCGAATCCTTGGCACGCCGGAGGTCGTCTTCGTCCTCGGCAGATTCTTCGATTGCGTTGATTTGCTCCGCGAGCCAGTCCTTCACGTGCGAGGTACGCAGCTTTGATAGATCGATGCGGCCGAGTTTGCTGTCGTAGACCAACCGTTTGAAACGGCCCTCGGCGTCCGATTTGCTGGAGGCGCCTTTGTGCAGCCCGAGATGCTTGACATAGTGCTCGCAGGCATCCTTGACGGTCGTGGTCTTGGTGGATACCCCGGCGTCTGCCGCCTTCGACCATTCGAGGGTAGCTTTCACCGCATCATCGAAGCTCGGGAGGGTGCCGAGTGCCTTGTATTCTTGCTTACCCGCCTCGTTGCGTCTGCGAGCAATCCAGGTCCCGTCGCCCTCGGCGAGTTTACGGAACCCGACGTAGAGACCGGATTGAACCCGAGCAAAGTAGGGTTCCCGGCGTGGGGGCAGCTTGTCGCGTGCGGTTTTGCTGACGATAGACGTAGCCATGATTTTCGTACGGAAATGGTACGGAAATTTTAGGCTGGATCTCGCTGGACGGCAATGTTCTTATTTTTCAGTAAATTCAATGGATTATCGGGTTTCTTTGGATGCTCATGGATGGTCGTGGACCCATATTCCCGCCCTCCGAAGGCAGGGGTTGCTGGTTCGATCCCAGCCGGGCGCACCAAGCCTAGTAAGGCTCTCTGAAAAAATAGCCCTTTCGATAATGATTTTCCGGGACAATCAGATTCAAGCGAGTTACGCCGACTCCGAGAGGGCTGCATGGCGACCATCACTAAACGCACAGACAACCTTGGCGATCGCACCTGGCAGGTGAAGGTTCGACGCAAGGGCTTTCCTGCAATTTCGAAGATGTTCGATAGCAAAGCGCGAGCCGAGGCTTGGGAGCATCAGATCGAGTCAGAGATGTCGCGGGGCGCGTTCATGGATCGCACCGAGGCGGAACGGAATACCCTTGGTGACCTCCTCGAGCGCTACGTCAGAGAGGTCACACCTCAGAAAAAAGGGCACGAAACAGAGGGTTACCGAATCAGAGCGCTGATGGCCTCCCAGAAAATCTGTGAATTTCGTATCGCCAGCCTTTCCAGTAAAGAAATCGCAGCTCGGTGGGATGCGCGGCTTACCTCTGTATCTGGCTCCGCGGTTAACGGAGAGATGAACATACTCAGCCATGTTATCGAGACCGCGAGGAAAGAGTGGGGAGTTGCGCTGCACGAAAATCCTGTCAGCCTAGTGCGTAGGCCAAAGCACAACGCATCGAGAGCGCGGCGCCTCGCCACAGTGGAGCAGGATCGCCTGTTTACCGCGTGCGATTCAGCCCGGAACCCTTTTCTTCGTCCGGTGGTCGAGCTCGCTCTTGAAACCACTATGCGCCAAGGCGAGCTTGTATCGCTTGAATGGCGATACGTCGATCTGTCTAAGCGGGTTGTCCATCTCGTGACGACCAACAACGGCGAGAGCCGAGGTGTCCCACTTTCCTCACGGACGACCGCGTTGATGGTCACCTTACCTTGGTCGGCGCACGGCAAAGTATTTCCCGGGTTAACCGCTGAAGCAGTCAAGTGAGCTTTCATCCGTGCCTGTGCTCGGGCGAAAATCGACGATTTTCATTTCCATGACTTGCGACATGAGGCAACAAGCCGCATGTTCGAGAAAGGGCTGAACCCGGGGCTGAACCCGATGGAGGTTGCGAGTGTCACCGGGCACAAGACTCTCCAGATGCTCAAGCGATACACTCACCTTGAGGCTACCTCCCTCGCCGCAAGGCTCGGCTGACCGCTCAGACTTTGACTACAGTACAATGTGCCCAGCTACGGAGATTCCCATGTCCACATCATCCCAGAAGCCAGTTCAGGCAAAAAAGGCCGGTACGACCGCTCGAAAGTCGCCACTTCGTGGGAAGGCTGTGAAAGTTTTGTCCGCTGAAGAGTTGCATCAAAACATGAAGTCTTTTGGCAAGACGCTGGCGGACAATCCAAAGGCCGCGACGACATTCCTCCAAGATGCCGGGATTCTTACCCCTAGTGGGAAGCTTGCTAAGGCTTACCGGGGATAGGAATGGATCGTTTGTGGGAGCTATACGAATACCAACCTAGTTTCATTTTGGCATTTCACGGCTGTGACAAGACACTTGGAGAGGCCGTCCTTCGTGGAAAAGAGTCTGGGCTTCACTGGTCTGAAAAGGAATACGACTGGCTTGGCCACGGTATCTATTTTTGGGAAGGAAATCCGTCGCGTGCCTTCAATTGGGCAGAGGAACGTAAGAAGTCGAAAATAATCAAGACGCCTTTTGTTTTGGGTGCAATTCTCGATCTCAAGCATTGCCTTGATCTCTTCGATAGCGATGGCTTGCAGCAAGTATCTGACGCATACTCCACTTTGAAGCAGGCATTTGAGGCAAGTAACACCCCGATATTAAAAAACGTCGGCGCAACGCCTGATAAAGCTGGTAGACGGCTTGACTGTGCAGTGATTAATGCATTGCATCAGTATCGTAAAAATCAAGAATTTTTATCATATGATTCGGTTCGAGGCCCTTTCCTTGAAGGTCCCGAATTGTACGAAGGCGCGGGTTTCCGCCGAAACAGTCATATCCAAATTTGTGTTAGAAATGAATCCTGTATTAAAGGATATTTTAGGCCGATTTTCGCCAAATAATTTTAAGCTCTCAGCCGAACGGATTCGCGCAATTGAACGGATTTGAGTGTTGGGTATTTTTGCAATACTTTATTGTAAATATTTTGACCTTGATCGACTGATATCGTGATGATCAGCACGTAGGGGAGCGGCCTGTGCGAGTTCTTTTCTACTGGCCGACCAAATTGTCTGTCCTGATATTCGATATCGAAAACGGGATTGTTTAATTCGAGCGCTCCAAAGGTGTTGCTCCTCGAAAGCACAGTTTCCCATTTGTGCGCGTCGTTACGAAGATCCTGTTCGGCTTCGTACAGCTTCCCGGAACTGAAAAATGGAAGGGATTTTTTCTCGTCCATTCTTGGGCGGAATGTAATGATTAGGCCACTGCGCGTATAGTTAATGGGATGCGCCGGATCGACTTCGGCTGTAAAGCAGAATGTTGCCTTGACGGTAATATTTCCGGCCGTGACGCCGTCGGGCAAGGGGATTCGTGCTCGCCGTGGTTGGCCTGACTCGATGTGATCTTGGTATATCACGGTCGCAGCACTGTTTGAGGTAAGCAGAATATCTTCGATAGCTGTCGGGAAGCGTCCCCAGCCGACTAGCCGCCAATCGTGATTCGGTCCGCGGTCTGCATGGTGAATTAATAATGCGCGCAGCGACGTTGCTGAAAGGTTGAACTCGGTAGAAGCTCGTAGGCCTGCGGCGATGCGAAGGGTGAGAGGACTGGCAAAGCTGGACCCTCCTGGTATCGTATACAACGGCCCCTCGCCGCCGTGCAGTACGACTGGCGTTGCCGGATTCCCCGCAAAAGTGACGCCGTCCGGTTTGACTAAACCAGGGGACCGTCCCGGTCCTATGCAGCTACTTGGGTCTCGATCCCACAATACCGTTTCGCTGTTTGCACTACCTACCGCGAGAGCATTTACTGCATCGGAGGGCGGTTGAATTCGTTCGCTGTCAGGAGAGTCATTTGGAACGTTTCCGGCTGCAATGACAGCCAACGTCCGCCCATTCGATAGATATTCATCTAGCGCACTTGTCCAGGGATGAATATCACCATCGTCTACCTCTACCTGAGGACCGATCGACAAGCTCAGGAAGTCGTATTCTTTACGTCGCAACACTTCAAGCATGCGCCCCAGCGCGTCGTGAAGCGAATACCATTGTGACTCGTCATTCGGGCCAATAACGCGATGGTGCTCCACTCGAGTGTACGGTACCTCCAGCTCCTTGGCATCCATATCGACTGTTCCAAACAGGAACGCGGAAGTCACAGCAGTCCCGTGATCTTGATATTCCGCGTCCGGAGTCTCCAATCCTGGGGCAATTGTCTCCGTCACCCATCTCGAAAAGCCGGCGTTAGCTAAGCCTCCATCAAGAATGGCTGTAGTTAAGGTCTCCGACAGTGCAGGCTTTGTTGGCAGTTGAAAAGCGCTTGCTGGAGGTGATGCCGTGCCGCCGAGGCGATGTGAACGAAGTACTGGTTGACTGCGTACATATCGAAGAAAGCTAAAAGTTGCCAGATTCGTCAAGTGTTCACGGGAAATTTTCACTGGCAAGAAGGTGAGACCCCGAACCCCTATTCGTTTATCAAGGCGCGTCTCGCCCCCGCAAACAGTGACGTATTTGGAGAATGCATCGAGCAATGCGTGATCCGCGGAATCGCAATGCAGTGCTACCTCCAATGCCAAATCATCGCCTTCGTCCGAAACATTGATGATTCTTTCGCGATAAGTCAGCGCCTTAATATCTTCTATCCTACGAAGCTCTTTCTGGTTTGTTTGCGGGGTTTTTGCCTCAAGCAAAAGACTCTTCAAGGAACCGAAGTTTGAAGCCCGTCCCGCGACATAGAGCGCTGCGGATTTTTGAATTTCATTTTTTAGCCGTGGCCTAAGTTCTCGCTCCGGTAACACGTATACCGGACGGCTACCCAAGGTACGAAGGCCGACTCGCCGAAATGCGAACTCCGGCAAATAGCTTTTTGCTAAGAAGGCAGGGTGAATCGTAACGAGGGCGACTCCTTGGCCGTCAGGTGTCGAATCAGGAGGGAGTCCAGCGAGGTCCTCCTGCAGCGACGCCAGTTTGGATTGGAGCCTGCCACGAGTTTGTTCGATTGAGTAAGGGTATTTTTTTGTGTCGGGACCGGTAGCCTTTCGTGGAATAGTTCCAACCAAGACTTCTCCGTTGCCAATTAATAAATTTACTTTATTCATTACTCCGCTCCGACCAGTGCACGAAGTCGACGATTGACCGTGCTGTGGGAGATACCGAGTGATTCACCGATTTCCCGGGACGTCTTTCCCGCCTTATGTTTGATCAAAATTTGTTGATCCCTGCTTGCTCTGGCGACAGACTTTCGTTCCAAAAGGTTTTCATTTTGCAGAGACTTCTCAAGCAAAACATCGACGAGGAGTCGGGCTTCTAGAATAGACTGTTTTTGTGCGGATACGAAGAGACGTTCCAAGTGGCTGAAATTTTCCCCTACGGTCACCGTTGCAAGTGATTCAGAAACGGCGTCGGGAACGCCGTGTGCAACAAAAAAACGCTTCCTGCCATCATTATCTGGCAAAGGGAACTCGAGCGTAATGTCAAAGCGTCGCCAAACGGCGGGGTCCAGCAATTCCCCATGATTGGTTGCAGCGATTAATAATGATCTTGAGGGCCACTGGTCGATCGATTGCAGTAGAACCGTTACGAGCCGTTTCAGCTCGCCGACATCCGTGTCGTCATCTCGTCGCTTGGCGATAGCATCGAACTCATCAAGAAATAGGACGCAGGGAAACCCTCGGGCGTAGTCGAGCACCATTCGCAGATTTGTTCCAGTTTTGCCGAGAAAACTCGACATAACGGTGGCTAGGTCCAACGTCAACAAAGGGAGGGATAGTGTATGCGCAAGCCATCCTGCAGCGAGAGTTTTACCCACCCCAGGCGGCCCGGAGAAAATTAGAGACTTGATTGGGCTGAGACCCGCCGCGTGGAGCGACTCTGCCTCGCGCCATTCGCGAACCACCTGTGTCAGGTTGGCCTCGACATCGCCGAGGAAAATCGGCTCGGTGTTAAGTTCTACCGGGAACGATTCAATCAGCAAATTTTGGCGTGAATCTGCGTCGACCGGTGGCTGTACAAACGTTTTGCCTCGAAGGGGAGTGGTATCGGATAACGCTCCGGACAATGCCTCGGCCAGTAGCGGATTCGTCCGGTCAATCCGGGGCAGAATGCGTCTCAAGCGCGCCTTCGCGGTGTCAGTCTGCCCTGCGAGAGCCTCTCTGAATAATCTTCCTAGCTCGTTTACAACTGTTGAATCCATCGTCTCTTTGATCTCGCGCCTGGAACATTTTGGAACATGATGGAGCGATGATAATTGAAAAAATGTTCCAGGGCAACAGTGAAATATGTGACGGGGCCAGAAAGACGACCGCGAGAGAAGCCCTTCAATGACCAAGACGCTATGGATCGTTTGCGGCGAAGTGGGGGAATGAAATGGGTCGAGATAGGCAACGGTCGTTGAAATGCGAACCGGCCCAAGAGCCTTGTGCACCTGCCGTGGCGCTTCGGACTGAAAAAAGGACAGAGGTGGCCACGAAGCGATACGCGACAATTTTGTGCCTCATCAAATGAGGGTGATCGCGAACGGCACAGGGCGACAGAGCGCGACGCGGAATCGTTCGCCCGAATTGTGCGGAGAGCGCGTCTTTTGGCGGCGGCGTTATTTACAGATAGACAATTGAGGTGCTTGCTGTTCACTGAGGGTCCGCCCGCGGATAACCGTAGCGTCCGCCGCCTAGGGAAACACTGATTTATTCGGCTCGACGGTCATCGCATCGGCCGCCGAGGACGTTGTCGCAAAAGGCTCACGGAACGGATCGACGACGATGAAGCGGCAGATCGGTTTTGCAGAAGCGGAAAGCAATGGCGCGAAGCGCGTCACCAAGCGGCAGCGCTTTCTGACGGAGATGGACAAGCTTGTGCCATGGCCGCGTTTGCTGTCGGCCATTGAGCCGTACTATCCGAAGGGCAAGCGAGGCCGACCGCCGATTGGCTTGGAACGTATGCTGCGGATCTACTTCCTGCAACAGTGGTACGGTCTGTCGGACGAAGGGTTGGAAGACGCGCTGTACGACAGCATCGCGATGCGTGCGTTTGCCGGCATCGATCTGGCGGTCGAGGACGTGCCGGATGCGACGACGCTGTTGAAGTTCCGGCGTCTGCTGGTGGAGCATGACTTGACGCGCAAGCTGTTCGACGAGATCGGCATTTCGCTGTGCGAACGCGGGTTGTTGATGAAGGAAGGCACCTTGGTCGATGCGACGATTATCGAGGCGCCGCCGTCGACCAAGAATGCCGAGAGCAGCCGTGATCCCGAGATGCATCAAACGAAGAAGGGCAATGAATGGCACTTCGGCATGAAGGCACATGTCGGCGTGGATGCCGACTCGGGTCTTGTGCATAGCCTGGTGGGCACATCGGCCAGCGTATCGGACGTATCGCAAGCTCATGCTTTGTTGCACGGGCATGAGCAGGAAGCGTTTGGCGACGCCGGCTACACCGGTGTTGAAAAGCGCGACGAGATGAAGGGCAACCCGTTGCAGTGGCGGGTAGCTGTCAAGCGCGGAAAGATCAAGGCAATGCGGGACGGCGCGCTGAAGGATCTGCTGATTTAGGTCGAACGAACCAAGGCGCAGATTCGCGCGCGGGTCGAGCATCCGTTTCATATCGTCAAGAACCTGTTCCACCATCGCAAGGTTCGCTACAAGGGGCTCGTCAAGAACACGGCGCAACTGTTCAGCCTGTTCGCCTTGGCGAACTTGGTGATCGCGAAGAACCGCCTGCGGTCGATACATGGGGGCAATCCGTCATGTGTATGAAAAACGCACAGAGTGAACCGCGTATTCGAGCAAAACTCACTCCGATCGCGAAAAAATTCGTTCGCCATTCCGACAATTGCAAACAGTCTCGTCGGAAACGCTGACAGCGAACTCATTGATCAGCGTTTCCCTAGCTAGATGCTCAACGGTGCCCCCTAAGCACGGACGGATTCTCTCATCGCTCAGTTGCATCCTTGACCTTCATGTAATGCAAGGCAGCAACGCACACTTCCAAGTCCGCCTTCAAGTCGTCCGAGACGAAATTTAGAGCCTGCGCCCAGTCCGGTTTCAGCTCGTAAGCGCCGACTCAAGGATCCGTTGCACCGCGCCCGTGCTCGTCGGCCCCCCAAAGTCCATAACAATCCCCGAAAGCAGTCGTTTCTGGTCGTCTGAAAATGTATCGACATCGATCATGGTGGGTGATAGGCGTGAATGCGGTTGATTGAGTGCAAATCCTTGCACGGTGCATCATTTATAAACAAAATCTCGAAACGGACCGGGACCGACCGGGCGCATAAACACCGGCGAGAGTCTATCCTGCCTTAGAACCGAACACACCGTATCTCTTGCGCTGTCGCAATTTTTAACCAGTATTTTTATTTTTGGTCCGCGTTGCCGGCCCCGCCGGGCGCCCTAAAAGCAGCTCGGCAAAAGTAGGAAGGCTTTCGCCTTCCACGCGCCCTGCGCGACCGCTAGACGTGGTCGGGGTGATTTGACCTACGTATCGGTGTATTGCACAATACAACTCGGCGCGTACGAACTGTGTCGAGCGACGGGGATCGGCGGCGGTATCCTGCGCCGGCCGAACGGCGGTTTGCCGTCAATGACCTCGCGGATGTACCGGTGGCAATTCGTTACAATCGCTATCCCAAATAAAAGCGAGCGAGACCCAAATGTTATATTCGACTTGGATTACCGAGGAACGGGCGGAGCAAAGTAGCCGTTCATTCGTAAGCGTTGATCAGGCCATAGAGAGCGACCGCGGGCGTATTGTGTTCTCAAGTCCATTTCGTCGGCTCCAGAACAAGGCGCAAGTGTTTCCGCTCGAGGGAAATGCGTCGGTCCGCAGCAGGCTAACCCATTCGCTGGAGGTTGCGCACATCGGGCGCTACATTGCGCAAGAAGTGCTTTCCCGGTTCACGGAACTCGATAAACTGAATGAAATTGGTCTTGCCGACCGTCAATCTGCGTTCGTCACGTTGGTGGAGAACGCATGCTTGCTCCATGACATTGGCAACCCGCCTTTCGGGCATTTTGGTGAAGCTGCAATTCGTACCTGGTTTAACAGAGAAGGACGAGCGGCCTTCGGCGCTGCCACTGGTCAATCGGCCAACGAGGCTTATTTTTCTGGCGAATACCACGATTTTCTGCGATTCGACGGCAATGCACAGGGCTTCCGAATCGTCACCCGCCTCCAAGGCGAGGATGGGAAGACCGGGTTGAACCTGACTTTCAGCCAGCTCGCCAGCTACCTGAAATACGTGACGCTGCCCCAAGACGTCAATGGCGAACCCAGAATCTGTAAGAAACCGGGTTACTTCAATACCGAAGCGGACATCGTCAATAGAATCCGCGCCACGTTCTCACTTAGGGCGCGTCAGCGCTTCCCCCTCGCGTCGGTGATGGAAGCGGCCGACGATATTGCCTACTGCCTCAGCGACATCGAGGACGGAATTGAAAAGCGACTAATCACGTTCGACGAATTCATTGCCGAAGTCAGCTCTACAGCGGCCAGCGCGCTTGACGACGATCCGTCGAAGGCGGAGTTGCAGTCCCTGCTCGACTCACTGGGCGGTGCAAGGCTGTCGAGATTTGTCCAAGTAAGGACCCGTGTCTTCAACCAAGCCGTTCGTCACGTCGCGCGGCGTTTCGTTGAACATCATGACGCAATCTGTGCGGGAGAACACGTTGAGCTAATCGAGCCCAAGTGCGCCCTTGACCGGGTTTTTTCCGCCATTCGAAAGAACGTCGCGCGACGGGTTTACAGCTCCCCGGAAGCGGAACACGTTGAACTCGCCGGAAATGCCGTAGTCTATGGACTTCTCGAGAGTTTTGCACGAATCTTGCGGCTGCCGTCGGAACAGGCACAACCCATCCTCTCGAACGACGTCGAGTTCTGTAAACGGTATCATTTCGATCTGGAAATGCGACTCACCCACATGCTGCCCGACGCTGCGCTGCGTGCGTATCGCGTAGCTATCCAAGGCAAGGTGGACGCAGCCGCAGAATGGCACGCTCGGGCGCATTTAATCCTAGACTATATCTGCGGAATGACCGATAACTTCGCTTTGGAGACCTTCCAGTTGCTTTCGGGAATCCGAGTTGGCGAGGGACATGGATGAACTTTGACACCCATCCACTGCTGGTGCTGGAACGCCTCAGACAAGAATATGGCGACGAAGCGTCCTGCACCTTTAGCGTGTATGAATATCAGCCACAGAGCATCGTGGATAAACGACGGACATTCAATGTACGAATGTCTGATGTCACACGCCCTTGGGTCGAATCCGTCCTTGAGGGATTGCCGACAGGAATGGAGCTTGCCCTTCACTCTAACGTCATTCTCGATGGTGAAGCGCTGCATATCCCAATGGTCGATTTTGCGACACGTAGTCGTGCGCAGTTGCCCAAGCTGAACGAGTTTCTTGGCCGCGAGATTGCAGATAGCATATTGTGGTTCGACAGCGGCCGCTCTTTTCACGGCTACGGCACTACACTCGTTTCCGGGACTGAGTGGAGGGAGTTGATGGGAAGATTGTTGCTTGCCAATAAGCCCAATCTGCTCCCGTTGATCGACCCCCGATGGGTTGGACATAGGCTTATCGCGGGCTATTCGGCGCTGCGTTGGAGCTGCAACAGCAAGCAGTACATTCAGATGCCCCAACTGGTCACGGGGCCGTGAGGCGGCAGTCATGAGCCGGTGCGTCCGGCAGAAAGCGATATCCCTGGTCTGAGTTCTAGACGCTGCGCTGAAGAACTACCGGGGGCCGCCCGATACAATCTGGTGAGACAGCTGAGCGGCGCCCTATTGCTATCACATTGCCATCCGCCAATAGCGACCATGCCAGGTTGTCGAGTCCCTAAACACCCGCAGACATGCCCCTACTTCGAGTCCTATGCTTTCGGCACGGTGAGAGTGCCGCTAACGCCGGCTATGCGATCAGCGATCCGGCGTCGATCCCTCTGACTGAAATGGGCGAACAGCAGGCTCACATGATCGGCCAGCCCCTCGCCGAGGCTCCAGCCGTCGTGATCTGTTCGCCCTTTCTCCGCGCTCAGCAGACGGTTGTTCCGACGTTGATTCGATTTCCCGCCGTGCGAAGTGATATCTAGCCGGTCTATGAGTTCACCTACCTTGACCGGGCAGATGTGCAGGCACGTCGGCGCAGCAGCGTCGGCCTTGGGTCGATGCGTACTGGAATGCGTTCAACCCGACACTTGTGGATGGACTGGGAGCCGAGTCGTTCTCCGCCTTCATCGAGCGCGTGCGCGCGGCTCTAAACCGCTTCAGGGTGCTCCACAACGCGTCAGACGCTACAGCAGCGATGTTCGGGCATGGACAGTTCCTACAGGCGATGCGGTGGATGATCCAGAATGGCGACGGAGTAATCGACGCATGACGACATGCGCTCGTTCAGAACTGTCGATCGGCGGTCACCCATTTACAATGCGGACGGGTTTGTGGCGACTTTTGACGGACGGCCGTGGTCCGTCGAGCAGGAACATGCGGCGCTGGAGACGCCGCCGCGTTGAAGAACTACCGGCTGGTGAGATGTGAGCGCGACAGACCACTGAATTGCGACAGCGCAAATTCCTTGCGCTGTTGCAATTTTTCGTCGCACGCGCTCTTATTTGGAGGGTTTGTCAGATCTACCGATGGACGCCCCATTTCCAGCTGTTCGTTTCGGCGCATCGGGGCGCGGTAAGTTCGATCTATCCGGCCGCTCTGGTTCGCGTGACACATGTGCGTGTTGAATGGATGGCATCTGCTTTATCAGTTTGACGATTTCGACAGCCATCTTCCGGTCTTCCACATCCTCCGACTCCGCCGTAGCCTTCGCCATCGCGCCGTATGCACGCAGGACCGTCTGCCCGGTGCTTGAACGGCCTCATGTCAGGGTATGCCTTGCATCCAGATCTGGAGTGGCCTGCTGACGCTCGGTACGCGGTATTTCAAGGCCGCATTGACGATCAGAACTTGACCTCGAAGAGCCGCTGATTGACGAGATTGAGATCGAAGGGTAATCCCCCGCTTTTAACGCGAGAACGCGTTGTGCCGAGCCGCGCTCGTTCAATACTGCTGTCGTAAACTCTCAGCTATAGTACTTGACCAGTTGCACGAAGCCATTCGCCAACATCCTTACCGAGCAGCGTAGACCCAGTCGTCAACCCGTAACCCGGGCACTCGTGCGAATTCCCGAACCTTATTTGTTACCAAGATCATGCCCTGTGATCGAGCATGTCCGGCGAAGCGGGGCAACTCCAGGGCTAATCGGCTTGCCGATCCTTTGTAGCTCGGCTACGTAGCGAGCATGTACTCGACCATCAAACCGATCAAAACCCCTCACGCGCGTAATCGCTGGGCTGGTCGCGCGCCGACATGAAGTCCGGGCTTACGCCTTCACCATCAAACCAGCTATTCCACGACTTCCCAGCGGGGGTGAGGATGCGCGTGCGGCCGATGACCACCACGTCGACCCGCTTCACATCATCAGGAAGCGCCACCGATTTGGGCAGGCGCACCGCTTGGCTCCGATTGCTTTTGAAGAGGGTACCTTGCTCCACAACCGGTTCCGTGGGAAATGTCAGGCGTAGATACAATTGTAGAGATCTTCCGGCGCATGTCAGTGGGACATACCTTCCTGGCGTCCATTCGCCTGATTCGCAGGCCGCCGCCGTATCCCCCGGTGATTGCACGCTCACGCGATGTCACCAAATCGAGCGTCCTGATGTCCCCCCCGACTCATACGCCCGCGGCCGACCCGAAGTGGCTCGCCCACGAGGCCAGCGAATTCAGTGTCGGCGATTCGATCTCAGGCGCGAGCGCGCCGTCTACGAGCGGTAAGCCCACCCGG
>Ga0068855_100002358_pt1 | contig 23308 bp, 13 predicted proteins | sample KBSCornC52_FD_66592 | JGI IMG/M metagenome (GOLD analysis project Ga0068855, IMG submission 66592) | Corn rhizosphere microbial communities from Kellogg Biological Station, Michigan, USA - KBS Corn C5-2 | ecosystem: Host-associated > Plants > Roots > Rhizosphere > Soil ...
CTGGAAGACCATCGTAACCTTGCGCCGAATACGGTTCATTTCGACTTCGTTGAAGCCGGTGATGTCCTCGTGAGCGACGATAATCGTTCCCTTATCCGGTTTCAGAAACCCCATGATGTGGCTGAGCGTGACGGACTTGCCGACGCCTGAGCGGCCGATGATGGCGACGGTCTGGCCTCCATCGACAAAAAAACTGGAATCGACCAAAACGGGCCTGTCGAACGTCTTGTAGACGTGCCGGAACTCAATGTAGTGGGGGAATTCTTCAGCCACGGCGGTATTTTTCGAGGTCTTCGGGGGTGTTGAGGTTCAGAAACGGTTGCGGGTCCGTCACCTGGACGTATCGTACCCTGAGGCGCGCGATGAAGTCGCTGATACGCCGGATCCCGGTGGCAAGGGCATCCGCGGCGACGGCGTGGCAGCGCCGGTGGTATACGGCGCAGAGCGGTTCGATGCGGCCATCGGGATATTGCGGGACCGCGGCGTCAAGGCCGGCTGCGGCGGCGACATCCTGGAGCAGGGAAGCGTTGAGCGCCGGCATGTCGCAGGCTGCAATGAAATTCCATTCTGAGCAGGTGACTCCGAGCGCGGCTTCGATTCCGGAAAGAGGGCCGGCGCCTCTCTGCCGATCGGAAATGACGGGGAGACCCAGTGTTTTGTACCGCTCAGGGTCGCCCACGAACGCGACGGAATCGCATACAGACCCGAGCGCTTCGGCGGCGGCGAGGGCGAGCGGCGTCCCCCCGATTTCGATGAGCGCCTTATCGCGGCCCATGCGGGTGCTGGCGCCGCCGACGAGGACCCAGCCGGCAAGACGGAGCCGGCCGATCTGGCTTGCTTTCCCCTGGCAGGTTTCGCTCTCGCTCACCAGGCGAATGGTAACATCGACATTTGTGTTTTCATCCGGAACACGGGGATTGTCGCGTAACAATTTTCAACAGTATTGTTTTATACTGCTGATAGCGATGCCCGCCCTCGGCTCATCTGCAGAGGTAATTGCGCCCGTTGCGAAGTCAGTGGTTCACGCCGATACGCGTTCCGGAAGGTTGATCCGGGCCACCCTGGTGGCGAGACCGGCCGCGCCCGCGCCGGAAGCGGCGAAAATGGCCGAAATCATCGATAAAGTGGCGACGGAGCAGGGCGTCGAGGCGACGCTGGCGCAATCGGTCGCGCGCGTGGAAAGCAATTACGACCCGTTCGCGGTTTCACCCAAAGGCGCTCAGGGCCTGATGCAACTCGAGCCCGCCACGGCGCGGCGCTTCGGTGTCTCCAATTCCTTCGACCCTGAAGAAAACGTGCGCGGCGGCGTGAAATATTTGAAATTTCTGCTGGATTATTATCAGGGCGATTACACCAAAGCGGTGGCGGCTTACAACGCCGGGGAGAAGGCGGTAGACCGTTACCGGGGAACCCCGCCTTACGCGGAAACGCGCGATTACGTTGCGCGAGTTTCGAAAAACCTGAAGAGCGCCCGCCAGAAGGCGAGCCGAAATACAGGCGATAATACAGGTAGTAAAATCACGCCCGGAGGGGCTGAAACATATCGTCCGATCCAGGCGTCGGTTGGCTCAGACGGACAGATTTACTACCGTACTCCGTAGAGAGGGTCTGAGGTTAAGAGGTTCTCGGTGAATTCCCGGTTTTGGCAGGTTCTGACGATGTTTGCCCTCGCGCCCGCCACTGCCGCGCCGAATTCCGGCATTATTCGGGTGACGTCGGTCCAGTCCTGGTCCCACTCCGGTTCAACGCGGGTGATTCTGCAAACGACCGGACCTGTTGAATACCGATCAAACCGCGCCTGGGATCCGGACCGTCTGTTCTTCGATATTCTCCGCTCGCGGCCGCTAATCGAAAACAAGCGTTACGCAACGCACGTGGTGAACGATGGGCTGGTAAAACGGGTCCGCATCGCGGAGACGCTGCCAGGGACAACGCGGGTCGTTTTGGACCTCGAGGGTCCCGCGGATTACACGGTGCGCCGCCTGGCGGACCGAATGGTGATCGACATCCGGCCGACAGCCCCAAAAGAACATAGCGCGGCCGTGGCGCGAGGGCAGGTTTCCGCACTTATCGCTCCGCCGACTCCGTATGTGTCTCCGCGGCCTTATCACGAGACAATGGCGTTTCCCGTCTCAACACGGCCGCCGGGGAACGGAAGCAGGTTCGTTTATCCGGCCAGGCCGGTTCCGAAGACCGTAGCTTTGCTGGCGGCTCCGCCACTCGATCAACTCGCGCCGCTTTACGTGCCGGCGATCAATACGATGCCCTTGCCCGGACCGGTGTCTCCGCAAAGATACGTCCGCGGGATGTCGACAAAAGTGATGCAGCCGGCTGTTGCGACCCGGCGAGAGTACGCAGCGCGCCCGCCCGAGCACGCCACCCGCTCCCTCACCAGAGCCCTCGGGTTGAAGATCAACCGCGTGGTAATCGATGCGGGCCACGGCGGCCACGATGACGGCACGATCGGACCACACGGCGTGCTCGAGAAGGATGTGGTGCTGGATGTGGCTCTGCGGCTGGCTACCCTGGTTCAAAACCGCATGGGCGCAGAGGTGATTCTCACGCGGTCGGACGACACTTTTATTCCGCTGCACGAGCGTACCGCGATCGCAAACGACCACAAGGCGGACCTTTTTCTCTCGATTCATGCGAACTCTTCGCCTTCGCCGTCCGTGGGTGGAATCGAGACCTTTTACCTGAATTTCACTAACAATACGGCGGCGCTCGAAGTCGCGGCGCGGGAGAATTCGGGTTCGGACAAGAGCGTAGGCGAACTCAGGGACCTGATCCAGTCGATCACGCTGAACGACAAGATTACCGAGTCCCAGACCTTCGCGAGGGACATACAAACGCCGTTATTCGCGCAGGCGGCGATCGGCAATGCCGCAGCGCACGACCGCGGCGTAAAACGCGCGCCATTTGTGGTTCTGATCGGCGCGTCCATGCCCTCCGTGCTCGCTGAAATCGGATTTTTGAGCAACACGCGGGACGAACGGAATCTGAACAGGCCGGAGTACCGGCAGAAGATCGCCGAGGCGCTTTACCGGGGCATTTCCAGCTACTCGAAATCTCTGAGCCATTTCGAAGTGGCAAGCACTGACAGTGTGCGGGTCGTTGGCGGCGGAAACTGATTCATCGAACCCGGTTCGATACTCTGGCTTTGAGCGTGGGCGCCAGGACTCCCTGAGCATCCTGCTCTTGATTCACGGCCTCGAATGAAGTCAAATAGTGCCGACGGTGAAATTCCCACTCGGAGATCCGGAATCGGCGGCTCTGGTCGAATGCTCTGCTCGCCTTGGGCGCGATCCTCTGTTTGTGCAGGGATCTACCGGCAACACGTCAATTAAAGTCTGCGACACTCTCTGGATCAAGGCCTCCGGCCGCTGGCTGGCGAACGCCGGACAGGAGCAAATGTTCGTTCCGGTAGATCTTCCGGCGGCGCGATATTCGATAAGCAACAGTATCGATCCCTCCGTTACTGCGCCCGGACCTTTGCGGGCGTCGGTCGAGACCGCGATGCACTGTGTGATTCCGTGGCGCGTGGTAATGCACGTTCATTCGGTGAATTCCATCGCGTGGGCTGTGCGACGGGACGCCGAAGAGCAGTTCACGCAACTGCTTCGGGGGCTGCCGTGGAAGTGGATACCCTATGTTGCCTCCGGTCTTGCGCTCGCGCGAAAAATCGAGCAGGCGGTATTCGAAAACCCGGGCACGCGGGCTTTTATTCTGGGCAACCACGGGATTGTGACGGCGGGGAAGGATTGCGCCTCCGCACACCAGATGCTGCTCGAGATTGAAGATCGCGTGGCGCTGCCGTCGCGGCTTTGCTCGAGCTGCGATTCAAACGGCCAACGCCTCGCGAACTGGCTTTCCGAGGATGCGCTATCCCGGCGGATTTTGTCGGGCGGATATCTCTATCCGTGTCACGCCCTTTATCTGCGCCGTTTCGGACCGGCTGCGATGGCGCGCGCATCGGTGGAGGATTTCACTCCGGAAGCCGTAGCCGCGCTCCGGGGACTGGCCGAGGTAATCGCGCGAATTCCGGGCTCCGCTCCGGTGCGCTACCTGACCGTGTCCGAAATCGACGAACTCCTCGCGGCAAACGTGTATCACACGGCGCAAATTCAGGGCGCCGCTCCTGCAATCAATCTCGCCTGAAGCGTACCATTCGGCGAAACCAGAAGTTATAATCGCTCAATTGTCCGGGAAAAATCCGGATTTATCCGGGGGATCAGGCTACCCGGGCGCAGAATTTCGACCAGGCAGGATTTGATTTCTGGCGACTTGACCTGAGGGGGCGCGTTCAAGGAGGACGATTTGTTCGCTTTCAGGCAGTCAGGCCCATCCGGCTCGCGCCTCGCGTGTGCGGGAATCGCAGCCGTGGCCGTTGCGCTTTCAACGGCTTCCGCGTTCGCCGGTACCGAGTACGTGGCTTCCGCGAACGAGATCACTGTCGCCAATCAGTTTCTGGTGCGGTTCAGGGAAGGTGTTTCAGCAAAGGCCGTAGTCAATCAGATGGCGCCTGGAGCTGTGACCGCGACGGTGCGGCAGGACGCGAACGTGCACCTTGTCCGGTTGCCGCAGGGCACGCCGCTCGGCGTTTCATCACAACTGGCGGCATCACCAGACGTGGTTTACGTAGAGCCGAATCGCGTACGGAAGGCTCAGGCGCTGGTCCCGAGCGACCCCCTGCTCAGTGCCCAATGGGCGCTTCAGAATATTCAGGCGACGGCGGCGTGGGGAATCGTGCCGGACGGGTTTCTGAGTGCGGCTGTGGCTGAATCGGGGCGAGTGCGCGTCGCGGTTCTCGATACCGGAGTGGATTGTACCCATCCGGATTTCATGAACACGGGCGGAGGATCCACGGATACGGCTTCCGGCGGGCAACTCAACTGGTCGATCAGCAAAGCATATTACGCAACCACCGCGCCGACGCCCTGCGCCTGGGGCGACGATTTCGGCCACGGTACTCACGTCGCCGGCATCATCGCGGCCGCGGCCAATAACGGGCAGGGCATTGCGGGCGTGGCATACCCGGTGGAAATTCTGGTCTACAAGGTGCTCGACTCAACAGGCTCCGGAGACGATGGAGTGATCGCCCAGGCGATTGTCGATGCGGCCAATAACGGGGCTTCCGTGATTTCGATGAGCTTTGGAGGGCCCGGTTATTCGCAAACGCTGCAATCGGCGATCAATTACGCGTGGCAAAAGAATGCGCTGGTGGTCGCCGCGGCCGGTAACCGTTCGAGCGCGGATCTGTTTTACCCCGCGGACGCCAACTACGCGATCGGCGTAGCGGCCACCGACGCGAGCGATGCGCTGGCCGGCTTCTCCGATTTTGGATTCGGTGTGGCTGTGGGGGCTCCCGGGACGGGCATTCTTTCGACGGTTCCAACTTATCCGACCGCGCTCGCCTCATCGACCGGTTATGCATCGGTATCGGGTACATCAATGGCGGCTCCGCACGTCTCAGCGGAGGGAGGGATGATCTTCGCCGCCAGCCCCAATATGACCGCGGCGGCGGCGCGGATGCTGATCGAGGAATCGGCGGATAACGCAAATACCGGTGGCCAGGCGGGCCAGCAGCTCGGATATGGCCGGATTAATCTTTGGCGCGCGCTTGGCGGCAATCTGCGACCGAGTTCTCTGGGTGGAATCGCGGGGCAGGTGGTGGACGTGAGCGGAAATGGGATCTCGAACGCCACGATCTCGGTGGCGGGGCAGAGTTCAGGAGTTTTCGAAGGAGGGCTGTTCCGTTTTTACGGCGTGGCCTCCGGAACCTATACAGCGACGGTGAGCGCTCCCGGACTGCCGATGGGCGTATTTCAGGTGAACGTTGCGGCCGGCGCGGATACGAACTTCACGCCGGTTCTGGGCGGCGTGGCTGCGCAGTTCAGCGGAGTCGTAACGGACAACGGGCAGCCTGTAACCGGCGCCGTGGTGGAGGCGCTCTCGGGCGGTCTGGTCCGGGCGGCGGCGGTAACTGGTCCCGGCGGCGTTTACGCGCTTTATGTGCAACCGGGGACTTACGATCTCGAGACCTCGATGTTCTATCACGTGACGACTACGTTGAGCGGACAGTCCGTGGGGCCGAACGGAAATACCGTCCTGACGCTGAGTCTTCCGGCAATGGGAACGATCGCCGGGAAGCTGACGCTCGCGAACGGCGCGGCGGCTGCCAACGCGACCGTCAGCATCAGCGGGCCGCGCAACACGACCGCCGTCACAGACAGTAACGGCAGTTATTCGAGCATTGGCCTGCCGCCTGGAGGGTATACTGTGACTGCTTCGGAATCCGGCCAGGCAAACATCAACGCGACCACCGGCGTAAATGTGGACGCGGCTTCGATCCTGAACCTGCAGTTCGGAGGCGGCTCAGGAACGCCTGGCTCGCCGGGTTCCGGCAGTGGCGGATTCAGCGCGATTCGGGTGCATGCGGGAGGCGGACCTTTGGTGGACGCTTCGGGCAATGCGTGGTCGGCCGATTACGGCTTTCTTGGCGGATTCACGTATTCCGACTCAGCGCCGGTGACAAACACGGCGACTCCGGCTTTGTATCAGACACAGCGCTACAACACAGGGGTTTTGCAGTATCAGTTCCCGGCGCCAAACGGCGCGTACACCGTGATCCTGAAATTCGCCGAAACCGTTTTCTCGTCCCGTGGCGAGAGAGTGTTCAACATCGTGCTGAACGGTCAGCAGGTGGCGACAAACTTCGATATCGTAGCGGCGGCGGGCGGACCGAATACCGCGATCGACGAATCTTTCCCGGTGAACGTGACGAACGGCCAGATTGTGATTCAACTGACGCCGGTGGTTCAGAACCCGCAGATCAATGCGATCGAAATCGATGCGGGAACCAGCACGACGCCGGGCTTCACTCCGATTCGCGTACACGCAGGCGGAGCACAGTACACGGACTCGCAGGGGCAGGTATGGGGCGCCGATTCCGGTTACAGCGGCGGGATTACTTACTCGGTCCTGAACACGATCGCAAATACCAGTGACCAGGCCCTGTATCAGACGGAGCGCTATAGCGTGGGGGCGCCCGTGCAATACGAGTTCGCGGCGCCAAACGGCACATATTCGGTGACGTTGAAATTCTCCGAAAACTTTTTCTTCAGCCCGGGACAGAGGGTATTCAACATCGTGATCAACGGGCAGCAGGTCGCAAGGAATTTCGATATCGTTCAGGCGGCGGGCGGTCCCTTCAAAGCGATTGACCAGACCTTCGTTACCACTGTGACGAACGGACAGGTTTTCGTCCAGCTAACGCCGGTGATTCAGAATCCGAAGATCGATTCGTTAGCGATTACGAAAAACTGACGCGACGCATTTGACATAAATGCGGCTAATCGTTGCGCATGGCGCTGACGGGATTCAGGGCTGCCGCGCGGCGGGCGGGCAACCAGCACGCGAAGAGGCCGACCACCCAGAGCGCGGCCACTACAGAGCCCATCATGGCGGGATCCGAGGGCGCCTGAAGGAATGGCAGCTTTCCGAGAGTGCGGGCCACAGGGAGTGCGACGACAGCGCCGAGGCTGAGCCCCGCGAGCAGTTGCGCAACTCCGCGCCGGAGAATGAGAACGGCGATTTTCTCCGGCGTTGCGCCCAGCGCCATGCGAACGCCAATCTCCTGCGTCCGGCTGCCTGTGGCTTGCGCCATGACAGCGTAGATGCCGACGGAGGCGATGACGAGCGCTACGGTTGCGAAAACCAGAAAAATGCTTCCGAAGACCCGCAGGAACCAGATCTGGCGGTCCGCAACCTCCGCCATGGTTCGCAGTTCAAAGACCGGGAGATCCAGATCCAGCTTTTGTACCGCGGAACGAATTGCCGCCGCTGCGGCGAGGGGCGAATTGGCGCGCGCCGCGATTGCCATCGAGCTATAGGAATCCTGCCGCCAGGGCAGAAAGAGAACGGGATCCGGCAGGGTGTCCAGGCTCTGAACGATATCGGCTGAAACGCCGATCACGGAAATCCATTCGCCCGGCTTGCTGTTGTCGTGGAAACGAAAACGTCTGCCGAGAGGATCCTGATTTGGCCAGTTGCGGCGTGCAAAATCCTGCGTGACAATCGCATTCAGATGACCAGCCGAGCCGTCGATGGCGTTGAAGTCGCGTCCACGGAGAAGAGGAAGATTGACGACCCGGAAATACCCCGGAAATTGTGTGATGACGGCAGCATTGGGGCGGTGCTCGGCGTCGACCAGGGGCGCTCCTTCGATTTCGATACGTCGCCGGCCTGATCCCGTGCCCGGCAGATCGCTTGTGATGGCTACTCCACGCACGCCCGGAATAGCGGCTACGGCGGGTATCAGGCGGTCGAAGAAGATGCGGCGGCTGTCTGCGTCTTTGTAGCGTTCTTCAGGAAGGCTGACCCGCCCGGTGATGAGTTGCTCGCCATGCACCCACGGGTTGATCTTTTGTTTTTCCACAAAGCTGCGCATGAACGCCCCGGCCCCGAGCAACAGGACGAGAGTAAGGCCGAACTGAAAAACAATGAGCAGGCCAGAGAGCCTGCTGCCATGCCGCGTACCCATACTGCGAACACCTTCTTTTAAAGCACTGTTTACGTCCACGCGGGAGGTGCGCAGCGCGGGCACAAGGCCGAAGAGCAGCGCACAAACGACGCAAATGATGGCGAAATAGAAGAAAACCCTGTAGTCCATCGCAAACACGACCCAGTAAGGCTTTCCGACATCCTGACTTGCCAGATCGAACGCGTGAACTCCAAAGGCCGAGAGCGCCAGTCCCGCAATGCCCCCGAACAAACTGAGCAGCAGCGATTCGATTAGCAACTGCCGCACAATCTGCCACCGGGATGCTCCAAGGGAGACGCGAATGGAGATCTCACGGCTTCGTGCGAGTGCTCGGCCGAGAAGCATATTCGCTACATTGGCGCAGGCGATGAGCAACACGAGAGCGACGGCGCCCATGAGAAGCCAAAATACGAGGGCAATCTGGTCGCCGTTGTAGCGCTGATGAAAAGTCTGCACCAGAGCTGCGGTGTCTTTATCTTCTTTGGGATATTCGCGCGCCAGATGCTGCGAGAGAACGTCAAACTCCGCGGCGGCCTGGGCGAGCGTGGCGCCGTGTTTCAGCAGACCGAAGAGCTGCAACTGGCGGCGGCCGCGGTCTTCACGCTCCGCGCTGGCGGCGAGCGGCATCCAGGCATCCTCTTCAGACGGGAATCGGAAATCCTTCGGCATGATGCCGACGATCATGGCCGGTTTGCCGTTTACGCGGATGATCCGCCCGAGTACGTCGCGGCCGCCGTATCGTTCTTTCCATATGCTGTAACCGATAAGAACGACCGGAGCGGCGTCGGATGCCGCGTCCGCGGCAACCAAGTCACGCCCGCGTTCGGGCCTCGCTCCCAGCATTCCGAACAATCCCGGCGAAATGCGGTAGCTGCGATAGTGCTGGGGAGCAATATCCTTTTCGCTGAAGATCGCGCTGTCGCCGGTTCCACCTTCGAGAGCCTCAAGGGAACGGGTGTGCGAGCGGTAGTAAACGAAATCCGGCCAGGAGACAGGCATGTGCTGCCGGTCTCGCCGGCTGGTTTTCACGTCCCGGGTGACGATGGCGATCAGGCGCTCTCCGTTGGGAACGGGTACTGGCTTGAACTCGGCCGCGTCGATGAGAGTGAACACCATCGTGTTCAGGCCGATCCCGAACGCGAGCGTCGCGATAATGGCAGCGGAAAACCACCGGTGCGCCGCAATCATGCGTAACGCAAACCGGAGATCGAATCTCATACCCGGTGTGTACGCGAGATGGCGGCGGTGGGTTCGGAGAAAAAGCGACGACTCAACGTCATCCCCGGTTATAGAATGAGTCGCGAAACGGTCTTACGGTCGAGGAGGTGTTTGTGCGCTCCATCAGTTCGTTCGCAACCAGCGCGATTCTGCTGGTTGGAATTGTGGCTGCTTCGTACGGGCAGATCAGCCAGGCAAGTCTGCAGGGAACGGTTACCGACAACACTGGAGCCGTTGTACCCAATGCTTCAGTTCAACTGAAGAACACCGGGACGTCATCCATCCGCACTACCACCACAAACAACGCGGGCGAGTATAGTCTGCCAGACCTGAATCCAGGCGAATATTCATTGACGATTGGCTATTCGGGCTTCAAGTCGTTCGTCGTTTCCAGCCTGACACTGCACACCGGCGAGCATGCAACCATGAACGCGGCGCTGGAGGTTGGAGCCGCGAATCAGGAGATCACAGTAGATGCCGCCGTTCCTCTGGTTCAGACAACCTCGGCGGAAGTCAGCCATCTCGTCCCTCCGAGCCAGGTCGCGAATATCCCGCTCAATGGCCGTAATTTCTGGGAACTGACGCAACTCACGCCCGGCGCAACGTTTATCCCCCGGTCGCAGACGGCGCAGTTCAACGGAAGCGAGATTCGTGCGCGCTCGGTCAACGTAAATATCAATGGCCAAAGCTCGATCTTCACCGGCTGGTCACTGGATGGCGCGAACGTCACGAATTTCGAACTGGGCGGCACCCTCATACAGCCCAATGTCGATGCGATCCAGGAATTCTCAGTCGGCGCGGGGAATATGTCGCCCGAATTCGGACACACGCCCAATATGATCAACGCCTCGATCAAAAGCGGCACGAATTCGTTCCACGGCAGCCTTTTCGAGTTTCTCCGGAACGACAAGATGGACGCACGAAACTTCTTCCTGCCGAGCCCGATTCCGCTGAAGCGAAATCAATTCGGCGGAACCATTGGCGGACCCATCTGGAAGAACAAAATCTTCTTCTTTGCGGATTACCAGGGCACGCGTCTGCGCCAGGGGACCACTTTCAACTACGTGGTACCGAGCGTCGCCGAGCGAACCGGGAACTTCGCTGAACTGAAGAAAAATATAATTGATCCTTTAAACGGAAGTCCATTTCCCGGAAACCTGATTCCGAGCAGCCGCATTGCGCCGCAGGCTACGAACTTCCTGCCGTATCTTCCGACGCCGAACCTGTTGCAGGGAGTTACCAGCCGGACCGCTCTCAGCACCGCCACGCCCCTCAACGTCGATGAAGGCGACATCCGTATCGACGGCCATGCGACTGAGAAGGACGCGTTCATGGCGCGTTATTCCATTGCGAATAACCAGGAGTTCAATCCCAATCCTTTCCCGGCGCTAAAAGGAACCACCCTGCACAGCAGCGCGCAGGATACGGCGCTGATGTGGACGCATATGTTCGGGCCTTCGCTTCTGAATGTTGCGCAGGCGTCTTACTACAACTCGCCTTTCCTGTTCGGTGTTGTGCTGCCCGGATTCGATCTCGCCCAGGTGGGCGTGCTGGGCTTCGAAGACCCTGTGCTGACTCCGGTAAAGAGCTTTCCCAATATCAGTCTGTCCGGCTATCAGGGATTTCAGGGCTCGCCATCGGACCAGCGGCCGAAGCACATCACCGTTCAGAACTATCAGTATTCCGATTCGATGACGTGGAACAAGGGCCGCCACGAGGTCAAGTTCGGTTTCGAATGGCTGCACCGGAGGGATGCGTTCAGCATAGGCCAGAATTCAGTAGGAAACTTCAGCTTCGTGGGCACCTATACCGGCGACGCCTTTGGAGACTTCCTGCTCGGTTACCCCGACAATGCGACGCGCAGCCCATTCCAGACGCTGCAGGGCGATTACGGCGATTTCCTCGCGTGGTATGTCAATGACAACATCCGCGTGCGGCCCGGATTAACCATCAATCTCGGCCTGCGCTATGAGATCAACAGCTTCTTCAACGGCATTCTGGATACCCGGAGCGGATTCGATTTCCAGACCGGCAAGGTCATCGTGCCGTCGGGCATTCCACAGAATGCGCAACCGCTCACACCGCTGCTGCTGCAGCTTTTTGCCGACCGGATTGAATTCACGAACAGCCTTGGTTTGCCGAAATCCGTGTCGCCCGCTGCGAAACTCGATTTCGCTCCGAGGATCGGAATCGCCTGGAATCCGCTCGGTTCACAAAGGACCGTGATTCGCGCGGGCTATGGCATCTTCTACACTTATCCCGACACCAATCTGATCAACAACACAGTTGTAACTGTTCCGTTTGTTGATAACCTGACTTTGTTTAACGATCGGCCGCCGCTTGCGCCGACGCGAACATTCGCGGATTTCTTTCAGGGCGCTCCGATCGCTTCAGCAAATCCCAATCCGGGCCAGCCGTGTCCGTTCGGGATGGTGTTGATTTCCTGCGACACGCCCAGCATCACGTCAACGCTTGCGCACCTGCATCAGCAATACACCGAACAATGGAATCTCTCCGTACAGCGCCAGCTTGCGTCGCGTGTGGCGGCAACCGTGGCGTACGTTGGCAGCAGAACCGTTCATCTGCAGCAGGGAATCCGGCGAAATGATCCGCCTCCTGCGCCAGGCGCCATTCAGGCGCGGCGGCCATTTCCGCAGTGGGGCTCAATCGGGCTGCAGGAATGGGGCGGCAAGGGCAACTACAATGGCTTGCAGACGGAGATCGAGTTCCGCGATTGGCATGGCCTCACGCTGATGGGCTCGTACGTCTATTCCAGATGCATGGATAACGGTTCGGACGAGGGCAGTGCGCCCGCGACGCAGCTGATCGGCGCCAACTATGCACCCTGCGATTTCGATCAGAGACACACGTCCTCCATCAGCTTCAACTATCCGCTGCCGTTCGGAAAAGGCAAGCATTTTCTGAATCACGGAGGCGTGGCGAATGCGATCGTCGGAGGCTGGCAGCTCTCCGGCGTGGAGACTCTGAAATCCGCACTTCCGTTCACGCCCGTCATCAGCGGCGATCGCGCGAATACTGGGGTTGGCAACCAGCGTCCGAACGTCATCGGCACGCCCTTCATGCCTGGAACAATCGCCTGCTGGTTTTATACTTCATCGAATCCCGCCTGCCAAAGCGTTGCTCCGAATGCGACCGATGCGTTCGCAGTGCCTGCGCAGTATACGTATGGAAACAGCGGCAGAAATATTCTTCGCGGCGATAACCTTGTGCAAATGGACCTTACGCTCATGCGTGAATTTCGCATCTCAGAAGCGAGGCGCTTTGAGTTTCGCGCGGAATTCTTCAACACGTTCAACCATCCGGTATTCGCGAATCCCGGGACGTCGATCAATCTTTCATCCGGCGGTCAGGCGTCATCTACTCTGAACAGCGATCGCATTATCGAACTCGCGTTGAAGTTTTATTTCTGATGCGTACAGGTTTCACGCTCACTGCCTTTGCGGTATTGTCTGCCCAACTCCTGCCTGGGCAACTCGGACGCACCGGCCCGCCGAGCGCGGCGAATCCTCTCGCGCGCGATCAGGCTGCAGTGGAAGCCGGCCAGAAGCAGTTTCAGCAGCTCTGCACGGGTTGTCACGGGCGGTCTGGCCAGGGTGGCCAGGGAGAAGGGCAGGGTCCTGATCTTGTGAACAGCTGGGAAGTGCGTCGCGCATCTGACACGGAACTGATGAACTGGATCCACAACGGCGTGAAAGGCACCGCGATGCCTGCTTTCGCATTGCCGCAGGAGCAGATCCGGCAGCTTGCCGCGTTCGTCCGGAGCCTGAACGCGCCGGCGAACAGCGTGCCCGTACCAGGCAACGCCGCGAATGGAGAAGCGCTCTTCTACGGGAAGGGCGGATGCGGAACGTGTCACATGATTCGCGGGCGGGGTGGTTATCTGGGGCCGGACCTTTCGAATGCGGGCCTCGCGCATCGCGTTTCGGAGCTGCGAACGGCAATCGTCAATCCGGCCGCACTGTCGACCTCCGGTTACAAGCCGATCCTGCTTGCAGGCGGCGTTCGAGGCATCGTGAAGAATGAAACGAACTGGTCGATGCAGGTGATCGACGAAACCGGGCAGATTCATCTGCTGCACGGCGCGGAGATGAACAGCGCCAGGCTGCAACCCGGTTCGTGGATGCCGGCGGATTATGCGCGACGCCTCGCTCCCAATCAAATCGACGATATCGTTGCGTTCCTCAGCCGTCAGGCGGTTCGCGCCGAAGCTGAAGCCGATCGCCGGTCACCGCGCCCGGCGCAGAGGGAGCAGAATTGAAAATCTTCCTTTTTGCTGCACTGCTGGGTGCAACCGGAATAGCCGCCGCACAGGTGACTGACCAGGATCTGCGCAAGGGCCCGGACCAGAACTGGCTGACTTACATCGGAGATTATGCCGCGCATCGTTTCAGTCCGCTTGACCGGATCAATCGCGCGAACGTGGCGCGACTCTCGCCGAAGTGGGTGCGTCACATCGATACGCAGGCCGATCTCGAGACCACGCCGCTGGTCTATCGCGGCGTTATGTATGTAACGAACAGCAATGAAGTGTATGCGCTCGATGCGGTTACCGGCCGCGAAATCTGGCGATACACGGCGACCGGAGTCCGACGAAGAGGCGTCAACCGCGGGGCGGCGATGTTCGGCGATTCAGTGTACTTTGAAACCAGCGATTGCCATCTGATCGCATTGCGGCGAGGCAATGGAGGTTTTCTCTGGGATCGCGATTTCGCGGGAGGCGACCGGGCTTATTCGTGTACGGGCGCGCCGCTCGTCGTGAAGGACAAGATTATTGTCGGCGTCGCGTCGTCCGGCAAAGCGTGCTTTATTGCCGCGTTGTCCGCAAACACGGGCGAAGAAGTCTGGCGCTTCCGAACCATTCCGAAACAGGGCGAGCCAGGCAGCAGCACCTGGGGCCAGTTTCCACTCGATTGGGGCGGCGCCCCCGCATGGACCACAGGCACATGGGATCCGGACCTGAACCTTCTTTACTGGGTTACCGGCAACCCATGGCCTGACTTTGGCGGCGACCGGCCCGGGGACAACTTATACAGCGATTGCGTCCTGGCCCTTGATCCCGATAACGGGAAATTGAAATGGTACTTTCAGTTCGTCCCGCACGACACGCACGATTGGGATGCGAATGAAACGCCGGTCCTGCTGGATGCTGATTTCGGCGGACGTGCGCGCAAACTGCTGGTGCAGGCGAATCGTGATGGTTTCTATTACATACTCGATCGCACCAACGGAGAGTTTTTGCTCGCCCGACCTTTCGTAAAACAGCTGAATTGGGCTAAAGGAATCGATGCGAAGGGCCGCCCTATAGTCGTGCCGAACATGGATCCTTCGCCGGGCGGCATCAGGGTTTGCCCGTCGGTTCACGGAGGAACGAACTACTGGGCGCCGTCCGTGAATGTTAGTCTCGGTTTGTTCTACGTGGTGGCTCTTGAAGAATGCGAGACCTATTACAGCTCCGCTCAACAACCGGTTCCAAACAGCGGATTTCGAGGCACCGGACACACGTCAATACCGAGTGAGCCGGGAGAATTTTTTCTGCGTGCGCTCGATGTGAAGACGGGAAAGCTGCGATGGGAATACCCGATGCCGGGCCCAACCACCATGTGGGCCGGTACGGTAGCAACGGCCGGCGGACTGATATTTACGGCGGATGATAGCGGAGATCTTGTCGCGTTGAATGCCGAGACAGGAGCCGATCTCTGGCATTTTTATATGGGCTCGAACCTGAAGGCCTCGCCGATGGCGTTCGCCGTGGATGGTCAGGAGTACATCACGATGGCGGCGGGCTCGAACATCTTCACGTTCGGCTTGCCGGCGCAATAGGAAGGGCTGCGAGTTGTTACTGCGATGCTGTTTCATACTCGCCAGCCTGGTTCTCGCGCTGGCGTATGCGGCAAATCAGGGTTCGGATTCCGCCAAAGCTCCGCAAATCCGGTTTCGTCAAGCGCGCTGGAATGCTTCAACGGCGCTTCCGGAGACGCGGGCATACGGGATCATCAACCGAGTCCATTATCGATCCGCGTCGGGTTCCTCGTTTGGCGTTGAGCGCGAGCCCGTCTCAGAGCCTGATCCGCAAAAGACGACGTTGCCGCATCCGGTTCCAATTCCCGGCGCCGCATGGGTAAGCGAATTGCCCGGCTGCGCGCCGCCTTCGGCAAAATTCCTCGGCTGGGGCGATTTTGACGCGGATGGCAGCGATGAACTTCTGGTGGGCTGGCCTGCGATGATCTGCAAACGCAAGCCGGACGGCGCGTGGGTCCGCGTCGCGGAAGTGAAGGCCATTCCGCGTGAATCGAACATTGTCGTCGCGGATGGAAATGGCGACGGGCTCGCGGACATCGTTTTGCCCGGCAATCATCCGCAGGTTTTCTGGAATGAGACGCGACTTCCGTGGATCCGTCATGTAATTGCGCATGGATTTCGCACGCAGACGATCGTCGCGGCGGATTTCGCGGGCCACAGCCGGCTCGATGTCATCAGCGGCGATATTGAAAACGACCACAAGATCTCCATGTTCAGCGCGCCGGATTGGAGGCCTTCAACCCTGATTTCAGGGATTCGCGTGATACAAAGTCTGGCTCTCGACGTGGATGGCGATGGCGACATCGACTACATCGGCGCTCAATATCATCCCGGCCTCATCTTCTGGCTCGAACACCCGCAGGATCCGCTTCACCAGAAGTGGACGTTTCATCTGATCGATGATGCGAAGAAGGGCGGCGCGGATGGGGTGCACGGCCTGGCTCTGGCTGACATTGATGCCGACGGGAAAGCGGAACTCATCGCAATGAGTGACTGGCCGGAAGGCGGGTTCCCGAATTCCATTCTCTCGTTCAAAATTCCGCCAGGGGCTCGTTCGGAGCAACGATGGTCCCGGTTCGTGCTTGCAAATCACGACGCGCCCGGTTTCGCGCACTATATCGGAATTGGCGATGTGAACCGTGATGGCCTGATCGATGTAGCCACAGGCGCGAAATCCGGCCCCGACGGGAACTGGTTCGCGTGGTGGGAGCACCCGCGCGACTTCATGCAGCCGTGGATCAAACACGTCATCGCCACCGGACAGCCCGGCGCAACGAATATTCTGATCTACGACCTCAATGGCGATGGCAAACCGGATTTCCTCGCCAGCCGCGGCCACGGAAAAGGGATCGTGTGGTTCGAAGCGCCTGAGTGGGAGCCGCATGAGGTCGATACCCGGCTGGTCGGACCACATGCAATCGCGATTGCGGATCTGGATGGAGACGGCGATCCGGATTTCGTCGTGTGCGCAAAGGACTCTGGCGTCCTTGCATGGTATGAAAACGATGGCCGCGGCGGATTTACGGAGCACAGGATTTCCGAGGACCAGTCCGCGTACGAATTGAAGCTGGTGGATCTGAATCAGGACGGTGCGCCCGATATCCTGGTGGCCGGTCAGGAAAGCCAGAATGTCGTGTGGTTCGAGAACCGGCTAAGCGCGCGCTGACGGGGATCCTGCTGGAGGCTGCCGCCGCACGCCGTTACGCCCCTCTGCCTGCAAGCGACGTCGTCCCTACGGCTTGTTCGCGTAAGGGCCCACTTCGGGCTTGCCTTGCGTATCCTTCAGGTTTCCCAGTTCCACGGCCGCGCCACGGGCAATGTTCGCTATTTCGCTGCCGGCCTGGAAGCAGGTGAAGTCCGGCCGATCGCGCCAGGAAAGGGGGCCGCAAAGCCGCTTGCCGGCCGCGAGCGCCGCATCGTGCACGACGTTAATCAGGCGCTCGTAATCAGGGTCGCCCTGCTTGTACCCTGAGAAATTGCCGAGATCTCCACTCGCCGCGAATACGGCGTCTACTCCCGGAATCGCCGCGATTTCGCGGGCCTGGGCAGCACCGCCCACCGTTTCGATCATCTCGATGAGAACTACATTGTTGTTGATCGTGTCGCGATAGCCGCCTGGAACGTTGCCCCAAAAGGCCGGCGAGAACGCCTGCCCGCCCCCCTGGCTGCGCTTCCCGAGCGGAGGGAAATAAGTCCAATCCCGCCCGGCGCGACCTTCCTCCACGGTTCGAACAGTCGGAATCACGATGACGAGCGCGCCCGCATCCATCGCATGCTGGATTTCGCGTTCATCCGCATATGCAACGCGAACGCCGGGAACCGCTTTGGCGTGCGGGCAGGCAGCCCACATCTTCTGGACGTTCTCCCAATCCCGGGAGTCATGCTGCATTTCCGTCCAGATGAAATCATACCCGGCATTCGCCATCGCGCAGTATGTCGAAGGATCGGAGCTGGCGAACACCGTGCCACCCGTTATTTTCTCGCCACGCATCATTTTGAGTTTCACCGGATTCCAGATCTTGCCGCTTGCCGGCGCATCGAAAACGTGACCGTACTTCCATGTTTTCTCATCGATGATGCCCTGATTCACCGCACCCTGAGGCGCCCTGGTAATCGCGCCTGAGTCCTTGCCGGCGGGCGCCGCCAGGGGGAACTTCATGGTTCCCGCAGCGGGATTGTTGGCGTAAGGGTCGGCGGTAGGCCCGGCCTGGCGTGTTCCCTGCTGCTGACCTGCGAGCGGTAACAGTGCGAATCCCAGCGCGGTCGCCAGAATGACAAACATGAATCGGCAATTCATATCTTTAAAGGTTTTCCTCACCATGGTTTTCTCATCGCGGATGCGGCCAGGACTTGCTGAACCCCCAGAAAGGATGGATAGCGCGCGGGCAAGCCCGGCCTGCGGCGCCAAATCGATCAGGAACAGTTGCACTGATCTGTTTGTGACGCTCACGACTCCGCCGCTGATCCTGGTTTCTTGTCCGCGTGAATGAATGCTTTCGATTCTATGCCATTTCGTCGCTCGTGACTGCTACTGCGGCGGTTACGCGTACGCACAAACGGCGTTTGATGTAATTGGTCGTGATTCGGGCGCTTATGTTTCAGTTCGATTCCGTGCTGGCGTGAGGAATCTCGGCCGCGCGGAGTTCTATGCTTTCGATTGGGGTACAGCGCCGAGCGACTGAAAACAGGAAGGCAGATTCTGATGAGTGGTTCGCCAGATAAAAACAAATGGCTGAGAAAAATTGTGGCTCCGGCGATTGCCTGCCTGGCATACCTGAACCCCGTATCTCTGAACGCCGACACGGCGCCGCAACTGACGCTTGAAATCAAAGACTTCCTGACCATGCCGCTAACCGGCGCGATCGACGGCGAGCGCGAAGCTGCTTATCTCGCGCGACCCAACATGATCGTCGAGGAGCCGGGTGGAACGGGCCGCCTGTTCATCGTCGACATGAACGGCCCGCTATACATTTTCGACAAAAGAACCGCCAAGCTTACGAAGTACCTCGATTTGAATGGCGAAGAGGGCCATACCGGGATATTTCACAAACTCCGGCCCAATGTTTTCTCGCAGGGATTCGTCGCGCTCCGGTTTGATCCGGACTACGTCCACAACGGAAAGTTCTACACGACGCACTGCGAGAACCCTGCCGATCCCGGCCCTGTGGAACCGGACAATTCGCATTATCCGGGGTTGAAGACTGTTGGCTACACCGTTACGCCCGCCATCGCCGTACCCGGACGAATCCGGTCGGAACGGCAAGACGTGCTGATCGAGTGGACGGACACGAACATCTTCGACACAGCTTTTCAAGGAACAGCCCGTGAGGTAGTGCGCATCCAGATGAATAGTCCCTCCCATCCGCTGGATGACATGATCTTCAATCCGACCGCGCGGCGCGGGGATCCGGATTGGCGGGTGATGTACGTATCATGCGGCGACGGCGCGACGGGCGAATCATCCGATCCCAAGACGCGCCTGAACCCGCAAAGGCTGGATACGATGATCGGGAAGATCTGGCGCATTATTCCCGATTTGGCGGAGCACACGGCCACGAGCACGGTCAGTGAAAATGGCCGTTATCGCATTCCCAACGACAATCCCTTCGTGCATGATTCAGGAGCCCGCAAAGAAATCTGGGCATACGGCTTGCGCAACCCGCACCGCCTCACCTGGGACGTGGACCCGACCGATCCCTCCAACAATCATTTGATCGCCGAGGTCATTGGCCTTCAAACCTGGGAAACCGTCATCATCGTGCATAAGGGGGCCAATTACGGCTATTCCCTTCGTGAGGGAAACCAAAGCCTCGAGGTGGGCAACAAGTTGGGGCCGATTCCCGAGCCGGACAAGATCCCGGTGCAGATCGACGGTGCAAAAATCGATGGAATGGTTACCCCACGCTATCCCGTGATCGAGTACGGTCACGTGGAAGGCGGAGGGGATGCCATTAGCAGCGGGTTTGTTTATCGCGGCAAAGCTTTTCCTGCGCTTCGGGGTAAATATCTTTTCGGAGACATCACCACCGGACGCATCTGGTGGGCTGAATTCAAGGAAATGCTGGCCGTCGATGCCGCAAGAGATCCAAAGAGGATGGCGCAGATTCATGAGATTTCGGTGCGCTGGAATCAACCGAACGGCGCGAAGGAACTCTATCCGACGATGTCCCCGATTGTTCTGGCCGGTTATCACGCCCGCGGCGCGGCGAAGCCCAACTTGCCCGGGGGTGCAAAAGTTGCGGGTGGTCGCGCCGATATCCATTTAGCGATGGACTCGAGTGGAGAATTGTTCATCCTGAGCAAGAGCGATGGGATGATTCGCGAAGTCACGGCCGTGACGAGCCACGCGACAAAATCCGACGAGCCGGTTTCTCGGAGCGGCCGAGTGAATCGCAGGATCCAGGAGAATGCGCATCTACCGGAAGGGCCCGGAAAAGCGGTCACGGAACGCGTCTGTGCGGAGTGCCACGGGCTCGACCAGGTGACTCAGGCGCGCATGACCAGGCAAGGCTGGAGCGATGTTGTCAAGGACATGGTCGGCCGCGGGGCGAAGGCGACCGACAGGGAAGTTGACGAGATCGTCGCTTATCTGGCAGCGAATTTCGGCGAGGAATCACAGCAGAAATCGAAACGCTGAAAGCGGCCGCCGGTGGCATTCATCAGTTGGAAGCCAGACTGAGTGCCCAATCCTCGGCCGGATTTGGCAACGCCGGAATCCGAATTCGCCCCTGCGAGTCCGACGTGATGCTACCGCCGCCGGCATTGCTTCACGCGCCTGTTCGAGGATCGAACCACTGGGCCTTGTACTCCGTGTTCGGCAGCGCCCCGGAAATATCGGCATGGGCGGCTTTCCTTTGGAAATAGATTTTGAATATGCGCCGATCCGCGGTACGCATCAGAAAAGACCAACCCTCGGTGGGCCAATCGCCCGTCTTCGCAACGGAGAGCAGTTCCGGATGCGGTTCCAGTTGTTGATACAGTGCGCCGCTCGCAAGCATAAACTTCGCTGTGTATTGCGGTTCATCTGCGGACTTCCACATCACGGCCTCCCACATGTTCGGAAACGGTCCGCCGCAGCAATTCCAGCCGGGGCTGCCGGGCGCCGGACGAGGCCGCGCCTCCCCGGCGATATGATTGGCGCTGCTGCCGCCGCTCGCAATCTTGCGTCCCGGAGCGGGCGGGATGCCGCTCTCGCGGTTTCCGCGCGTCATGCCGTAAGCCTCGTAGGAGACTCCGGCAAGTCCGCCGCTCAGCAACGAGCCATACATAATCTCTCTGTTCCAGGCACGTTCATCCGGAGTATCGGTCGCAATGTACCAGGCCTCCTGGTTGTAAGCCGGAAGCGGGTGTGGAAGTCGGAATATCTCCAGCATCTCTTCAGCGCTGCGGTTGTCACGAGGCGTATTGCCGGTCTGGTGCAGCATGAGCCAGGGGGCTTTGTCAGTGTGCCCCCAGGCCCGGTAAGTGGAGCCGCTGATGTTAGTGGTGACGATCTGACCGAAAGGCGGATGCCCGTACTTTCGGTAAAACCCATCGAGGACTGGACGCCAGTCCTCCGGCGTCAGGCCCGCATCGTTCGAGTTCGGCCGGGCGCTGATGTCCTGATGGATAATTCCAAACATCACGGGATCAGCCTGGTAGCGGGCGAAGATCCAGCGGATATAGTAGTACACCGCGTTCTTCGAAAGGTCCGGGTTGCTGGCTCCATAGTATGCCTTCAGGTACGCGCCGATATCCCGGCGCAGCGTCTCCAGAAAGACCTGAAACCCATGTGTGGCGGCGTAGTCGATCTTTTTGTCTAAATATCGAAAGTAGGATGGATTCACGCGCCAGAAGTCTGCCCCAACTTCCCCATAGCCCTTCGCCTTTCCGGGAAAGAAGAACGGCTTCTCGTTCTCTTCATTCACCATATTCTCGGCGCGATCCTGGTTGCCATTCGGCCAGGCGCCACGAACGGGCACTCCAGCTTCGTCTCGCAACGTCGCTGGCCATCCGTCATAGCTCCAGTTGGGGAAACTGGAAATGATGTAGATCATATTGAAGCCCTGGCTTTTTCGGAATTTCAATATGTCTTTGAACCCGGCCCGGGGACTGTCCACCGGGTAAGATTCATCGGAATCACGCCAGATATATCGCGTAGTGGAAGCAGGATAAAAGTAATCGCCAACGATAAAATATGGTGTGCCGTCGCTCCACTCGAGCGCGTGGCCGGTGGCGCGGGGAATGCCACGCCGGTTTGGGTTCTCCCGCTTTTCCGACTCCGTCCAGGCGATGCTTTGAAAGGAACCGCTCTTTCCGCTCAAGCCGGGATCAGAGGGTTCGGATCCGCTGACCCAGGACCACGTGCCCGGCTCCAATGCCATGATGCGCACCCGGAATGTCTGGCCGCCGTCCCAGAAGCCGTAGCAGCGCCTCGAAAAGTGAGGGCCTTTGAGATCCACCCACATTTCGACATCGGTGTAGGCGTTATTGTAATGGCGAATCGCGGTGAAGGTCAGTTCCACCTTTTCATAGACATGGACAGGCGCAGCCCGCGACGCCAGCGGCAGCAAGCCGGCCCAGACGGCCAGATGGGCGACCTTCAGTTGAGTCCTCACTTCTTCTCCTTCCGTATGGCAATGCGGAGCGTCGTATCAAAGACCGGGAGGCGCTTTGCTGATTCGACGCGGATGAGAATTTATTTCGGAGCAGAAGAGCTCACATATTCCCGGTACAGGTTTCCAATGTTGGCTTCCTGCGCACTCCCCGGATGAATGACTACCCTATAGCGAAATCGCAGATGCTCGCCCGGCTTTAATGTCAGGCTTCCATCCGCATTCTTGTTGTTTCCGAGATCCCGGACGCCGAAGATATTCGCTGCGAACATGCCGTAGCCCCGGGTGTGCCAGTAGGTAGGATGCCGTGGGTTGGATGGATGATCGAAAATAGCGATACCGAGTTTCTCACCCTGTGTTTCACCGGAATAATCGGCCCAGTCCGCGCGCCTTCCGCGAACCTGCGCTTCCGTGGCCTGGCCTTCCGAGTTAGTAATCAGTCCGGTTCGCCTCGGTACAGTCGGCCTTGGCTCACCGCCCGCTGCTTTCGGCACATATGCGGGCGCGGGTTCCTCCAGCCACGCGGCTACTCGGACCCCGAAAGAGCCTTCGTGCGTATCGCCAAACCGTGCCTGGGCGATCGCTGTCAGAAGAATGTCGAAATCAATTGTCCGCATCTTCGGATCGGAATAGA
>Ga0068855_100002359_pt1 | contig 23307 bp, 24 predicted proteins | sample KBSCornC52_FD_66592 | JGI IMG/M metagenome (GOLD analysis project Ga0068855, IMG submission 66592) | Corn rhizosphere microbial communities from Kellogg Biological Station, Michigan, USA - KBS Corn C5-2 | ecosystem: Host-associated > Plants > Roots > Rhizosphere > Soil ...
CCGCGCCGCGCGCCGGCCGCCAGGTTGGGTTCGTTCGGCAACGGCGTGCGAACCGAATCCCGCTCTGTTCGAGCCGGATTGGCGTCGTTTTGTAACGCCGCGCGGATTGGGTTCGTTTGGCGCAGTCGTGCAATCGTATGCCGGCGCAACGGCCAGGAGTGAACGGATTGCCCGGTTTTGACGGCACGTTGGCTCTGTTCTGTATTCCTCCGCGGCCGCGCTCCGGCTGCTCCAGTGGGTTCGTTCGGCAAGGCCGTGCGAACCGATCGCCGCTCTGTTCGAGCCGATTGGCTTTGTTTTGTATTCCTCCGCGGCCCACGCCGCCTGCTCGAGTGGGTTCGTTCGGCGACGGCGTGCGAACCGATCGCCGCTCTGTTCGAGCCGATTGGCTTCTTCCGAAAATACTTTGACGGCGGGAAGCAACGCCTTTGTTTTCTTTGGCCGGTTGCCACAGTGGGTTCGTTTTTTCGAGTAGCCAGGCAGCGGCGCGGAGCGCTACGTTTTTCATCCTCGGGGGTGAGAGCCGTCGCGAGGCGGCCCTTATGCAGGTTTCGTTTGGTGATGTCGCGCCGGTTGGGTTCGTTCGGCGCGGTGATGCGAGCGTATGCCGTCGCAACGCCAGGAATGATCGGTTTGCCCGGTTTTGGCGGCTCATTGGCTTTGTTTTGTATTCCTCCGCGGCCCGCTCCGGCTGCTCGAGTGGGTTCGTTCGGCAACGGCGTGCGAACGAACTCCGGCTATTTCAAGTTGCGTTGGGTTTGTTTGGTAAGGCCGCGCCGAATGGGTTCGTTTGGCAGCAGAACGCCAACGTGCGTACCGGCGGGGCTGCTGCGCCGCCGCGCCCGCGCGGATTACTCTAGCACGCCCGAAGTCCGGTCCGGGGTGGTTTCGGGCGCGTGAACGACTCGCCTGCGCCATGCCGATGACGTGGAAATCGGAAAGGTAAATACTTTGCTTCGCGGCGTTTGCAGGCGATGTGGACGGGCGGGGCGCCGCACTCGCGCCACAATGCTTCGGGAGCGTGTGAACCGGGTTGGGCTCTTTGTGCAAGTTACCGCTCATTTCGCTCTGCGGGTGGGCCAGGTATCGCCGGAGATGAGAATTTCGCCGTCGGCCGGCATGCCGGGTTTGGCGAATCCGACCGCTCCTTTTAATTGCAGCTTCACCCCGACCACCTGCTTCACGCGGTCGTCGCGGAAATAGGTGTTCTCCGGCGTGAAGGTCGCCTGCGGATCGATACGCGACACTGTGGCGTCGATGGGTTTGTTCGGAGCCGAATCGAGGTAAACATGAGCCGGCTGGCCGATCGCGACATGGCCAATCTGGCCCTCCGGAACAAAGCCACGCAAGTAAACCTTGCTGAGATCGAGCATGGTCACAATCGCCGTTCCTGCCTGCACCACTTCGCCTGGCTCAGCCGAGCGGGTGACCACGGTACCGTCGAAGGGCGCAGTCACGACCAGGTCCCGCCGGTTCTCCTGGGCCTCAAGCAATGCCGCACGGGCGCGAGCTTCATCGGCTACATAACCCGCTATGTTCGCCTGCTGCTGAGCGATCTGCTTGCGAATGCCCGCCGCCTGCGCATTGCGAATCGCGGGATTCGACAGATTCGCGCGCGCGACCTTCACGGAACCCTGCGCGGCTTCGAGCCGGCGACGCGATGCCGCCACAACCGCCTCCTGGGAAGCGGCGGCGCTCTCAGCCTGGCGCCCCTGGCGTTCGGACACCGCGCCGTCCTTTGCGAGACGCGTATACGCGTCGCGATCGTAAAGGGCGAGCTTGAGGGTGGCTTCCTGCTGCGCGAGCTCCGCCTCCGCCGCGGAAAGTTCGGCTTCGGCCTGATGCACACGGCCTTCGGCGTCGACGGCCGACTGTTCGGATTGCAGCTGGGTTTGTGTGAGCTGGTCGTCGAGAACGGCCACCTGCTGGCGGGCGGAACGCAGTTGCGCCTCCGCCTGGTCCACCTGAGCGCGCGCCTGTTCCTCGCGCGCGCGCACCTGCCGTTCGTCGAGGACCGCGATCGTTTCCCCGGCCTTTACCGAATCACCCTCGCGAAACCGGATCTCCTGGATCTTTCCTGTTACTTTGGGCGAAATGGCCGAGTCGTCCCCTTCAATACGGCCGCTCAGCGCGACGACGTTCGCGGGCGCAGCCGGGCGCGAGAAGAATACTTTCCAGATCACGAGTGCGGCTGCGGCGAGCACGATTACGGCGATGAGAGCGCGCACGGTGGCGCGGGGCTTTGCCGGGTGTGGAGGGGCCGGATGTGGAGGGGCGGGTTGCAGGGCCGGGGCTGGCTGGTCGCTCATCGTGTCTTCTCCTTCTCCATCCTGCTGTTTCCCGCTGTTCGCATGGCGCGCAGCGAACAAAGCGAAAACGACGCGATGTGCTCGGCGATGCGATGCGTGGTCCGTTCGTTCATTTCAAAGCCGCGCCAGAGTCTTTCGATTACCGGCCGGCCATGCGCGTAAAAGATGACCTGACCGATCACGCTATTGGCGGCAAGACGCGTCGGTTCACTATCCGGCGATCCGCCGATGATTTTCGAAATCATTCCGCGCAGCCGGTTGTATTGCGGGCCGATAATCTCGTCGACGACGCGGGCGAAAACCGGCGTGGGCGCAACCATTTCATGGGCCATGATGCGAAAGTGCCAGGCCGGCCGTTTGGCGTGCGCGCCCAGTTTGTCGAGCATGGTCATGATGATGGCGGCGAGGGCGTCCTCCGGCGCATCCGTCGTCACAAACGAGCGCTGATCTTCGACGGCAGCGCAGATGGATTCGCGAATCACCGCCAGGTAGAGTTCCGTCTTATCGCCAAAGTGATAGTTGACGGCGGCGATGTTTGCTCCCGCACGCGAGCAGATCTCGCGCACGGTCGCCCTTTGAAATCCCTGCGCCGCGAAAATTTCACCCGCGGCTGCGATGAGACGGGATCTGGTGGCGGGCGAGGCGGTTTCGCCGGTGGTGGCTACGCGGCGCATCAAACGTCAGATTAAAACAAGCGTTTGAAATCGTCAAGGAAACCGCCAGGCATATCGTGCGGGCGGTACCAGACCTGAGAACGACTTGCAGTGCGTGAGAATAGGGGATGATTCCGCTCCCGGCAGTACCCGCCCGCTCATCATGAAATCGACCTTTCGCGCCGCGAGTCCGGAAGATCTCGATGCCATTCGGGATTTTCTGGCGCGCGCTTTTGATGCGAGCCGGGAGGCTCCGATGCTCCTGCCGGCTGCGATGAAGTGGAAGTACTGGACGGAGCGGGGGGACTGGCGGGGCGACAGGGCTTATCTGCTCGAACGCGACGGCGCGATTACGGCGTTTGCGGGACTGTGGCCGGTGACGTTCGGGTCCGGCGCGGATGCGGTGCGGGGCGTTCACCTGATTGACTGGGCCTCAGCCAGGGAGGCGCCGGGAGCGGGTCTGGCGCTGGTGCAGAAGCTGGCGGCAATGTTCGATTTCATTCTGGCCATCGGCGGGTCCGACATGACGCAGACGGTGCTGCCGGCGTTCGGTTTTGCGGAGTGCGCGCGGCAGTGGGAAGGCGCGCGTCCATTGCGGCCGCTAGCCCAGATGTTCACGCACCAGCGGCGCGACTGGAAATTACCGGCAAGGTTCGCGCGGAATACGATTTGGGCTCTGCGGCCGGTGAGGGGCGCGGGACCCTGCAAGTTCGTTGAGGTGGCGCCGGAGAGGATCAACGCGGAGACGAACACGCGTGGGATGCCGCGGCCCGCGGCGTTTTTCCAATTTCTTGCGAAATGCCCGATGACGCCGTTCCGTTTTTTCGCGATTGTCGACGGGGAGCGGGAGTGCGGATATTTCGTGCTCAGTCTGGTACGCGGGCAAGCGCGCGTGGCCGGACTATGGCTGAGCGAGGGAGCGAGCGACTGGCGCGCGGCTTATGCGGTGGCGCTGCAGGCGGCGAGGCGAATCCGCGGCGCGAATGAAGTGATTGCGGTTGGAACCGGCGCACAGACGAAAGATGCCGCGGCCGAGGCGGGTTTTCATGTCCTGGCCGGCCCGCCGGTCTACCTGCTGAACAAAAAGGGGAAACTTCGGCTGCCGCCCGATTTCCAGTTTCAGTTATCGGATGACGACCACGCGTTTCTGGACACCGGAGCCGCGGACTATCGGACGTGAGCGGCGACCCGGTTGGCGAGTTCTTCGAAGGAGGTTGCGCCTTCGAACTCTTCGAAATCGACTTCGATTCCGAACTCTTCGCCGATTACCGTCAGCAGCGTGACCTGAGCGACGGAGTCCCAGTCGGCCATGGTTTCCGCGCTTGCAGTCGCGTACTGGCTCGGATCGAGGCGCGGGAAAGTGAGCGCAAAACAGCGCTCGAGTCTGGTTCGTGTAGTGTCGGTGTTCACGGTACTTGCGTTCAGGCTGGTTGCCGCTCTTCGACGCTGTGAAACAGAGGCGGCGCGGTCTGCTCAAATTGTTCCCGCGCAAGCGGGACGACGCCTTCGGAGGGCAGCGCTCCGGTGATCGCGGCGAGAAAATCCGTGAGCGGCCCGTTACGAGGCGTGGATACGTAGTCGAGGACGATTTCGTCGAGATCGAACCGATCGAAGAGATATTTCAGACACTGGTGCTCAATGCGGCGCGAGAAGGCGCGGCAACTCATCACCCACGCGGACAGCTGGGCAGTGCGGCCGTTGCGGACACCTGCGAGAGCAGCGATCTTGCCCAGCGAGCCGTACTTATCGCGATACGAAACGGAGATCAGCGTGGCGCCGGGCAGATTCAGCAGACGCTGCCAATCCGCGCGATCCCAGCGGCGGCCATTCAGGTTGAACTGATTGGTCTTGTTGACGAGTTCGAATGTGCGGGCGTCGCTGCTGGTTTCATTGGAGAATTCAATGCGGGCATCGGCGTCACGAAGAAAGTCATCGAGGGCGGCGGTTCCGGCGCCGTTTTCCGCCGCGCTGAGAATCGCGGAATTGCGAAGACTCGCGAGGCGAAGTTCATCTTCGTCGTGAATTGCGGGCTTGCCGAAGAGATCGCGCAGACGTTCGAGCATCGTCCATAAAGCCCGAACATCTTTACCCGGAAATTGCAAAGTTTCGATCTCCGGGAAAGCGGCTTTGACTTCGGCCGCTTCCATGGGGCTGTCGTCGATGAAGACGACGGCGTCCGGCGCGATGTTCCAGGCTTTGAGGATGCGGCGTACCGATTCGGATTTCGGGCCCCAGTGCGCTTCGACCGGAAACAGCGAGCCTTCGCGGCAGAGAAGATCATCGCGGCGCAGAGCGGCGGCGACCAGGTCCGCATCATTCTTGCTCGCGACCGCGACCAGCACGCCTGCGCTCGCGAGCGACTCGAGAAACTGCTGATAGATGCCATGGGTCTGGGCGCGGCGATCGAGATCCCAGCAGACACCGGTGACTCCGGCTTCGCCGAGAATTCCGGACCAGAAGGTGTCATCAAGATCGGTAATGATTCCCTTTTTGGGCGGGCGCGTAGCGATCAGCTCGGCTCCGAGAGCGGCCAGCGCGCTGGCATGCAGCAGGCGGTAAGGGAAGCCGAGATCGATTTCGGTTTTGGGATCGAAACGTTCCGCGAGTGGAGAAAGCTGGTCGATGGTTTGCGATCGGAGCAGGCGAATGCCCGAGGTTCGCGTGAACGTGGCGGCGCATTCGGCGACTGCTTTGCGGATTTCCATCTCATGCGGGCTGGCGTAAGCGCCCGGGGTGAAAAAGAGCGGCGGAAGCGGCAGACCAGGGAGGGAACAGACCACGACGGAGTGCGAAGCGGCGGATTCGATCGCCGACGAAATCAGCTCCAGCCTGCGGCGCGCAGAGGCAACGATATCCGCCAGATCCCGCACTTTCCAGCCGCCCAGCGTGCGGAGACCGAGCCGGGGATCGAGGTCCTGCCATTCGAGGAAGACGGCGATCGCATCGTACTGTCCGGCGCGGGCGGATGAGATGGAACCGGCGACATCGCCGAAAAGACCGGTGGCGATTTCGATGCGGCGATCCGGAATGCGCGAAGTCAGCTCCGCCGCCAGAAATGTTTTGAGGTGCAGCGGCGTAAATCCGCAAGCGAGCAGGATATTGCGGGCGGCCAGATCCAGGCGCTGTTCCCGCTTGAGAAGTTCGAGAGCTTCTACCAGGGTCATGGGACCAGAGTCATGGCCGGAGAGGCGACTTAAAAGCCATGATATCGCGGGGCTGTTCATGAGGTGTTTCAGATGGAACGCGGCGGCAAAAAGAGGTTGGGTGTATATTGCTCAACAGTCGAAATGAAGCACAGGACCACGATAGTTTGCATCACTTTCGCTGCTGCCCTGATGGGGGGCTGCAGCAGTTCGCCGACTCCGGCGCCGAATAACAATGCGGAGTCGTCATCGCCCGGCGTCGGCAGCATCGAGCGCGACGACCCGGCGCTCGATAATATCCTGCCCCGCGACGCGAAAATCGAAAAAGTCGGGACGGGTTTCAAGTTTACGGAAGGGCCTTTGTGGAGACCGGAGAACAACGTTCTCTGGTTCAGCGACGTGGTGGGCAATGTGTTGCGCTCGATCACGCCGGACGGCAAGGTGCAAGTTCTGATTCAGAATGCGGGTGGCGTTAGTACGGCGCCTCCGGGCGGTTTCATCGGGTCGAACGGCGAGGTGGCGGACAAAGATGGTTACGTGCTCCTATGCCAGCACACCAACAGGCAGATCGTTCGCGTGAGCAAGGATCTGCAGATGACGCCGTATCTGACGAAGTTCGAAGGCAAGCGCTTCAACAGCCCGAACGACCTGGTTTATCGCTCGGACGGGACGCTGTATTTTACGGATCCGCCGTACGGGCTTGCGAAGCAGGATGACGATCCGGCGAAAGAGCTGAAGTTCAACGGCGTGTTCATGTACAAGAATGGCAAGCTGACGGCGATCATCAAGGATTTGACGCGACCGAACGGCATTGCGTTTTCGCCGGATGAAAAGACGCTTTACATCGCCAATTCGGATGAGAAGCGGAAGGTCTGGATGAAGTATGACGTGGCCGCGGACGGCACTGTCTCGAACGGCCGCGTGTTTGCCGACGTCACGAGCGAAAAGGCGCCGGGAAATCCGGATGGCATGAAAGTGGATTCCCAAGGCAATGTTTATGGCAGCGGCCCTGGGGGCACGTGGATCTTCTCGCCGGATGGCAAGCATCTGGGCACCATCAAACCGGGTGAAACGCCGGCGAACTGCGGTTGGGCAGAAGACGGGAAGACGTTGTATATCACGGCAGAGACCAGCGTTTATCGGGTGAAGCTGTCTGTTGCGGGCGAGAAGCCTTTGTATCGCTGAGTGTTGACGGAGAGAATCATGCCAAAAAAGATCATGCAAAGACGAACCTATTTGAAAACCCTGCTTGCGGCGGGGGCCGCTGCTGGCATTGCGCCGGCGCAGAAGGGCGCAGGGAAAGGCATCATGCTCACGGTCGACATGTCCGTCGATCCCGCGAAGGAGCAGGAGATGCTGCACAACTTTCACACCATCTTCAAGCCCGCCGCGGAGAAGACGCCCGGATATATCGACGTGAACGTATATAAGCTTCGCTCGGCTGTGCAGGGCACGGCTCCCGCGGGTTTGAACTACATCTTTGTGCTGCGGATGGAGAGCGAGGAACTTCGGCAGAAGTGGATCCATTCTCCGACCCACATCAGAGTGTGGCCGACCGTGGAGAAGACGCTGACGACGAAGAACTATACGGTGCTTCTCTTCGATTTGGCGTAGGCCGGGGCCCACTGAATCGGGGCGACGTCCCTGACAAGAAAAGTCCAGGAGCAGGCGCCGGCGATGGCGATAATGGCGGGCGAGATGAATGCCGCGAGGAAGCTGCCGGTAGCCTGCACCAGCCATCCGGTGCAAATGGGCGCGATGATTCCCGCGAGATTGCCGATCGTGTTTTTGATGCCGCTCCATGTGCCCGCCGCGGCGGTTCCGGCGAGCGTTTGTGAAATCGCCCAATGATTTGACGCGGACATGCCGAATGCGGCGTAGCTGAGGCAAAGCAGGGCGATGGAAGTGGAGAGGTCCGGCGTGATTGCGGCCGGAACCATGACGGTGCTGAGGAGAAGGCCTCCCGCGACGAAACCTTTGCGCACCCGGGATGGAGACGCGCCGCGGCGAATCAGGCGGTCGGCTAATGCCCCGCAAATAATGGCTGAAATGGCAGCGATCCAGAAGGGCAGGGAGGCCAGAATGCTCATCGATTCGATGGAGACGCGCCGCTCGCGGACGAGGTAAGTCGGCAGCCAGGTGAGCAGGAAATAATACCCGTACTGGTAACAGAAGTTGCCAATGAACGTTCCCCACGCGTCGCGGCGGCGAAGGATCTGCGCGATCGATGGGGATGGGCCTTGCGGGCCGTCGTCGGCTGTCGCGCGAGGCGCTACTCGCATCCAGGGAATCAGCCAGAGCAGGCCCGCCGCGCCGAGCGCGAGGAACATGGCGCGCCATCCAAAACGCGCCATGACCAGGCCGCCCGCGAGCGTTCCGACGGCGGGTCCAAGTTTGGTGCCGGCTTCGATCAGTGCGTTCGGCAAGCCGCGGCGCTCGATGGGGAAGCGGGCCGCGATGATTTTCGAATAACAGGGGAAGGCGACGCTTTCGCCCGCGCCCAGCAGCAGGCGTAGCAGGGCGAGCCCGATGAGGCCGCCGGCAAGGCCGCAGCCGAGCGTGGCTCCGGACCAGACCAGAAAGCCAATGGCGAATACCGATCGAACGGGATAGCGGTCGGTAAGCCAGCCGGAAATCGACTGGCAAAGGGTGTAGGTCCAGAAGAAGGTGGAGAGGAGCAGACCGAGCTGGACATCACCGAGGGCCATCTCATGGGAGAGCGCGGGCGCGGCGATCGAGAGGCTGGAGCGATCGGCGTAATTGATGCAGGCGGCTGTCGCGAGCAGGGCAGTGATTATCCAGGTTTCATTGCGAAGAGAGCGCAAGTGCGATTAGAGCATGCGGTTAGCGGAGCCAGCGCTGCGGCGAGACGGTTTGGCACGGTGGCTCTGCGGGAAGGCCACCGAAGCGGCGTTCGCGCCGTTCATATTCCCGAAGGGCGCGGGCGAGGTGGGAGGCGTCGAAATCCGGCCACATTGCCGGGGTGAAGAACAGCTCGGCATAGGCGCATTCCCAGAGGAGGAAATCGCTTAAGCGTTGCTCGCCGCCGGTGCGGATCAGCAGATCGACAGGGGGCGCCAGCGCGTGTGAGAGGTCGTTCGCCGCGGCGCGAAGGATGGAATCGCGCGAGGAGTAGTCGATTGCCACTCGCAGGGTGAGACGGGTTCCGGCGTTTGTCGCGTTTTCGGCGCAGGCGATGGCGCGCACGAGATCGGACCGGAGACGGTCGCGGCGGCCGATGACTTCGACGCGCACGCCGGATTCGATGCAGCGTGGAATTTCGTTCTCGAGATGCCAGGCGAGCAGGGACATGAGCGCGGCCACTTCGTCCGCCGGTCGCTTCCAGTTATCGGACGAGAAGGCATAGACGCTGAGTGTTCCGATGCCGAGCGCGGGTGCGGCTTCCACGGTGCGGCGCAGCGCGGCGGTTCCAGCCTGATGGCCCGCAATGCGGGGCAGGCCCTGACGCGCGGCCCAGCGGCCGTTTCCATCCATGATGATCGCGACGTTCAATCTACTTTGTGACATAAAGTGTAGGCGCAAATTTTTTTAACTCAGGACTGGCGCGTGGCGCGGATCAGCGCCTCCATGTGGGTGAGATAGGAATCGAGCGCCGTGCGGCCGCGCTGCGTGAGGCGATATTCAGTACGGGGCAAACGGCCTTCGAATTTCTTTTCGCAGGAAATGTAGCCGGCCTCTTCGAGCTTGCGCGCGTGCACGCTGAGATTGCCGTCCGTAGTGTCGAGCAGTTTCTTCAGTTCATTGAAGGTCAGGCTGTGATTGACGCTCAAGGCGCTCACGATGCCGAGCCGCAGGCGTTCGTGGATGATGCGATCGAGGGCACGAGTGGCCGACCCGGCGGTGACGGGCGCGGGCCCGTGCGATTCCGTTTTCGCCGCCGCATTGCTTTTAGCCACCGAAATGCCTCGCGATTATCCAGCCGAACAGGATATGAAGCCCGCCGAATCCGACGGCGAGCAGAGCGTCTCCCGATGCCGCCGGTGCGAATGCGGCGACAGAACCGAGAGCAAGGAACGAGATTCCCATCATGGGCACGACCCGTACGGCGAAGGCTCCGCCGGACGCGATTCCCGCGCCATAGAGGAGCAGCCAGGCGCCGGGGATGAAACGATCGAGCCCTGCGTTGAACAGAACGAACGTGAGTACCGCGCCCACGAAGATGGACGGAGTGAGGGCCAGCACGAATCTGCGGAAGGGGCGGGAAAGCAGCGGCGTTCGATTGAGCCGGGCCTTGCGGCAGGAGAACCCTATGCCAATCGCAAGCGCAAGCAGGCTTTCGGCGATCCAGATGCCGAGCCAGGCGCGCGGGCTGCGGCTCAAATGCGCGGCGAAAGCGGCGAAGATGGCGGTGCCGCCCATCAGCATGCCGCCGACGCCAGGGACGGCAGTAAACGAGCCGGCGCTCTCAATGGTGTTGCGAATGTAGCGAAGATTGTCCATCGCCTGGGCGTGCAGGGCAATGGGCTCTTCGCGGCGCTCCCGTATGGGACGCACGGCTGCCATGAGAGGAATTATATATCGGCGTCGAGAACTTTGCAATGCAAAGAATGGGCGGAATCTGAGCCATTCTGAAATGGCGAGAAGCGCTGGTGAACCTTACAACTGGTGAACCTTACAATAAGAGCAGCCGATGCTGGATGATAGCGACAAGCAGTGGATCAGGACAGAACTCAAGGCTGAGCTTGACAGCGTTTTGACTCATGTTCTCAACGAAATCGGCCGGCGCGCGGAAGAGCAAACGGCCCGTTGGGAATCCATCGATGCGCGGTTGACACTGCAGGCCGGTCTGATCCAAAGCGGCTCGAGAGCGATTACGCGGCTGAGCAGATTCGCTGAGAACAGCGAAGCGCGGTAGATCGACCTGGACAAGCGCATTCGGGCGATAGAAGATCGGTTGAAAGGCGCGGCCTGACCGCGGCTGGCTTACCGCACCAGACCAACATCTCTTAAACCATTCAGAACGAATTGAACCGCGATGGCGGTGAGCAGCAGGCCCATCATGCGCGTAAGAATGCGGATGCCGGTTTCATGCAAATGGGAACTGACCCAATCCGCCGCGGCGAGGACGAGAAACGAGATTGCCGCGACCACAATGATGGCGCAAACGATGATGACTGCATGCAGCCAATCGGCATTCTGGCTCATCAGAACCATGACGGAGGAAATGGCGCCTGGTCCGGCGAGCATCGGGATGCCGAGCGGGATGATGCCGACGTCTTCCTTTACCGCGCCTTCTTCGGTTTCGTCGGGTGTTTCTTTTGTGGCTGACCGCTGAGCGCGCAGCATCTCGAGCCCGATCAGCCCGAGGATCAATCCTCCGGCGATTTTGAAGGCTGCGAGCGTGATTCCAAAGAGCTGGAAGATGTAAGTTCCGGCGAAAGAGAACGTAATCAGAACGAGGAAGCAGGTCCAGGCGGCGCGGCCTGCCATGTGACGGCGCTGCTGGCGCGTAGCGCCGCCAGTCATCGCGAGGAAAGTGGGTACGGCCGCGATCGGGTCTACCAGAACAAATATCGAGGTGAACGCGATGAGGCCGAACTGGAGCAGCGGCATGGTAGCTGCTCAAATTGGATGCCGGTTCAGCTCAGCGGTTTCGATATGCCGCGCGCGGCCAGCCATTCCGCCATTCGCGCCGGCCAGGTTTCGACCGGCGAGCCGGGCTTTTTGGTTGGCCTGAGTCCAAAGCCGTGGCCGCCGTAATCATAGATATGCATTTCGGCCGGGATCTTGTGTGCGACCAGTTCGAGATAGAACTTGACGGTGGGGACTACATGAGACACGTCATCATTGGCGCAAACCATGAAGACCGGCGGCGCGTCGTCGCGAACGGGGAACTCCCGGTCATCGACAATCGGCATCAGGGCCGGCGAAACAGTCGGGGCAGCATTCGCAGCGCCCGCGCCGCCACGGCCGGGGCGGAAGGGAACAGAACCGGGCCGATAGAAGGGATAGATCAGAACGGTGAAATCCGGTTTTGAACTGACGCGCTCGATTGGATCGGAAGAATTGGGGTCGCCGTTGTCGTATTTGGTTTCGATCATGCCCGCGACTTCTCCGCCGGCGGAAAAGCCGATGAATCCGAGGCGGTCAGGATCAATGCTCCACTCCTGGGCCCGGCTGCGGACGAGGCGCATGGCGCGGGCGACATCCGCATAGACTTCTTTGCCGAGCGTGTACTTCGACCCCGGCGCACGGGCGAGGCGATATTTCAAAACGAACGCAGCGATGCCGTGGTCGTTCAGCCAATCCGCCACTTCCCAGCCTTCCTTTTCCATGACGAGCTGCGTGTGGCCGCCGCCCGGCCCTACGACCATTGCGGCGCCCGTCGCTTTGTCTTTGGGCGGAAGAAAGACGTAGATGGAAGGATAGTGAGTTACGGTGAAGTTACCGGGCAACTTACCGTATTTCGGATTGACGGAAGGCTTCGAGACTTCCTGCGCAGTGACTCCTTCGGAGCCGGGCGCTCCATTGGGCCACAGCCGGATCTCTTCTCCTCGCTCGGCGGCGACAAGGGCGCACGCCGTGACGATGGCAAGCACGGACAGCCTGAGTTTCATAGCGAAGCGACAGGCTATCACACGCGCCCCTGGAGTCAGGTCTGAAGAGTGGGGCGCTTTGTATGCCAGTCGGTCGCCTGTTGATAGGCGTATGCAAGGCGCATGGGAGCGCCTTCTTCGAACAGCCTTCCGGTGAAGAGCAGGCCCTGTGGAAGACCATCGAGGAAGCCACAGGGCACGACTACCTGCGGATGCCCTGTGAGATTGGTGGCGGTGAGCGTGGCGCTGTCTGGGGGAGAGACCAGCACGTCCCACTGGGACATGAAATCGTGAAACCGCTGCATGTATATCGTGCGAGCACGCTGCGCGCGAATGTATTCGACGGCGGGAATCAGTCTTGCGGTGCGGAAGCTGTTGGGCCAGTCGCCCGGGGATTGGCCGCTTAACTCGTCTACCTGGCCATTGCGGGTAATGTCGTCGAAGGCCGCAGCCGCTTCGGCTTCGAGCGCGATACGCAGGGTGTCGACCGGGAAATCAGGAAGCGACACGGGCTCGAGTTTCACTCCGGTTTTCTTCAGGTCCGCGAGCGCTGATTCGTATATCGGTTTGGCTTTAGAGTTGTGCTCGAACTCGGCCGCGAGATAGCCGACTTTCATGGAAGCGACGGAAGCCCGGGCGTCCCAGTGCAGGGGCGCGTCGATGGCTGTGAGATCTTTGCCGTCCGGACCCGCGATGAGGCGAAGAACCTCGGCGCAATCGGCGACGGAGCGGCAGATCGGACCGATTTTGTCCATGGTCCAGCTCAGGGCCATGGCGCCGCTGCGGCTTACGCGCCCGAAGGTGGGGCGCACGCCGGCGACGCCACAGCGCGTGCTGGGCGAAACGATGGATCCAAGCGTTTCGGTGCCGATCGAAAAGCCGACAAGCCCGGCCGCCGTGGCGGATGCGGAACCGGCCGACGAGCCGCTCGAAGTCTGCTCGTAATTCCACGGCGTCTTTGTCATGCCTTTGAACCAGAGACCGCCCTGGGCGAGAGCACCCATCGAGAGCTTTGCGACGAGCACGGCGCCTGCAGCCCGCAGTTTTTCGATCACGGTGGCATCCGAATCGGGCACGCGGTGCTCGAAAGGCTCGGCGCCCCAGGTGGTCAGTATGCCTTTGGTATCGAACAGGTCCTTTGCGCCATAGGGAACGCCATGCAGAGGGCTATGGATTTTCCCGGCGCGGCGGTCCGAATCGGCGCGATTCGCCTGCTCGAGCGCGAGGTCTTCAGTCAGGGTGATGACGCAAAGGAGCTTCGATGAGTAAGTTTTGAGGCGCTCCAGATACATCTTCGTCAATTCGACGGAAGAGATCTTCTTCGAGCGGATGAGAGCGCCGAGTTGCAGTGCCGTGGCGAAGGCGAGATCCTCGGGCTTTGAGAAGGTGATGCGCGATGATCGCGGGCCTTTGAAGACGGAATGGCCTTTCGGGGCAGGATGACCGGGCAGTACCGGAGAAAATGCGATCGCGGGCGGCGTATCCAGAGGCACATCGATGCCGCGCAATGTCTGATAACCGGCGAGAAAGCGATTGATGCCCGGGAGCATCATGTCGACTTGCGGATCGGTGAACTTCAGCCCGATGATTTCGAGCGCGGCCTTCAACATATTCCGATCGACGTCAGTGGGCTGGACGCCGCGTTCCGAAGACTGCGCACGCGCCGACCCCGCCATTGCGCCGAGCGCGGAAATGAGCCTCGTCCATTCGCGGCGTGTGAGTTTTGGCATCGATTTCCGATCAGGTTAGCAGGCGAAGGCGAAACTCATCTTTCGATTGGCGCGCCTGAAAACAAATCGTGAAAAGATGGCGGGCATGAAGACGCTGAAGCCGGTAGACGTGGTCGCCGCCGGCGGCGGCTGGAGCGGCCTGCTGATTGCGAAGGCGCTCGCGACCCGGACATCCCCGAGGTTCTCGTGCTGGAACGAGGGCCCGCGCGGACTCAAAGAGCATGCGGAGGGGATGGACGAAGTCGATTACGTATTGCGCAACAGGATGATGCAGAATCCCGCTGAACAGACGATCACCCACCGGCATTCGCCTCGGGATCGCGCGGCGCCCATTCGCCAGTACGGGTCGTTCAAACCAGGAACCGGCACGGGCGGCTCGGGAGAGCACTGGGGCGGGATCTCAGACCGGTATCTGGAGGATTTCTTCGTGCTCGAAACGCGGCTGAAGGAGAGATATGGGGCAGGGAAGCTGCCGGCCGGCTTGAGCGTTCAGGACTGGGGAATCACGTACGCCGAAACTTCCTTCACAAGACAGCGACCGAGCTTGGCTATCTCATCCGTTGCCGGCTTCCAATCTGAGCCGGACTTACACCAACCCCGACGGCGTCTCGCGCGCCGGATGCGTGTACTGCGGCTACTGCCCGTCTTTCGGGTGCATGATCGGCGCTAAAGCCCAGCCGAGCAACACGCTTTTACCCGTGTTGCGGAAACGATCGAACTTCACCCTGCGAAATAACGGCTGTGTGCGGCGCGTGGTTCACCGGTCGGGCAAGGCCGCAGGCGTCACGTATATGGATGAAAGCGGGGAAGAGACATTACAACAAGCGGACATCGTGATTCTGGCGGCATGGACGCCGCAGAACACGCGGTTTTGATACTTTCGGGGATTGGACAGCAATATGATCCGCAAACCGCAGGCCCGAGGCGTTCAGCTTGCGCATACGCCGGGGCGCCGTCCACGGTACAACGCCTCGGCCTACAGCACCACGCATATACAGGGCGGCGCGATTATGGGGACGTCGCCCGAGCGCAGCGTCGTCAATACGTGGCTGCAGCACTGGAACATGCCGAATCTTTTTGTGGTGGGGTCGTCCTCTTTCCCGCAGAACTCATCCGCGAATCCCACGCTGACGATTCTCGCGATGATGCTGCGGGCGGCAGAGGGAATTGTCGGACATTATCTGAAGAAACCGGAGTCGCTGACATGAGGAGAGTTTATGCCGGTTAGCCGGCGGCGTTTTCTTGCGGCTTCCGCCGCAGCTATCCCCGCGATGCTGGGGCGCGGCGCGGCGGCGGCGCCCCGGGCCGATATTACGGTCGGCATCACTGTGGATACAAGACCGGACTGGAACGGGCCGGAGAATTTCATGCGCGCCATCAAAGAGGCGCATCAGGTCGGTTACCACTGGATCGAAACCTTCTGGCAATACGTCGAACGTTGGCAGGAGAACCCGGGCGAACTGAAGGATATTCTGGCGGGGCTGAACCTTCGGCTGGAGACTGTTTCGAACGGCGGCAAAATGCGGACGGCTTTCTCAGACCCGGCGCAGCGCGCTGGTGTGGTGGAAGACCACATGAAACTGGTGGAATTCATTCATTACTTCGGCTGCGACCATCTGAAAGTCAATTGCGGAGCTCGGGTGAGGGTTTCAGAGTCCGAGCGCGCGGCGATGTATCACGAGATGAGCGTGACATTTAATGAGATCGGCAGGCGCATGGCGGATATGGGGATGAAGTTCGGGGTGCACGCGCATCTTGGCAGTAACTTTCAAACCCGCCGGGATGTGGACGCGATCATGGAGCGAACGAATCCGCACTGGGTATATTTCGTGCTGGATACCGGCCACGTGACGATGGCGGGTATGGATCCGGTCGAGCTTACGCGCAAGTATGTTTCGCGCATTATTGAATACCATTTAAAGGACGTGGCGAAGGAGAACCGGGGAGGATATAGAGGTCCGGAACTGAAGCCCGGCGCTTATAACACCAACAAGGATAATCTGATCTTCTACTCGCTCGGGAAGGGCGGGGTGGACTTTCCGGGGATTGTGCGGATTCTGAATGAGAATAAGTGGCGCGGCTGGTTTACCGTCGAGCTGGACAGAACGCCGACGACTGCAATCGAGAGCGCGACGATTACGAAGCGCTATATCGAAAGCGTGTTGAAGCTGCCGGTGTAGCGTTTCCGTTTTAAGTAGCCGTAGCCGCAGAGGCGAGTAGGCGCTCTTTCAGCGCACGCCGATGCACCTTTCCGGTGGGGCTTTTGGGCAGTTCATTCACAAAGACGAACCGTTCGGGTAATTTGTAGTCCGCAAGGTGTTGCTGAGCAAACCGGCGCAACTCATCCGGATCGGCTTTCATGCCTTCCCGCAGGACGACGAACGCAACCACGATTTCGCCGAAAACCGAATCGGGCTGGCCCACAACACCGGCCTCCCGCACCGCCGGATGACGATACAGCGCTTCTTCCACCTCCTGCGGAGAGATGTTTGAACCCGCGCGAATCATAATCTCTTTTTTGCGGCCTCGGAACCAGTAGTAACCATCGGCATCTCTGGAGGCGAGGTCACCGGTATGCAGCCAGCCATCTTCGATCGCCGTTTTGGTCGCTTCGGGATCGTTCCAATATCCGACGCAATTCGCGGGGCAACGCGCCAGGATCTCGCCCGTCTCGCCTTCCGACACATCATGACCTGCGAAATCCACTATTCGGAATTCGGCGCCGTCGACAGGCAGTCCTAAAGAACCGCTCCGAATGGCGTCGTTCGGATTCGCGATCAGGGGAACCGATTCCGTCATCCCATAGCCTTCCCGAAGCGGAATTCCGAAAGCCGTTTCGAAACGATTCTGGAGCGCTACAGGGACTGCGTCGCCTGCCGCATTCGCGGTTCTCAAGGATGAGACGGCGCGCGGATTTCGCATTTGCTCTTCAACGATGAAATGCCAGAGCGCGGGCATGCAGGTCAGGGTAGTGCACTGGAAGGTTTCGATAGCCTGCAGCACCGCGCCGGGTTCGAAGCGAGGAAGCAGCGCCACTGAACTTCCTGCGTGCATGGACGACAGCAGGATCGAGAGAGCGGCCATATGCATCAGCGGCAGAACAGATAAGACCACTTCTTCGGACGAATTCAGCCCTCCCCCAAGCGCCGCCGCTAATAACACGGCCGCGTGATAAAGGGAGCTGTGAGTGTGAACCACGCCTTTGGGCCGCGCAGTCGTACCGGAGGTATAGATAATAAGCGCCGGCTGATCCGCACTCACCGATGGAAGCGCGCTTTCACCAGAATCCGCTTTCTCGACTGCGGGCAATTCGGTAAGAACCGGGCATCCCGCGCCCGCTTCTTCGGCCAACGGCGAGAGCGCCGGTTCGCTGAAGCACATCCGTGCCCCGGAATGTTTCAGGATGAATGCGATCTCTTCCGGTTTAAGCCGCGTATTGACGGTAACCGCGATTAAGCCGGCTTTAAAGACACCATATAGAAGCTGGACCGCCGCAATGGAGTTCGTCCAATGGACAGCCACGCGCTCGCCCGGTTCAAGGCCCTGATCGAGAAACCACTTCGCCAAAGCCGTGGTCGATTCATCCAGATCCCGGTAAGAAATCCGGGCGTCGCCGCAAAATATTGCAGTCTTGTTGGGGCTTCGTTGCGCGCTGCTCCAGAGAGTACCGGCAGGGTGAATCATCGTGGGATTATACCCGAAGGAATTCGGCCGGGGGCTCCTCGGCGCGAGCTATTTTGAACTGCCAGGAGCTTCCGCGACCACGCCGCGGGCCATATAGTTGACTACCTTGGCCTGGTTGCGAGCGATCTCGTAGTAGGCCGCTTTCAGCAACTGGTCTTCGCGTTCAAGCAGGGTTTCACGGATGGATTGCTGGACGCGCGGATCGCTTAAATTGCGCTGACCGGCGGGTTCTCGCGAGATCATCTTGAGGATTCGATAACCATCATTCGTGTGAATTACGCCCGACATCTGGCCGGGCGTCATGCTGAGTACCAGGGCTCTGAGTTCCGGGCTGGTTTTATCGAGAGACGATTCCGGCAGAAAGCCCAGATCGCCGCCGCTCGGCTGGGTGGCCGGATCCTCCGAATAGTTCTGCGCCATCATGCCGAAATCCTCACCCTGGCGCAGCCTCGCTTCAATGGCCTCGATCTTCCGCTTTGCCTCTTCCTCGTTTCTCGCCTTATCGTTCTTCAAATTGTGAACGTTCGGATCGGGTTTCGCCGTGACGAGGATCTGCGCCATATGCACCTGCGGCTCGGCGAGATTGAAGCTGCCGCGATTCGAGTTGTAGAAGTTTGCCACATCGGCGTCCGTAATGTTGATCTTCGACGTGATGTCTTTATTGAACAGCTTTTTTACGCTCTCATCGCGCCGAATGCCCGCCCGCAGCTGCTCCATGGTGAGCCCCCAGGACTTCAGTTGCTTGTCGAATTCTTCTTTGGTGTAAGGCGCACGGATCTCCGTCAGGCGGGCTTCCACATCGGCGTCAGTCGCGACAAGCCCTTCTTTTTCGGCGCGCTGCAGCATGATTTCGCTATCGATAAGCGAGCGCACCACTTCAAGCCGGCGGAGTTGCACGAGCGTGGCGTTATCGCCCTCGCTGCGAGCGGGGAACTGGGTTTTATAAGTGCGGTCGACTTCGGAGTAATAAACCGGCCGCCCGTTTACCGTCGCCGCCACGTCGGAGGAGACGTGCCGGGAACAACCGACAAGCAGAAGGGCGCCGGCAAAAGCGGCGCTCGCCGCCAGGCGGAACGAATGCATCGATGAACCCTCATTATAATGAGCGAGACCAATGAGAGTCGGTATCATCGGCGCCGGAGCCATTTCCCAGAAGCATGCGCTCGCCTATCGCAACATCGGATTTGACATTGTCGCCTGCACGGACATCAATCCGGAGGCGGGGCGCAGCTTTGCGGCCCAGCATGGCGGCGAGTTTTTCCCCGATTACCGGGACGTCTGCTCGCACCCCGCGGTGGACTACGTGGACGTCTGCACCTTTCCGGATTTTCGGCTGGAGCCGCTGAAGGCGTGCGCCGAATCCGGCAAGCACATTCAGGTGCAGAAGCCGATCGCGACGAATGTCGCGACCGCGCGCGAGATGATCCAGACCGCGAGCGCGGCGGGCATTGTGCTGGGCGTGGTGAGCCAGCACCGCTTCGATGATTCGTGCCTTTTCCTGAGCCGGGGGATTGCAGAAGGCCGGCTGGGACGGCTGATTCAGTGCGATGCGTACGTCAAGTGGTACCGTTCCGCGGAATATTATTCGCGGCCGATCAAGGGAAGCTGGGCGGTGGAGGGTGGCGGCGCGCTCATCAATCAGGCGATTCACCAGGTCGATGTCCTGCGCTGGCTCGCGGGGCCGGTTTCGCGGATTGAGGCGATGTGGCAGCTCGGTACTCTGCATCGGATCGAATCGGAAGACGTGGTGAACGCGCTTTTGCGGTATGAGAACGGAGCCACGGGCGTCATCCAGGCTTCCACTGCCATGTGGCCCGGCTATTCGGAGCGGGTCGAGATCCACGGAACCCGAGGGACGGCGATCATCACGGGCGACAAACTGACCACCTGGGATGTTCAGAACGATGATGGAGAGCCGCCGCCGCTCGAGACCGCCGTGGCGAGCGGCGCGTCTGACCCGATGGCGATTTCGCTCGAGCCATTCGAGCGCCAGTTCCGCGATTTTGCGGCTGCCATTCGGGAGCGCCGCAAGCCTCTGGTGGCCGGTGAAGAAGGCCTGGCGGCGCTGGAGATCGTGGAACGCATTTACGCCGCCTGCCGCGCGGAGTAATCCTTTTCCGCAGGGCCGGGGACGCTTCTGCGGCTATCCGCGTGTTGAAATAATCTTATTGATCATTCTTCTATTCGGCCCGCCAGGCTGCGGCAAGGGGACGCAGGGACGGATGATCGCCGACTGGCTCAAAACGAAGATACCTGTGATTTCGACCGGCGATATGCTTCGGGCGGAGATCGCTGCGGGCACGATGCTCGGCACTCAGGTGAAATCGATCGTGGCCGGCGGCGGTCTTGTGAGCGACGATCTGGTGAACCAGATTCTTGAAGCCCGAATTTCGCAGCCCGATTGCGCCAGCGGATTCATGCTGGATGGCTATCCGCGTACGGCCGAGCAGGCCGCGTTTCTCGAACGCCTGCTGAAGACAAAAGGTCTGCCTGAGCCGGTGGTGATCCATCTGGATGTGCCTGCCGATGTCCTTGTGGGCCGCATGATCTGCCGCCGGCAATGTTCGAAATGCGGCGCGCAGTATAACGTGCTTTCGAAACGTCCGAAGACGCCGGGCCGCTGCGACGAATGCAACGCGGAACTTATGGTTCGCAAAGACGATCGTGAAGACGTCATCCGTGAGAGACTGCAGGCGTACCATGATCTAACCACGCCCGTGCTTAGTTACTATTACAACGGCAATTACTTCCAGATTGCGGGCGACCGTTCGCCGGTCTATATCTTCGAGGAAATCACCAGCGTGCTCGAGCCTTTTCAGGAGATGCGAAGTTGATCGCGCCGGCCTATCTGACGGACGCTTCCGGGTACAAGGGAACGGCGGACCGGCTGCTGATTCCGGCCACGGAGGATGAAATCAGCGCCATTCTCCGCGAAGCTGGCGAACGCCTGATCCCGGTTACGGTGACCGGCGCAGGTTCGGGGCTTACGGGCGGACGGGTTGCGCAGGGCGGGTGGGTGGTTTCACTCGAGAAGTTTCGGCATCTCGAAATTTTCGAAGGACGCGCGCAGGCCGGAGCAGCGGTGAGTCTGATCGAACTGCGGGACGCCGCGGCGAGAACGCGGCAGTTTTATGCGCCGGATCCGACGGAGATCACTGCTTCCGTGGGTGGAACCATCGCCACCAATGCCAGCGGCTCACGCAGCTTTCGATACGGCAGTACACGGCGGCACGTGCTGGCGCTGCGGGCCGTGTTTATGGACGGCCGGATCGCCGAATTCCGCCGTGGAGACAAGGTTGAGTTTTCCGTTCCCGCGATTCCCGTACCGAATACCACGAAATATACCGCCGGTTACAAGCTCGAGCCCGGCATGGACTGGATCGACTTACTTTGCGGCTCGGAGGGCACGCTCGCGGTAGTGACCGGGGCGGAACTGAAGTTACTTTCCATTCCGCAGGAGTTGTTTACGGGGGTCATCTTCTTTTCGTCCGATGAAGACGCGCTGCGGGCAGTGGATAACTGGCGGGCCGTTCCCGATCTGCGGATGATCGAATATGTGGATCGGAACTCGCTTGACCTGCTGCTGGGGCGCTATCCGGAAATTCCACGCAAGGCCGCGGCCGCGCTGCTGATCGAATCGGAAGGCGATGAAATCGAGGCCTGGGAGGAACGGCTGACGGAAGCGGGCGCGCTGATCGAGGCCTCGTGGTTTGCCACCACGGCGGCCGACCGCGAGCGTTTTCGCAAGTTTCGCCATTCGCTTCCCGAACTCGTCATCGAGTTCATCCAGAAACATGGCGGTCTGAAAATGGGCACCGATTTCGCAGTGCCGATCGACCGCAATCGCGACATGCTGGCTTACTACCGTCGGCGGCTGGAGTCGGAGTTTCCGGGCCAGTATGTAATTTACGGTCATATCGGCGATGCCCATGTTCACGTCAATATGCTTCCGGCCACGCCTGAGCAGGCGTCGCGCGCCAACGAACTCCTGAAAGAGTTCGCCATGGAAGCGGTTCGGCTGGGTGGAACCGTATCGGCCGAGCATGGTCTGGGCAAAAGGAAGGCAGGGCTGCTGTCTTTGCAATACGCGCCGGAGCATATCGAAGCCATGATGGAAGTGAAGCGGCGGCTTGATCCTCACTGGCTGCTGGGCCGCGGCACACTGTTCCCCGCGCCTGCCGCTTAATGCTTTGGAACGCGTGTTTTCCTGATAAAAACGATCCGGGCAATCAGCCCTGTGGTGTCGCTGAAGTGGGTTTGGTTTTTGCCGTACCCGCACGCGAAGGTAATTGTGTCGTTCGCTTTCATCTCGAGGCGCCCTGAATAGTTTGCTGTCGGGCTTGTTCCTTCCGTTTTGTGGAAGGCCGCATCGCCGCCATAACCCTGGATCTCGGCGTCAAAGAGAGACACGGCATTGTGCAGCACGTGCACATCGGTTGAAGACAGGCCGAAATGGACTCCTGCGAAACGTGCCGAGATCTCGTAAATTCCCGATTCCGGCGCAACAAAGCGAAGCAGGCTGTACTGCCCGGTGTTGCTCGCTTCCATGGCGACTTCGCCGGGGCGAAGCGACCAGCCGTTGCTTGAGCCGTACTGCGATTGGTTTGTCGTGTTGAATGCGATGTACGGATAGTATCCGGGGCCCGGCTTGTCGGTCGTCTCCGGATGCCAGAATCCGATGAGACCTGCCGTGGTTCCATACTTGTCCAGGCGAAACTGGCCGGGATCGAGCGAACGTGTCTCCGAATATCCGTACTGCCACACGTGATTCGGATTGGCCTTCAGAGAAAACTCAGCGCCCGGATCGAAGATTGTCGCTGCCTGCGTCAGGCAGGAAAGCGACAGGATGATGACAGTCTGCCTCAACATGTTCTGGTTACGCCATTTGCCAGTCGAGAATAATCTTTCCCGAATTGCCTGATTTCATCAGTTCGAACGCCGTTTCGTAGTCTTTGCACGGGAAGCGGTGTGTGATCACGGGACTGATGTCGAGCCCGGATTCGAGCATCACAGTCATCTTGTACCAGGTCTCATACATCTCGCGGCCGTAGATGCCGTGGATCGTGAGCATGTTGAATATGACGGTGTTCCAGTCGATCGCAATCTCATTCGGCGGAATCCCGAGCATGGCGATTCTGCCGCCGTGCGACATATTTGCGATCATCTCGCGAAACGCTGAGCCGTTGCCCGACATTTCGAGGCCCACATCGAAGCCTTCGGTCATTTCCAGT
>Ga0068855_100002363_pt1 | contig 23276 bp, 20 predicted proteins | sample KBSCornC52_FD_66592 | JGI IMG/M metagenome (GOLD analysis project Ga0068855, IMG submission 66592) | Corn rhizosphere microbial communities from Kellogg Biological Station, Michigan, USA - KBS Corn C5-2 | ecosystem: Host-associated > Plants > Roots > Rhizosphere > Soil ...
CGCGGCGAAAACATGGTCTTGTCCGGCTTGATGAGCGTTCCCGGGGTGACGTTCTGGCAGCCGGTGGAGGCAGTTCCCGACGGCGGCGTTGTCGCGCAGACGTTGGAGACGGCAAGTGAGGAACCGGCGCCCGCCACATCCAGATTGACTAGCCTGCCGTACTTCTCCGAGTAAGGCGAGAAGTACTCCCAGCGAAGGCCGTAGTTCAAGGTGAGGTTGGAGCGCGCTCTCCAGTCATCCTGCGCGTATCCGTCCCACACGTTGGCGCGGAGATAGATCTTGTTGAGGCCGGCGCTGATTCTGGTCTGCTGCGGAAGTCCCAGCAGGAAGTCTGCGAACGCAGAGCCGCCGGTTCCGGCGGTGCTCTGGGTAGCGAATCCCGAGAAGGTAAAAGAACCGAGCGCGCCGTTGGCGCCGATGCTATCTGCGTGAATGCGGCGGAAGTCCATCCCGAAGCGCATGTTGTGACGCAGATGCGACCACGATACGAAGTCAGTGAAGCTGATGGTCTGGTTGACGGATTGTGCCGGCGACGTGTCGCTAAGGCTGGCCACACCGCCGGTGATGCCGATGCTGGGAACACCGAAGTAGAAGGGGTTGTTGTAGATGGCTGGGGTTCCCACCAGGATTTCGGCGGCAGCCGCGGGATTGACAGTAGAGCCGGTGAACTGATTCGTGGTGTCGGCGGTGCTGCGGTTCCAGGTCAGGGTTGCCGTGCTGTTCAGCCGGCCGCGCCCGACGGTGTAAGAGCTGCTCACGTTGTAGCCGTCGGTGGAGGTCTTCCCGGAGAGCGCCGGGTTGAAGCTGGTATTCGCATTCGCTCCATGCGAGTAGGAGAAGTTTTCAGCGATGGACTGGCGCAGGCCCGGAGGCGGAGTGCGTCCCTGCCCGCCGCGTCCGAAGCCGCCGCCGAAGCCGCGGCCGCCACGAGTTGGCGTCGCGCCGAAGCTGCGGTTATAGCGGCCCGAGGCCTGGGTCTGATGAGTGCTGCCCGGCAGGTTGGCCTGATAGTTATAGCTGGTGAGAGCAGAGCTTACGTTGGGCAGCGGGTAGTAGTTCAGCAGTGCCAGCGCCGACGCATTGAGCTCACTCTGCGGGATGCAAGCGGTCGGTGAAGGATCGATGGCATAGAGCTGGCTTGCGCAACCGCTGTTGCCGTAGGGCAGTCCGGTGGCTGGGTCATAGACCAGGCCACCCAGTCCGCGGCCAGCCTGGAAGCCTGGAGTGAGATCGCCATAGCGCTGCGCCAGCGAGGGCACAATTGTCTGCAGCGTGGAGGGCCGCACGATGCGATTCTGAGTGAACGAAAGGAAGACGAACTGCTTTGGGTTGGGCGTGGTGAGGTGCGGGATGAACGGCGTCCCTGTAAAGCTCGCCACGATTGTGTTCTGACGGCTCTCCGGCTTGGACAGCGGCACGCCGGTGAGCGAGTAGGGTCTCGCGTCAAGGGCGCTGTTGTAGCCGTTATAAGCAAGCGTGCCGTGCCAGGCGTTTGGATTTTGACCACGGAAGCCGCGGCCGAAGCCACCCCCGCCACCAAAGCCGCCGCGACCGCCGCCACCACCCCCGCCACCGCGGAATCCGCCAGGACCTCCCGGACCACCGAACCCGCCGCCGGGACCACCAGGTCCGCCGCCCGGACCGCCGAAGCTGCCGCTCTGCATTGCGCCGGTGAATGCGCCGGCGATATCGCCATTGTTCAGGCCCTGCCGCTGCATGTCCTCGATGCGGTTGCGCAGATCGTCTTCACTGAAGCCAGCAAGCCCATTGGTCTGTCCCGGCTGCCCGTTCACTGCGATCGAGTCCATCGTGGTCGAGCCGTCCGCCGCAGTGACGTCGCCCAGCGAGGGCATCTGCACGCCGGTATTGCCTATGCCGGCGGTTGCGTCCAGCGCATCTGCGTCCAGATTGTTCTCAACGTTGAGCGCCTGGGTGCCGCGCCCAACCCGGTTCACTGAGCCGCGCACGCCAGCCGGAGGCATTCCGGGCGCGCCGGGAACGCGTGGCGCGGAGTTGGTTGCCACGGTCGCGCCGGGCTGAGCGGGCCTCTGCTGCTGCTGGGGCGCGCGAGACGCGAGGTCCATCTTGAATTCAGCCACCTGAGCGGTCGCGCTGCCGCTCCCGCCGGCTGCATCGATCGCCAACTCGCGGGTGACGGAGGCAAAGCCGGTCAGTTCGGTGCGGATCACATAATGCGCGTTCGCCGGCACCTGCATCTGGTACTTGCCGTCATTGTCGGTCGTCGTCGCATATTTCTTGCCGGTCGCGGAATTGGTGGCGGTCACCGCCACGCCTGGCAGCGGAGTCTCGCCCGCCTTGACCGTACCCTTGATGGTTGCGCTCTGCACGGTGGCGGAGAGAGCTGCGGCGGCAGGCTGGGGGCTCGGCGCAGTAACCGGAGCGGGACCAGCGGGGGCCTGTGGCGTGGCATCCTGAGCGAAGGCGGTACCCGCCGTCACCATTGTGAGTACGAACCCTATCGCAGCCAGATACTTACTACTCGTCAGTCGACGCAAGACGTACTCTCCATTCAAAACGCGGCAAAGCTGCCACACGCCTGCGCATCCGGCATGGTTTCCCCACGTGTGTTGCGATTCGGCGGCAGTCTGCACATACAGACGGGATGTTGTTTGCAAAGGACTCTCTTGCGTGCAGAAATAATGTGTTGCGCCCACGGCACCCTCCGCGCAAGCTCGCAAGTGGCCGTGCGACCATGAGATATGGCGAAAAGCGTTGAAAGCGAAGGCGCAGTGCTGCATATTTCCAGCCGGGCTGCCGCGCGTCTTCGCCTCGGCCACCTGTGGGTTTACCGATCGGACCTGGAAGGCGCTCCGGGGGAGCTCGACAGGAGCGGCCTGGTGACCGTGATGGATTCGCGCGGACGACCGCTCGGCTCAGGGCTTTACTCTGAGTCCTCTGAGATTGCTGTGCGGATGGTTTCGTCCCACCCTCGGCTAACGCGCGCCGATTACCTGACTGAGCTGCGCATGCGACTGCGTGCGGCACTCGATCTGCGCCGTGCTCTGGTGCCCGAGGCGTTCTCCGGAGATGCAACCAACGCCTGCCGTTTGTTCTTCTCCGAGGCCGACGAGCTGCCCGGGATCATCGGCGATCGCTACAACGGCGTGGTGGTGCTGCAGCTGCTGACGCAGGGAACGGCGCGGGACGATGTTCGCGAGGTCGTGCGCGACGTGCTCAGCGCAGAATCCTGGGCCATGCTGGTTGTGGAGCGGCCCGACGGGCGCATGCGCGAACTGGAGCGGCTTGGGCCGGCTCCCGAAGCGCCGCTGCTTCAACGTTCTCTTGACGCTTCGCCGCAGACAATCTTTCACATCAATGGACTCGGATATCACTTCGACGCCGGGTCCGGACAGAAGACGGGCGCATTTCTCGACCAGCGGCTGAACTACGCTGCCGCCGCTGCCGCCGCGCATGGCCGCGCGCTGGACGTATGCACCTATCAGGGCGGGTTTGCGCTTCATCTGGCCCGCACCTGCAGCCGGGTTACGGGAGTGGATGCGAGCCGCGCCGCGCTGGAAGTGGCAGACCGCAATCTGGAACTGAATCGGGAAGCCCTCTCCGCGCGTGTGGACTGGATGGAGGCCGATGCATTCGAACTGCTGCGCGATCTGGCCGATGCCAAGGAGAGCTTTGACACCATCGTGCTCGACCCGCCGGCGTTCGCGAAATCCCGGCGAGCCGCCGAGGGCGCGCTGCGTGGCTACAAGGAGCTGAACCTGCGCGCGCTCAAGATGCTGGGCAACAGCGGCACCCTTGTCACCTGCTCCTGCTCGCATCACGTCGGGCTGAGCGACTTTGTCGAGATGCTGCGCTCGGCCGCCGCAGACGCCGGCCGCCGTGTCCAGCTGCTGGAGAGCCGAGGGGCCGCGCCTGATCATCCGGCAATCCTTACTCTTCCGGAGAGCAGCTATCTGAAATGCCTGATCTGCCGGGTGAGCGGATGAGCGGCCGGAGCGCTCCGCAAGACATCCGTCAGCGATCGGTTGCGCTCACGGCAGTGACGCTGAGCTGGATGCTGGTCGAGCTTGGCGTCTCCGCTTATTCCGCGTTCAGCGCGCACAGCCCGGCCATGCTCGCCTTCGGGTCGGACAGCCTGGTGGAGACTCTCTCTGCCGTCACGGTTCTCTCCCAGTGGATACCTGGAATTCATTTGTCCGAGCGCCGCGCGGCGCGCATCAGCGGCGGACTGCTATTTCTGCTGGCAGTTGCGATCCTGCTGATTGCAGTCGGCTCCTACATACTGCGAGTGGAGCCGGAGCGGACGTTTGCGGGAATCGGCATCACCGCCGCTGCGCTGGTGGTGATGCCGGTGCTGGCGAGGCTGAAGCGGCGCGAAGCGGCGCACACCGGCAATGCCGCGCTGGCCGCCGATGCGGTGCAGTCCGCCACCTGCGCGTATATCGCCGCGATAACGCTGCTCGGACTTGCACTTCGCGCCCTGCTGGGCATTGCCTGGTTCGACAATCTGGCCGCACTGGCGGCGATTCCGCTGCTGGTCCGCGAAGGCCGCGAGGCGTGGCGCGGCAAGGCCTGCGGCTGTTGCTGAAGAACCGCTGAAGCTGAAAGTTGTACGCGATCTCGCCGGTGATCGACCGCGGTCCTAATTGCTGCTTGTCTAGTTGCTGGCGGTCTGGGCCGCGGGCTTCAGCACTGTGGGCTCATGATCGCGGGCCTCAAATTTGCTGAAGAAGCTGTAGAGCCCAGGATATTGGTCGGTGGTGAACAGGATATCCCCCATCAGCACGGTGCGGCGGATCAGGACGGAGTTGGGGGTTTGCTCCGTCTTCAGCTCATAGGCGGCCGACGTCATATCGTGGCCGGTAGCCTTGTCCTTGTATTTGTAGGGAATATTTTCGGATGGTGGCGCGGATTCAATGGTGTATCCCGCGGGAAACGTGACACGGACCAGGTCTAGCGTGGTGGAAGCGTATGGAAAATAGACAGCCTGTTCGCGCTTCTCGTGAGAGAAGGTCGGCTTGGCGGAGGATACGAATATGTCGGCAGGCACCAGCACGCGCTTTCCGGCCGAGGATGCGATCGCGCCCTTGACGTCGAAGTTGACGATGAGCGGCTTCTCATAGTCGTCCACGTTCTGCATGGCCTTAACTTTGATTTCCATACCGCCCGGCATCATCTGCTGCAATGTGTTCTCAAACTCATGGTTGAGGCTTTCTGCGTCGCCGAGCAGGTAGCGCTGCCGCCATTGCAGAGCGGGCGAGCCGAGGAAGGTAAGAGTTACGGTTCCGGTGGCGATGCCGTGATCGTCCAGGGTGAGAGCCGCGACGCGATCGGTGCGCGATTGCTTGTAGGAAGCGGCCGGCGTTGTGGCGATCTCGGCGCCGTTCTCCGTCTGACGAAGTCCCTGGGTCATGGTGTGTTTCCATGCCAGATCGCCGAAGGGGCAGAAGGGCTGGCCGGGATCGAAGAACTGGTCCTTGCCACCGACGTTCACGATGGCAACGTCGTCATTGAGCTGGTCCAGGCTGAGATAGCTGGGAAGGAAGAGGCTCTTGTCCCGGTTGGTGACGCCCATGACGTAAGCCTTGAATCCGGCGGCACGCGCCATCGCGACAAACAGTTCGGCCAGCTGGTCGTCGGTTCCGCGCTTGCGTTCCCACACGTCATCGGTGTTCTTCACCTCGCCCAGGCCATCGGCGTGCTCCTCGGACCTGGATCGCTGGCGGGTGTAGACCGTGTTCTCGAGCTTGAGAACCGCAGCGTAAATTTTGCGCAGCTTCTGGTCTTCGGTATCACCGGGCTGGACGAGCTCGTTGACTGCGGCACGCACCTTGGAGCCGGGCCCGATGAAGTGGTCGCGAGACTTGGACCAGCGCTTACCGCCATCCTTCCAGAAGTTATCCCGGCTGGTGTAAGCGGTGTAATAGAAGGCTACGCGGTATCCGAGGCTGCGGATCGGCGGCATGTACTCTTCGTCGGCGAGCGGCGGGACGTTGTCGATTTTCAATTCGAACCTGCGCTCCGGGCCCTCGTTGCGGGTGCTCGGAATCTCCACGTTGGTCAGCTCCACGCCTTTTGGCAGGATAGGGGACCAGGAGATGCCGCTGGTGATTACTTCGCCCTTCTCGTCCTTGCTGATCAGCTCCCGGCTGGTGGGAAGCCATTCGTAGTGGGCATGGCGGGTGAACAGGTCGGACTGAATGATCCAGCGTGCGGGGAAGTAGGTCGAGTCGTCATAGCGCATATCGTAGGTGTACTCGATGATGCTGCCGACCTCGACCGAAGGAAGCGTGAAGACCTTGGCCGTGTACTTGTAGTCGCGGCCTTTTTGGATCAGCTTCTCGTAGGGCTTTCCCGTGAACGGAATGATGGTGCCGTCGGGATGAATGGTCCTTCCCGCAATGTCCTCGATCTTGTAGCTGCCATTGTCATAGGAGTTGTACTGTCCCACTTCGACGTTCGCGTAATCCTTGCCGCCCTCGGTGAGCACCTTAAGGCGGACGTAGGTCCGCCAGTAGTGGAGGTGATCGTCGGTGATCTCTTCCCGGTTGAGGTAAATGGCAGTCGCGCCCGGAGCTTCCGGAGCGGAGGTCATCTTGAGCTCTTCCGGGGTAGGCTCGATCCACTGCGTGGCATGGGCGGCGTGTGCGAACGTGACAAGACAGACGAGAGAAAGGCAGATACGGCGGAGGGCAGCGTTCATGTTGAAAGGGGTCCTTGTGCGTTGAGCAGTACGGGGGGGGTAGAGAAGGGCGTTTGGCGGCTATTGCTTCTTGAGGACTGCGCGGCTCTCTTCGTCCGCTGCAATGACTCCCGCAAGCTTCTGCAGCTCCGGGTATTTCTCCGCAGGAAGCGTCACCTGGCGGACGGTGTAGGTGCGGCTGTAGTGGAGCTTGTTGCCCTCCAGCGCAGTTTTGCTCTGGTAAGCGGCAAAGCCCAGGTCGAGCTTCACCGGATCGGGCAGCTCGTCGACCGTATAGCCGGAGGGCAACTCGATCGAGTAGTCGTCGACCGCCTGCATCGTCTCTTCCAGATCGATCGGGACGGTGCGCTGCTTCCTGGTGTCGGTGTCGATGTCCAGCCGGCCGAGCACACGAGGACGCACCATCAATAGCAGCCCCATGGCCTGGGCATAGCGGTCCGCGGTGAGCGCGTACGAGAGCGTCAGGTCCAAGTTAAGTGCCTCCACATTCTCGGCCTTCAGATCTGTCGCGCTGAAGCTGGTGAAGTCGAGCTTAAGGATCTGATCGATGATGTCGTGCTGCTTCTTGGCGTCCGTGGAGGTAAAGAGATCGCGGCGAAACTCAGCCGTATCGCCAAACCGCTTCTCCGTAACCAGACCTTTCAGGGTGCCATCCGGCTGCAGTTGGAAGCTCGCAGTGCGATGGATGGTATTCAGTTGGGGGTCAAGCAGTGGGAGCTGAACGATCTGGCTCTGTTCTCCTTCCATCAGCAGCCCGTAGCCACCTTGCAGCTCATGCTCCAGCTGTCCGAACGGCGTCTTCTCCGAAGTGGGATCGAAGATGAGATAGCGGCGCCCAGAGTCGGAGGCGATGACGGTATGCAGCCGGTCCGAGGTGTAGCCATTGGGAATCTCAATGGCCACGATGACGTGGTTGGCCAGGATTGACGGTGCGGAGGGATCGATGACGCCGCGCTCAGTATCGACAGCTACTGCTGTTGCATGGATTCCGGCGACCGACAACATACTGGTGAGCAGCGCGGCCTTATCCTTGCAATCGCCGTAAGTGTTGTGAAACACGTCCGACGCAGGATGCGGCTGATAGCCCCCAATGCCGACCTCAATCGCCACATAGCGTACGTTCTTCTGGACGAACTTGGCGATCACCTCTGCCTTGTCATAGAAGTCGGTTTTTCCGGCCGTGAGCTCCTTCACCCGGGCCGAAATCTCCGGCGAGGGCGCGACGCGGTCCTGAAACAGCGGTGTGTACCAGAGGCCGACTCCTTTCCAGGTACCGTCCGTGGCGCCGGCTCCCGGAGCCGAATAATGTACGGTCATCCGGGCGCTCAGCGATTCCGGCGCAGGATGCATGGGGATGCGGCGAAGGTCCACGGCGGGAACGTTCTTCGCTTCCCAGCGCCAGCCATGCCCTTCGGTGTCAGAGACTGCGATGGGTTCCTGGTGCGCCCAGTTTGTCTTATAGGTAAAGCCCGGCGGCAGCTCGATCGTGAAGCTCTCCTGCACGTGCGGCAGGCCGGACTGCAGCCACCAGGTCTGCTCATTCAGCAGCGGACGGGTGCGCTGCTCGTATTCATAGGCGATGACAGACCCCGGGTCAGCCCCGGGAGCGTGGGCGATGCGGGCACGATCATCGCTGTACATCTCAAAGCTCTCGGCCAGCCCGACATCGGTGAACTCCTTGTCCTTCATGGCGTACTCATGCCCATCCGGAGTCATGCTCCAGACGTTCATGGAAAGAATCTTGCTGCCATTGTCGTAGTGGACCAGAATCTCGCCTTCGCCTCGCCCCTGCGGGCGGAGGATGCGGACAACATGGCGCACGTGCTCTACGGCACTCCCGTCCGGGGAAACACGAAAATTCCTGTCGTCCAGCAGGACAACGGCATTGGTTTCAGGCGGATAATCCGGCAGTTTCTGAGCAGCCGCGGCGTGGACCCAGTCCGGTGCAGTGGCGGCAAACACCGCGGAAGGCACGGCGAATAGCAGCCCCCCAAGCGCAAGCCCGGCGCGGACAGTCGTCAAGGCAAATTGAAATCCGACAGGCACACGACTGCCGGACGAAGGCGTTGCCGTGCGTGCGGCAATGCTCATAAGTTCCCATCCTTCTACTCGGCTGAAAATTCCAGACGGGGAAATCTGCTGCCCTGTTCGGGCTATTCAGTTGGCCCCTCGCGGGGTACCGGGGAGTGAATGCATTATGGAGTGACGGATGCCGCGCTGCAAGACTTTTTTGTGGGTGCGGGCCACCCCATTTGGGTTATGCCGCAGAGGCCAGCCGCCCAGGATGAGGCAGGCGGAATCCAAGCGTGGGCGCAGCCTCCAGATGCCAAAGGTGTTTATAAGTTTCCTCACCACGCAGCATATCGATGGTGTGGAAGCCCTCGGCTGCCGCCTGTTCGATGGCGAGCGCGAGCAACAAAGTCCCGGGCCGAAGGTCGGCGCAATCGGGCGAGTAGGCGGTGAGGTAAAAATACTGCGTACGCCCGTCGGGACTTATCTTCTCCTCATCGGTCGCTGGGCCACTCCTATGCCGGCGCGCCGGATCGGCCAGTGAGTAGAGGATGCCCAGCACGGTGTCGTCCAGACGCAGCGTGCACAGGCGCAGAAGCCCCGCGCGCTCCAGTTGCGGCAATGCCTCGCGATGCCAGGCGAGCACGCGCTCGTCCGTCAGCACGCCAGGCTCGCCGGCCTGTTGCCAGCGAGCCGTATGCATCCTCGCGAGTTCCTCGAATGTTTGCGCGAGGCCTTTCGGACCGGCATAGGTCAGCGTGAGCGAGCCTCGGCGCATCGCCCGGTTTCGGTAATACATTGCGTTGCGTCGGATCTTGACCGGCAGCTCAGAGATAGACCGCGCCGGGCCACGCGAGCAGGAAAGCGATTCGATGGCCCGGACACCCGGAGTCTCGGCAAGAGCTCGCGCCAGAAGGGAGCCGGGGCGTAGCTGCAGAATATCCAGGGTGTTCCAGGTATCTTCGGCCGCGAGCAGCTCGAACGCCTGCCGGACGTGCGCCACCGTACAACCTGGAGCGAAGATGCCGTCCAGGTAGTCGGCCGTACCTGCCCCGAGCGCGAGGAGCTTCCGGGGGGCGCCCGGCTCCGGCCCGGAATAGAGATAGAGCGGCAGCAAGCCGATGGGCCTCCCCTGCCGCCGGAGCACAATGGCACGGAGATCTGGCTGGCCGAACTGCTGCCACCAGGGAAGCAGCCAGGCTGGGTGCTGGAACGGGGTCGCGTAGACATCCGCCTTCCACAGCGCGCTCCAAAGGGGGACAAACTCCTGAAGCTGCTGTGTGTTGCGCAGCACGCTGAACTCGATGTCAGGCATAGGTGCGCTCGCGGAGGGGATGGATCAGCTGCTCGTACAGCTCGAAGTATCCGCGGATCATGCGCTGCTGGCTGAATCGCTGCTCGGCAGCGGCGCGGCACTCACCCGGCGAGATCCGGTCGAGCATGCCAACCGCCTCCGCCATCTCCGCAACCGAGCTCACCAGAAAGCCGGTGCGGCCATGCTCGACGATCTCCGGCAACGCCCCCGAAGCATAGGCGATGACGGGAGTACCGGCAGCAAGCGCTTCCATGGCGACCAGCGAGCTTGTTTCACGCGCAAGCGTGGGATGCAGCAGGCAGCGCGCACGCGCGAGCAGATGCTGCTTGCGCTCCAAACTCAGTGGCCCAAGGAAGCGGTGCCCTGGATTCGGCCGGTCGAGCAACGGCCGAATCCGCTGCTCGAAGTACTCGCGGTGCTCGCGATAGGGGAAGACTTTGCCCGCCAGGTACACCGGAATGCCTGCGCGAGTGCCCGCCTCCAGAGCCTCGTGCTGGTTCTTCTCCGGGCAGATGCGGCCCAGGACGATCGCAAACTGCTCGCGATGGATGCTGGGATCGAACGGCGGGAGCGCAACGCCGTTTTCGACCACAGCTACGTTGCGGAGCGGTTCCGGAGCCGTTGCAAGCTGCGCCTGCGAGACGCAGCAGAACTGAGCGCTGACACTCCATGCCTTCGGCGGATACCAGGCGATCGGCAGGTGCAATGTGATCAGCACGGGGATATTTCTGGGCAGTCTGTACTCCGCGAAATCCAGGCCGTGCATGTGCAGCAGGTCGACCGGCTCGGAGGCCAGGGCGCGATCCAGCGTCCCCTGCAGCTGTGCTCGGGTGAAGCGTTGATCATCTTCGCTGAGGAGGGAACCGTGCGGCGCCGGGAAGCTCCACAGTTGCCCGGCAACATCGGATCCTTCGGCCCCAACTACCAGAGAGCGGTGTCCTTCTGCGACCAACGCCCGGTCCAGTGCAGCAAGCACCTGCTCGGCGCCGCCGACGGCATCTGGCGAGGCGGCCGCGAAGGTATAGGCGACGCTCAGGATGCGGAACGGCATGACGCAGCTACGCGAAGGTTGAGAAGGGTCTCGGCCTCCGAGGAAAGCCGGAGAAACTCGTCCGAGTTGGTACCCCATGGATAACGGTCGTAGAGGACGGGCGGATCGTGCGGAGGCCGGCCAAAGTCGTACTCCGGCGCGACGCGGTAGCGTTCAACCTCAGGCGGAAATCCGGCAAGGGTTTCGCGCTGACTCGTAAACAGGGAGAGCAGCCCGCACTTGCGGCGCAGCTCCTCCGGGGTGAGCCGAAGCTCAGCCGACTGAGGCACCGGATGGCCAGGAACAAAGGTCCCCGCCTCGAGGCCGTCCGGGCCCGCGTGATAGAACGCCGCCTCGATGACAAGAGGCTGAGGATTCAACCCGAGCAGAAGAAGCGCATGATGCACGGCAAAGGCACAGGCATCGTGGTCCGGATGGCCGCCCTCGAATGGATGGGTGAAGATCACCTCCGGCCGCTGCTGGCGGATGATTCGCGCGACGGTGCGCGTCAGCAGCGCCAGGTTCCGGCACGCCTCCTGATCGGGGACGCGCAGGCACTCGCGGCTAACGTCGGACAGGCCGGCGGCGTCCAGGACATTCGCAAGCTCCAGCGCGCGCGCCCTGCGGTAGTCGGCCAGCGTTGCAAAGCCATGCTGCCGGCTGTCCAGTTCGTTGCGCGGAGCCCCATCCGTCACGTGGACCATGTGCGCGTTCCCGAAGTTCGCGAGCCGCGCGCCAAGGGCGATGGTCTCGTCATCCGGGTGAGCAAAGACAAGCAGCGAGCGTGGGACAGGAGCAGGTGCGGGGCTTATCGCTCTCTCAAAAATATCGAACTGCGCCTTATCCGCAAGCACCGGGGACCCTTTGATAGAAAATGCTACTTGCCGTACAGATGAGATGCAGAGCCGCTGGCATGCGTAAGCCCGATCCCCGGTCGCATTGCCTGGCTTGGTCATCCGGCATACCGTTCTGTTGCACGATCTGATCCTCATGACTGCAATCGGGGCGGTCCGGGCTCCTGCTGCGGTAAAAAATAATATGGGCCTGACGCGCGTGATGCAGGGCGGTTGGGTCGACCGGACGACCTTGCCACGCGGGCCGAACGGACGCGGACTGTGTCGCTGGTGCTCGCTGGAAGTGCCACCACGCAGATTTACCTTCTGCTCGTCCTATTGCGTACACGAGTGGAAGCTGCGCACCCAGCCCGGGTATGTCCGCGAGCAGGTCTTTCTTCGCGATCAAGGCATGTGCGCCGTCTGCGCTGTGGATACCGTCGCGGCCGCTCGGAGTTTGCGGTACTCGCGCGGGGAGCGAAGGAGTGAGCTGCTGCGACACTGGGGATTGCAGCAACGGACCCGCAAGACACTGTGGGACGCAGACCACATTGTTCCCGTTGCCGAAGGTGGCGGCGAGTGCGACCTGGACAACATCCGCACGCTCTGTTTGCGATGCCACCGCGTTGCAACCCGGCAGTTACGTGAGCGTATCCGCAACGCGAAGCTCGGGCTGACAACGGCCTGATTCGAAGCAGCAGCCGATCAGAACAGGCTGTACTTGCGCGGCATCTCGATTCCCAGATGTTCATACGCCAGCCTCGTCGCGACACGGCCACGCGGCGTGCGATCCAGGAATCCGATCTGAATCAGAAACGGCTCGTACACCTCTTCGAGCGCGTCCTGCTCTTCGGCAAGGGCCGCGGCGAGCGTATTCAGGCCCACCGGCCCACCGTCGTACTTCTCGATGATGGTGCGCAGCAGCCGCCGGTCGAGCTCGTCGAATCCGTGGGTATCCACCTCCAGCAGTTGCAGCGCTGCCTGTGCGGTGGCTCGATCGATGACGCCTGCTGCGCGCACCTGTGCATAGTCGCGCACCCGGCGCAGCAGCCGGTTGGCAATGCGCGGAGTTCCGCGGGATCGCATCGCAATTTCGGCAGCACCGTCCTGATCAATAGGAACACCTAAAACCTCTGCAGATCGAGTCACGACGAATCGCAACTCGTCCTCGGTGTAGAACTCCAGCCGCAACAGGATGCCGAACCGCGAGCGCAGCGGCGAGGACAGCAGACCCGGCCGCGTAGTAGCCGCCACAAAGGTGAATGGTTTGATCTCCATCACGTGAGTGCGCGCCGCAGGACCCTGCCCGATGATGATGTCCAGCTTGTAATCTTCCAGCGCGGTATAGAGCTTCTCTTCGAGTACCGGTTGCAGCCGGTGAATCTCGTCCAGGAAAAGCACCTGCTTCTCGCGCAAGTTGGTGAGAATGGCGGTCAGGTCACCCTGGATCTGCAGCGCCGGCCCGGAGGTCTGCTGAAATCCCACGCCGAGTTCGTTTGAGATGATGGTGGCGAGCGTCGTCTTGCCGAGGCCCGGTGGTCCGAACAGCAGCACATGGTCCAACGCCTCGCCGCGTGATTTTGCGGCCTCGAGCGCGATCGCCAGCTGCTCCTTCGCTTTCGTCTGTCCGATGAACTCCGTCAGTTTGTTGGGCCGCAACTTCAGCTCAAACGCGGAATCGTCGTCAATGCGGCCGGCAGAGACCAGCCGGTCGGATTCTGCCGACGGATTGAGCTTCGCTTTGCCGGGGGAGTTCACTCAGGGCGATGGTACGGCGAAAACTTCTGCCAATGCAAATACCTGGCCGCACGCGGACAGTATTTAGTTTTCAACAAGACTATTCGGCGCCTGCTGCGTTAAATCGGCAGGCAAGTTGAGTGTCCGATCATTAATCCTTGCGGTGTGTGCAATTCTTCGTTGCGCATTGCGCAGACTTTGCGCACAACACTTTTGTTGTAGACGGATGGCACAGAATCCGCCACTTTGGCACGCCGGTTGCATTCCTTCATCACCAGTGACTCCCGAAGAGCTGCAAGCCTTTTGTTTGGGTGGCAGCCGCGTTTAAGAGCCGGAGAATCAGGAAGTTTTTACCCGGCAACAGATGCCCTGAGGTGCTATTCGGTGTCGAATCGAGAACGGCAGAATCTCTCAATCTATCTCGTCGATGATGAGGAAATGATTACGCGATCGCTTGCGTATATCCTCCGCAGTGAGGGTTTCCTCGTCACGACATTTAACAATCCGCTGAAGGCGCTCTCCAAAATCGGGAGCGATGCTCCAGATCTGCTCATCAGTGACGTCATGATGCCGGAGCTCTCAGGCCTGCACCTGGCAATGGAAACCAAAAAAATGTTACCGGCCTGCAACATTCTCCTCTTCTCCGGCGCGGCCGATCATTTGCTGCAGCAGGCAGGCGAGCAGGGCATCGGCTTTCGCCTGCTTTCGAAGCCGTTGCATCCGTCCACGCTGCTCGACGAAATCGCAAGACTCACCGCACCTTGCCCACACGACAGCTTTCAGCAGTCTGCGCAGGCGGAATAGGGCGCGCCAGCTCGATCCCATGTGCCTGCACCCGATTTCGCATCTCACAACCTGAATCGGTTGGGGAGGTGCATCGGTGAGAATCTGGCTTGCCGCACTGGCTGCAGGTGCGCTCCTGGCGACTCAAGGAAGTCCACTTCCAGCACCGTCCGCACACGCCAGAGCGCGTTCGAGGGCGGCAGCACGTCGTGCAGCGGCGTCCGGCGATCTGGTCAAGAACATCTTTTGGCAACCGAACGAGCTTCCCCAAGGCTCCCCTGCCTTCTTCACCGTGGAATTCGTGCGGCCCGCCCGCCGTGTCACCGGAACCTGGATTGGGAAGCAGCTCAGCTTCTTCCACATTCGCCACAGCCAAATCTGGTATGCCCTCGCGGGAGCAGACCTTGAGACGCCGCCGGGCAATTACGATCTTGCCCTGTCCGCCACGCTGACAAATGGGCGCGTTGCGCGAGTGGTTAAGAAGATCGAAGTCCCGGCAGGGATCTTCGGCACCGGGGACGTCGACGTGCCGGAGAATTATGTCGAACCCAACCCGCAAGAGCAGCAGCAGATTGCCAGAGATCAGAAACTGAAGGACCGCGCCTTTGCACACGTCAGCCCGCAGCCGCTATGGTCCGGCAACTTCGTCGCTCCCGTCAGCGCGAAACCAACACCAAGTTTCGGCGAGAGCCGGCTGCTGAATGAGGAGCGCACCAGCACGCATCGCGGTACCGACTACCCGGCGCCTGAAGGAACACCCGTGCTGGCCGCGAACTCCGGAACCGTGGTGCTGGCGACCTCGCTCTACTACGAAGGAAACTGCGTCATCGTGGACCACGGGCTCCGCTTCTTCACCATCTACATGCACCTGAAGCAGATCGATGTGCATGAAGGCGATCCGGTGCGCAAGGGAGAGCGCCTCGGCCTCTCGGGCGCTACCGGCCGCGTCACCGGACCGCATCTGCATCTGGGCGTGCGCTGGAACGGGGCCAACCTCGATCCGGTGAAGCTGCTTGCCCTGACGCTGCCCACGATTCCGCAAGCGGATGCCTCGGCTCACGGCCGCCGCACCCTGCGCCGGGGCGTTCGCCGCCCCTGATTCAGATTTCAGGAACCGCAGGCCACGACTCGGCGTACTCTTATCCAGAGCCGGAGGACGGGCAGAATGGCAGAATTGAGTGTGTGGCGGCCGACGGTAGCACTTGCTGCGGCGGCGGCTTTGCTTACCATCAGCGGCTGTCACTTCGAATCGGATAAGCACGGCATAAAGGACAACGTGAATATCTCCACCCCATTTGGTGGTGTGCATGTGCGCACCAATGATGACGCGGTGCTCGAGAGCATCGGCCTGGCCTCCTACCCGGGCGCAGTCTTGGTTCAGAAGCGCGACAACAAGGGCGACGATGCGGCCGATGTGGACATGCATTTCGGCAGCTTTCAACTTCGAGTCAAGGCTGCCAATTATCACACTGACGATCCGATCGATACCGTCGAGAGCTTTTACCGCAAGGATCTCAGCCGCTATGGCGACGTGATCGAGTGTCGCGGGCAAAGTACCGTTGGGCAGACGACGAAAACTCTTTCCGGCCTCACCTGTGGCGATAGCCCGCATCGCAGGATTACCGTGGGTGACGACCCCAACAAGAACCAGATGGAGTTGAAGGCCGGCTCGCACAGTCATCAACACATCGTGACCTTGCAGCCGGACCGTGGCGGAACTCGGTTCGGGCTCATTGTGCTGGATCTGCCATCGGACTCCGGCGATAAAAACCAGTAAGCTCCCTTGCATTGCCCGCAGCGCCATGCGCAGCGTAGCTTGATAGGTATGCACCAGTTCTGCCATCGATGCGGAGGCGAGCTCCCGGCGGGAGTCGGCGAGTCTGCGTTCTGCCCGCACTGCGGCGCTCCCCAACTCAGGCTATCGCTGGAAAACCAGTCAGCGCCCGAGACCGCCGCGGGCGACCTGGCCGCCAGCACCGGCGCGATGCCGCCGCCGCGCCCCAAAACAATCGTGTGGAAGGCGGCGATCCGATCCGCGCTGTTCGTCGCCGCCATCGCAGCCTTGCTCAGCCTGGGGGCGATGCGAAGTCAGTTGCTCTCCAGCGTCACCATGCTCTGGGTGTTCAGCGCGTCCCTCGTGACCATGAGCCTGTATCAGCGCGCGCAGCCTTCGGCCTGGATGGACGTGCGCGTGGGTGCTCGCATCGGCGCGGTGGTGGGTCTATGCCTCGCGCTGGCGCTGGGCGCCTCCACCGCGGGGTGGGGCCTGATCTCCCGGTATGTGCTGCACTCGATGGCGAGCTTCGACGCGCAGATGGCCGAGATGCTCAACCACTCGCTCCAGCAGATGCCGCCGGAAAAGGCCAGCACTGTGGCGGGCCTGGTCCACTCGCCGGAGTTTCGCGGCGCGGTGATGACCGGCGGCTTTGCCATGATGTCGGCGATGCTGCTTCTGATGTCGACTCTGGGCGGCGCTTTCGCCGGACTCCTGCGCATGCGCCGCGGCCCGGCGTAGCTGCCACAGAACCACTGCCATCCTCGTAATTTTTCTGTGGTAGCGAGTCGGTGCACTCACTATGCTGTGAAAATGCGCCGCTACCGAGTTGTCCGTCATTTTGCCTTTTGCTGGCTTGCTCTGCTCTTTGTGCCCTTCGTTCATGCTCAGAAGACCCAGGCCGACCTCAACGCCAGGTTGCTGAACAAGCCGCTCTTTCTTCGGGACACCTGGTACGCCGACAAGCTTGAGTTCGATCCGCACGGACAGTTACTCGGCGACTCCAAACGAGTCGCTTTTACTCTCGCCGGGATCGACGTGACTGACGTGAAGCTCTCTTCCAGCGGACTCACCATATGGGGCCATAGGATGGGCATTGTTTTTGACAAGGACGCCCCACAGCGAATCTCACTACAACCCATCACAATTAGCATCGCTGGACCTACAAATTGGGACTACGCAGAGGCTTTGGATTCGATCTTCGTTACCGATCTCTCCCACATGCGTCCCTTCGTACCCTCCTATTGGCAGCAGTACCTCGCGAAACACTTCCCCTCTCCAGACAAAACTGTGACCCGGCCGGAGCTGCAGGTCCAGAAGATAGGCGGAGGCGCCACTGCAACGAACTTTGTGGAACACGCATACCCAGAACTGAATCTTATTGATCGAGCGCTTAAATTTGCGAGTGGTACTACTCTTCAGATCGTAGTAGGCAAAGATGGCATTCCGCAGGAATTGAGCATCGCGCGTCCGATCGGGTTAGGGCTGGACGAGCAGGCAATCGCAACGGCCGCGAAGTACCGGTTCAAGCCAGCCATGCATAATGGGTTTCCGGTTTCGGTGCATGTGAACTTCGAAGTCAACTTCCAGGCAAACTAGCGGGGACTCGCTGCCTCTTCAGAACCCTCTGCTGCTATCATCAGCTTCGATAGATCGTAAGCCGCCTGGGCGGTGCAAAGTGAAGCGAATATGAGCGAAACGGGCAACACACCGGAGACGTCCGCGCCCAGACTGCGCGAGAAGGGCCGCCTGATGTCGGCCTCGGAGATCGAACGCACGCTGGTGCGGCTGGCGCATGAGATTGTGGAGCGCAACGAAGGCGCAGCCAATCTCGGCCTGGTCGGAATCAAGCGCCGCGGCGTTCCCCTGGCGCAACGGCTGGCTCGGATGATTGAAAAGATCGAAAAGCAGCCGGTCGATGTCGGCACGCTCGACATCAGTTTCTACCGCGACGACCTCTCCACCGACGGACCGCGACCCAAGGTGGTAGACGGCGACCTCGGTTTCGACGTGAACGGACGCGACATCATCCTGATGGACGATGTGCTCTACACCGGCCGCACCATTCGCGCCGCGCTCGATGCGCTGTTCGACCATGGCCGCCCCAAGTCCGTGCAGCTCCTGGTCTTGATCGATCGCGGCCATCGCGAGCTGCCCATCCAGGCCACCTTTACCGGACGCATGGTGCCCACCTCCCGGCGCGAGATCATTGAAGTGAAGCTGAACGAGATCGACGCGCAGGAGCAGGTGCTGCTCGTCGAACTGGCAGATTGAGGGCAGACGGCGAGTGACGCAATCGACGATGCGAGCGGCGGCAACGAAACCTGCGCCCTCGCATTTTCCGTATGCTCCTGGTTCCCTGCTCACGGTCGAGCATCTGGAAACTACCGATGTCGCCGATATCCTGCGCTCTGCCTCGCGGCTTGATGCCATGGAGCCGGCCGAGCGCGGAGCGCTGCTGGCAGGCCGCACCATTGCGCTGCTGTTCTACGAGTCGAGCACCCGCACGCGAACCTCATTTGAGCTGGCGGCCAAATCGCTGGGCGCCACCACCACGCTGGTCAGCGACAAGTCCTCCTCCATTGAAAAGGGCGAGAGCCTGAAGGATACCGGCCTCACGCTGCGCGCCCTCGGCGCAGAGGCCATCGTGCTGCGGCATCCCTCTTCCGGCGCTCCGTTTCTGCTGGCGCGGACGACCGGCCTGCCGGTGCTGAATGCGGGCGACGGCATGCATCAGCACCCCAGTCAGGCGCTGCTGGACCTGCGCACCATGCTGGCGCGGCTGCCCGGGCTGGACATCGGCGCGGACATTCATGCAGGCACGCTCAACGGCATCACGGTCGTGATTACCGGCGACATCCGCCACAGCCGCGTGGCCCGCTCGAATGCGATGCTGCTGCCGCGGCTGGGCGCGCGCGTGATTCTTTGCGGCCCGCCGGAGCTGCTGCCGGAAGAGGCGCTCGGCATGGGCGCAGTTGAGATTGAGCGCGACTTCGACCGGGCACTCGGCCAGGCGAGCGTCGCCATGATGCTACGCATCCAGAAGGAGCGGCTCGCGGGCACCACACTGGACCTGGCGCAGTACGTCGAACGCTATCAGTTGAACAGCGAGCGCTATGCCGCCCGCGCGCAGCCGGGCACGCTGGTGCTGCATCCCGGGCCGATCATTCGCGGGCTCGAGATCTCCGGCGAAGCCGCCGATGCGGCCTTCTCCGCGATCGAGCAGCAGGTGACACAGGGACTCGCGATTCGCCGCGCGGTGCTGGCTCGCGCCCTCGGAGCGGCCGTATGAGCGAGCTTCTGATCCGCAACGGCCACCTGATCGACCCCGCCAGCGATGTCGATGAGCCTCGCGATATGTTGCTGCGCAATGGGCGCGTCGCCGGGGTCGAGAAGCCGGGAGGGTTTGCGGACTTACGCAACACCGAGACGCTCGACGCGAGCGGATGCATCGTGGCTCCCGGACTGATCGATGTGCATGTGCATCTGCGCGAGCCGGGGCAGGGCCACAAGGAGACGATTGCGTCCGGCACCGCAGCGGCAGCCGCAGGCGGCTTCACCACCGTGGTCGCCATGCCCAACACCCGGCCAGTGAATGATTCGGTGGAGGTGCTCGAGTGGATGCTCTCCCCGGAGCGCAATCCGGCCATCCATGTGTTTGCGATGCCCGCCGCCTCCATCGGCAGTGAGGGCGAGCAGCTGACCGACTTCGCCGCACTCGCCGCAGCGGGCGCGGTGGGCTTTACGGATGATGGCAAGCCGATCCTCGATGCCGCCCTGATGCGCGCCGCCCTGCTGCGTGCCGCCGAGCTGGGACTTCCGGTTAGCCAGCACGCCGAGGACCCGCGGCTTTCGCACGGCGCCATCATGCATCACGGTCCGGTTGCGTTTCGGCTTGGGCTGCGCGGCTATCCTGCCATCGCGGAATCCTCCATCGTGGAGCGCGACGTCGCGCTGGTGCGCGAGATTGCAGCCAGCCATCCCACGCTGAAGCCGCATCTGCATGTGCAGCACGTCTCTACGGCTGCGGCGCTGGAGGCGATCCGCCGCGCCAAGGCCGAGGGACTGCGCGTGACCTGCGAGGCTGCGCCGCACCATTTCGCACTGACCGACGAAGCGGTGGGTGACTACGACACCAACGCCAAGATGAATCCGCCGCTGCGCTCGGAAGAGGACCGGCGTGCCCTGATCGCCGCGCTGCTGGACGGAACCGCCGACTGCATCGCCACTGACCATGCTCCGCACGCAAGCTGGGAGAAGGAGGTCGAGTTCGACCGCGCTCCCAACGGCATCACTGGACTGGAGACCGCGCTCGGCCTTGCGCTCCGCATTCTTCACCGCGAACATGGCCTGCCGCTGCGGCGAGTCGTCGAGCTGATGTCGGCTCAGCCGGCGCGGCTGATCGGGCTCACGGGCCGGGGCACGCTGCGCGTGGGCGCTGATGCCGATGTGGTCCTCTTCCGCCCCAACGAGGAGTGGAGCTTTGACGTTCGCCAGTCGAGGTCGAGGTCGAAGAACACTCCCTTCGACGGCGCTGCCATGGTGGGCCGTGTGCGCGCGACGGTATGCGGCGGCCGCATCGTCTACCGCGCCTGATCGCGCGCGGTTGCGCCCGTACAATACAAGCTCATGCTCATCCTTCGCCGTGCTGTCCTGCTGTTGGCCGCGCTTGCAGTCCTCAGCGGGAGAGCTGACGCGCAGCAGCGCGCCTCCTTTCTGGAGCACTGGCAGGCGCGGGTCGATGAGGTGCAGAGCCAGCAGCCGCACTGGGCTACTCCGGTGGCTACCTCCACCCCGAAACTTGATCAGGCCGTGCGCATGGAGTTCGTTCGCCAGATCAACTCCGCGCATTCCGCGACCTGGAATCTTGGCAACAACAAAGGGCTGGAACTGATCCCGGACCGCCACACAGAGATCATCTTCGGCGTCCCGCCGTTCTTCCTACACGCGCAACCGCACATGGCGGATGGCTTTGGCGATTTCTGGTTCCAGGCCAAGTACCGCTTCTATGCGCGCGACGAGCACCACGGGAACGCGGGCATCACCGCGATTCTGTACGCAACGCTGCCCACCGGCAAGCACGCCAACGGACAATGCTGCGCGGTGGTAACGCCGACGCTGGCGGCAGGCAAAGGCTTCGGCCGCGTGGCGCTGATGTCGACACTCGGCGGCTCGCTGCCGGTGAGCAACGCGGACGGTCTCGGCCGCAGCATCGTGTGGAACAGCGTGCTGCAGTACCGGGTCGGCGATACAGGGTTCGCGCGCCTGCTCTCACCCGAGGTAGAGATCAACACCAGCTTCTTCCACGGTGGATCGCACGATGGCAAAGCAGCCGTGTTCGCGACACCCGGCCTTGTAGTCGGACGCATTCCGCTGAACCACGATGCAGCAGGCAAGCCCGGCCATCGGGCGCTGACGCTCGCTGCCGGCGAGCAGATCGCGCTGACGCACTTCCATACCTACGACCACGGCCTGATTCTCAGCATGCGACTGCCGTTCTAGGGCTGCATCCGCAGCGATGCTTCAGAGGCGTGCGATCATCACCTCAGTGGACTTCATCAGCGCCGCAGCCGTCTGCCCCTTGCGCAGCTGCATCTCGCGTACTGCATCGGCGGTGATGATCGAGGTGATGCGTTGCGTCCGGGGCGACTCGCCAATCTCCAACACCACCTTGGCAAGTAATCCGCTGATCTTGACCTCGACAATGGTTCCGACCACCTGATTGCGGCCGCTCACGGCACGAAAGCGCTCGCGCGAAGTTGCTGCAGGTGGCCTGGCTGGCGCAGGCAGATAGCGTTGGAGGGCTGCCGACGGGACGCGGTGGTGTCCGCCGGCGGTCTTGATGGTCCGCAGCTTACCCGCAAGGATCCACTGCTTGATGGTGGGATAGCTGATACCGATGGCGGCCGCTGCCTCGCGCGGCGTCAAAACCGATTCTTTCGCTTTCATAGAGCGCTTCTCCGGAGTCGTATAAAGTCGTTACCGCGATCCACCTAGAATTCTATCTATGTATTCCTGCAAATGGCGCACGTTGGGCGTTGCTCTGTTCGTACTGCTTGCGGCTCCCGCGCCGGCTCAGCAGTCCTTCGCCTCGCGCTATCAGGGCCGCGTCAGCGCCGCGCAGGGCGAGCAGCCGCACTGGATTACGCCGCTGGTGACGGTGACGCCGCGGCTGGAGCAGGAGTTTCGCAGCGACTTCGTGCGCCAGAGCAACACGCGCGGATACGACACCTGGAACCTGGGCAACGGCAAAGGGCTGGAGCTGATTCCGGCGCGCCGCATTGAGCTGCTGTTCAATCTGCCGCCGTTCCTCGATCACACCGAGCCGCACAGCCGCGACGGCTTCGGCGATGTGTCGTTCAACAGCAAGTTCCGCATCTTCGCGCGCAACGAGGAGCATGGCAACGCGATCGTGACCGTATTTCTCGCCGCCTCAGTCCCCACGGGGAAGAATGGCAACGGCAGCTGCTGCGCGGTGGTGACTCCGACCCTCGCCATGGGTAAAGGCTTCGGGCTGCTGGCGCTGACCACCACCTTCGGCGGCACGCTTCCGGTCTCCAACGTCGCGAAGCTGGGCCACACGATGACGTGGAACAACGTCGTGCAGTACCGGCTGGCGGCGCGTGGCCGCGCGCGGCTCTTCTGGCCGGAGCTGGAATTCAACTCCAGCTTCTACTCGGGCGGCGCGAACGACGGGAAGGCGGCGACCTTCGCTACGCCGGGACTCGTGATCGGCCGCATCCCGCTGCGCCGCAGTACGAGCGGCGAGCCCGGCCGGCTGGGCCTCACCTTCGGCGCGGGCGAGCAGATCGCGCTGACTCGCTTCCACACGTACAACCACGCGCTGGTGATCACGACGCGCATCCCCTTCTAGTTGCAGGCCGATGGGGCTGATTGCTGTGCGCTGCGTTGGTGCGGTATGCAACACTGGAATGCGGGCCCCAGCGCACGGGATCTGGAGGCCGAAAGAGGGAACGATTGATGATGACTGCAAAATTTCTGAAGGCCGCAACGATGCTGACGCTCTCGCTGGCGCTGGTGGCGGGATGCAAGTCCAAGCAGGACGACGCGATTGATCAGGCGAAGAAGCAGGCCGCCGCAACCGGGCAGGC
>Ga0068855_100002367_pt1 | contig 23245 bp, 24 predicted proteins | sample KBSCornC52_FD_66592 | JGI IMG/M metagenome (GOLD analysis project Ga0068855, IMG submission 66592) | Corn rhizosphere microbial communities from Kellogg Biological Station, Michigan, USA - KBS Corn C5-2 | ecosystem: Host-associated > Plants > Roots > Rhizosphere > Soil ...
TTCGAGTGGAATTGGCGCGGGGCGTGGAAAGTGGCGCGCGAATTCGGCGGTCATTCTGAGACGACGAACACCATCGCAACGCTGCGCCTCATAGAAGTGTCGCACATCGAGCGGCTCGGAGACCGCTTGGTCGCTGAGCTAGACATAAACACGGACCCGGCCAACGGTGCGGCCAGGTTTTCGCCGTCGGACATTTTCGCATTTGTCTCAAGTGCCCAGAGCTGGCATGATCAGCTTGGTGAGGCTGTGGCCTCGCATGCGGGGATTGATTAATGAGCGCCAGCACTGGAACCCTTGCCGTCTTGTTAGTCGGGGCGCATCTCCACGCCCCGATGCAGTTGTCGGCGACCGACGGGGCACCGCCCGAGTTGCGCCCTGGAGAGTGTTGGAACCCGCATCCGGTGGTGGTTCCGGTGGAGTGCCAGGACACGAACACGAACGGTGCCGGGGAAGCTCGCGTGCTGCCGGTCGCGGCTGTGCCCGCGGTTGCAGTGACCGAGGGTGCGCAGCAACGCGCACCCGGGTTGGCCGCGCGAGGAGGGGACATCGCAAGCCAGGTGCTCTCCCTGGCCACGGCCAACCGCGTGGTTGTGCGTGAGTTGGTGCTTCGAGCAGACTGGTCAGAAGAAGGTGACGCCGAACACTTTCGCGGTGTGGTGCTCGATATCTTCGCCAGCGGCGAGACGGGTGCGCGCTTCGAGTTTTGGGGAGCGACCTCCGAAGCGCTGAGCGGCCTCACTGACGCTGGCGGCGTTGAACTATCAGTGATGGTGCATGCTTGCTGATTGTTCCCCCGCGGACATCCGTGCGTTGGGCGATGAGCTAGTCGAGCGTAGCGAGCCGGCATCGGTTCGAGCGGGCGTTTCACGACTGTACTACGCGAATCACTTGCACGCCGTCGAGACCATCGTCCCCAAGTACAGCATTCAGCTCCAGGGGAGGGGTGATGACCACGGTGCCATCATTGCATGGCTGAAGAAGCGAGGCGGCCGGATGAAGCTTTGGGGCGAGCTGCTGAGCAAGCTTCGGACCTACCGGGAGCATGCTGACTACCACGTCAACGGCTCCCACAAGGGGAACGAGTGTCCGATCTGCATGGGCAAGATCAAGGTTGAGACCGTGACCGCCGTCAAGGAAGAGGCGAAGCGCTGCTTTGATGCTCTAGGTTCGCTCTGATTCTTGGCGTGTTGTCTTCGTAGGGGTGCAAGAGAGCGCGACAGAGAACTCTCACGCGCGTTGCTGTCGTTGTCGCTCGCTGCGCTCGCGGCCTATCGTGACAGCCAGCTACTCGGCAGCGAATCGACGGGGTCGCAAATGCGCTAAGCGAGTCCTGGCGGCGCTGACCGACAGCATGGCCTTCTCGACCTCGCCCGAGCTGAAGACGCTCCGCCGGACGCTGGTCTACTGGCGGAAAGAAATCCTGGCCTACTTCTACTGCCGCCTGACAAACGCCCGGATCGAGGGCTGCCTTGCGCTTCTCGGCTTCGCCTCCGGTGCTCGCGACCTCCGCGGCGCTGCCGCGCCGCTTCGGTCCAACGGCAAGCCTAAGCTCGTGATTAGAAGGGCTTACGGCTATAAGAGCTTCCGAAACTATCGGCTCCAGCTCCTAAACTCCTGCGCCTAAACGAAAATCTCTTCGCACCCACTGCGAAGTGAGAAGAGCCGCCCGTCATCAGCGACGACGCCGCGCCGCCTGATTCCCCCGTGATTGCCCCTGAGACTGGCGCACCCCGTAGGATTCGAACCTACGACCCTCGGATTCGAAGTCCGATGCTCTATCCAGCTGAGCTAGGGGTGCGAAGGGGGCGGAGAGTGGCGCTCCGGGGTGCGTTCGTCAAGGGTGCAGGTTTGCTGGGTGATTGGGCGCGCGGGGGGCGAAGCGGGCGGGGGTGGGGATGCTCGCGGGGGCTGCTACTGGGGGGCGGGCTGCGGCGCGGAGGGGGAGTGCTAGGGCGGCGACGGCGGCGAGGGCGAGGGTGGTGAAGATGAGGGTGGCCAGGGCGACTTCGGGGAGCTGGGGGCCGATGGGTCGGCGGAGCCAGAGGGGTTGGAGCGCGTAGCCGACGGGGCCGTTGGCGAGGACGCAGATGGCGAGGGCGAGCTGCGCGGCGACGGGGGCTCCGCCGCGCGTGGCCCATTGGCGTCGTTGCGGGAGCGCCAAGTCTTGCTGGTCGGCGGTCAGGTGCATGCGGCAGGTGCTGAGCGCCACCACCGTGGCAGGTGCTGCGGCGGCAGCTCCGCCGACCAGCAGCAGCACCAGACTGCACAACAGGCTGCGCACCAGGTAGGGGCTGAAGGCCGTGGGCGCCCAAGCCGCTCGGGTCAAGGCGACCAACGCTTCGTGCGCGACCACCGCCACCGCGCTCACGAAGGGCGCGGCGGCTGCGAGCGTGGCGCCAACCGCGACCCGGCGCGCGTTGCGCAAGTGAGCGGGCGTGGCGGCCGCATGCACGCACACCGCGAGCAAGCCGACCGCCACCACATCGACCACGCCCAGACCCAGCGCTGCATTGAGACCGGCGAAGCCGTGCATGCGGTAGACGAGGGAGTAGATACCTTCATCCGGCGGCGGGCACACGAGCGCTCCGACACGCCTGCCGTCCAAACCTTGGCCGCCGCTGGCTCAATGCAGGGTCGAGATCCAAGCGCGCACGGAGCCCAAACCCCGCTCGTCGACGACTTCGGTGCCGAGCGGCGGCATTTGCCGCAGAAAGCCGCGGTCGGACATGAGCTCGATCATGCGGCTGCTATCGGGATCGCCGGGCTCGAAGGCAACGCCGCGACCGGACTGGAATGTAGGTGTGTCGGCCACGGAGCGCAGGCGATCGGTACGGAGCCAGAAGTCGAGCTCGTTTTCAGGGTTGTAGCAGCGGGCGCTGGCGGCCCCGGGTCGGTCTTGGTTGTGGCAATGTCCGCAGTTGGCGTGCAGGTAGCCGAGCGCGCGGCGATCGGTTTCGCTGCCGGGCAGGGTCGCGTAGCCGAGCTGCACCGCGGAGTAGCCGAGCACGAAGCTCTTGCGGCCTCCGTGGCACGCCAAGCATTGGCCGGCCGCCGGCACGTCGTGCGCGGTGCCGAGCGCGTTGCTGGCGCCGTTCGGTGTCGCCACTGCGTCCGAGCCGTCCCGCAGCCACACGTAGGCGGTCGCCACCCAGTCTTCGTCGCCGGCGCCGATTTTACGCAGCAGCCGCGTTTCGACCCGCACGCCCTGCACAGTGAACTCTTTCCACAGCTGCGTGCCGACCGGAAACTGCCAGTTGTCGGGATCGCGCTGGTCGACGCTTTGACCCGGCGGAAGGCTCAGCCAGCGCCGCTTTTGCGCGCCGTCGCTCCACAATTCGAACTGGGGCGTGAACGACTGCACGCTGGCGGCGATCTGCTGCGGGTCGCCGTTGTCGTACAAGCCGGTCTGCGAGAGCCGGTCGGGTAGCTGGCTCTGGCGGGCGCGGTCGGGCGGCGCGCACTCCCAGTAACGGGTGCAGCCGCTGGCCGCCAACGTGAGCAAAGCGGCCGCCAGCACCGATGCCGCCGTGCGTGCGTGGTTCCAAAAGCTCCAGCCAGCGACGAACTCGAGCCAGCGCGCCACGGCGTCTTTGCTGTGCGGTTGCACGGCCGCCAAGGCGTCGTTCCACGGCACGTTGAGCTCTTTGGTGATGAGCAGACTACCGAGCAGATACGCCAGCGCCCCCGCTAGCCGCAGGCCGGCGTGGGGCGCCGACCAACGCGCCACGGCGTCGACGGCCAGCGTGGCGCACAGCACGGCCGTGCCCAGAAAGACGCCCAAGAACGAGCGGTTCAGCACGACCACGTTGATGGATTGCATGGCCGAAAGCCCCTGCAGGCCAGGTAGGCGCGCCAGGGCCGGCAGCACGAAGCTGCTGAAGGCGAAGAAGACGCCGCCGATCAGGCCGCAGCCGAGCGCTGTGAAAAACGTGATGAGGCAGATGATGCGAGCGAACATGGACCCATGATGGGGTCGTGCAGGAATGCATCGCTAGACCCAACAAATCAGACTAGGGTTGCAAAAATGCAACGCCAAATCAGCGCCGAAAAGCTGGCCTGGGACGACGTGAGGCTGTTTTTGGCGCTGTGCCGCAGCCGCACGGTGGGCGGCGCCGCGCAAGCCCTGCAGGTGGACGCATCCACGGTGTCGCGGCGGCTAGTGGCGCTGGAGGAAGCGCTGGCGACCTCACTCTTCGATCGCGGAAGGGATGGCATTGCGCCGACCGAAGCCGCCGAAGCGCTCATGCCCATCGCCGAAGAGGTCGAGCAAGGCATGGCGCGCTTTGCCAGCCTGGCCCAGGGCTTGGAGCGCGAAGCGGCGGGCCTGGTGCGCATCACCTGTCCGCCCGACGTGGCCGAGGTGGTGCTGGCGCCGCTGCTCAACGAGCTTTTGGCCCAGCACCCCAAGCTGCGCATCGCGCTCGATCCGGGCGAGGCCGTGCGAGATCTCACCCGGCGTGAGGCTGACCTGGCGTTGCGCGTGGTGCGCCCGACGAGCGGGGACCTGGTGATGACCCGCCTGACATCGGCGCGTTGGGTGCTGGCAGCGTCGCCACGCTTGGCGCGGCGCGTGGGCACGGTGCGAGATTTTGCGGAGCTACCGTGGGTGGGTTGGGGCGAGCGATTGGCTGGTATTGGCGCAGCGCGCTGGCTGGCCAAGCACGTGAAGAACGCGGATCCGGTCGTGCGCTCCGACAGCCTCACCGTGCAGCTGGCGGCGCTGGCAAGCGGGGTGGGGGTAGCGTTGGTGCCGGAGCCGAGCGTGCGACACTATCGGTTGGTGCCGGTCAAAATCGCGCCTGCCCTGCGCCGACTGGCGGAAGAATGGCCGAAAGACGAGCTGTACCTGGTGACGCATCGGGCGCTCCACAACGTGCCGCGGGTGCGCGTGGTGTGGGATTTGCTGCTGTCGCGTTGGGGTGAGCGCGCGACTAAAGCGTGAAACGCGCGACCTAGCGCGCTGCCGTTCAGGCGCGGCGCGCCAGGTGTTGGATGGTCCATTCCAGGGCGCGCGTGCCCGGGCTGAGATGGCTCTCGCCGCTGGAGAGCGCGCGCAGGGCGGCGGTGTCGAAGGGCGTCGGCGCGTGGTCGGGGGTGAGCTCGTGGAAGTTGCGGTTGCGAGCCAAAAGATCGCTGGTCAAGCCTTCTACCAGTTGCTGAGCCACGCCCAAGTCCGCGCTCGTCACCAGCTTCAGCCAGTAGCTGGAGAGCCGTGGCGTCAACACCGGTACGCGGACCGTGTAGGGCCGCACGCCGAGCAGGCGGCTGATGCGCCGCAAGATCTCTTCGCCGGTCATGGTTTCGGGGCCGGGCAGATCGAAGACGCCGCGCACGTCGGCGGGCAAGTCCAGCGCCCGTACCAGCGCGAACGCCACGTCGTCGATGAAGATGGGTTGCGAGTGGTTTTGCAGCCAGCTCGGCAAGATCATGAATGGCAGGCGCGCCGAGAGATCGCGCACCATGCGCCAGCTGATGCTGCCCGCGCCGATGATCATTCCCGCGCGCAGCTCGATGGTCGGAACCGAGCCGCTGCGCAGCACTTCGCCGGTGACCAAGCGGCTGCGCAAATGCTTACTGGCGGCTCCGAGCGGGGCTACCCCACCCAAGTAGACGATGCGCTGGACACCGGCGCGCTCGGCCGCGCGCAGCAGGCGCTCGGCGGCGGCGTGCTCTTTGGCTTCGAAGTCGCCCTGCTGCCCCATCGCGTGCACCAGGTAGACGATGGCGGTTGCGTCCGCGACCGCGGCCGCCACGCTGGCGTCTTCGTCCACGTCGAACGCGACCCAGTTCTTGTTCGGCTCGCGCTGGGCCCGTCGTTCGCCGTCGCGGCTACCGCAGCGCACTTCCCAACCGGCAGCGAGCAGCTGCGGGTACAGTTGCTGGCCTACGAAACCGCTTGCGCCAGTCAACAGTACGCGACGCGGCATGGCCGGTAGCTAGCCAGAATCGCTGCGCCGGGGCTACCGTTATCCTGCTTCTCCGCGCAGGCGTGACTAAACCCTGATGCGGCGGCGGCGGGGCATCTTCGCTAGGTCAGCTCCACGATCATCTCGATTTCGACCGCAATGTTGGTTGGTAGAGAGCCCATGCCGACCGCGCTGCGCGCGCCCACGCCTTCGTCCGGACCCCACACCGCCGCGAACAGCTCGCTCGCGCCGTTGATGACCGTGGGGTGCTCCGTGAACGTGGGCACGGCGTTGACCATGCCCAGCACCTTCACCACGCGCCGCACGCGCGCGAGCGAGCCCAGCTGAGCCTTCAACGTTGCCAGCAGGCCCAAGCCGACTTGGCGTGCGGCTAGCTTGCCTTCTTCGAGCGTGAGGTCTTGTCCGACCTTGCCCGTGATCAGCGATTTGTCGGCGCGGAGCGGTCCGTGACCGGACAAGTAGGCCAAGTTGCCCACCACCACCATTGGCTTGTAGACGCCCACTGGCTTGGGGGCAGGGGGCAGCTCCAGGTTCAGCTCGGCAAAGCGCGCGTCGGCGTCCATGGCCCGACTATCAGCCTTTTTGGGGCCAGTGCGGCAAGCACTTTTGCCTAGACTCATGACCGTCTACCCTGGCCCCGCGGGAAACGAGGAGCGTTCGAGCATGAGCCTCTGGCACCGCGCGCTGGTTTGCGCGCTCTGGCTGGCACCGGCGATCGGTTGCAGCAGTGAAGATTCCGTCGGTCCGGCCACTGCCGGCGCCGCTGGTGCGTCGGCCAGCGCCGGCACGGGCGGCGCGGCCCCGAACGCCGGCGCAAGTGCCGTCGGCGGTGCGGCTGGCAATTCGTCGGCGGCCGGCAGCTTGGCCATGAGCGGCAGCGCTGGCGCGGCGCCCGACGCCGGCTTCGACGCCATGCTGACCGTGAGCGCGCTCGGTGCCAATCAAAGCGTGGGCGTGGAGTGGAACGCCGTTGCCCGCGCCACGTCTTACAAAGTCTATTTTGCCGAAGGCGCCGCCGCCACCAGCGAAAGCTCGAGCGTCCAGGTCACGGCGCCTCACGCCGCGTTCGTGCATCGCGCGCTGAAGAACGAAACCGTCTACCACTACGCGGTTTCAGCCATCGTCGGTGGCAACGAATCCAAGCTGTCGGCTGATGTCTCGGCCACCCCTACGGGCGAATGGGCGCTCGAAGAGCTGGGTGACGGGCAAATCGAGGACGTGGCCACCGGCCAGCCAGCGCCGCGCATTCCGCTCGCCAAACGCGTGCACCTGCTGCTGTTCGCCGAAGGCTACACCGCCGCCGATTTACCGAAATTTCACGCCGCTGACGACCACGCCGGCAAGCGCGCGGGCGACGTGGACGCCTGGATTGACTACGTCTTCAGCATCGCGCCCTACAAAGACTTTCGCGAGGCGTTCGCGATTTGGTACCTGCCGCGCGCTTCCAACACGCATTTCGACGGCGCCGACACCGCCTTCATGGTGCCGGTCACCGACGCCGTCGGCACCGTTTCTGCGACGGGCGAAACAGCGACGCGCGCCTGGCAAGCCATCGGTCAGCATCCGGTGCCGCCCACGGACTTCAGCTCCACCGGCTTTAGTAGCGCGCGCACCCACGTCGCTTCTTTCTTGTTGTTCGACGCCGCGCGCGGTCGTGCTGGCGTCAGTGGGCTCACCTTGGCCCTGCGCAATCCGGCGCAATCTGCTCAGCGCATCGCCGCCGCTTTCGGGATCGGACACGCGCACGAATTCACCCACGCTTTCTCCAGCCTGCGCGACGAATACATCGAGCTCGACAACAGCGCGCCCACCAACCCCGGCGAGATGAGCAACGTGGTCGCGGCCAACCAGTGCAGCAGCTTGCCCTGGCAACACCTGCTGAGCGGCGGTGCCTACAACGCCAACACCGAAAGCCTGGTCGGCGCCTTCGGCACGCCCGAGCAGGGCTATCACTCGGAGCTGCTTTGTCTGCTGAACGGCACCCATGACAACGCCGCCCACTACGGCGGAAATGGGCTTTTGCGTGACGACGACCGCATGTGCAATTTTTGCCGCGAGGTCACGGCGTTTCGCATCTATTCGCGCACCGGCATCTTGAGCGACGACAACGCCGGCTTCGCCATTTGGAAAGCCTCGTACCGCGCCAAGTTCTTCGCGCAGTTTCCGTTCGAGGTTCCGGCGGTGGTGCCGCAAACCAACAACGTTCAAAATCCGGCCCAAGGGATGCCGATTTATGAAGCCTGCAGCGCCACCGCTCAGCTTTCGCGCGCCTCGGCGACGCCAGCCTCGTTTGCTGCAACTGACGAAGCGGTCGCCGGCCGTTTCACGCCCCGGGTGCCCGCACGTCAGGGCTGCATCGGCGAGCTTTAGCGGTATGCTGCCTGGCATGAGGCCAGGTCAGGCGGTGTCGGGGTTGTTGGTGTTGTTGTTGGCGTGCAATCACGTGCCGCCGAAGCAGCCCAAGCGCGAAGGAGAGACCATTCGCTATCGGCTGCTGCTACGCGGCAATCCGGTCAGCTCGGCCGACGCCGCGCATTGCTTCGCCCAATGTCAGTCCGCGGAAACGCCGAACAAGTACGTCGACTGCTTGTCGGCGTGCCCCGGCTTCGAGACCACGCCTGGCGAGTACTGCAGCAACACCGACGTACCGCCGGAAGCTGCTTGCCTCACCGTGCGCGTCATTTCGGCCAAGAAGGAGCCGCCGCCCGGGGTGGTGGTCTTGGCCATCATCGGGGAAGTGGCGCTCGTAGTCGGCGCGGCCTCGCTGTGCAGCATTTCGAGCACCCAATGCGGCATGCAAATGCCCCCGCCGCGGTGATTGGCGGCGCTGAGCAGTTCCGCTAAGAGCGGGCGTGGCTTTCGTCCCCGCTCACTCCCTCGTCGGTGAACCCGGCGCACCCAAGCTCGCGCTCTTTCTGCACGGCGCGCTGGGCAGCGGCAACAACCTGCGCAGCCTGGCCAGCAAGCTGGCAAAGCTGCGGCCCGAGTACCGCTTTTGTTTGGTCGACCTGCGCCACCACGGCGACTCGCAAGGCGCGCCACCGCCCAACACGCTTGCCGCTTGCGCCGGTGATCTGGCGGCGCTGATCGCCGAGCTGGGCCAGGAACCGGAGGTCATTCTGGGGCACTCGTTCGGCGGCAAGACCGCGCTGATGTTTGCGCAGTTGTTTCCGGGGCGCGCTCGCCAACTCTGGGTGCTCGACTCCAACCCCGGCAGCCAAGAGCCCACCGCCGCCAACGAAGTCATTCGCGTGATTCAAGCCGTGCGCAATACTGCCACGCCTGCCGCCGACCGCGCGCACGTGGTGGCGGAGCTGGTTGGCCAGGGCCTCAGCTCCGGCACGGCCAATTGGCTTGCAACGAACTTACAGCGCAAGGCTGAGGGCTTCGTGTGGCGCTTCAATCTGGACGCCATTTACGAGCTGATGCTCGACTACTTTCGAGTCGATTTGTGGGGCGTCTTGGAGTCTGGGGCAGCAGATTCGGACTTTCGGGTGGTCGTGGCCGAGCGCAGTGATCGTTGGGCGCCGGAAAACCGCGCGCGCCTGGAGGCCATGTTGGAGACTGTTCGCGCTAATCACGGCCAAGAAAGAACTGTTCGTGGCTCGGGAACAGTCGAGCTGCACATCGTGCCGAACGCCGGTCACTGGCTGCACGTCGACAATCCGGCGTTCTTGCTCGAGCTCATCAGCCAAAATCTGTACTAGCTTCGGCGGCTCGGAGGATTTTGTATGCGAGTTTCATATTGCTTGGGTCTCTCGTGGTCCGTTCTTGCTGCTGCCGCGCTCTTGGCAGCTTGCGGTGGTAGCCAACCTGCCGCCACCACGCCGGCGGAGCCGGGTGCCGCGCCGGCAGGCGAAGCGCCCGCGGGCGGCGGTGACCTCACGTGGAGCGACGACATGCCGGTGAAGGACAAGGCCGCCTTCATGAAAGCGAAGGTCATGCCGGCGATGAGCAAGGTCTTCAAAGACCACGACGCCGCCAAGTACGAAAAATTCAGCTGCAAGACCTGTCACGGCGCCGACATGAAGCCCAAGCCGCAGATGGCGCTGCCCGAGCTGCACTTCAAGGACGGCAAGATGGCCGAAGCCGAGAAGATGCCGGAAATGGTGAAGTGGATGCACGAGTCGGTCGTGCCGGCGATGGCCGACGTGTTCGGCAAGAAGCCCTACGACCCCGCCACCAACTCGGGCTTCGGCTGCATGGGCTGTCACAAAGTGAATATGTAGCCTGCGCTGCGTGGACCGGCCTGCGCGCTACGGCGTGCAGGCCGAATCGCGCGGCAAGCTCAGACTGCGGGTTTGCTGCTCGATTTCGAGCGAGCCACGCGGCCGAAGAGGCATGGGACGGGGAGGGCGCTAGGCTCGGGGGGTGAACATCGCGGGCCTGGATTTGAGCGCGAGCTACTTGATCGCCAACTTCGCGGTGTCGGGCGTCGGCTTCGTGCTCTTCAGCTACGGCCGCAAGATGAGTCGCATGCCGCAGGTCGTCACTGGCCTGGTGCTGATGATCTTTCCGTACTTCGTGCCGGGAGTGTTGGCGATGCTGGGCGTGGCCGCGTTACTGTGCGGCTTGCTGTACATGGCGGTGCGGGCTGGCTACTGACAGACGGTGGCGTTCAGCTGTAGCGAATCGAACTGAAACACCGTGTCCCAGAGGTGGGCGACCAAGTCGAAGGTGTACATTTGGTCGGTGCCGGCCAGCTGCAGCACGTCTGCCTTGGGGGCGTTGTAGGTGAAGGCTTTCCACGCCGTCTGCGCCCCGCCCGTGGCTTCAAAGCTGTGAAATTGGCTGAACGGGTCGATGGCGCCGTCTTCGTACAGGGCAATGACGAGGTAGTCGTCGGCGGGCAGCTTCGTGCCAACGGTGAGCTTGTAGTAACCCGTAAGGGTTAGCGACACCATCCCCTCCGGGAACGTCATGTACTGTAACAGATCGCTGTACTGCTGCTCTTTCGCGTTGACGGCAGCGGGGCCAAACTTGGCCACCTTGGTGCCGGACTGGGCCCCGGCTGCGGTCACGATATTGATGCCGTCGCTGTTCGACTCGTCCCAATCACCGGTCGCGTCGAAATTGGGGTCGGTAAGGAGCTGCATCACCATCTTCGGCCCCGCCACGCAGCCGATGCCCGCTTGGCAGGTTTCGCATTGGGTGGCGTCGCACAGCGTGTCCTTCGGCGTATGGACGCAGACGCCGGCGCTGTTGCAGGTGTCGGCGGTGCAATCGATGGTGTCGTCGCAGTCTTTGGCGCTGGCGCAACCGCCGGGAGTTGGGTCACCGCCCATGCCACCCTCACCGCCGGGAGGAGCACCGGCAGAGCTGCTGCCGCCCGTAGCCTTGCCACCGGTTGCCGGCGTACCGCCCGGGGCCATGCCGCCGACGCCGGTCTCATCTCCCCCGGCCGGCGCCCCGCCATCCATCACCCAGGTTTTACCGCCAGTGGGTCCTTTACCGCCGCCCGTGGCTTTGCCGCCATTCGACGTCTCGCCGCCGCTGCTGCTGGTGGCGCCCGCGCCTTCGTCCAGTGCCGGATCCACCTCGTAGCTCGAGATGCCGATGATGTTCGAGCAGGCGCCCAGCATCACCACGATCGCAAGCCCAGACCAAGACCTCAATAAGCCTCCGCGCATAGCCGCGTCATCATCGCACAGGGCGCGAGCCGGGTGGTACTTCCTGAAACCGGGGCGGCTCCCGGGTCGGCCACCGTCTCCTACATCAGCACTTGGCGTGTTGCTTCGTTTGCCCATTTCACCACAAGCCTTGGCTGCCCAGCCCTGTCGCCAAATGCGTGGTGGCCGCTAGCCCGTTCGTCCAGGCAGCCGCACTCCAAACTCTCGTTCCGCTCTCAGCCGATTGTGGGCCCTGCATAGCACCCGCAAGTTTTCGACCGACTCCACGCCGCCCTTCGCCCAAGCCTGCCGATGGTCCAGCTCCAGAAACGCGCGTTCCCCGCAGCGGTGCCCATCCGGCGACACGTAGCTACAGCAAACTCCGTCGCGCTCCCACACCTGCCGCCGCACCGCGTGCGCCACGTGCCTACGCCTGCGCGGCGCTTCGTCAGAGGGTGGGCTCGATGGCTCCCCCGCGCTGGTCGCGGCTTCGTGCTCGCGCTTAGTGGCCACTTCGCCCAAACGCCGGGCTTCCGTTTCGCGCTCGCGTCGTGTCTCATTCTCATTCTCGTTCTCGTGCGCGCGCGCATTTGTGGCGGCGCGCGCCGGCACGCATTCGACCTCCGGTTTGCGATCTCGCGAATCGCAATGCCGGCCGCGCTCGCGCCCCGAATCCCGCGTGGGCATCAATCGCTTTGGCTGGCCAAAGCGCCGCGCGCGCAACCTGTCGAGCAGAGCGTCTAGCGCGCGTGCCACCACCACCGCCAAATCCCCGGATGGATTGGCATGGCTCATCAAATCTCGAGCCAGCTCCAGCTTCTCTCGTAGTGCCGCGTCGACGTGCAGCTGCAAGCAATAGCTGTCGTCAGCCAGCGGCTCCAACGTCCCCGAAGGTCCTGCCGCTACCATGCCGCTACGCACCGGCAACCGGCGCAAGTGGCTTGCCACCGCTTCCCTCGGCCACCGCCGCGCCAAAACTTCCAGCACTTCTCGCTTCGATTTCCCGCGCACCTCCGCCAGCAACTCCAAATGATTCTCGGGCGTCAGCCGCTTTGCGATCAACGCCACCGTCGTCAAATGCAACTCGCGCCGCCCCAATAGCTCGAAAACCACCGGAAACCTCCGCCCCGCCCGCGCCGCGCAAATTCGATAAAACGCTTCGCTTTCGCTCAACCCCAGTCGCACCAAACAATACTCGAACAGCGACCGCCCTCCGAGCAAATGCAGTCGCCGCGCATCCACCTCCGCCAAGTGCGCCACTATCCGCGCATCCGTCCGCCCTCCCGCCGCCAACAAATCCAACAACCCCTTCTCCAACTCCCCATTCGACACACCATCCAACGCCCAAAACCCCTTCTTCATGCCACCAACCCTACCACCTAGTTTTTTGACGCCCTCAGCGCCCCACCCACGCGCGAACGACGGTTGCTCCTTCTCAAAACTCAAAGTCGTCGCAAAGGTTCGTCCAGGCCGCGCCTAGCGCGGGCTAGCCCCCGTTCAACTGCGTCACGCAGACTTCGAGGCGAGGCCGCTCCAAAACGCGTCAACAAAAATCGAACGACGAGCAGCGATGTTGCACGCTGGCGTTAACGGCACCGAGCGCGACCGCCGCGCCTGTGAGAGGCGGCCGAGCAAGCGCGACAACGCGTCTGCGGCCGCACAAAGGCGGACGCGCCTCGAGCGAGACGCCTTTCTCCCTGACGCCTGCTTGCCGGCGGGCCCCATTGCCCACGTCCACCCTCGTCGTACGACTTTGCCCAGCCAGAGTGCAACGCCCCCACGTCCACCCTCGTCGTACGACTTTGGCCAGTCAAAGAGCGGCGCGCCATGGCACCTCGTCGCATGACTTTGGCCAGCCCAAGTGCAACGCCCACCACCTGCGCCCGAAAGCGGAAGTCGATACCCCGCGATGCGTCGCTCACCGCCGCGCTTCCGCAATCCACCCGGCCACGGCGTGCAATTTTCGGGCTCAATACCACCCGGTGTTCGCGAAGCAGCGGCGCGTCCATCGGCCTCTACAGTTGGCAGAGCGAAATCCTTCTCACCGCGTGTGATGTGATCTCGAGCAGCGGAGGCGCCGGCGGAGCTGGCGGCCACGGTGGGCACGGCGGCGCCGCCAACGACCCCACGCTACAAGCGGATCGAGGCGGCGGGCCCGGTCGATGTCGCCGCCGGCATGGGGGAACGGGCGCCACCGGTGGTGTCGGATGCCCCGGCTTAGGCGGCAGCGGCGGCCCCTCATCCGCCTCAGAAGACGTCCACCAGATACCCTAAAGCGCCCCTTGAGCTACCATCGCCCCGTCAGCCGGGAGCGCTCATGACCGACGAGAACGACGAAGCAACGCGCGCGTGGAACGGAGTCCTGTTCGACAAATTCGCGCGCTTCAAAACCATCCTCACGACTGGCCTGTCACGACATGGGGAGACGCTAATCGAACGGCGCCCGCCGCCACCCGGAGCGCGCGTGTTGGACTTGGGTTGCGGCTTTGGAGACATGACCCTGCAGCTAGCAGAAAGGCTCGCGGCAAGCGGCGGCACCGCCGTGGGCGTGGACGTCGCTTCGAACTTCGTAGACGCGGCGACGCGCGGCGCGCTCGAAGTCGGTAGCAAGAATACCACCTTCTTTCGCGCCGACGTGCAGACTGACGATCTACGTGGGCCCTACGACGCCGCGTACTCGCGTTTCGGCATTCAGTTTTTCGCCTCGCCCGTCGCGGCGCTGCGCAACATCAAGCGCGCGCTCAAGCCCGGCGGCTCGGTCGCGTTCGTCACCTGGCGCAAGCGCGAAGACAACCCGTGGCTGCACGTGCCCGAAAAGTGCGTGCGCGCGCTGATCGCCGAAGAAGAAGAGACCGCGGACGAGCCGACTTGCGGTCCCGGCCCCTTTTCGATGCGCGGCGCCGACTTGGTCAGCGACCAGCTGAAGGCGGCCGGCTTCACGCAGATTGGCTTCGAGCGCCACGACGTCGACATCTGCGTGGGCAGAGATCTGGACGAAGCCATCGCCTTTGCCATGGCGCTCGGTCCCGCCGGTGAAATCATGCGCCTGGCCGGCGCAGTCGGAAAGCAGCGCGAGCCCGAGGTCATGGCCGCGCTGAAGGACGCGCTTGCCGGCTTCGTCACCGCGCGCGGCGTCTTCGCGCCGTCCAGCACCTGGTTCATCACCGCCAAGGCATGAAGCAAGCGGCGTGGTAGGCTGACGACGTGACGGCGCTCGCGGATTCTCGCTCAATTAGCCTGCAAAAGGCGCGTGAGCTGTTCGCTGCGCGCAGCTGGCAAGACGCGCACGACGCCTACGCCGCCGCCGACAGTCTCGCGCCGCTCGAGCCCGCCGATCTGTGGCATCTATCGTGGTCGGCTTCGCTGTCGGGGCGAGACGCGGCCAGCTTTGCCGCGCTCGAACGCATCTATCAGGCCGAGCTGGAGCGCGACGCGCGGGCCGCAGCGCGCGCTGCGTTTTGGCTGGGCTTTCGGCTGGTGCACCTCGAGCCGAGCCGCGGTCAAGGCTGGCTGGCGCGCGCTGAGCGTTGTCTGGAGCGCGCTCCGGAAGATTGCGTCGAGCGCGGCTACCTGTTGCTACCGCAGGTGCGTCAACACTTTGCCGCTGCTCGCTATGCCGAGGCCATGGCAGCCGCCACCGCCGCCGCCACCCTGGGCGAGCGCCTGGGTGAGCGAGACCTCGCGATCTTTGCTCGCAACCTGCAGGGCCGAATCTTGATTCGCCAGGGCTCGCTGGACGCGGGCTTGAAGTTGCTGGACGAAGCCATGCTGGCGGTGACGGCGGGAGAGCTGTCGCCAGTCCTCACGGGGCTCGTGTACTGCTCGGCCATCGACAGCTGCCAAAGCGTGTACGCGCTCGAGCGCATGCGCGAATGGACCGAATCTTTGCGTGGTTGGTGCGACGCGCAGCCACAGCTGGGGGTGTTCGCGGGTGCGTGCTTGGTGTCGCGCGCTGAAATCATGGAAGTCGCGGGTGAGTGGTCGGGCGCGCTGGAAGAAGCGCGGCGCGCGGGCCAATTCTTGCTGCAATCGGTCGGGCCGCGGGCGGTGGGCGAAGCCGTTTATCGCGAGGCCGAGATTTTGCGGCTGCGCGGCGAGCTGGAGGCCGCAGAAGCGCGCTTTCGCGACGCCAGCGAGAGCGGTCGAGATCCGCAACCCGGCCTGGCGCTGTTGCGCCGAGCGCAGGGGCGGCCCGAAGTCGGAGTGCAAGCCCTGCGTCGTGCCGCCACAGCCAGCACCCAACCGCTGGCCCGCGTCCGCCTGCTGCCAGCGCTGGTCGAGCTCTTGTTGGCGACCAACGCCGTCGACGAAGCGCGCAGCGCCGCGGTCGAGCTTGCCGAAATTGCCGCGACCTTCGACACGCCAGTGCTGCGCGCGATTTCGGCCCAGGCGCGCGGCGCCGTCGAGCTGCAATCCGGTGATGCAGCGGCCGCCTTTCGCTCGCTGAGCGAAGCTTTCTCGCTCTTGCAAGAGCTGGGCGCGCCGTACCTCAGCGCGCAAGCTCGCGTGCTGTTGGCGTGCGCCTGCCAAGCGTTGGGTGACGAAGACACGGCCCAGCTCGAAATCGCAGCGGCGCGCGCCGCCTTCGCCAAGCTCGGCGCCCTGACCGACGTGCAAGCCATCGACACACTCGTGGCGCGTGCCGCGGGGCCCGGCGCGTTCGGTCTCAGCGCCCGAGAGCTGGAAGTGTTGCGCTTGGTCGCGTCGGGCAAGACCAATCGGCTGATCGCCACCGAGCTGTGCTTGAGCGAAAAGACGGTCGACCGGCACGTCAGCAACATCTTCGACAAGCTGAACGTGCCCTCCCGCGCCGCCGCCACCGCGTTTGCCTACGAAAAGAAGCTGATTTGAGCGTCAGAAGGCGCCGTCCGGGCGCGACTGGGTAGAACTACCCAGCCGCTTTTTGCCGAAAAATGGGGGGTTGTCCCGAAGCCGGGGCGGGGCCGATTGCCTACCTTCGACTGCACACGGCGCGGATTCGCGCAGGAGGAAGCAGTCATGAGCGCAGCGGTTCAATTGGTGCGTGAGGTGCGAACGAAAGCGCAGCCGGAGCATTTCGACGTGATCGTGATCGGAGGCGGGCAGGCGGGGTTGTCGGTGGGTTACTACTTGGCCCGGCAAGGTGTGCGCTTCCTGATCTTGGACGCGCACGAGCGCGTGGGCGACGCCTGGCGCAAGCGTTGGGATTCTTTGCGGCTGTTTTCGCCAGCACGCTACGACGCGCTGGTCGGAATGCCGTTCCCGGCGCCCGACGACTCTTTTCCGACCCGCGACCAGATGGCTGACTACCTGGAAGCCTACGCCAAGCGCTTCGAGCTGCCGATCCGCACCAGCACTCGGGTCGAGGCGCTCACCCAGCGCAACGGCCGCTATCACCTTGATTGCGGCGAGCAGCAATTCGAAGCCGACCAGGTCATCATTGCCATGGCCAACTTCCAAAAGCCGCGCGTCCCTGAGCTGGCGAACGGCCTCGATCGCAGCATCACTCAGCTGCACTCGAGCGAATACAAGAACCCGGGTCAACTGCAAGACGGCCCGGTGCTGGTAGCGGGCGTCGGCAACTCGGGTGCCGAGATCGCGCACGACCTTGCTCAGAGTGGCCGCGAGGTTTGGCTAGCCGGCAAACCCAACGGCGAAGTGCCGTTTCGCATGGATAGCTGGGTGGCGCGCTGGTTTGCCGCGCGGCTCTTGTTCCGTGTCTTGTTTCACCGCGTGCTCACCATCCGCACCCCGATGGGCCGCAAAGCGCGCCCCAAGATGCTCAATCACGCGACTCCGCTCATCCGTACTCGCTTGCCCGAGCTGCTGGCCGAAGGCGTTCGCTCCGTGCCGCGCGTCACCGGCATGAAGGCAGGCAAACCCGAGCTCCAAGACGGCCAAGTGCTGGACGTGCGCAACGTGATCTGGTGCACCGGCTTTCACGTCGGCTTCTCGTGGCTCGAGCTGCCGGTGTTCGACGAAACGGGCGCGCCCCAGCATGACGCCGGTGTCGTCCCCAGCCATCCGGGGCTGTACTTCGTCGGCCTGAATTTTCTGTACTCGGCGTCGTCGAGCATGATCCACGGCGTGGGCCGCGACGCCGAGCGCATCACCCGCCACCTCGGGCAGCTGCGGGCCAAGCAGGGGGCGGCGCGCTTCGCTAGTTAGCTCGACGGCCCCCGCTGCTCAGAAATTCGTTCCGAGCCACTTTGGCCAGCCAAAGCGCGCGATGGCAGCGTCGCTGTTCACACTGTCGTGCGGGTGCTGGCGGAGACGTGGGTATTGCCGTCGATGGTCAACGCCCCCGTCGCGGCATCGACCGTAACCGCAAAGTGCGTCAAATCATCGGGAGCGGGGCCGCCCAGCACGTGACCGCTGGCGTCGTAGCTAGCTCCGTGACAGCGACACACGATGCCGGTGCCGCTCACCACGCCTTGCTGCGCCATGTTGCAGCCCTGATGAGTGCAGGTCAGCGTCAACGCATAAAAGCCGTTGGCGTCGTGCCCGATCGCGACCGGCAAGTTGCCGACCGGTTCCAGCGTGCCAACCGGATAGCTGCTGGCGAGGCCCGCGTCGACCTTGCCGACGGGATCGGGCGCTTGACCCGCAGACGAACACGCCAAAAGTGGCGCGCCGGCCATCGACGAACCGAAGACTGCAAGAAACTTACGCCGCGTGGGACACGAATGCGTCGACATGATTTGGAATACTCCGTTCTGAGTGTCGAAGTACGGGTGCCCAGGCTCTCGCCCAATCAGGCAACGCGGCGCCTGCTGAAGCCAACTATCAGCGCTTTCTGAAGCGAACTATCAGCGCTTTCTGCAGCCAACGTGCAGCCGCCGGGCGAACGCGCTCGCGGCATCAAGTTCGGCGCGGCGGGGCCGTTGGTTCCCTCGGAAGGCTCGCCACCCATGAACATCACCAACGCCAACGGCAACGCTCTCGGCACCACCAACGCAACGGGCGTCCAAGCCGCGAACGACGCTCCCGCGGCGCGTCGTCCGAGCAGCGTGCCACCGCCGCCCGCACCAGCGGTGACGTCCAAGATCTCTTCGCGCGGCGAGCTGATGGCGAAGCTCGCCGACCTCGCCCAGAAGGATCCGGCCAAGCTCAAGGAGGTGCTCTCCAACATCGCCAGCGGCCTCAAGACGGCGGCGTCGGCTGACGAAGGCAACGGAGGTTTGGCCAAGCTCGCGGAGCGCTTCAGCCAAGCCGCACAGTCAGGAGACTTGTCGACTCTGACGCCGCCACAGCCGCAACCGGGCCCAGGCGGCCCGCATCGACATCACCACCACCACCACGACGGCGGTGGCGAGTCCGCCCACGCGGCCGCGCAAAGCGTGTTCGCCGACGCGCTCGGCGCCATCGACAAGGCCCTCGATGCACCCGCGCCCGTCGCGGCTGAACCGGCAGTTAGCACGCCGGCCTGACACCTACGTCGCTCGCAGGCCACTGCGGCTCAGCCTGTCGAAATGGCTGCAATGTCTTTGGCCTCCAGCAGCTTCAGCGAGCCACCTGCGCGCACGCAGTGGATCATGGCGCGGCCCAGTTGCTCGAGCTTGAGGCCCGGAAAGAACAGATTGAGCAGCGGGTAGAACACCAGCATCGCCCGGTAGCTGCCCTTGACGTTCTTCTGGCCCGGCGTCGGCTTCATCAACGACGGGCGGAAGTTGTACACGGCCTTGAACGGCAGTCGGCTGAGCGCGTTTTCGGCTTTGCCCTTCACGCGTGCCCACATGATTTTGCCCTGCTCGCTGCCGTCGGTGTGAGCGCCCGAAACGTGCACCAGCACCATGCCGGGATTCAAGCGCACGAGCGTCTCGGCAAAGCGCAGCGGCGTATCGTACGTGACGACCGTGTACTCCGGTTCCTTCAAGCCGACCGAGCTGATGCCCGCGCAGTAAAAGCAACCGTCGTAGCCCGTCAACTGCGGCTCGATGCTCGAAACGTCCCGAAAGTCCGGCACCAAACACTCCGCCATCTTCGGATGCGTGTGCCCACATGGCCTCCGCCCCACCACCAACACGCGCTCGACGGTTGGGTTCCGCAGGCACTCCAACAGTACCCCTTCACCAACCATACCGGTCGCGCCCGTGATGATGACCTTCATGTCCTGAAGGCCACCACGCCACCTATGCGCTGACAAGCAGGTGAACATGCCCTGAAGCGCGCCCGTCAGCCGTGCGCCTCAGATCATGCTGGTTGTGCTGCCGTTGGACCATTCTCCTCAGTCGGTTTTCCGTAGCGGCGAGATGCACCGTTTTGCAGTTTGTTGAAGGGGTTTTCGTTTTCGCGGCACACCTTACTGAGGACGTGTCCAGGCGACGTTCCTCTTGCAGGAGCCGCAATGAAGAATTTTATCCGTGTCGCAAGCGTCCCGTTGTTGGGTTTCGTCTCCGGTGTCTGCGCATTCGCGTGCTCGGACACTGGCGGCGGCGAGGACACCGGCGGGGGAGGCGCTGCCTCCGCCGGCACCGCGCCGGTGAGCTCGATGAGCGGTTCCTCCACCACCAACGGTGGCAGCGCCGTCACGACACCCATCGGCACTGGCGGCTCGGGAGCGCCAACGGGCGGTGGAGGCTCGGGGCTTTCAACGGGCGGTGGAGGCGCCAGCAGTGCCGGTGCTGCCGGTGCTGCCGGCGCTGCTTCCGGTGGCGCCAACGGTGGTACGAGCGGTGGCCCGGTGGGGGGAATGAGCGCCGGTGGTAGTGCCGGCAGCGGCGGCGGCAGCCCGGGAGGAATGACCAAAGGTTGCGGTGCCACGACTTGGCCGATGACCAAGGACAACAACACCATCATGGTGAACGGCGCTTCCCGCTCTTACAACCTGAAGGTTCCCGACAACTACGATCCGAAAAAGCCCTACCGCCTGATGTTCTCGTTTCACTGGCTGAACGGCACTGCCAACGACATCAGCAAGGGCAGCGGTACGGCCAAGGCGTGGTACGGTTTGCCGGAGCTCGACAAGGGCACCACCATCTTCGTTGCGCCTCAAGGCATCAACAACGGCTGGAGCGACGCCAAACGCACGATGAGCAAGGGCGGTGACGACATCGATCTCACCAAAGCGCTCCTGACCCAGCTCGAAGACACTCTGTGCATCGACACCAAGCGCATTTTCGCCGAAGGCTTCAGCATGGGCGGCTCCATGTCCTATGCGGTCGCCTGCGCGTTGGGCGACGTGTTCCGAGGGGTAGCGGTTCATTCAGGCGGACCGATGAGTGGTTGCGTCACGCCGCATACCAAGCCCGTGGCCTACTTCATGACTCACGGCACGTCGGACAGTGTCTGCACCTATCCGGGCTACGGCGTGCCTCAGCTGCAAGACTTCGCCAAGGTCAACGGTTGCATGGACGCCACCCTGCCGAAACCCACCTCCAGCGCCGCCGCATGCGTTGATTTCATGGGCTGCTCGGCGGGCTACCCGACTCGTTCATGCTTGTTCGTCGGCGATCACACGCCATCGCCCGGCGGCACCGCAAACACCTGGGTCCCCGCCGAAACCTGGAAATTCATCAGCCAGTTCTGAGCCCCTCGGTCCCCGCCTGAAGCGGCAAGCTCAGGTTGTGGCTGACCTCGAGCCAGGCTGGTCGGTTGTGCGCGCTTCGACGAGAACGTCGCAAGCTCGCAGGTGCCTGGCTGAGAGGTGCGCAGAACGCGGCATTGGTTAATGCCGCTGTCGCTGGCCGGGGCGCGTTCGGGGACGTACAGTCCAGTCATGGCATGGGCGAAGGGCAGGTTGCAGAGGTGGGCGCGTTTCGGCTCGATCAGTGTCGTCCTGGTGGCGGCTTGCTCGAGCAGCACCGGCGAGAATTCGCAACCGGACCCCCCGCAAACCTTCGTGCAGCTCACGCTCGAGATCTCTGGCGGCTATGGACCCGAGCCGTGTAGCAATGGCGGAGATCACTACGAGGTGGCGACGGAGGGGAGCCTCCTCAGCTGGACGGGCTGCGACTACAGCAAGACTCCGTCCGAACCCATCTCTGGCGAGCGTGCTCTCACCGAGAGCGAGCTTCAGTCCGTGAACGACGCCTTTCATGGGATCGCCCTCAGCACCGCCAAGACCTGCGGCGCGGACGCTGCGGTCCTCACGCTCGACGTCAAGACCAATCAAGGAGTGGAGCACTACGTCGACGACTTTTACTCGGGCTGCCCGTGGCAGACTCACGATGGTCGCACCTTCGTCACCGGCCTAAATAACCTGGGTGCAGTGCTCCGCGAGCTCTCCCAAAAACAGTAGCCGGGGCTTGCACCGCCGAGCCGCTGGGGCTGAATTCTCAGCGAACGCAGCGGACCCGTAGCGTGTCCGCGGCGGAGTAGTGGTGGATTTCAGCCCCCCAGAAGTTCAAAGCCCACAAGCTTGCCGCCCAGAATTGAACGGCAATGGCGTCTTCTTCGTCCGGGAAAGCCTCACGGTCCATCATCGGAATGGCGCTGGTACCCAGATTGACGAGGGTCGCAAGCTCGCCAACTCCGGGCAAACGCCAATCACTCTTTCCGCCGAGGTCGAGCCCGTCACAGTACGCGGTGGCGTCGGCCGATGTGTAGCGCGTCGTGCTGACGTGGCGTTCCCACGTGAGGCCGGTCGAAACATCCAACACCGTGTCCGCCTCGAGCATGTAATGAACCGCGGGCGGATTGCCTCCACCTCGCACGCAACGCAGCGGGAAGCGGTCGTTGATGGGGTGGGTGGCAATGGCGGTGATGAACGAAAAGTCGGCGATCCAGGCACCGTCCAGCGGATCGCTGACGTTGGGCGAGGCCGTCCAGAATAGGTTGTCGGCACGGTCGCCCGGGTCCGGAAACGCGACGGTGTCGATAGCCGGGTTGGTGTGAGTCCAATCGAGGAGGGAGTGGTATTCGATCAGGGTCGGCAAACGCCAGTCGTCAAAGCCGCCGAGCGAGAGCGCCTTGCAAGTGGCGATGGCGTCCAGCTGGTCATGATAGTCGGCGCTGAGCGCGCGCGGCCAAGTCAAACCGGTCACCAGATCGTGGACGAGCGTCGGGTCGCTCGTGGTGTCGTACTTGGCGGGGTTCGGGAGGCCCGACTGGGCGGGATTGGGCATGGTCCACAGCGCCCAGCCGCGATCTACCGCCGACGGCTCTGTGCCGTTCGGCGAGCCGCCGAGCGTGCTGTCACCCCCGTCGGAGCCGCCGTCGTTGCCGCCAGCCGCACTCGAACCGCCTCGCGACCCGCTCTCCCCCGCGGCCTCGCTGCCACCGACGTCGGAGCCACCTTGTTTCCCTCCGCCTGCGTCGGCTCCCGAATCGCCACCGGCTCGAGCGCCGCTCCCTGCTACGGCGGCGCTGCCACCCATTGCGGACGTGGGCATCCCCGCATGTTCGCTGCTCCCGCAGCCAACCGCTGCAACCACCGCCAGTGAAGCCGCAAAGACCTTCGTTCGCTCTTCAGCCCACACGCACCACCTCCAGACCGGAGCGTACACCTTTGCCGGTGGACTGAGCGCCGTTTCGTCGCGGACTACGAGGGGGACTCTGGCTCGACGCTTTCACCGGGTAGCAGATGCGGATAGAACCAGCCGGTCAGCGCGCTGACCCAGGCCGCGGCTGCCAGCTGGCCGCCCATGACGTCCGAAGCGAAGTGCACGCCCAGATAGACGCGCGAGAGGCCCACTCCCACCGCCAGCACGAGGCAAAGAGCGCCTAGCAAATGCGCCCACGCGCGTCGCCAGCCGACGGTCTGGATCACGACCGCGATGCTCGCGAGCA
>Ga0068855_100002368_pt1 | contig 23244 bp, 21 predicted proteins | sample KBSCornC52_FD_66592 | JGI IMG/M metagenome (GOLD analysis project Ga0068855, IMG submission 66592) | Corn rhizosphere microbial communities from Kellogg Biological Station, Michigan, USA - KBS Corn C5-2 | ecosystem: Host-associated > Plants > Roots > Rhizosphere > Soil ...
AATGACATTCTGCAAGAGCTAACTGCACTCCAATGGCCACGGAAGATGGTGGCGTCGTGGTCTGGTTGGTTAGCTAGGCGGAGGGGTGGTGGCCCAAACGGCGCAGCTATGCCGCATTCGGGCCTTTCGTTGGTGATCCCGATAATCACCTGCGGGCTGATTGGTGATCCACCTGCATGAGTTTGTTCAAGTGCCACCGCCGGTCTTTCCGGCGCTGCGCCCCGGATTGGAGAGGAGCCGCATGAATTCACTATTAGCCCTGAACAAACAAGGCCAGTTCGTCTGGCTGGATTACATTAGACGGAGCATTCTCGCCAATGGTGAGTTCAGACGCCTGATTGAGGATGACGGCCTCGGAGGCGTAACCAGCAACCCCACCATTTTTGAGAAGGCGATCGACGGCAGCAACGACTACGACAACGCCTTGAGTTCATTGCTGGCCAAGGCGCCCGGCACGGATGTGCGTGCGCTCTATGACAGCGTGGTCATTGAGGATGTTCGGATGGCGGCCGATCTTCTTCGACCGGTTTATGAGTCGAGCGGCGGCGCCAATGGATTCGTCAGTCTGGAGCCGCCTCCGCAATCGACTAAGGATACTGCCTCGACCATTGCAGAGGCCCGCCGGCTATGGCGAGCAGTGAATCGGCCAAACCTGATGATCAAGGTCGTGGCAACGCCGGAAGGAGTTCGTGCGGTTGAGACGTTAATCGCGCAGGGTATCAACGTCAATATCACTCTGATGTTTTCTCTGGACCATTACGAAGCGGTCGCGAACGCCTATATCAGGGGTCTTGAGCAGTGCCGCGAACCTGCCCAGGTTGCGTCGGTGGCGTCGTTTTTCGTGAGCCGCGTGGATACAGCCGTGGATCGAGCGCTCGAATCCATCGGCACGACAAACGCCCTCTCCCTGAGAGGGACCATAGCGATAGCAAATTCGAAGATGGTCTATCGGCGCTTTACGGAAATCTTTCACGGAGCGCAGTTTACGGCGCTGAAGCAGGGGGGCGCCCGCGTCCAACGTCCTCTGTGGGCCAGCACTGGCGTGAAGAATCCGAGTTACCGGGATGTATTGTATGTTGAGGAATTGATAGGACCGGACACCGTGAATACGATGCCGCCGACGACGCTCGATGCGTTCCGCGACCACGGACGAGTGAAATGCACAGTCACCGAGAGTGTGGACGAAGCTCAAGCCGCCCTCGTCAGGCTGGCTGAACTGGGCATCGATCTACAGGCAATCGCGGAAACTTTACAGAAGGACGGAATGGCGGCATTCGCGTCCGCTTACGAGCACGTTCTAGCCGGCCTGGAACGGAAAAAGCACGCTATCCTAGCGCAGCCGGTCAGAGCCGGTTCTTGATCCAATTGATGACGCCTCCGGCCAGTAGCACCTCTAGTTGCCGCGCCGAAAGATTGTGCCGGGCTTCGAACGTCCGGCTGCGATTGCGGTTCTCAATCGACACCCGGTCCTGGCGGATCCTCTCATGAAGATCGTCGAACACAAGCGTATCGCCGCTGCCGATCTGATCGTACTCCGAGGGATCAGAGAACTCCAATGGCAGAATCCCGAAATTCACGAGGTTTTGCGCATGGATCCGGGCAAAGCCACGAGCGAGTACGGTGCGCAGACCCAGGAATCGTGGTGCGAGCGCGGCATGCTCACGGCTCGATCCCTGGCCGTAGTTGCTGCCGCCAACCACCGCATGGCCGTCGGTTCCTTCCAGCTCCTTCGCTCTTTGGCAGTAGGTTCGGTCGATCATGTCGAAGGAGAACTCCGCGATCTTCGGGATGTTGCTTCGGAACGGCAATACGCGCGCTCCAGCCGGCATGATCGCGTCCGTGGAGATATTGTCACCTACCTTAAGGAGAACGGGCAGTTCTAGCCGGTTGGGCAAACCATCGAGCACCGGGAGCGATGCGATGTTCGGGCCTTTCTCCAGCGTCACGCGCCCGGCTTCTTCGGTGGGAAGGGGCGGAACTAGCATCTGACGATTGAGCATCGGCTGGTCCGGGTCCGCGATAGAAGGGTAGGGCATATCGAGACTGCGCGGATCTGTAATCACTCCCGTAAGCGCCGATGCGGCGGCGGTCTCCGGGCTCACCAGGCAGACTTTGTCCTCGCGGTTGCCGGAGCGGCCTGGAAAGTTCCGGGGAACGGTCCGTAGGCTGATTTTATCCGTGGCTGGGGCCTGGCCCATCCCTATGCACCCGTTGCAACCTGCCTGATGAATGCGGGCGCCGGCGTGGATCAGACTTAGCAAATGACCGTCGCGAACCAGATTCTCGAGGATCTGCCGCGATGTAGGATTAACGTCGAAGGAGACTCGATCGTGAGTTCGTTTTCCCTTTACGATTTCCGCCGCCACCGCGAAATCGCGATATCCAGGATTGGCGGAAGAACCGACATACGCCTGATGAATTTCCCGTCCCGCGACCTCCCTGACGGGCACAACATTTCCCGGGCTGGACGGCATCGCGATAAGTGGCTCAACCCTGGAAAGATCGATCTCGTCGCGGCGGTCGTAATCGGCATCTGGGTCGGCCACAAGCTCCGTCCAATCGGCCTCGCGTCCCTGCGACTTCAGGAAACGGCGCGCTTCCGCATCGGAGGGAAAAACGGTAGCGGTCGCGCCGAGTTCCGCGCCCATGTTCGCCATCACGTGACGATCCATCGCCGAGAGCCCGGCGAGCCCCGGCCCATAGTATTCGATCACGCAGCCGATGCCGCCGCTGACATCGTGCCGCCGCAGCATTTCCAGGATCACGTCCTTCGCGCTCACCCAATCCGGAAGTGTCCCGGTTAGTTCGACCCCCCAGATTTTCGGCGTTTTGAAAAAAAAAGGCTGGCCCGCCATCGCGAGAGCCACATCCAGTCCGCCGGCGCCAATCGCAAGCATTCCTATCGCCCCCGCAGCAGGCGTATGGCTGTCGGAGCCTAGCAGTGTCTTGCCGGGTTTCCCGAATCGCTCCTGGTGCACCGGATGGCTGACGCCGTTACCCGCGGGGCTGTACCAGATGCCGAAGCGGCGACAGGCACTACGGAGAAATAGGTGATCGTCAGGATTCTTGAAATCCTCCTGAACAAGGTTGTGATCCACATACTGGGCGGAAAGTTCGGTACGGACCCGGTCGAGACCCATTGCTTCCAGCTCAAGCATCACCAGGGTGCCCGTGGCGTCTTGGGTCAATGTCTGGTCAATCTGAATGCCGATTTCCCTGTCCGGCGCCATGTGGCCTTCGACGAGGTGAGAACGAATGAGTTTTTGAGCGACGTTCCATCCCATGACATCCTTCTCTTTCCAAGCCAAACAATACTGTTGTTCCGCTCAAGCACGCTGGCGCGCGGGAGCGGCGCGTGCAGGCTCTAACTTTGCCTCAAGGTACCGTTTCAGCGCCACCGCATTGTTATGTTCCGTGTCATGCGAGCTATAGAGCAGTGTCACTTTCCCGCGCTTGGCAGCCTTCAAGATCGGCTCCCAGGCTTCCGGCATTGCGTCAAGCTCCTCGAAATACTCGCTTTGAAACTTCGTCCATTTGTCCGGATCGTGAGAAAACCACTTCCTCAAACGGTCGCTCGGGCCAGCATTCTTCTGCCAGTCATCGGCGTGGACTTCGGCCTTGCGCAGACCTCTTGGCCAAAGCCGTTCGACCAAAATTCGGACGCCATCGCGCAGCGCGGGTTTCTCGTATACACGCTTTAACTGAATCATGGGATCTCCTATTGGGGCGGCCCGCTATGTCAAAGCAAGTTGCTGGCCAATGAGAGGATTTCAGCGGCTCTTATTTCAAGTGAGCATCTTCGGATCGATCCAGCTCTTCCTCATCTTCAATGCCTTTCCTTGAAAGGCCGAACTTCTCCATCCGATACCTGAGGGCCTTTCGACTGATGTCCAGGTACTTGGCGGCGTGAGTCTGATTCCCGTTGAACTTGTCGAGGGCGCGGCCCAGCAGTTCTTTCTCGACTCCTTCCAGGCTGATACCCCCGGGCGGTAATTCGAGCTGCAGCGTATCAATCATCGGCCGCTCACGGCGAAGGAAATCAGGCAGATCTCGCAGGGTAATTTCATCGCCAGGCGTGAGAACCACAATACGTTCGATAACATTCTCCAGCTCGCGAATATTGCCGGGCCAGCGATAGTCTTGAAAACGGGGCAGCAGGGCGGGGGGAAGCACCAGGCCGGGCCGTTCCTGCTTCTCCCTAGTCTGCAAAAAAAAGTGCTCCACCAGTTCGGGAATGTCCTCAGCGCGGTCACGCAAAGGCGGTAACTCAAGCGGAATCACAGCGAGCCGGTAGTATAGATCCTCGCGAAAGGTGCCGTCCTCGATCATGGCGCGCAGGTTACGGTGTGTCGCCGCGACGATACGCACGTTGACCTTGACTGGCGATGTGGCTCCAACCTTCTCAAGCTCACCCTGCTGAATCAGCCGCAAAAGCTTGACCTGGAGCTCACCCGGCATCTCCCCGATCTCATCGAGAAACAGTGTGCCGCGGTCTGCCATTTCCACCTTTCCAGCCTTGTGCGCCACGGCTCCGGTGAATGAGCCCTTGACGTGTCCGAACAGTTCGGATTCCAGTAGTTCTCGAGGAATAGCCCCACAGTTAATCGTGATGAATGGCTTCTCGCGGCGCCGGCTGTTGAAGTGAATCGCGCGGGCCAGGAGCTCTTTGCCGGTCCCGGTTTCCGCGTGGATGAGGATCGTCGACTCGCTCTGCGCCGCGCGCGCGGCGGTATCGAGCAGAGAAAGCAGAGCTTCGGAATGACCAATGATGTTCTCGAATCCATACTTGCGATCCAGACTCGCCCGGAGGTCGCGGACTTCCGCGACAAGCCGAAAATGCTCCAGAACACGATGAACCACCAGGGCTAGTTCTTCAAAATCGATTGGCTTCGTGAGGTAGTCGTACGCGCCCGCTCTCATCGCCTGAACTGCGCTCTGAATCGTGCCGAACGCGGTAATGATAACGGAAGGAACCTCCGGATATTCGGATCGAATTCGATCTACCAGTTCCATCCCGGAGAGCCCGGGCATTTTCAGATCTGTCAAGACAAGTGCCGGCGGGTCCTTTTCGATCGCCACGAACGCATCTTCGCCATTCTCAGCCGTGGAAACCGCGTAGCCCATATCTTCGAGTTGGGTCTTAAGCACCCAGCGGAGGTTGTCGTCGTCGTCTACAACCAGAATGCGCGCCGGGTTCATGAGTCTCCCCGCTTCGCCGGCAGAACGATTGAGAAAGTCATCCCCTTACCGGAGTTGCGTTGCGCCCGGAGCGTCCCGCCCATCTGCGTCATGATCTGATGAGCTACAGGAAGCCCGAGCCCAGTCCCATGTTCCTTGGTCGTGAAGAACGGGTCGAAGAGCCGGTCGATATGAGCCGGGGCTACGCCGTGGCCCTGATCGATGACTCGGACCGCGACGCTGCCTTCCTCAGTGCCTGCCGACAGCGTTACGGTCTCTTCGTCCGGACTGGCCTCAATCGCATTGATCATCAGATTCAACAATACCTGCTCCAGTTGTTCGGGATCGCATTCGACCCGTGGTAAGTCAGCTTGCGTTTGTTTTTTGCAGTGGACCACCTTCCCCCGGAGTCCGTGGCTGGCAAGGGCTAGAACGTTATCGAGAACTGCATCTACGTGGATTGTCTGGAGGTGAGGCGGGCGAGGGCGTGCAAAATCGAGGAAGTTCGTTAAGAGTCCATTTAGCCGGTCGCATTCACTTGCGATGATGTCGATGCACTTGGCGTGCTTCGGTTCCAAATTCTTATTTCTGCTTAGAATGGACGCCGCTCCCGCGATGCTCGCCAAGGGATTCCGAATCTCGTGGGCCAGGCCCGCGGATAGTTGGCCAATCGCTGAAAGCCTTTCAATGCGTTTCATGCCTTCGAAGTTTGCCTGTACGCGTTCGTACACGGAACTGAGCTGTTCCGCCGTGGCTTCTAGAATGCTTTTTTGCCGGCGTTCTCTGTCAAATACGAAACCTACCACGAGTCCTAGGCACACTAGCGCAACGGAACTCGCGAGCCGGTAAAACAAGCCGGTGTCACCTGGCGTCAGAAGAATTGCGATAGAGGATAGGATTGATGCGGCCAGACCACCTCGCCAACTGTCACCCAGAGCCGATAACGCCACCGGCACGCAATAGAACTGCGCCAAGGCTCCGCCGGCAAGAAGCCAATCGAGTGCGCATATCGTGAGGAGAGCAATTCCGCTCACTGTGCGACCGAGCCACGGACTAGTTCGCATTATCGTCAAATCAACCAGGACCCGTTCGAACCCTCACGATAGCACTGCCAACTCGGCGGCTTCGGGCTGGTAGACGACCTCCAAAATCTGAAGGCGGCGAATTCCTTTAGGAACTTGCCATTCCACAACATCGCCGGCTCGGTACCCAAGCATCGCGGTTCCGATTGGAGCCAGCACCGAAACGTGGTTTTCCGATCGAGCTTGGCTGGGAAAAACGAGCCTGTACACGCTCACTTCGCCCGAATCCAGATCCTTTAGCCGTACTTCCGAATTCATAGTTACGACATCACGGGCGACGGCGTACGAGTCAACGATTTCCGCTCGCTCTAGTTCTTCTTCGAGCTTGTCTAGATAAGGACGGTCGTAAGAGTAGCCGGCATGCCGGGCCTCGAGTAAACCGCGAAGCTTCCCAAGGTCAGGCTTGGTCACGAATATGCTGTCACTCATCTCACCCTTCCTAAATGGTGTTCGGAGAAATTATGTAGGTGCACGCCCTGTGCCACGGACAACTAAGGTTTTGCGTTCACTAAAAGTATGGGACCCTGCTGACCCAGAACGTACAGTGCAGTGACCTACGTTTTGTCTCAATAAGCTGCCGCGCGGACCGTCGCGCGAAAACGTCGCGCTGTCGGTCTGTTCCTGCGGCGAATGCGCTCCCCGATGCGATTCGCAAGGCGATGTGCCGCGCGGGTGACTGCTGGTAAGATCTCCGGGCCTCTCTCCAGAATCAATACAGGGTTGCTCCGTCCGCGAAGATTGGCGGTAATCTGGCATAGTTTGTCGACACCGCCTTTGCGTCCATTCAAGTCTGCGAGGTAGACCGAGACCTCGTTTACCTGTAGCCTGTAGCGGTCAATCGCGAATTCGATGCTCCGTTCCACATTTTTGCGCAACTCGGGGGTCCATTCTATGTCCCGTACACGAACCGAGATCTTCATCGGGGCTTCCTTTTTGCGAATCGTTTGTTCTCGCTAGTAGCACCTGCAATCAGTCCGCCAAACCGCTTTCGTGTGTCCGTCGGCCACTTTCCTTATCACGCTGCGATTCGCTGCCTGATGGCCGGCCCAAAACGCTCAGTACTGAGCGACGTGGGCCAGCGAGGAGGCGCCGGCCGCTAAGCGCGAGTTAGCGTTTCTAACGCCTTGGACAGTGCCAACGGAGCCCTCAGGCTGGGCGGTGAATTGCATTCATCTTCAAACAAGATGCATCCGGCGTCGAAGATAAAACGCGGCACGAATCATCTTTAAACTTTAGAGGCTTGCAATGTTTCAATTACAGAGACTCCTGTTTCCCGTCGACTTTTCGGATTCGTGCGCGGGCGCCGCGGCATATGCCGCAGCATACGCGGGCCGCTTTCAAGCCGAACTCACGCTGTTGCATGTCGTGGATTTTGGCACGTTCGTTTCGCCCGTCACTCCCGGCCTATGGGGGGCGCAACCAGTCGACCTCTCGCAGGAAGGCATAAAATGGGCGCGCGAAACCATGAGCACCTACAAAACCGAGGATTTTGCACACCTTGACGTGAATCGAAAGGTAGCTTTGGGTGATCCTGCCCATGAAATTATCGCTGCCGCTAAGCAGTCTGGTACGGACCTGATCATGATGCCGAGTCATGGCCTGAGTGCCTTCCGGCGCTACGTCCTCGGTTCAGTCACGGCAAAGGTCTTGCACGATGCGGATTGCCCGGTATGGACGGGAGTTCATTTGGAGAACGCTCCTTCGCTGGACGCAATTCGATTTCGGAAGGTGTTGTGTGCCGTCGACCTGGGACCCCAGAGCGAACGGGCGCTACGTTGGGCCGCGGCCTTTTCCGGCGAGCATTCTGCGGAACTGATCGTTGTACATGCCGTGCCGGCCGCTGAAGTACGCCCCTACAAGTACTTCGATCAACCGCTCGTCACGGTGTTGATAAATCAGGGTCGAAAGGAACTGCAGGAACTCTTGGAGGCCCTAGGCATCACGGCCCGCGTGCTCATCGCCGGAGGCGAACCGGGCAAAGTGGTGAGTGAAATAGCGCAAGTCGAAAAGGTGGATCAAATGGTAATCGCGCGAGGCGCCGCGGCGAACGGTTTCGGCCGCCTGCGCACCCATGCTTACGCCCTCATTCGAAGTGCACCGTGTCCGGTGGTCAGTGTTTAGGGGCCGCGATAGGTGTTGTACTGGCCTTAGTAACTACGCTACCCAAGGGTGGCGAAGGAGACGAAGTTCTTACCTTCGTCAAACGCTTCCGGGAAGACACTGGGCTATGAGGCATAGTGATGCGGCCGTTAGACCGTTCGCCCCGAGCTCCACGGAATGGTATCTGGCAGGGAGGATTCGGAGCTTGATGTAGTTTTCATGATCCGGTGGTCTGTACGACTGTCGTGCGTTGTGAGGCGTCGTACTCCTCCATTCAGTCTCTGGAACGTAGTTGATGCCAGCATGGCGATGTGTATCCAGAACCCCGATTGAGAAGCTTGCCACCGCTCGCTGCGTCTGGGCACCGTAGAGCCGGGGACCTCCATACTGTCCTGCTTGCTGTCATGATTGCAGGTGCAAGTATGGGTCACCCGAGGCGTTCTCCCGCAATTCGGCGGTTCGCGGCATGGGATGATTAGCTCATGCAGCGGTCCCAATTCGCGATAGCCGTATTTCAAGCGGACTGGGCGGTCGCGTAGGGCTGAGAGGTTTACGTGAGTGAGTGTGCGATTGAGAGTATTCTCGCGTACGTGAATACCGATGGAACTCGGCTGCTCAAGGTTGCGAAACTCCTCGCAGTGACGATGCATGCCCGCCTTAAGATCGTCGACGCCGTGGAACCGTTGGCCCGTTACCTTCAGATCGTCCTGCCGAAGTCCGCGGAACTGGTGCGGCTAGTTCGGTCTGCCAGGCAGAGCCGGTTGCAACAGATTGTGAAGCGCCTGCGCGTCTCCAAATTGCCGGTTAAGAACGAACTGCTGGCAGGCCCACCTGAGACCGCCATCATTATGGAGATCCTGAAGAATCAACATGACCTCCTGATAGTCAATTCCAGCAATGATGGCGATGGCGGCACTACGAGTATGCGATTGCTTCGCAAATGCCCATGCCCGGTATGGGTAGTTGGATCGAAGCGTCTTACGAAACGAATGCGGATACTGGCTGCCGTTGACGCGCTTCCTCGGGACAAGGCGCGCGCTGAGTTGAACGGTAAGATTCTTGCCTCGGCGGCTTTCATGGCGCGCTCCCTCGGAGGCGAGCTGCACGTCCTCAACGCTTGGCGGGCTTTCGGGGAAGGATTGCGACGTCCTTCGCGATTCGCCCGCTATCAAGGCGAAATTGCCGCTCACGTTCGGGAGACGCGCCTGCATCACTTGAAAGAACTTGACGCTGTGTTGAGGCACGCCGACATAAGCCTTCCCGAGGGCCATGTGCACTTGGCGAAGGGCGATGCCGGTGAAGTTATTCCGAGATTCTGTAAGGCGCAGAAAGTCGACCTATTGGTACTGGGGACCGTGGCGCGGACGGGATTATCGGCTTCACTCATTGGCAACACGGCCGAGACACTAGCGCGAACGATAGAATGTTCGATCCTGGCGGTCAAGCCAGACGGATTCGTTTCTCCCATCCGACTCGAGCACACTAAGAAGCACTCCGGCGGTTCACCCGTGGTCGACTAGAACGATTCCAACATCCGTTCTAGCGCCGCGTCGATGAGCTTTCCTTTGTACCGATCGATTTCGTAACGTCGCAGGGCCACGAATTGATCGTGCAGGAGCTTGACCTTCAACAGCCGCTCTGCTGGGGAGGAAAAGGACTTCTAGATCAAGCAGTCGTCCGACGGCATTCGGGACTTCTCGGTCGAAAACGACCTGCTCGAAATCCGCCAACACTGTGCCTTATCGGACATCGCTCCATGGGCACATCGCCGTCTGAGGAAGTTCAAGAGGGAAGCACCGATGTCAAAGACAATGATTTTAGAAGTGTGGAGTGCAGTGCTTCCGGAACGCCGCCAACAAAGTTACTGGCCAACTAATTGCTAGACATAGGCAGGAAGGTGCGGCGCCAGAACACAGTTGGGCGCCAAGGAGCAGAACAATGCGCTGGGTAAAAACAGTACCCCTTCTGGATGATCCGCACGTCGGTGGTCGAAGTTTTCGCGATCGTCTCGCGGGGCATTCGCGAAGGTAACAAGACTACGGGCATGTGTTTCGAACACGGATGACACTCGGTTCAGCGAACCCTTCACGCATGGAGATAACATGACATCGCAATCAGGCTCGACACGTCCAGGACTTGAGTTTCCGAACAAGAACAGCCATCGCTGGGGGGTAATTCTCGCTGGAGGTGACGGAAGAAGACTGCTCCCACTGACCAGAATGATTGCCGGCGACGAGCGGCCCAAGCAGTTCTGCACCATCATGGGACGGGAAACACTGCTGGATCAAACGTGTGGCAGGCTGCGGAAAAGCATTCGACCTCAGCAGACGTTGATCGTCGTTACAAAAACACACGAGCGCTTCTATAGCGATCTATTTGGTGGCCCCGACGGGTCGCAAATGTTGGCTCAGCCGTGCAACCGTGGGACCGCGCCCGCAATCGCATACAGTCTCCTCCGCCTCCGCCAATTGGATCCGTCGGGTGTAGTCGCCATGTTCCCTTCAGATCATCATTTCACGGATGAAACTGCGTTCACTGCCGATTTAGAAACGGCCTTTGACGCCGCTGAGGCACGACCCGATCGATTGATGCTTTTGGGCATTTTGCCCGATTACCCGGAGGTCTCCTACGGATGGATCGAACCGGGTGCGCCTTTAGGAGGCTCGCTGCCTGACTCTGTGTGCCACGTGAGTTGCTTTTGGGAGAAGCCGTCCCGCGCCGTTGCCTCCGCCTTGATGTCAGATGGCTGCCTGTGGAACAGCTTCGTAATGATCGGTAAGGTTGACACATTCTGGGCTTTGACCCAGCGTGCGCTTCCCAAGCTGGCCGGAGCGTTTGAATCGATTCGCCCCACGTTGTTCACGGCGCGGGAGGACGCCGCCCTACTCGATCTTTATGCCGGTATTCCCTCAAGCAGCTTCTCCGAGGAAGTCCTTGCGACATATCCCGACAATCTGGCCGTGGTCTGCGGAGGAAGCCTTGGCTGGAGTGATTTGGGAGAGCCTAGGCGCGTTCTTTCGGTATTGGAACGCGAGGGAATAAGGCCGGAGTGGGATCTTGAGCGGCTAGAAGAATCGAACGTGCCGGCCCGGGCCTCCGAAGGACCGAAATGGATGGCCTGAGGATTGCACGGAACTAGTGCGAGGCCGAGTGACAGATGTTCAACGGATCACTTCCGGTGACATTCAGCATTCGCGAGCCCCATCAGGGCGCTCTGCGTCTGGTGCGGCGAACCCTAACTCAACACGGGCTCCGTGCGCCGGTTGAGCTGGATGTTGCGTTGAGAATCAAACAGGAGTTGGGCGTCGGCGTGGCGCCCTGTACTATTCTCTACGTGGACAATCCCGCGTTGCTCCTCGAAGGAATCCTTTTTCATCGCGGCGCAGCGCTCGGGATTCCGCAACCGGTGGTGGTATCGGGGAACGATCGTCATACTGAAGTGTTCATCCACGGCGCGAACTCGCCCGCACGCAGAGACTCCCCCATCACTGTCGACCGGCCGTTCATGGAACTCCGGGCAAAGATTATCGGAGCCATGGAAACCATCGCCGAACGAGAGGAAGCGCCTTTACTCGCCAGCTACTAAACGCACAAAGTCCGGAGCCCTCACAGCCAGCCTGGAGCGGGCAACCAGCTGCGGCTTAAGTAGTCGCTCAACAAGAAGACGAGAAGGATTGCCATCCAGAAGAAGCCTGCGCCGACGAACAGCTTGGTCATCGAGGTGGCGTGCCTCACGTTCATAAAGAACATGACCACGAGTGTTCCTTTGAGTACAGCGATCGTCATGGCAGCGATGAAGTTATACTCGCCCAGCTCGAGCTTTGAGATCGCCACGGTCGTCAGGGTGAGCGCGAGCAGTGCCGCAAACACAGCGGCGTAGAGTTTTACCGATTCCACCGGGTGAGTCATGTTGTGTGCCCGATTAAATACAAAAGCGGAAAAAGAAAAATCCAGACGACGTCGACGAAGTGCCAATACAGACCAATCATCTCAACCGGTGTGAACCACGCGCTGCTGAAGCGGTTGCGCGCCGCCATAACGATCAAGGTGGTGAGCAGGCCAACCCCGACGACCATATGGACTGCGTGCATTCCCGTCATTGCGAAGTAGAGGAAAAACAGAACTTGGGCTTGCCGGACGTAGCGCGAATCTTCGTATTGGAACCCTGAACCGGGAATGTGATGGTCCAGCCACTTCTCGTGATACTCAACATATTTCAGGCCCAGGAACACGCAACCCAGCAGTAAGGTCAAAAATAGGAATGCGATCAGCGCCTTCTTCCTGCCAAGCTGCGCGGACCGCACGGCCATCACCATGGTAAAGCTGCTGAAGATCAGCACGCCGGTATTGATTGCACCAACAGTGACGTTCATGAAGCGGCTGGTGGAAGCGAATGCCTCCGGATAAAGGTTTCGATAGACGGTGTACGCGCCGAACATTCCGCCGAAAAACATGATCTCTGTCACCAGGAAGATCCACATGCCCAGCGTGGAGGATTCGAACTGCTGGGCGCTGTCGTCGAAATGGTGTTGCAGTTCCGGTGCGTGCGCCAGGATGCTTTGACTATCCGCCAATATGCACCTCGCTCTCTCCGCCCGAGTAGTTGTAAGCCGGTTCATTCACCACTGGTTGGTGCTCAAAGTTGAAGGTAGGGGGCGGCGTGGGTGACTGCTCCCACTCCAGTCCCTTGGCATTCCATGGATTCTGCGGCGCACTGGGACCGTTTCGCCAGGCCCACCCGAGATAAATCATTGGGATCAGGTACCCGATGGCCAAAATGGATGCGCCCGCGCTGGACATCACGTTCAACACCTGGAATTCCGCCGGGTAGTGTGCGTACCGCCGCGGCATTCCCTGGTAACCGAGAAGGAACTGCGGGAAGAACGTAAGATTGAACCCCACGAAGACTACCAATGCCGCAAACTTCGCCCAGCCTTCCGGATACATGCGGCCGGAGATCTTGGGAAACCAGAAGTGAATTCCGCCCATGTAGGCCATCACCATTCCACCGACCATCACATAGTGAAAATGTGCGATCACGAAATAGGTATCGGTCACATGAACGTCGATGGCCATTGTTGCTAGAAACAGTCCCGTCAACCCGCCGATCGTGAACAGTCCAATGAAGCCGAACGCATAAAGCATCGGAGTCTCATAGGAAACTGATCCTTTGTACATCGTCGCCGTCCAATTGAACACTTTGATTGCTGAAGGAATGGCCACCAGAAAACTGAGAAACGAAAACGCCATGCTTGCGTACATGGACTGACCGGCGGCAAATAGGTGATGTCCCCAGACCAGGAAGCCGAGTACTGCGATTGCGATGCTAGATATGGCGACGAAAGTGTAACCGAAGATCGACTTGCGGGAGAAGCACGCGATGATCTCGCTGATGACGGCCATGCCAGGCAGAATCATGATGTACACGGCTGGGTGTGAGTAGAACCAGAAGAGATGCTGAAACAGGACCGGATCGCCCCCCACCGCCGGATCGAAGATGCCTGCGTGCAACAATCGCTCCAATCCCAGCAACACAAGAGTGATCGCGATAACTGGCGTACCCAACACTTGAATCAGGCTGGTGGCATAGTGCCCCCACACGAACAGCGGAAGGCGATTCCAGGTCAGGCCGGGAGCGCGCATCGTGTGGATGGTCACGATGAAATTCAGACCGGTGAGGATCGATGAGAAGCCTGAAATGAAGACGCCGATCGCCGTCAGAATCACGTGAGTATTGGAATACATCGAACTGAAAGGTGCGTAGAACGTCCAGCCGGTATCGACACCTCCCTGGACAACAGCCGTAAGCGCAATGATGCCGCCCACGATGTAGAGATACCAACTCAAGAGGTTGATTCGCGGGAATGCGAGGTCTCGCGCCCCAATCATGAGCGGCACCAGGAAGTTGCCCAGCGTCGCCGGAATCGACGGGACCAGGAAGAAAAAGACCATGATGATCCCATGCATTGTAAACAGCTTGTTATAGGTATCGTGGTCGAAGATGCCTTCCGGCGTCAGTAGGTTTAAGCGCATGCCCACGGCGAATGCGCCGCCCACAAAAAAGAATGCGGTTATAGAAAACAGATAAAGCAGCGCGATCCGTTTGTGATCCGTGGTGAATAGCCACGACTTCCATCCGTAGTTCGCATTCAGATAGTTGGGGTGCGCTTCAGCCGGAGCGAAGGGAAGTGTCGTGCTCATTTGATGGCTCCTTTGGCCGTGGGCGCCGATTTGACCGGCTGCGGCGTGGGAGGAGACAGGCTCTTAATATAGACGATCAGTTGCAGCAGGCCTTCTTCGCCGATCTGCCCTTGGAATACAGGCATAATGTCCCGGTTATAGCCCTTGACTACCTTCGCATTGGGATTGAGGATCGACTCGCGCACGTACCCTTCATCCGCCACGACCGTGCGTCCGTCTTCCAGCACCACCGGTTTCCCAAACACGTTCAGCAGCGACGGGCAGCGGCCCTGACGATCAGTCACGTGGCAAGTTACGCAGCCGTACTGCTGAAAGAGTTTCTCGCCCTGCTGCGTCATCGATCCGCCCGTGCCGCCGGCCAGCCAATTCTCGAAATCGTTGGGTTTCATCACTGTCACCCAGCCGCCCATGTCGGCGTGGTTGGTACCGCAATACTCCGCGCAAAAGATACGATAGCGGCCCGGCGCTGTGGCCTCAAACCAATAGGTTTGGTAACTGCCGGGTACGACATCATGCTTAAGCCGGAATGCCGGGATATAGAAACTATGGATAACGTCTTCGCTCGCCAGAATCAGCTTGACGGGGCGGCCTGTCGGCACGTGGAGTTCATTGATTTCGCGCTGCCCCGTGGGATACTGCACTTTCCACATCCACTGTTTGCCAGTGATGTAAATATCGAACGTGTCACGAAGGGGAGGCGTGTAGTTCTGGAAATAGAGTTTCGTTCCCCAGGTGAACATCACCAGCATGATCAGAAATGGGACGACGCTCCATGTGATTTCGAGGGGAAGCGACCCATGGATGGCTTTAGGAGCAGGTTCATCCGGGCTACCGCGGCGGTACTTTACGGCAAAGAGAAATACGAAGAAAAAGATGAGCATCGTCATCCCGATGCCTACAATCAGCAGGAAGCCATAGAGGGCGTCAATTTCCCCGGCGGCGGCTGACGCGCGAGGCGGAAAGATCGAGAAAACGTTCACCACGCCACCCCTCTCCGCGAGCGCACGCCCAAAGAGTCTCGCCGGAACATCATAATCAGGAAGATCGCGAGTACCCCGAACGTGATCAAAGCTGCTAGGCGCAGCACATTCATCACGGCCAACGCGTACTTTCCGGTTGTCGGGTCGTAGTGGAAACAATAGAGCAGCACCTGATCCGTTGGCGTGCCGATGTTCTCACTTGAGGCTTCCACCAGCCCCAAGCGTACGTCTCGCGCCGGGTAATCGATGCCGTAGAAATAGCGCGTTATCCGCCCGGCCGGCGTCAGAATCATGATGGCGCTGCTGTGCGCATACTGGTTGGTCAGCGCATCATACACGTAACGGAAGCCGACCGCGTCGGCCAATGCTTTGCTTGACGTCTCCGGACCTGTTAGAAAGTGCCATCCCTGTTCAGCGCCTTGTCGCGCGTAGGTTTCGACGTAGGACTTCTTCTTGGCCGCTGCGATCTCAGGTGTCTCACGAGGATCAAAACTGATGGCGACGACCTCGTACTGATTCCCTGCCGTCATTTCCAAAGCCTTAGTGCTTCGCAGCACGCCGTTTAGAACCATGCTGCACAACGACGGGCACTGGAAGTAGACCATCGCAAGGATCACCGGTTTCCCGGAATACCGGCGAAGTGTGACCTGCTGCCCGGATTCGTCAACGAACGGGAGATCCAATGGAATTTGCGCGCCCATTTTCTGATTGATTCCGACCTTCTGCAACAGGCGGGATGGAGCGTACGCCTGCGTTTGGGGAGGGCCATAAATCTGCGCTGATGAGACCCCGCCGCAGGCGAGCAGCGCGACCGCGATTACGGCTTTGCGATTGGCCGCATGGTTCATTGTTTCGCTGGCTCCTTCCGAACCGGGAACCCACGCTCCAGTTGCAGTTCCATCGCGCGGTCAATGGGGATGCGGAGCACTCCCGCCTCCTTGTCGACCCATCCGTAGGTGGAGAGCGTGTGTTCCTCCTGGGCTCGGAGTTCCTTGATCGCGATGGCTGGATGCTCCTCGATTCGCGGCTCCGGCGGAATCTGCGAAACACCGGCGGACATGGGATTCACCCGGGTACCAGCCGCGGGATGCGTGCCCAGGTACTGGAAGATGCCATACACAATCAGGCCGGCGATCGCGATTGTGACGGCCAGTCCAGTACCGGTAAGCACAATTGACCGAATGCCTGCGTCTCGCGTCTCGTGACCAACCGAACGAGATGGCGGATGTTCTTCCATATGTTCCTCCGCTAGAATGCAACCGTCTCCCGCGGCGCGCCCTGGAGGCGTGGATCCCGCAACGGCAACACCGGGCGCGATTTCAGCTCACCAAAAAATACTGCGAGCCATAATCCTCCGACAGCGAGCGGCGTTACAAAGTCCATCCAATGAATCTGGATGTGTCGTCCGTAGAATGCCGGTACGGTGATCCAGTAAACGTCCACCAGCCGTATGACCAACATCAACACGCAGACACGGAGCAGGCGGTTCGCACGGCGCTTGATGCCGCGCGTAAGGAGCAGCGCAAACGGCACTGTAAAGTGAAAAACAACCAGCGTCAACGCCACCCAGCCCCAGCCACCTCCAAGGCGGCTCACATACCAGGGGATCTCTTCAGGCAGGTTCCCCGCCCAAATGATCAGGAATTGCGAAAACGAGAGGTATGCCCACAGCACCATGAAGGCAAACATCATGTTGCCGAGATCGTGGATGTGCTGTGGCGTGACGTGATCCTTGAACGGGGCCGACGCCGATAGCACGATTGTCAGCGCGATGACGAAGGCAAACGATTCGAGCATTTCGCCCACCATGAACATGGCGCCATAGATGGTCGAGAACCAATGCGGTTCAAGAGACATGATCCAATCGATAAAAGCGAAAGTCGTGGTGAGCGTGAAGACCACCAATCCGGGAGCGCTGAAGGCGCGCATCTTTTCGATGAGCCGGTCGTCGCCCGTGCGGTCCTGCTCCGCCGACCACTTACTGAGCAGGCGCGCATACAAGAACCAGATGGCGAAGTAGAAGATAGCACGCCCGATAAAGAACCGGACGTTCAGATACGCCGCCTTGCTCTGAATGTTGGCGTCGTTTGCCGCCTCCGGCCGGGACCACACGTACAGCGTCGTCATGCCGAACAGGATTGGAAGCAGGAGTATGGCCATGAAGGGCAGGGTTCGCGCCCCCGCCTCGCACAGCCGCCTGATCAGCATGCCCCATTTCCCGCCGACCACGTGATGCATCAGCAAAATGCCCAGGCATCCCAGCCCCATGCCAGTCCAATAGAGATAAGCGAAGAGATACGAGCGCAGGAACTGTTCGCGGTCAATCAGGAATGCGGCCACCGCCAGCACAACTCCGGCGATGCCCACGAACAGCGATCTTCGCTGCACTAGGCCGATCTGGACGGGCAGAGAATCAGCGGGAGTCATGGAATTGTTTCCAGTTCAGCGCGCCGGTCCGGCGGCGCGTCTTCGATCCTGGCGTTCTCACTGAGCTGCAGTACCCGGATATAGGCTGCGATGCGCCAGCGATCGTCCGGCTCGATTCGTGAACCGTAGCTCGGCATTGCTCCAAATCCATTGGTCATGACGTCAAAAAAGTGCCCAACGGGCGCCTTCCTCAATTTATCGGTGTGATAAGACGCGGCTTGACGGAAGCCACGACGCACCACCATTCCGTTTCCGTCTCCGATCCGGCTGTGACACGGCGAACAGTAGATATTGAATCGCTCCTGGCCGCGAAGCACCTCCGCCTTGGTGATGGGGAACGGAAACTCACTGACATCCATGCCGTCCACTTTGCCCGTGTAGCGTGCCTTGTCGATGCGCAGGCGGCCCCGTGCGACGGTGCCTTCCACCACTGGCCGCGCCGATCGCCCGTCGTCGAAAAACTCGCTCGCAGCCAAAGGTTTGTAGCGCGGCTGGTTATGCATGTCCTGCCGGCATCCGGCTAACACTAGAAGCCCGACGAGCAACCCAGCGGAGAGTGGGAGATGCCTAAGCCGCAACGTCCATCACCTCCCGTGGTTTCAGCCGCTTCAGAAATGTCCTCGTGGCGACCGGATCGAACCTTGGATCCGACGCCTCGATGCACAGAAAGAACCTATCCCGCGAAGCACGCTCGAATTGTTCGACGTTAAATACTGGGTGATACGGCTGCGGCAGCCCATTGAGCGACAGCATCCCGACAACCGCCGTGATGCACGCGATCAACACCATCGTCTCGAAGGTGATGGGAATGTACGCCGGCCATGAGTTCAGCGGCCGTCCGGCCACGTTGTGAGGATAGGCGATCACTGTGATCCACCAGCACAGGAGAAAACCCCCGGCCGCACCACAGAGACCTCCCAAGAGGACCAGACGCTGCACCCAACTGCTGCGGAAGCCGATCGCTTCCGCCAGTCCTTCCACCGGCATCGGCGTATAGGCATCCATCTCCCGGTACCCTTCGGAGCGGGCGAGTTGAGCCGCGTCGAGCAGCGATTCGGGATCGTCGAACTCGGCCATGATGCCGTACAAGGCGCCGGACTGTCCGGAAAAGCTAGTCCCGGCGAGCATGTGCCAGCTCCTTATGATGCACGACCTCGCGCATCTCGAAAATCGAAATAGCGGGCAGCCCTCTAATGAACAAGAACATCAAGGACAGAAACACGCCGATGGTTCCCAGGTACGTGCTCCAATCCCAAATCGTCGGGTAGTACGTGCCCCAGGACGACGGAACAAAGTCGCGCGTCAGGCTAGTCACTACGATGACGAAGCGCTCCAGCCACATCCCTACATTCACCACGAGCGCAATGGCAAACACAGCCGAAACGTTCATGCGCACGCGCCGGGACCACAGCAACTGCGGGATCAGAATATTACATAGGATCAGGAGCCAGTACGTCCACCAATAGCCGCCTTCCCAGACGCGGTTGATAAATGCGTATCGTTCATACTGGCCGCCGCTATACCAGGCAATGAAAGCCTCCATTACGTAGCCGTAGGCAACGATCAGCCCGGTGCCAAGCATGACTTTCGACATGCACTCGATGTGGCGCATGGTAATTAGGTCTTCAAGGTGATACCAGCGCCGCACTGGGATCGCCAGAGTCAGCACCATGGCAAAGCCGGAGTAGATTGCGCCCGCGACGAAGTAGGGTGGGAAGATGGTCGTGTGCCAGCCAGGCAGGATTGCGACGGCGAAGTCGAAGCTCACCACCGAATGCACCGAAACCACCAGCGGCGTCGAAAGGCCGGCCAGGAGCAGATAGGCTTTCTGATATCGCGCCCAATGTTTGGCGGAGCCGCGCCACCCCATCGCCAGCATGCCGAATATTTTTTGTGCAGTCGAGTTGCCGGCCTTGTCCCGCATGGTGGCGAAATCGGGAATTAAGCCGGTAAACCAGAACAGGAAGGACACCGTGGCGTAAGTCGACACCGCGAACACATCCCAAATCAGCGGGCTGCGCGGCTGCGGCCACATCCACATCGTGTTGGGATACGGCAGCAGCCAGTATGCGAGCCACGGCCGGCCCAGGTGCAGGATCGGGAACATGCCTGCGCACGCCACAGCGAACAGCGTCATGGCTTCAGAAAACCGGTTGATGGAGGTCCGCCAGTCCTGCTTGAGCAGCAGCAAAATCGCGGAGATCAGCGTACCAGCATGCCCGATACCGATCCACCATACGAAATTGACGATGGCGAATCCCCACGCCACCGGTATCGCAATACCCCACACGCCAACGCCGCGCACGAACAGCCATGTGACGGCAATCATTAAGAGGTTTACCAGCAAAAATGCGCACGCAAAACCAGTGAACATCTGCCGCGGTGTTTTCAGGAAGGGTCTGAAGACCACGCCGCTGATTTTGTCCGTGACCGTCTCGTAACCGTGTCCAGGCCCGATGATTTCGTCCGGGCCAGGGTCCAGCGTAGCTACCGAAGCTTGCTCTAGATCTTCCTGTCTCACGCGTGCCTTACCCCTTCTCCAAATCTGGATTCGGATTGCGCAGACGCGCCAAGTACGTGGTCCTCGGCCTGGTGTTCAATTCCTCCAATAGGCCGTAATCGCGCTGCTGGCGCTTCAGTTTGGCAACCTTGCTGTTGGGATCATTCAGATTGCCGAAAACGATCGCCTCGGCCGGACAAACCTGTTGGCATGCAGTGACGATATCGCCGTCTTTGACCGGCCGGTCCTGCTTCTCCGCTTCGATCTTGGCGTGGTTGATGCGCTGCACGCAGTAGCTGCACTTTTCCATCACGCCGCGGCTGCGCACGCTGACGTCCGGGTTGCGGATAGAAACCAGGCTCTGCGTGTCCCAATCGGCGTATAGGAAAAAATTGAACCGGCGCACTTTATAAGGACAGTTATTTGAGCAGTAGCGTGTTCCGACGCAGCGGTTGTAGACCATTTCGTTGAGGCCTTCCGCGCTATGCACAGTCGCCGCCACAGGGCACACCAGTTCGCAGAGGGCGTTTTCGCAATGCATACACGGCACGGGCTGGAAATACATTTCGGGATCGTCAACCGGACCCTTGAAGTATCGATCCACGCGCAACCAATTCATGTGCCGGCCTTTCGCCACCTCTTCCTTCCCCACCACGGGAATATTGTTTTCCGCCTGGCAGGCGATAGTGCAGGCGTGGCACCCGATGCAGGCATTCAGGTCGATCGACATCCCCCACTTGTGCTGGCTGTACTCCCACTGCGGGAAGAGTGTGAGTTCCGCTGGAACACGCTTCTCCTCCGGACGAGCGAAATCCGGCTTCTCATGAAAGCCGGCATAAGTGGCGGCGCGAAACGGATCGCGCTCCTCCATCGTCTGCGTGTGCTGGGTGTTCGCGAAGTTGTAGCCTTGCGATTTCCGTGTTATTTTCGCGCCCGCACCGTGCCAAAGCGCTTCTGTAGCGCGCAAAGCATAAGCATTAAATCCCACGCCGTCGGCTACCTTGCCGGCGCGGGTGCGACCATAGCCGAAATGAACCGTCAGGGATTCGTCGGCCTGGCCAGGCATGACCCATACTGCGCCGTCCACCTTACGGCCTTGGATCTCCACCTCGATTACATCGCCAGTAGTGACGCCATAACGCTCGGCGCTCTTGGGGGAGATCCACACCGCGTTGTCCCAGGTCATTTTGCTTTGAGGCTTCGGCATCTCCTGGAGCCATGCATTGTTAGACATAGTTCCGTCTCCGATCGACGGATCGGGCCGGAACACGATCTCAAGTCCAACGGATGGCGCGACGCCGGCTGCGTCCAATGGCGGCGTCTTAGCAGGTGGCGGCGTTAGTTCGGCAAAGCGGCTTCCCGCCATCACGCCGTCGTGCAAGGACACCTGCCAGAAGTCGTCAAAGTCCGTTCCTCGATATTGTGACTGCCAATACGACCGCACCGTGGCGTGCGCGGACCGGTCGGCTTGGTTCGCAAGCACGTTGATAATTTCGTGCGAGGTCTTGGCGCCGTAAAGCGGCATGATGAGAGGCTGGACGATGCTGGCGGTTCCGTCGTAGGCCCGCGCATCGCTCCACGACTCCAAATAGTGCGCCTCGGGTACATGCCAGTGGCACCACGCGGCGGTCTCGTTCGAATAGAGACCCAAGTGTGCCCGCAGCTTTACTCTCTTGAGCGCGTCGAGAAAATTGAGGTCAGCGGGTGCGTCGTAGACTGGGTTCCCGCCAACGATCAGCAGGTTCTCCACCGCGCCAGCGCGCATGTCCGTGACCAGTTCAATAAGAGACGCTATCTCATCCACTGGATTGGCTTCCACCGGATCGGTGTAGACCACGGTTTTGCCCGTATTTCCGAGCCTTTGGTTTACGGCGTGCGCGATGGCGTGCACCTCGGGGGGTTGATGCTCGCCCGCGATCACGATGCTTGTTCCGCGGTGCGCCTCTAGGTCCTTCAACACCGCGCGCACGTCCGCTGGCGAGGCCGAGCCTCCACCGCGAGCGATGTTGACGGCGAACGCCGCCACTTCACCGGCTGTCATGCGGAAGCGATGGTCGGCCATGCTGCCGGTCACCGATGGCGTGTTCTCCGCAACATACAGCCGCGGCGGCGGCGTATTGGAGTTCTCCGCGGCGGCGCGTCGCCGTGCGCTGTAGTCACGCGCATAATGCAGGTTGCCCGGCGTCGTGGAGGCCAGAAAATCCGAGTCCAGGGAAACAATCACATCGGCGCGATCAAAACGGTAGATCGTATTCATCGGCCGGCCGAAGGCGGATGTAGCGCCGGCGCGGGCGGAGTGCCTCCCGCACGGTTCGTACTGATGCCACCGTGCCGCGGGAAAAGCGGCCAGGAAATCCTGGATCTGCGCAGCCAGCGTTGGCGATGTGACCGTGCCCGTTAGAATCCGGATGCCGGCGCCCTTTTTCGCCGCAGCATCTTCACGCGCTTTGGTGAACGCCGCAATGAAACTTCCCCAACCGCTGATGTGCCCGTTGAGCGTCACCGTCTGCGACCGGTCGGGATCGTACAGTGTCAGCAGACTCGCCTGCATAATGGCGTCCGTGGCGCCGAGACTTGCGGGATGCTCCGGGTTGCCCTCGATCTTGGTCGGCCGTCCCAGATGGCTCTCGGCGAGCACGCCCGTAGCGATGCCCGCAACACTCATCGCTGTGGCGTAGAACAGTGGTTTGCCCGGGATCAATTCCTCGGGCTGGCGCACGTAGGGTACGATTCGCTCCTTGGGCTGTTTGGTGCAGGCCGAGGCTCCGGCCAGCGC
>Ga0068855_100002369_pt1 | contig 23238 bp, 18 predicted proteins | sample KBSCornC52_FD_66592 | JGI IMG/M metagenome (GOLD analysis project Ga0068855, IMG submission 66592) | Corn rhizosphere microbial communities from Kellogg Biological Station, Michigan, USA - KBS Corn C5-2 | ecosystem: Host-associated > Plants > Roots > Rhizosphere > Soil ...
CGATACATGGTCTCGATCTCTCCGGTCGCGGAGTACAGCCGGGCTTCGTTGAAGTTGCCGTGCGCGGTGACGTGGAGAATCCCCAGAAGCACCTGCACGTGGGCCTCGCGCGCAGTCTTCTGAAACAGCGCATCCACCTTGGCCGAGTCGGAATCCAGGATCAAGGCGGACATCTCCGGCAGCACTACGAAGTCGGCCCCCTGCGCGGCCAGCGGTTGCACCTGCGCTGCATACTTCTGGAGCACGGCCATGGTGGGCGCCTCATCCGGGGTCAGCTCGGTCTTCCCGCCGTGCATCTCCACCATGCCTACGCGGACCTCGTTCGAGCCCTGGGTCGAGGCATGCAGCCGCAGCATGCCGTAACTCAGTACGCATGCGTAGAAAGCGAGTAGGGTCACTGCCATCCGGACGCGGAATGGGTTCGGCTCGGAGAAGAGTGAGGCCACTCCAGCGGGAAACAGGTTGGCCGCGAAGCTGATCCCCCAAAGCCCGGTGAGCGCCGCAAGCTGCAGCACCGGCAGGTTCGCCAACTGGGTGTAGCCGGTGCTGAGGTAACCGCCCTGCCAGAGGCTCAAAAGATATTCCGTTGCCACCAAGGTCACGGGGAAGGCAAGCACTCCCAGCCAAGGTCTTCCGCGGCGGACAAATTCGCCATAGAGCACCATGGCCAGCGCAAAGGCAGCCGCCGGAATCAGCACCCCACCAAGGCAAAACAAGAACGAAAAGTCTCCCACGTGCAGGCCGTAGTTCCAGAGGCCGAGTCCGCCGATGGCGCGCGCCACCAGAGCCGCCGCCGCGATCTGCCAGGTGCGCAGTGTTGGCGCCAGCAGCAGCAGAGGAAGCGGCGCGATCCATACCAGCCACCAGACCCGATGCAGTCCGAACGACACAAAGTACGCTACCGCAGTCAGCGCAATGGCGGTGACGATCGCAAGCGCGCGGCGGGATGAATCAGCTGGCAAGTCCATTGAGAAGCCTCCGAAATGAGCGGTGCACCAAATTACGAAATTCCTGTTCCGAGAGTTCGAACCGGCCTCCGCGCCAGAGCGCGAGATAGCCGTGAACATGGGCCCAGAGTTCCATCGCGATCTCCCAGGGATCATCCGACTTCAGCCTGCCGCCCTCGATCCACGCGGAGACTACATCGGCGGTGAGGTTCAGGGTCGGCGACTTGCGGGCGCGGAAGTCGGTCGGGAACCGTCGCGCGCCGGAACGGGGAGCGGCGAAGACGTAGTCGAAGATGCGCGGGTGGGCCAACGCGTAGTCGAGATAGCCATCCATGACGTGAACCATCTCCGACTCAAAGCTCTGCCCGCGGTCCATCCGGCGAAAGTATCCCGCGAGCTTTTGGAACTCCGAATCCACCACGCAGCCCAGCAGTGCTTCGCGGTTGGGGAAGTAGTGGTAGATCGCCATTGGGGTAATGGCGGTCTCCCGGGCCACGCGGCGCATAGTGACCGCCTGCGGCCCTTCAGTCTCCAAAATGCCCAGGGCACACTCGTAAATGCGTTGCGACGTGTTATTCGTCGTGTCCATCTATACACCGTATAGCATATCTACTATACGGTGTATAGCGCGGTTGGACCCGTGAATGGCCCTCGGACCTAGACAGTCTAAGGCGAGATAACCTTGACGACAGCATCTGCATTGGAGAGCACCGTTCGCCCCTCCGGGAAATCGCCGGCAAGGGCAGGAGGCGCCGCGATGTATATAGGACGGCCGGGAAATTCGCGCCTCAGCTCCGGCAGCTGCGCTTGCGCGGCTTCAGAATTTCCGATACGGCGGATGATGTGGCGATCAGAGTAATAGATCGGTACGGCTGATATGAGAGGGGCCATTACTATCGCGCCTGATTCAGTGGAGTTGCGAATTGCGTCCGAGTAGCGGATGAGTGCGTCAGGGTCATAACCGTCTCCGATGTTTGGTCTTGGCAATACCTTCATCTGGACCATGACAAGAAGAACGACAACCGCAATCTTCACTACGGGCTGCTTCGAAGGGACCGTAGCGATCCAGGCGAGAGCAAGAGCGACCAGCGGAGCGGCGATGGCGAGCTCAAAGTGATGTCTAGCCACGTGGTTCTTCATCCCCAAGGTCCAAACCAGCCACGGAGTCGCTAGCGAACTCAGGATGAGCGTGCGCCCCGGAAAACGGCCGGCGAACATCTGGATAGTCGCCGCAATACCGAGTGGGCCCAGCATCATCACGTTGTTGCCGAGCATTCGTCTGATCTGTTCCGCGGTACTAATGTTGATCTGGTCGAGTTGGGCTACGCGCGAGAACGTAGTAGAGAAACCCATGTAAAACTTTGCGGCCTGTAGTGTGTCAATCGCAAGTTCGCGATTGCCGATGACGTAAGCAGCAAGAACGCACAGCGTTCCCGCCCCGGCGCCGATCACGGCTGCCTTCGCGCTTGCCCGCAGGGTAGGGTCCCAGAAAGAAACCAGCAGAAGGCCAGCCGCCAGTAGAAGCACCTCCCAAGAGCTGATGGCCGCCAGAAACAGCAGCGTACCAGCGAGGATGTTTCTCTTCAACAAAAATGCGAACACCCCCGCAACCATGAAGAAGGTCACCAGAGCCTGCTGGGAGACCAGGTGACCGAATTGCAAGGTGACCGGAAGCGTGAGCCAGAAAAAGCCCGCAAGCAGTCCGGTCAGCCTGCCGCGCCAAACGGTTCCAATCGCCACGATCAGCAGCGCCGTCAGAAGCTGAATGGCCAACATCAAACTATGCGCAGTCTTCTCTGTAGCGCCGAAGGCTCGGAAACATAGGCTCAGAATGATGGGGAGCAGTGGTGGCCAATGCGTATAGGAATCGCTCCTGGTGAGCGGCGGATTGTTGTTTGCTGGTACTCCATGGAGTCGGACCACCCCGATCCGGGCGAAGGTGCGTGCAGTTGTGGCCACATCGGCACTGACGAACGCGTGGGGATAATCAAAAGGTTGCGATACATGCCGGAGACCGTTCACCATTACGATCACAAATGTCACAAGAAAGAGCCCGAGCGCTACGGCTTCGAGCCAGATTGCGTTCTTCCTGTCGGATTGAAAAATACCGGTCTCTGCGTATTCCACGGCTGCAAGCTGGACTGGCAGGTTTGATTCCATGGCAGCACTCTATATGTTTTGCAGGGCCGTGGCGCTCAAAAATGTCGCAACTCTAGTTTCGTTTCTGGAGTTACCTACGCCTGATTTCTCAGCTCGGCTCTCACATGGAAAAGTCGCAGTATCTCTGGGCCATATCTTGGCGGCTAGACTGAACACAGGGGGTGCGAATGAGTGAGCGAAAGGCGGTGGTTCTGCTGAGTGGCGGGCTGGATTCGACGACCGTCGTGGCGATTGCCAGGCAGCAGGGCTTTGCTGTTTATGCGCTCAGCTTTGACTATGGCCAGAACCATCGTCAGGAGCTCGATTCGGCGGCGCGGGTGGCGAAGGAGTTGGGCGCTGCGCGGCATGCGGTGGTGAAGGTGGACCTGCGCTCGTTTGGTGGCTCGGCGCTGACCACCGACCAGCCGATTCCGAAGCACCGGTCCGCGGCGGAGATCGGGCAAGGGATTCCGGTGACCTATGTGCCGGCGCGCAATACCGTGTTTCTGTCGCTGGCGCTGGCTTGGGCGGAGACGCTGGATGCTGTTGACATCTTTCTTGGCGTCAACGCGCTGGACTACAGCGGCTATCCCGATTGCAGGCCGGAGTTTATCGCGGCGTTCGAGCGCGTCGCCAACCTGGGCACGAAGATGGGCGCGGAAGGCGGGCGACGCATCCGGCTGCACGCGCCGCTAATCTCGATGACCAAGAAAGAGATCGTCCAGACCGGCCTCTCACTGGGCGTGGACTACGGCATCACTACAAGCTGCTACGATCCCGCGCCGACGGGCGAGGCCTGCGGCGGCTGCGATGCTTGCCTGCTGCGGCTGAAAGGCTTCGCCGAGGCGGGTGTGCGCGACCCTGCGGCGTATCGGCAGTAGCTTCCAGCAGCCGCTTCGACAGGTGACAATAGAGAGAGCGCCGGGCGTTTTTCCGGGCTAGGGAAGCCGAACCATGCCGTACGCGGTGAAAGAAATTTTCTACACGCTGCAGGGCGAAGGTGTGCACACCGGACGCGCTGCGGTGTTCTGCCGCTTTGCGGGCTGCAACCTGTGGAGCGGGCGCGAGGAAGACCGCGCGGCGGCGATCTGCCAGTTCTGCGATACGGACTTCGTCGGCAGCGATGGCGACGGCGGAGGCAAGTTTGCGACTGCGGACGAGCTGGCGTGCGCGGTTGCGGCCAAATGGGGCGCAGCCGATGCGGGGCGGCGATTCGTGGTGTGCACCGGCGGCGAGCCGCTGCTGCAGCTCGATCGGGCGCTGATCGATGCGCTGCACCGCGAGCGCTTCACCATCGCGATTGAAACCAACGGCACGCTGGCGGTGCCGGAGGGCGTGGATTGGGTGTGCGTCAGCCCCAAGGCGAACGCGAAGCTCGTCGTCGGCGGCGGCGATGAGATCAAGGTCGTCTACCCGCAGGAGGTGGAGCCGGAGGTGTATGCGGGTCTCGACTTTGAGAACTGGTTCCTGCAGCCCAAGGATGGTCCGGACGCGGCCGAGTCGCTTGCGGCGGCGATCCGCTACTGCGGCAAGCATCCGCGCTGGCGGTTGAGCCTGCAGACGCATAAGCTCATCGGGATCCGGTGAGTGGGGGTACCCCCCAGGGGGAGTCATAAACTGGTAAACAGTGGCATGTCTCTGATTCGAAATAGAGAAGCCGGTTTTCTCGGGTATGGGAGTCCCTTTCTGCTTAACCCATACACCATCGGCGCTCGCTGCTCATCCGTGGTTTCCTCGACTTCTCGGCGTGCGTTAAAAGAAGAAGGCCCGGCTGGGAGCCGGGCCTTTTCTTTCATCCCTAATTTAAGGATATCAGGCAGCACATAACTCGTGTCACATGGAAATTCTGGGTGGAAGTGGCTGTGCGGTAAGGGGTTTTTCGGTTTTCTACGGGCGCGGGGGCTTGACAGTTTTCCAGCCGCTCGCGTGAGCCCCGGTGGTGGCACGTTCCCACTCATGCGCAAGCGCATGAATGGGGCACCCGGCTGAGGCTTTTGCGCTGGTGGGCGGTCTGAGGGCGCGGGGGGTTTGGGGTGATGCGAGCGGAGGTGAAGTGCGTCCCAAGGGCGAGCCTTCGGCAGAGCGGGAGCCGCTTGGCGGCGGCTGGTTTTTTGGCACGGCTGAAGCCGTGCCCTTAAGCACTACGGTTGGTCGTTGATGGTCGTCCCGTGAGGGATGGAGGGGGCACATTCCCACTCATGCGCGAGCGCATGAATGGGGCACCCGGCGAGCCTCGATCGTGGCACATCCCACCCATGCGCAAGCGCATGAATGGGGCACCCGTAATGATTGGTGTTCCCGTCCTTGAGTTATGAGGGTGAGCCTGGCACCCCTGCAGACCCACATCTCAATCGAGATGTGGGGCACCCGATTTATTGGGATGAGAACACAGATGTGGGCCACCCGGCCCGTAATCGACGGTCGATCACCAGTTGATCAATCGCGACAGCGCCGACCACTCCGCCCAGTGAATGCAATCCACTGGATTCGCATCGATGCCGGCCTGGGCATTTGAGACATGCGAATCCGGAATCCAGCAGAAAATCGTGTCGCCCTTCAGCCAGAACCATGTATCCCAGGGAGGCGCATCTTCCATGTCGAAAAATCCGTGGGATAGGGCCTCCGAGGAGCCATCCGAGACAGTCTCCATGAACTCGTAGAGCAGGAATCGACCGAGTGCCTGCGCCTCTGCTAAATCGACGGGTTGAATCGTAGCCTTGTGAAGGATCTCGGAACGTTTTCGGTTGATCGACTCCATTGCTCGTCGGTAGCTATCGCGCTTTTCCTTAATGAACGCGCGTATTTCTTGGTCACCGAGAGCGGGGATACTGAGAAAGGAGTTTGGGTCAAGCTCCTGACTGCGCAGCCTATCTGAATCGAGCAGGTGGCGAGTGCACCACGCGACGGTCTCTCCGAGCGCACGCAGAAGATCAGGTGGCGGCTGTGAGTCGTCATTGGTCTCAAAATCGGACAGCCCCAAAGAAATCATGCACTCAGGATAGCTACAAGTTGCGTGAAGGAACAGCGACGTCAATCTCGCCGCGCCATGCCGCAGTAACCGCCAATTCGTTTGGAGGGGCTTTGAGGGCTTAACATGGGATTTTTGACAGAAATTTGAAGGGATTATTTTCGAGCGCTTTCTGTGGCTCGGTGGCGATGCCTTGTTATCGAGCTCAGAAGTACACGATTCAATATGGTTGTCTCACCGGTTGCGCAGCATCGACACGTTTCTCGGGAATAGTAAGGGTCAAGCTGGTGATATCGCCGGTGACTTCGAGAGGCGCTTGGTAGTCCGGGTAGACTGCGAGCGTGGTCCGCGAGATGTTTCGAATCATATTTGGATTTTCCGGTGTGCGGAGGACCTGAGTGCTGACGTTTTTGGCGTCGGTGATCCGCAGCGTATAGACGCCATCCGGAACCAGGTCGATGTAGAACGTAGCGTTATCTTCGTCGATCACAGCAAGGTCCATCGTGATGTTGTCGGCGGTGGACAGGGTGATTTTGCCTGAGTTGATAGGCTGACCGGAGCTGCTCACCACCGATCCTGTGATGGTGTGAAGTTTGGAGAGACGTACGGTGATGTCGGCGCTGGGATACTCCTCGCCATCCGTTAGCTTGATGGATTTTGCGTCCTTCTCGAGAAAGCCATCGCCGTAGTAGACCGCCGTGAGACCCACATCATAGGCGCGGGGGAGTTTCAATGTGTATTCGCCGGGAGCGAGGCCCTGAATACGGAAGTGGCCGAGGTCGTCGGTTCCTCCGTTTTCAAACATCCGATTATTGCTGGCGGATGGACTTAGAGCCGTCCATGCACCATTCGAGTCGCGATGGAGTGGGACGATTTCGCGGTCAGGGACAGGGGAACCATCTTCATACCGCAGAGTTCCCGAGATGGCGCCTCCCCTGCGGATGGTGACGGAAACGCTGGAGTTGCGATTGGCCGCAACGGTAACTACGGGAACTGATTCGATGATTTGTCTGCGGATATCTGCGCTCGGCCTGAGGAGATCGTCGGCAGAGAACTGATACTCGGGAGTGAGATAGCCGGGATAGGTGACGCTGACGTAGTAGTCACCCGGCGGAAGGTGCGTGACCAGGAAGCTGCCGTCGTGCCGGCTATGCACCGTGTAATGCTGCGGCGTTTGGGGCTTGCCTGCAGCCGATGGCGCTACAGCAAGGGGAAGCGGCACCAGGGCCACGTCGGCCAAACGGGCAGGTCGCTGGGTATCTGCGCAATAGACGTGCCCCGAAGCTGTTCCTGTGGCGGTGTCTTGCTGCGCGATGGCGAGCGAGGAGAACAGGAGGAGAATCACTACGGATCGCATGGTCTGCGTCGCACCCTTCCTAATTCAATCGGTTTCGACAACGATACACGCCAATGACGGCGGAGTTGCCGGGTGAGGCAGGGAGCGTGAGCTGTCCGCCGGGGCTCGATGGCGTTTCTTCCGGCGGGGCCTATTGGCAATAGATAAGTTGCTGAATTGGGCGGTGCGGCTTAGACTGCGCCATGCGCCAAGCCATCCTGTTCTGTGCTCTCGCCGTGTGCGCGGCCGTTCCTTTGTCTGCGCAGTCTTCGCTCGACACGCGTCTGGCGACGCAGAACGCGCTGTTCGAGGAGATCTACCAGACCGTCCTGCGCAATAATCCCCAGCACGCCACCGCCGTGGGCGACTATCGCTATAACGACCGTCTGGGCGACTACACCGTGGCTCATCTGGCTGCGGTCAGCGAGCAACAGAAGGCGTTTCTCGCCCGGCTTACCGCGATCGATACCACGGGATTCCCCGATCAGGACCAGCTCTCGCATACCTTGATGGAGCGCGGGCTGCGCCAGCTGATCGAAGACTACGGCCTGAAGAATTGGGAGATGAGCGTCAATCAGCAGAACGGCATCCATACGGGGCTCGCCGATCTTCCGAATGCGGTCCCGCTGGACACGGTGAAGCACTACGACGATTACATCGCGCGCCTGCACCAGATTCCCCGCGTGCTGCGGGAAAACGAGAACCTGCTGCGGCTCGGCATTCGCGATCAATTGACCGAGCCCGGGTATATCGCGGAGAAGGTCGCGGTGCAGGCGAACGATGTTGCCAGATCGAAGCCGTTCCTGCGCGTGATCGCGAAGATGCCGGCATCGTTCTCCGACGCAGATCGCCAGCGCATCACGCATGAGATTCAGCAGGCGGTCGACACCGAGGTCTCTCCTGCGTATGTCCAGTTTGCCGCGTTCATGAGCAAGGAATATGCGCCGCATGGGCGGGTGAAGATCGGCGTCGACTCGCTGCCGGATGGCAAGCATCGCTATGAGGTTGCGGTGCGTGAGATGACGACGACGAACATGACGCCGGCGGAGATTCACCAGCTTGGGCTCGACGAGATCAAACGCATCCGCGCGGAGATGACTGACGTTGCGCATCGCGCGGGCTACAAGGACCTCCTCAGCTTCCAGGAGGCGCTGCGCAAAGATCCGAAGTTCATCCCTACTTCCTCCGAACAGATCGTGGAGGTGGTCCGTCACTTCATCGACGGGATGCGGCCGAAGCTGCCTGAGCTGTTCACGGTGCTGCCAGTTTGTCCGGTGACGGTCGAAGCTATTCCGTCGTACCAGACCGGCGCGTCGACCCACTACCAGACCGGCACGCCCGACTGCAGCCGCCCGGGCCGGGTCTCGGTGGCGACTTCGGACTTCGAGCACCGCACCCTGATTGACGATGAGGCGCTTGCCTATCACGAGGGCATCCCCGGTCACCACATGCAACGCTCGATCCAGCAACAGCTCAAGGGTCTGCCCAAGTTCCGGCTGCACGGCGAAGATGGCCTGAGCGTCAACGCTTACACCGAGGGTTGGGGCCTGTACGCCGAGGAACTGGGTAAAAGCATCGGCTTCTATCAGGAGCCCGGGTACGACTATGGGCGCCTTTCGAGCGAGCTGTTCCGCGCGGTGCGCCTGGTGGTCGATACCGGCATTCACTCGCAGGGCTGGACCCGGGATCAGGTGATCCAGTTCTTCCGCGAGAACTCGAACGAAGACGGGCCCAACATCCAGGCGGAGACAGACCGCTACATTGCGTGGCCCGGGCAATGCCTGTCTTACAAGATCGGTCAGCTGAAGTTTCGCGAGCTGCGCACGCGCGCTCAGAAAGAGCTGGGGCCAAAGTTCGACCTGCGCACTTTCCACGACGAGGTGCTGTCCTCGGGCGCTATCCCGTTGGATCTGCTGGATGCGCGGACGAATGCGTGGATTGCGGCGCAGAAATCCGGGGCGAAGCAGTGAGGACGAGGGTGGGACGTGTGCGGTTGTGATGCGGCTGGCTCACACGCGACGAGTATCATCTGTGGCCACTTGCGGCCGCCCCGGCTCCAGCCTTGTCTCGAGTTGCATCGTCTGCATCGATCTCGCGTGCGATTGAGGCAAAGTTATCTGCGGCGGCAGCCTGGGCCGCATCATACGTGCGTTGTCTCGAACCCGGATCGTATCGCCCCAGAATCGTTGCATTGATGGATCCGTACACCAGCCGCAGCCCCGCCTTCGAGTCTCGCACCGCCGCAAAGGTCTGCATGACCTGTGCATCGTATTGCTTGAGCTCGTCCGTACTCATCCTCTTCAGCACCGGTGTGGTCGGCCTTGCTATGTCCGCGAACTGTGCTTCGAACGCCGTCTGCCGCATATGCGCGTCACGGGCCGAACTGAAACGCTCTTCATAGTGAGCGATCTGCACGTGATACAGCAAGGAGTAAGCACGCGCCTCATCGTCCGGCAAAAGAGCCAACCGATCGCCTGCATTGGCGGTGTCCCACACGGAGGTCACAAGGGACCCTGGAGCTCCAGCCGTGATCGCCCCTCCTAGCAGCCGCGGGCGATAGCGCAGTTCGCGGTATGGAAGGTCCGCCTTCCCCCCGGTCGCCAGCAGCTTCCCGATGTCGCGGTGAAGTCCCAGGAGCCACTTCATCTGGTCGTCATAGCCGGAGAAGTCGGCTTCCGCGCGGTCCTTATTGGTTTTGCACTCCGCAAGGATCGACGCCTCCAAATCGCGCCGCTGGTGCAGATGGTGGAAGTACTCGACCGTCTGCTCAAGGCTGATGGCAATCAGCAGGCCCAGCGTGATGGTCCCCAGATGGATCCAGAAGTCTTTCCACGTATGCAGCCCACCGTGTGGCGCATGCACATCGATCATCTCGTTCTCCGTTCCTGCTTCGCTCTCCAACCGTTCTCCTTCTGTGAGCAAAGCCGCCTGCTCCGGTGCAGCATCGGTTGGAATCGTCATTGTGGCGGGGCCGGGCTCATCCACTCCGGTCACGGACTCCGCCGCAACTGGACGTGAGTTGGCCGCTCCAGCGTCCGCGCCTACCGGTATGGATTCGTCGTTTTGCATCTGCACGGGAAAGTTGCACAGCGAGTTTAGGGAAACCGGGCCATTGTCCCACCTGCCTCGGCGGCGTGTCTAACAAGAAATCCGGGCAGGCTCAGCGGTGGCGTATGCAACTCCTGCTGAACAGGGATGCGAAGCAGAGCGGTGATGCCAGCGGGCAAGGAGTTCAGTTGCCTGGCAGGGTGATGGTGAAGGAGGTGCCGCGGTGGGGGGCGGTGGTGCAGGTGCGGACGCCGATGGTGCCGCCGTGTTTTTCGACGAGCTGGCGGACGACCCAGAGTCCGAGGCCGGAGCCGGTGAGGACCTTGGTGGTGAAGAGCGGCTCGAAGATGCGGGCGAGGTTTTCCGGGCCGATGCCGCTGCCGTTGTCGGCGACGATGATGCGGAGCAGCGGCTTGCCGTTGCGGCGGGAGTTGCCGCGTGAGGTGCGGATGGTGACCTGTCCGCCGGGTTCGATGGCGTCGAGGCTGTTGGCGAGCAGGTTGGAGATTACCTGGCGTAGCTCGCCGGGGATGGCGGTGACCTGCAGGTCGCCGCGGTACTGCTTGGAGACGGTTGCGTTGCGCTCGAGGATCTTGCGCCGGTGCAAGTCGACGGCCGAGTCGATGATGCGGATGAGGGGAACGGTGATGGGCGCGACCGCTTCGCGGTAGAAGCCGAGGGTCTGGCGGGTGACGTGCGCGACGCGCTGCAGCTCTTCGTCGGCGAGGTCGAGATAGCCGAGCAGAACATCCGAGCAGCCCGGTTCACTGCGCGCCAGGTAAAGCACGTTCATCACGGCTTCGAGCGGGTTGTTGATCTCATGCGCGATGGAGCTTGCCAGGCGGCCGACGGCGGCGAGCTTCTCGCTGCGGATGAGCGCCTCCTGCGCGCGCTTGAGGTCGCTGACCTCGCGGGCTTCGGGCACGATGAAGGCGACTTTGCCTTCGGAGTCGCGGACCGGGGTGAGGGAGAAATCGAAGCTCATGGACTCGCCGGAGGGAGTGGTGAGCAGCGCCTCGGTGCGCACGATTTCTCCGGCGGCGGCCTGTTGCACGGCGGCGCGGACTCTCTGGGGCATGCCGTCGGTGAAGGCGAACCAGGGGCCCTCCCAGAAGGGCTTGCCGACGACCTCCTCGCGGGTGCTGCGGGCGAAGCGCAGGGCGGCATCATTGCAGTCCAGCAGGCGGCCGTCGGCGCTGAGGATGCCGATGTACTCGAGGGTGGCGCTGTAGATGGCGCGGAAGCGGGCGAGTGTATCTTGCAGCAGATGCTCCTGGTGGGTTCGCTCGGTGATCTCGATGGTGGCGCAGGTGAGCCCGGTGATTTTTCCGGAGGCGTCGCGCAGCGGCTCGACGACGAGATCGTAGACGCAGGCATTGCCGTTCACGTGCACGGTGACTTCTTCGCGCTGGGAGGCGCCGGTGGAGAGGGCGCGGTACTTGATCTCTTCGATGGCCTCGGCTTCGGCGCGGTTTTCGAGAAACTCCCTCTCGCGCTTGCCCAGGATTTGTGGGGAGTCGAATTCGGGCGCCGGGTTGTAGACCCAGGTGATCTTGAGATCGAGGTCCTGGTTGAAGACGGTGACCGGAGTGGGCCGGATGGCGAGCTCAAACCTCTGCTTGGTGAGCTGCAGCTCCTCGTCGGTGCGCTTCAGGTCCTCGATGTCGGTGCCGGTGCCGAACCAGCGAAAGATGACGCCGTCGTCATCGCGGACAGGCGCGCCGCGCCAGAGATGCCAGCGATAATTGCCGTCGGCGGAGCGGATGCGCACCTCGACTTCGAAGATGTCTCCCTTGCGCGAGGCGGCGACCCAGGTTCTCCACGCGCCGGCCACATCTTCGGGGTGGAAGGGCTTGCTCCAGTTCTGTCCCGCGGTCTCTGCGCCGGTGAGCCCGGTGAACTCGGTCCAGCGCTTGTTGAAGTAGACGTTGTCTCCGTCGGGCGTACACATCCACACGATCTGGGGAACGAAGTCCACCATCATGGTCAGGAACTCTTCGGTGCTGCGCAGCCGGGTGGCCTGCTCGCCGAGGGCCTGGGCGATGCGGGTCTGGTGCTCGGCAATTTTGCGCTGCTCGGCGACGGCCTGACGGGTGAGCCTGAGCTGGCCGCGGCGGTAGAGCTCCGAGAGCACGGAGATGACGACGGCTCCGATGCAGAAGTGGATCAGGGAAAAGATGTCGGCCGGATAGGTGATGCGGAGAGTGCCCGAGGGCGCAAGCGTCCAATAGACCAGCAGCGCTGCGACGGCGCCGGTGGTCAGTCCGTACCAGACGCCCGCCCAAAGCGCGATGCCCAGCACCGTAGGATTGAAGACTACGAACGGAGGCAGCGGTCCGGTGAACCGCGCGATGTACTCCCGCAGCAGGAGCGCGAGCAACGCGGCAAGTACGCTGAGCAGAGCTTTCACGGGAACCGATGCGATCGCTCGCGCAAACCGATTCTGCGGTTGCGGGTGCAGGGCCGGCGAAACGTCAGAAGCGGGAATGCCAGTGGGGATCGTGCTCACCCGGCGACTCCCGGATGGAGTTGCGATTCACGCAGCGATGGGTGGGAGGCGAGCGACAGGCGGAGAAGGCGCGCCGGGCTCAGGGTTGGCGTCGCGCTGCATCGCTGCGAGTGGGATCTCAGGCTTAAGGGCACGGGTTCGCTGTCCGCCATTCTAGTCCAGCCGGGAGGAAGATTCGGAAGAAAGAACTGCCGGGGATGCGGATGTACATCGCGCCCGGGTGGAGATTAAACTCAGGCGGAGACGCGGAGAAACTCACGCGGAGGACCCTCTAGCATGTGCCGCAATATTAGAACGCTCTTTAACTTCGATCCGCCGGCCACTGAGCGCGAGGTGCAGGACGCCGCGCTGCAGTTTGTGCGCAAGATCTCGGGCTTCAATAAGCCGTCGCAGGCGAACCAGGCGGCCTTTGACGCGGCGATTGCCGAGGTGGCTGCGGCTTCGATGCGGCTGCTGAACGAGCTGGAGACCTCGGCTACGCCGAAGAACCGCGAAGAAGAGGCGGCGAAGGCGCGGGCCCGCTCCGCCGAACGGTTCGGGACAACGCCCGCGGCGTAGGCGCTATTGGCGCAGCTCGACTTCAGTAGCACCCTGGCCGCCCTGGTTGTGGGGCGGCTCCGTGACTGAGACGACGTGGGGATGGTTGCGCAGGTACTCGCGCAAGGTGCGACGCAGCACGCCCATGCCGGTGCCATGCACGATGCGTACGCGCGGCAGACCGGCGAGGAAGGCTCGATCGAGGTAGCGGGACACTTCGTCGTGGGCCTCGTCGGCGGTGCGGCCGATGACGTTCAGCTCCATGGGGATGGTGTCGTTTTCGGAGACGGTCTGGATGGTGACACCGCCGCGGCGGCGGGCGGCTTCGAGTGGCGTGGCCGCGGCTGAGGCGGATGTGACCTCGGCGATATCGGCGAGGGGAACACGCATCTTCATGGCGCCCATGGAGACCTCAAAGTTGGAGGCGTCGAGGACGCGCTCCACGCGGGCCTCGCGGCCGAGGCTTTTGAGGCGGACGGTCGCGCCGGGTTTGAGTTCGACCCCACCCGTGACGCTTTGCGTCACGAATGGGGCACCCGGCTTGTTGGAGGAGTTTTGGGCGGGATCGGTCTTGTCGGCGCGGGTGGTGTGGGCGACGACGGTCTGGTTGAACTGCTCGGAGAACTCACGGCGCATGCGGGCCATGCGGGTGGCGGAGTCGCGCGCAAACTTGCGCGAGGCGGCCTTGTCCTCGATGGCGCGCTCGGTTTCGCGGAGCTGCTCGGCGAAGTCTTCGAGCAGCGCGTTCAGCTTGGTCTCCAACTCGCGGGTGCGCGCCTTCTGCTCGGCGCGGCCTTCTTTCTCGAGCCGCTCGCGCTCGCGCTGGAGCTCGCCTTCGCGGATCTGCATGCGCGCGCGCTCGTCGGAGGCTGCGGCGAGTTGTGCGTGGAGCTGATCGAGCAGCTCGCCGATCTCTTGCGTCTGAGTGGTCAACTGCGCGCGGGCCGCGGCGACGATCTGAGGCTGCAGCCCGAGCCGCGCGGCGATGTTGAGTCCCGCAGATGCACCGGGCACGCCGAGGCGCAGCTCATAGGTCGGCGAGAGCGTCGCCTGATCGAAGCCCACGGCGGCGTTGAGCACGGTGGCGTCCTCATGCGGCGGCGAGGCGGCGTAGACCTTCATGGCGGTGAGGTGGGTGGTGATGCAGGTCCACGCACCGAGATGGAGGAAGTGTCCGGCGATGGCGACGGCGAGCGCCGCGCCTTCGTCGGGATCGGTAGCGGAGCCGAGCTCGTCGAGCAGAACCAGGGAATCGCGGGTGGCGCGCTGCGCGATGCGGTTCACATTGACGACGTGCGCGGAGAAGCTGGAGAGGTTGGACTCGATGGACTGGGCGTCGCCGATGTCGGCGTAGATGGCGTCGAGCAGTGGCAGCGTGGCGGATTCCGCCGGGACGGGAAGTCCCGCTTGCGCCATCAGGGCCAACAGGCCGGTGGTCTTCAGTGAGACGGTCTTGCCGCCGGTGTTGGGGCCGCTGATGACGAGCTGACGCGCGTTCTGCTCCAGCGCAAGCGAGATGGGCACGGGCGTTCCCCCGCTGCGGCGCAGGCGCAGTTCCAGCAGCGGATGGCGCGCGGCGCGGAGGTCGAGACGATCGGCAAAGATGGGGCGCACGCAGCGGAGCTGGTTCGAGAAGGACGCGCGGGCGAAGTGGGATTCGACCTCGGCCAGCACCTGCGCGCCGGCCTCGATGGCGTCAGCGTGCTCGCCGAGGGTGCGGGTCATCGCGATGAGGATGCGGCGCACCTCGCGCTGCTCTTCATCGAGCAGGCGCTGCAGCTCGTTGTTCTGCTCGATGGTTTCAAGCGGCTCGATGAAGACGGTCTGGCCGGAGGAGGAGGAGCCGTGGATGACGCCCGGGACGCGACGGCGCAGCTCGGCCTTGACGGGGATGACGAAGCGCTCGCCGCGCACGGTGATCAGCTCGTCCTGCGCGGAGCCTTCGGCGGTGAGCGCGCGCAGGGAGCGGCGCAGGCCCTCCTCGATGGTTTTGTGCTGGCGCTCCATGGCGCGGCGGATGCGGCGGAGCTCGTGGCTGGCGTCGTCGGAGAGGGTGCCGTCGGGCAGGATCTTGCCGCGCAGTGCGGAGAGCAGCGGCGCGAACTCGTGCTCGAGGACGGGCGCGGAGAGCGCGGCGATGGCGGGCAGGTCGCTGGTGCGGGAGGCGCGGGAGTTATCGCCCTGCAGCAACACGCGCCAGGCGGCGAGCCGCTCGGCGACGTGCAGCAGCCGGTTGATCTGCACGCCTTCGAGCGCAAGGCCCTCGACGCGGGTTTCACGCAGCAGCTCGGCGGGATCGAAGAGCCCGTGGAACTCGAAGGTGCCTCCGCCGGTGAGCAGACCGCGGATTTCTGCCGTGCGCTGCTGCTGCTGCTCGATCCACGGGCGGTCGGCGCTGGGCTCCAACTGGAGGGTCCAAGCGCGGCCCAGCGGCGAGTGCGTCAGCCCGGCGATGTGCTCGCGGAGGCGCGGCCACTCGAGCGCGGCTGCGCTGGACTCGGCCAGCGCGCCGGGAATATCAGTGTGGTGCGGTGCGATCTCTTCTGTAAGTTCTTCAGGCATGGTCCTCTGGAAATGCTACTCGCATTGGCTGCTTCCTTCCGCGTGCGGGCCGTACACAAAACGTGCGGCAGCGGGAACCGGGCCGGGCTGCCGCGCGTATGGATGGGTGTAGATTGTTGGTGCGCCGTGCGCGCTGGAGGTTGAAGCGATGACTTGTCCAAGTTGTTCCGCTCCCGTGGAAGGCCAGTTCTGCTCGCGATGCGGGGCGCGCGTGCAGCCTCCGGTCGGCTACCAGTACGAGCCGGCGGCGCCGCAGCCGGCCGCCGGTTACGTGCAGCCTGCGCCGCCCTATGCCTATGCGCCGGTGCCCTATGTGCCGCGGGTCCACAGTCACTTAAAGACGCTGGGTATCCTGTGGTGTGTTTACGGGGGATACCGCGTGCTTACCGGCATCGCCGCGTCGCTGTTTTTGCTGGGCATGTCGCGCAATCACTTCTTCGATCAGTTCAGCACGGACGGATCCTTCCCCTTTCCTTTTATGGCGCCGATGATGGGCAGCCTGGCTTTGGTGGTGCTGGTGCTCGTGATCTTCAGTGCGTCGCTTGCGTTCTTTACCGGCTTCTCGCTGCTGCAGCGCAAGAGCTGGGGACGCACGCTGGCGATTGTGGCCGGGGTACTCTCGCTGATCAAGATTCCGTTCGGCACTGGCCTGGGGATTTACACGCTGTGGGTGCTGATCCCGGGGCAGTCGCGCGCGGAATACGAGGTGCTGGCCGACCACAGCTAGACCGTTCGGAACCGCGGCCCGGAAGAGCGGCGGCGCTGCAACTTTTGCTAATGCCGATACTCCAATCTGAGGGCACTCGTGCGCCGAGCAGGCGAATTCAGCACGAGTCCCGCACGAATCAGGAGAAGAATGGCAGCAGTGCAGCGGTCCGGCATCTCTCAGCGTTGGTTTCTAGTTCCACTCAGGCTGTTCATCGGGTTCGGCTTTGCGGCGCATGGATATGCGAAGCTGATGCGCGGTCCAGATCATTTCACCGCCATATTGAGCGCGCTGCACGTGCCCGCTCCGCACATCATGGCGTGGATCACGACGCTGGTCGAGCTGCTGGGCGGCGCTGCGATCTTCGTCGGAGCTTTCGTGGCCCTGGTGAGCATCCCGCTGGCGGTGACGCTGTTGACCGCAATGTTGACGGTGCATCTGCGCTACGGCTTCTCGTCGATCAAGCTGCTCAGCGTGACCGCTGCAGGGGCGAAGTTCGGGCCGCCAGGGTATGAGCTGGACCTGCTCTACATTGCCGGGCTGTTTGCGCTGGCCGTGGCGGGAGCGACTCCGCTGTCGGTGGATGCGTACCGGGGCGGCGGACGGCGTTGATTGCGGGAATTGGGTGGCGGAGCACCGCTAATAATATGTGCGTTTCTTCGGCACAGTTAAGCTAAGATTCTTTCGCCGCACAAAGATTCTGCTTCGCCGTCGCTCGAGGAGAGTTCTCGTCCTATGCGCATGCCCGTCCTTTTGTCCGCTGTTTTGCTGGCAAGCTCCATGGCTGCTTCTGCCGAGAGCAAGAACCCTGCCGATTACCCGCTGCGCATCCACATCTTCGGGCGCAATCAGACGACCTTCTATCACAACCGAGTGGAGGACGAGGCCAAAGGCGATGGCCGCGCCAACCTGTTTGAGAATGGTCTGCCGCACGCTGTGGACTTCAGCTACGAGTGTGGCGAGAAGATCCGCCCGTCCTTCGGGTATGAGACCTATCCGGCGAAGTGGAAGAAACCGGGGCGCGAGCTGGTGGTGCTGATGCCAGTCTTCGGCAAGAGCAACAGCTACTTCACCTGCGACTTCAAGACGGACGTGAAGACCTTCGCCTACGCAACCGGAAATGGCCGCATGATTGAGGAACCGGTGGATCGTTTCAAGGAGTGGATGGTGAAGCACGACTACGACCCGGAGCACGGCAAGGGGACGCCCACCAATCTGCGTGTCGATCCGGCTAGCGGCAGAGAGCCGGAGACGCAGCCCCAGAGATAGCGCCAATCAGAACGATGGTTCCCAACTATTGGCTGCTCAGAGCGACCGAAACAATCGAGTTTGCAACGTTGATCGTTGCTGCGCCCGCAGTGTTCCTGGCAGTCGGCTATGCGGGATGGCGAGGGCGACTGCCGTTCTTTCAATCCGGGCGCTACAGAATCGTAGCCTTGTTATGCCTCGCAGGCGGTTTTCTGCTGATGTTTCTCGGACAGCAAACCGAGATGTATCAGAACGCCCCATTATGGGTACTGCACGTAACCAGTTTTGTGTTCAGCCTCTTGTTATTAGCGACGGCACTCGGGTGCGGTGTCCATGAATCTTTGCGCTTATGGACCTGGCATCGCCGCACATCCCTGCGGAAATAGGAGCTCCAGCTAGAGTAATTTTGCCGCTTCTTTGGCGAAGTAGGTGACGATGAAGTCTGCGCCTGCGCGGCGGATGGAGAGCAGCGACTCCAGCATGGCGCGCTCCGGCTCCAGCCAGCCGCGTGCGAATGCGGCCTGCAGCATGCAGTACTCGCCTGAAACCTGATAGGCGCCGAGGGGCACACCGAACTCGTCGCGCGCGGCGCGGATGACGTCGAGGTAAGGCAGCGCAGGCTTCATGAGGATCATGTCGGCGCCCTCGGCGAGGTCGAGGTCAATTTCGCGCATGGCCTCGCGCAGGTTGGCGCCATCCATCTGATAGCTGCGGCGGTCGCCGAACTGCGGGGCGGAATCGGCGGCGTCGCGGAAAGGGCCGTAGAAGGCGCTGGCGAACTTGGCCGCGTAGCTGAGGATAGGCGTGTCCTCGAGGTGTGCGTCATCGAGCGCGGTGCGGATGGCCTGGACGCGGCCGTCCATCATGTCGCTGGGCGCGACGATGTCGGCTCCGGCTTTCGCGAGCGACACTGCTGTCTTGGCCAGCAGTTCGAGCGATGAGTCATTCTCGACGTGGAATTCGGTGGGATGGACTGCGTCCCGCGCGACGATGCCGCAGTGGCCGTGCGAGGTGTACTCGCAGAGGCAGACATCGGCGATGGTGACGAGGGAATCGAGCATGCGGTTGGACTTGAGAGCGCGCAGGCCCTGCTGCACGATGCCGTCGTCGGACCATGCGCCGGTCGCCTGCTCGTCCTTTTCAGCAGGGAGGCCGAAGAGCAAGAGGCCGCCGATGCCGAGCTCCACGCAGGACTCGGCTTCCTTCACGGCTTCGTCGACGGAGAGATTGAAAACGCCGGGCATCGAGCCGATCTCCTTGCGCACGCCTTCGCCGGGGCAGAGGAAGAGCGGATAGATCAGCGCACCGGGATGTAGGCGCGTCTCGCGAACCAGAGCCCGCAAGGACTCGGTGCGCCGCATCCGGCGCATGCGTGTCACAGGAAAGTTCATACAGTCAGTCTACCCGCGGGGTGGCTGCGCCTCTTCCGATTGCGACGCTCGCCGCGAGTATTGCCGCTCCGCGCGCGAGATACACTTGTCCAGATGCGCACCCCCTCCAAACCACCCTCGTTGTTTCCCGCGGAGCCCACGGCCGAATCCGGCTGGGTGACCGCGCATTGTGATGGAGGAGCGCGCGGCAATCCTGGGCCGGCGGGCTTCGGCGCAGTGGTGCAGGACGCGAGCGGCAAGGTGCTGGCGGAGCTGTCGGAATTTCTGGGAATCCAGACCAACAATGTGGCGGAGTACTCGGGGCTGCTGGCGGTGCTGGAGTATGCGCTCGCGAACGGACACCCGCGGGTGCGGGTGGTGTCGGACTCGGAGCTGATGGTGAAGCAGATCCAGGGCAAGTACCAGGTGAAGAGCCCCGGGCTGCGTCCGCTGTATGAGCAGGCGCGCAAACAAATCGCCAAGCTGGAGCGGTTTGAGATCACCCATGCGCTCCGGCATAAGAACAAGGACGCCGACCGGCTGGCGAACGAGGCCATGGACCGGGGCATGGGACGCGCCTAAGCGGCTGGGGAATCAGGCAGGTTGCTGGAGCTTTGGGCGGGTGCTGAAGGCCGGCACGAGGGGCAGGCTGCGGGCGATTACTCCAGAGTTACTGGTTGGGAGACAGTAACCAGTTACAACGGTAACCAGATGGGGTAGAATCCAGTTCTTCATTAATTCAGAAGGTACGGGAGGCGATCCCATGTCTTTGGGTCTAGTTGTACCCCGCAGCGATACGACAAGACGGAGGCAGGACGGCCAGTACATCGCGGACCTGGCCAGCCTGTTCGAGCGCCGCCGGATCGCGCTCGGCGATGTTCACGTATGTGAGCAGTTCGAGATCCTGTTTACCACCAGCGAGGCATTTCGGGGCCAGCTGTTCACGCTGTGCACGGCGATCAGCCACATGTCGGAGGAGGATCTGAGTGGGGAGGAGCTACTGAGCCTGGTGGCTCGCGCTCTGCGTGCGCCTTCGGACGAGATGCCGGAAAGTCTGCGCACCCGGTTTCTGGCCGGGATGGATGCCTGGAACAACCGCGGGATGGCGGCAATCGATGAGTGGCCGCCACGCAAAAAACCCAGTGCGCCCGAAACAGTCCTTCCGCCGGAGCCGTGGCCGGCGCTGGTTTCCTCCATGCCTGAGCCGCTGGCGATGCCGGAACCTTCTGCCGAGCCTGCATTGGTGCGCCCGGCCGGTGTGCGCACGCTGCAGGAGGCGCTGGAGTTGGCGAAGCTCCGTGGCGGCGATCGTCCGCTGCGGCCCGAGCCGGTTGTGGCTGAGGCGGCTCCGATTGCCGCGCAGGATACGAACTCGGCCACGCTGGAGGAGTTGAACACGCTCCTGGCCCAGATTGAAGAGCGAATGAAGCGGCTACGGCCGCAGCTTGTGGAGACTGGAGCACAGCCGTTATCCGTGGTGCAGCCGTTAGAGAAGCAGTCTGCGAGTTCTCCCGTCCCTGTGGAGGAGACCGCCGGTCTGCGGCCGCTCAGCCCTGAGGAGCGGGAGGCCGCGTTCCTGGCGCGGCATCCATATCTGCGGCAGGACCGGGTCCGCCCGGTGTGGGACGCGGCCGAGTATGCCGCCGAGCCCGTGCTGCAACGGCCGAGCAAGCAGGCTGAACCGAAGCAGAGCGAGCCTCAGCAGATCGAGCCGCAGGAGATTGCGGTGGCAGCTCCGGTGGTGCGTGAGCCGGTTGCCGAACTGCTGCTGGTTCCGCGAAAGTCGGCGCCCCTGGACGAGCGTGCGCCCATGGAAAAGCCTGCGCGGCTGGCAGAGATTGTGCCCGTTCCGCCGCCGGGTTCCTCGGAGCGGCAGCGGCTGAAGACGTACCTGGCGCTCGCGGTGCTGGCCGGGATTGCGCTGGTGGCGACGCCGGTCACGGGTGTTCTTGCCTATCGCTACATGCACCCGATGTACATCTATCAACCGGCGGCGACGCCCACGCCCGCGCCACAGCCGGAGAGCCAGGCGCCTACTGCGCAGCCTGCGGCAAAGGCTGCAGCGAAACCGGTGCGGAAGTCGCGCGCGGCGCACCCGGCGGCGCATCGGCCTGCCGTCTCGGTGTGGCCGCCGGATCCGAATCGCTAATTTGGGTTGAGGCGGAATCACTCGGGAGTGAACCTGCTTCGAACTTCGGCGGGCGATAGTCCACGCTGGCGCAGGGTGCGGAGGGCGAGTGCATCGTGGCGCTTGGCCAGCCGAACGCCGGTCGCGTCGCGGAGCAGGGGCGTGTGGAAATAGGTGACGGGCGGCAGTCCGAGGGCACGCTGCAGCAGGATCTGGCGGGCGGTTGAGCGCAGCAGGTCGGCTCCGCGCACCACCTCGGTGATGGACATAAAGGCGTCGTCGACCACGCAGGCGAGCTGATAACTGGGCGCGCCGGGCTGGCGTGGTCCGAGTGGCCTGCGCCAGACCAGGAAGTCGCCGAAGTCGCGACCGGGGATATAGGACTGCGGCCCGAAGCCACCGTCACCGAATTGAATGGACTCGCCGTCCGGCACGCGAAAGCGGTAGCTGGCGTTGGGATCGAAGCTGCTCACCGCGCCGGCGGCTGGGCGGCAGCGGCCGCTGTAGACGGGCTCATCGTCGTCCTCGTGCGGGGCCTGGGTGCTCTGGGCGAGGTCGTGGCGGCTGCAGGTGCACGGATAGACGGTCCCGGAGGCGAGCAGGCGGTCGAAGGCTTCGCGGTAGGCGTCGAGACGCGTGGACTGGGAGAGCATGGGCGGCTGCCACTCGATGCCGAGCCAGGCAAGATCCTCCAGCATGGCGTCGACGAACTGCGGCTGCGAGCGCTGGGGATCGAGGTCCTCGTTGCGCAGCAGCAGCTTCCCGCCGGCGGCCCGGGCGCGCTGGTAGGCGATCCAGAAGGTTGCCGCGTGGCCGAGATGCAGCAGCCCGGTGGGCGAGGGAGCAAGCCTTCCAATGTAGTGTGCAGCGGGAACGTCCACGAATCTCTATGATAGGTGGGCGGCGGTTTGGGGGCAGCACGGTTGTGTGCCGTGCGACTTTCAGCCGCCAGAGGCCGTATCTAAATACGGATCCCCCCAAAGTTCGTCTATTTAAGGTGATGGTCATGAAATCTGGGCAGAAAAACCTCCTCTCGCATACGCATTCGTCGCAGGATGAAATTCCGGGCGACTCCTTACCAGGCGGTCTGGACCGTCGCCGCTTTCTCCAGTTCATGGCCGCGGCAGGCGCCGTGGCCGGGTTCGGCGGACGGGCCTTCGCCCAGGGCAGCGCCGCAGATGCTGCAAATCGGCGGCTGCCGGACGGCAGCGAGCTGCCCATCTGGGAGCAGACGCCGACATTTTCCAAGACGTATTACGTCGATAACCAGTCGGCGAGAGCGGACGATAGCGGACCTGGAACGCAACAGCGTCCCTTCCGCACCATTAGCCAGGCAGCGAAGGTGCTGCAGCCCGGCGAGCGGGTGGTCATCGCCTCGGGCACCTATCGCGAGTTTGTTCGTCCGGAGCGCGGCGGCACCAGCCCCACGCAGATGATCAGCTATGAGGCCGCGCCAGGCGCGAAGGTCTACATCAAGGGCTCCGACGTCCTGAAGCAAGGATGGACGGAGGATCCGGCACAGACGTTCCGACGTCCGCCGACAGGTGCAAACGGAGCAGCCCCGGCCGCTGCCGCAGCTCCTCCTCCGGCCCCGGTGCGCACCTGGGGATTCAAGTTCACCGGCGCGATGTTCCCGGATGCCTACAATCCGTTTGCGCTGGCCAGCGTGGCCGGCGACCGTGCCTGGCTGGATACCAAGGTCGTGGACATGGGTCCCTACTTCCGCCGGCGCGGGCTGGT
>Ga0068855_100002373_pt1 | contig 23220 bp, 21 predicted proteins | sample KBSCornC52_FD_66592 | JGI IMG/M metagenome (GOLD analysis project Ga0068855, IMG submission 66592) | Corn rhizosphere microbial communities from Kellogg Biological Station, Michigan, USA - KBS Corn C5-2 | ecosystem: Host-associated > Plants > Roots > Rhizosphere > Soil ...
GGATCCGTTCGCGCGCCGCATCAGTTCGCGCGAGCGGCTGCGGCGCATCGTGCGCATCTACGGCGTCGCGCGCGCGGAGCTCGAGCGCTGTCCGGCCGGCGCCCAGCCGGATCTGCAGTCGCAGATGGACACGCTCGAACCAAAGATGACCGAACACGACCTGGCGCGCGATCCGGATCTGGTGGATCAGGCGATCGCGCTCGTGACGAACGTTGAAGCCTCCACGCAAGCGGCGTGCGGTCCGGCGCAGGGCGACGCGCTCGCGCTGCAGCTCGTGCTCCGACAGCGGCGGTCGTCTTCATGAACGCCACGAAGAAGCTCTTTCTCACGGCACGTCTGGCGATCGGCGACGAGCAGCTGCTCCTGCTGGTCGCGATTCTGATCGGCGTGTATTCGGGGCTGGCCGTCGTCGGTTTCCGGTTGGCGATCGAATGGCTGCGCCTGATGCTGCTCGGCTCGTCGCTGACGCCGGCCTTCCCGCGGGTGCCGCTCGTGCCGGCCGCGGCCGGTCTGCTGGTCGCCGCGTTCGTCGTCCTCCTGTTTCCCGCCGTTCGCGGCAGCGGCGTGAACCAGACGAAGGCCGCGCTGTACATCTACGACGGCTACATTTCGTTCCGTACGGTGATCGGAAAATTCCTCACCAGCGCGATCGCGATCGGCAGCGGCCAGTCGCTCGGTCCGGAGGATCCGTCGCTGCAGATCGGTGCCGGCCTCGCCTCGGCGCTCGGCCGCCAGCTGAACCTGTCGCGCGAGCACATGCGCTACATCGCGCCGATCGGCGCGGCCGCGGGTCTCGCGGCCGCATTCAACTCGCCGATCACGGCGGTGCTGTTCGTGATCGAGGAGGTCATCGGACGGTGGACCGCCGGCGTGCTCGGCGCGGTGGTGCTGTCAGCGGTTGCCAGCGTCGTAACGGAGCAGTGGTTTCTGGGCGACGAACCGCTGTTTCGCGTGCCGCCGTACCATCTCGCGCACGGCGCCGAGCTCATCGCCTACGCCGCGCTCGGGCTGATCGGCGGCGTCATCTCGCTGGTGTTCGTCAAATCGGTCGCCGCGCTTCGGCCGCGGCTGCGCGCGCTGCCGCCGTGGACCTGGTATCTCCAACCGGCGATCGCGGGATTGTTCGTCGGCGGCATCGGCCTCCGTTTTCCGCAGGTGATGGGCGCCGGCTACGAGTTCATCGATCAGGCGATGCACGATCAGTACGGCTGGCGCGTCCTGCTCGCGTTGTGCGTGCTGAAGGTGGTGACCACGACGGCGTCGTTCGTGAGCGGAACACCAGGCGGACTCTTCGCGCCGACGTTGTTCATCGGCGCGATGCTCGGCGGCGGCGTCTGCGCGATCGAGCGGCTCGTCGCGCCCGGCATCACCGGGCCGATCGGCGCGTACGCGCTCGTCGGCATGGGCACGCTGTTCGCCGGCATCATCCGCGCGCCGATGACGTCGGTGTTCATGATCGTGGAGGTCTCCGGCAACTACTCGATCATTCTTCCGGTGATGATCTCGAACACGATCGCCTACCTCGTATCGCGGCGGTTCCAGGAGCACGCGTTGTTCGACGTCCTCGCGGCGCAGGAAGGCACCGTGCTGCCGTCGATGGAGGAAGAGCGCGAATCCGATGTGCACTCGGTCGAGGATGCGATGCGCGATCCCACCGGCATGACGTTCAAAGGCGAGGAGTCCCTTTCGACCGCCCTCGCGCGCGCGGCGCAGGTGCCGGCGGCGCCTTACTTCATCGTCGACATGGGCGGTGGCGTGTGGGGCGGCCTCTCGCGCGCGGAGCTCGAGCATCTGCACGACACCAGTCCCCACGACGTCCCGCTGCGGACGCTGGTGACGCCGCTGGCGCCGCCGTATCTGTATCCGGATCAATCGACCGCGACGGCGCTTCGCGTGCTGCGCGGCCGTCCGTTCGTTCCGGTCGTCCATCGCGCCGATCGCACGCGCCTCGAAGGCGTGCTCGCGCTCGACGATGTGCTGCGCGCCGTGACGGGCACCGAGGGCATCGGGTAGACTTTTCGTTCGTGACTACTGTCGCATCGATCGCGCCCGCGTGGGCGACCGGCGTCTGCGCCGGACTGCGCGCCGCGGGCTGCCGTCATGTCGTCTACGTGCCAGACAATCCGCTCTCGCACGTCCTGCGTGTGTTCGAGCAGGAGCATCGCGACGTGCGTCTCGTGCTCGCGACCCGCGAAGAGGAAGCCTTCGGCATCGCGGCGGGCTTGTATCTGGCGGGGGCGCGGCCGGCCGTCATGCTGCAGTCGAGCGGCCTCGGCAACTCGTTGAACGCCATCACATCGCTGCTGCTGCCGTATCAGATTCCCACGCTGATGGTGATCAGCATGCGCGGCGACGCCTCGGAATGGAATGCGGCCCAGGTGCCGATGGGCCGGGCGCTGCCGGCGATCCTGGACGCCATGGGCATTCCGCATCTGCGCGTGGAGTCTGCGCCGCAGGCGGAGGAGCTCGTCCGGCAAGCTGCCGTCACCGCGTTCGGGACGCGGACGATTGGCGCGTGCCTGCTGGCGCGCCGGATGACGAGCGTGCGCGCATGAACCGTCTCGAAGCGACGCGCGTGCTCGCCGCCAGTGTCGGGGATGCGCCGATCGTCGCGAGCCTCGGCCATCCGGCCTACGATCTGTTCGCCGCCGGCGACCGCCCGCAAAATTTCTACACGTGGGGAAGCATGGGCGTGGCATCGTCCATCGGTCTCGGACTCGCGATCGGCCGGCCGGACCTGCGCGTCTTCGTCGCCGACGGCGACGGCTCCCTGCTGATGAATCTTGGATCGCTGGCGACGATTGGCTCGACGGCGCCGGCGAATCTCGTCCTGCTCGTCTGGGACAACGCGGAGTACGCGACGACCGGCGGACAGCCGACGGCCACCGCTGGCGCTGCGGACCTCGCCGCCGCCGCGGCGGCGCTCGGCATCGCGTCCAGCGTGACGGTGCGCGACGAAGCGGAGCTGCGCCAAGCGATCGGACGCGCGCAGGCCGAACCTGGCCCCTGGATGATCAACGCGAAGGTCGCGGAATCGGCGCCGCGAGCGAAGCCGCCGCTCGATTGCGTCTTCATCAAACAGCGTTTCATGAACGCCATTGGCAATCCGGAATCAGCGACGATCGGAGGAGCGGCGTGAGCGAGTCGACGACCGTGATCGGTCGGCTCGCGTCCTTTGTCGCTCGAAGCCGCGTGCCATCGCCGGCGCGCCGCCTCGCCGCATCGGCCGTATTCGACACCGTCGGCGTGACGCTCGCCGGCGCTTCGGAGCCCGCCGCCCGCATCGTCCAGTCGATGGCGGCGGATGAAGGCGGCAGCGGGTGCCGGGTCCTGGGAACATCGCTGTGCGTGAGCGCGTCGAACGCGGCGCTCGCCAATGGCACCGCCGCGCACGCGCTCGACTACGACGACATGTGCTTTGTCTCGCTGGCGCATCCCAGTGCGCCGCTGGTGGCGGCAGCGCTCGCGGCCGCCGAACTCGGCGATGCCTCTGGCGCTGCGCTGCTCGACGGCTACGTCGTCGGCTTCGAGATCGAGGGACGGCTGGGCCGCGCGATGAATCCGCGGCATTACGAGCGAGGGTGGCACTGCACGGCGACGATCGGCACGGTCGGCGCGACCGCCGCGGTGTCGCGCATTCTCGGACTCGACGAGGCTGCCACCGCGCACGCGTTGGCGATCGCGGCATCAGAAGCGTCCGGCCTGAAAGAAAACTTTGGGACGATGGTGAAGCCGCTGCACGCCGGGTTGGCGGCGCGCAACGCGATACTGGCCGCGGGCCTCGCGCGGCGCGGGCTCACGGCAAGTGCACAGGCGCTCGATGGCCGTCAGGGCTTTTTGGCGGCAATGGATGGCGAACAACGGTCGTTTGCCGACACGATCGCCGATCTCGACGAGCGCTGGGAGCTGCTCGACACCGGCATCACCGTCAAGCTGTATCCCTCGTGCGCCGGCACGCACCCGACGCTGGACGCGCTGCTCGATCTCCGCCGCGCCGAGCGCTTCAGCGGCGCGGACATCGAGCGCATCGAGGTGGACGTCGATTCGATCACGCCGACCGTGTTGATCTACGACCGTCCAGCCTCCGGCCTCGAGGCCAAGTTCAGCCTGCCGTTTTGCGCGGCGGCAGCCGTGCTCGACGGCCGGGTCGGGATCGATACGTTCGAGCAAGCGCGTCTGACCGATCCATCGCTGGCTGCGCTGATGTCGAAGGTGACGATGCGCGTGGATCCGGCGCTCGACGGCATCGCGCCGCCGCTGACGCAGGCGCGGCTGCGCGTGCGGCTCAACGACGGGCGCCAGCTCGATGCCTCGGCGAACGGCGCGCGCGGATATCCCGAGCGGCCCGCGAGCGACGAGGAACTGGCGTCGAAGTTCCTGGCGTGCGCGGCACGCTGCCTGCCGCGCGAGCGCGCCGAGCGCGCGATCGCGGCGCTGCAGGGAATGGAACGAGCGGACCACGTTCGCTCGCTGATGGATGTATTGACGGCGCCGACGACCGGCGGGCGCCCATGACGCGGGCGCGCTTTCCAGGTCGCTGTAGCGTGGACGCTTCAGCCGAGCGCCGCCGGGGCGCCGACACGCTCGGCTAAAGCCTTCGCGCTACGTCCATCGGGTAGCGGCCGCTATTGGTCGCGGCTCATGTCGTCCGCCCGGCGTTCGTCCGCTCAGCGGCGCCGTTGCGCCGCGCCGGCACGTGTCCTCGCTTCCAGACCATGAAGGTGCGTGTGAACTCGATGATGGGCGTGCCGTGCTGGTTCACGCCCGTGGTCTTCACTCGCACGAGCCCGACCTTCGGACGCGATTTCGATTCGCGCGCCTCGAGCACCTCGCTTCGCGAATAGACGGTATCGCCCTCGAAGAGCGGATGGGGGAGCCGCACCTCGTCCCAGCCGAGATTCGCGACGGCGTTCTGCGTGAGATCGGTGACCGACTGTCCCGTCACCAGCGACAGGGTGAAGCACGAGTTCACCAGGCGCCGGCCGAATTCGGTGCGGCTCGCGTACTCGCCGTCGAAATGAATCGGGTTCGTGTTCATCGTCATACACGTGAACCAGATGTTGTCGGCGTCGAGGATCGTGCGGCCGAGCGGATGCTCGTAGATGTCGCCCACCGCGAAGTCCTCGAAGACGCGCCCGGTCCAGCCTTGTTTGACGGTCATCTACACCACTCCTTCCGTATGCCAGCGGGTAATCGTGTCGCGATCGAAACCGAGCTCCATGAGGATCGCGTCGCGATGCTCGCCGAGCGCGGGGACCGGTCCCATCACCGGTTCGACGCCGCTGATGCGCGCCGGCGGAATCGTGGCGCGAAGCGCGCCGGCGGGCGAGTCGATCTCGCGCCAGGAGTCGCGCGCGGTCAACTGCGGGTGCGCGAGAAACCCGGCGACGGTATTCATGCGCGCGTTCGCGATCTGCGCCGCCTCGAGGCGCTCGACGATCTGATCCGTGGTGAGCGTGCGGAAGACCTCGCGGATCGCGTCGTGCAGCGCGTCGCGGTGTTGGACGCGCAGGGCATTCGTGCAGAATCGCTCGTCGGCGGCCAGATCGGGCCGCTGGAGCACGCTGGCGCAGAAACGCGACCACTCGGGCGCGTTTTGGATGCCGAGGAACACCTCGCGGCCATCCGAGCCGGCGAACGGTCCGTACGGCGCGATCGACGCGTGGTTCGCGCCGGTACGCGCGGGAGGCGTTCCGCCGTACCCGGTGTAATAGGCGGGCGCGCCCATCCACTCGCCTAACGCGTCGAAGAGCGAGACTTCGATCGCCGCGCCGTCGCCGGTCCGTCCCCGCGCGATCAGCGCGGTGAGAATTCCGGAGTAGGCGTACATGCCGGCGGCGATGTCGGCCACGGAGATCCCGACCTTGCTCGGCGCCTCGTCGGTGCCGGTGATCGAGGTCAGCCCCACTTCGCTCTGCACGAGGAGATCGTACGCCTTCTTCCGCGCGTACGGCCCGGCCGATCCGTAGCCCGATACGTCGCACACGATCAGGCGCGGATAGCGGGTGCGCAGGTCCGGCGTCGACGCGCCAATGCGTCCCGCGGCGCCGGGCGCCAGATTCTGGACGAACACGTCCGCACGCGAGAGCAGCCGCGACATGACGTCTGCGGCCTCCGGCCGCTTGAGATCGAGCGTCAGCGATTGCTTGGAGCGATTCAGCCAGACGAAATAGCTCGATAGACCGCGGACGGTCGCGTCGTAGCCGCGCGCGAAATCGCCGCCGGCGGGGCGCTCGATCTTGATCACGCGCGCGCCCAGATCGGCGAGCTGTCGCGTGGCGAACGGCGCGGCCACGGCTTGTTCGAGCGCGACGACGGTGATTCCGTTGAGTGGGTGCATACGGTCCGCTCGGCTAAAGCCTTCGCGCTACCACGCGACGCCTTCGCGCTACGTGACGCCTTCGCGCTACGCGACGCCTTCAGCCTCGTGAGTTCTTTCCTTTGTGTCCTTCGTGTCCTCTGCGGCGAGGTGTTCAGTACGATCTCGGTAATCCGAGCACGTGCTCGGCGACGTACGCGAGGATCAGATTGGTCGAGATCGGCGCGACCTGATAGAGGCGCGTCTCCCGGAACTTCCGTTCGACGTCGTATTCCTCGGCGAACCCGAAGCCGCCGTAGGTCTGCACGGTGACGTTCGCCGCTTCCCACGACGCGTCCGCCGCGAGCAGCTTCGCCATGTTTGCCTCCGCCCCACAGGCCTCGCCTCGGTCGAACATCCCGGCCGCGCGGATGCGCATCAGATCGGCGGCCTCGACATTCACGTGCGCGCGCGCGATCGGAAACTGAATGCCCTGATTCTGGCCGATCGGACGGCCGAAGACGACGCGCTCCTTCGCGTATCGGGCCGCCCGTTCGACGAACCAACGCGCGTCGCCGATGCACTCGGCCGCGATCAGGATGCGCTCGGCGTTCAGGCCGTCGATCAAATAGCGGAATCCCTTGCCTTCCTCCCCGACCAGCGCGTCGACCGGCACCTCGAGATCGTCGAAGAACAACTCGGTGGTGGCGTGATTCATCATCGTGCGAATCGGCCGGATCGTCAGCCCGTGGCCGACCGCCTGCCGCAGATCCACGAGCAGGATCGACAACCCGTCGGTCCGCTTCTTCACCTCGTCGATTGGTGTCGTCCTCACGACGAGGAGCAGCAGATCGGAATGTTCGGCGCGGGAAATCCAGACCTTCTGACCACGCACGATGTAGCGGTCGCCGCGGCGCGTGGCGAGTGTCTTCATCTGTGTCGTGTCGGAGCCGGTCGTCGGCTCGCTGACGCCGAATGCCTGCAGGCGGAGCTCACCGCTGGCGATCTTCGGAAGGAACGCGCGTTTCTGCGCCTCCGATCCATGGCGGAGCAGCGTGCCCATCGTGTACATCTGCGCGTGGCACGCTCCCGCGTTGCCGCCGCTGCGGTTGACCTCTTCGAGAATGATCGACGCTTCGGTGATGCCCAGGCCGGCGCCGCCGAACTCCTCGGGGATGAGCGCCGCCAGATATCCGGCGTCGGTGAGCGCCTGCACGAATGCCTGCGGATAGGCGCGTCGTGCATCGAGCTCGCGCCAATAACTGTCGGGAAATGATTTGCAGAGATCGCGAACACCGCTGCGCAGGTCCTGATGAAGTTCGATCGCCATCTTCGAAATGATACTCGGAGTACTATGGCGCTTCATGTCCACGGTTGCCGATCTCATCGTCCAACGGCTGCGCGACGCCGGTGTGAACGTGATCTTCGGTGTCCCCGGCGGCGGCAGCAATCTCGATCTGCTCGACGCGGCGACACGCGCGGGCGTGTCGTTCGTGCTGACGTCCACCGAGACTGGAGCGGTGATCGCCGCGATGGCGCACGCCGAGATCACCGGCGCGCCGGGCGTGTGTTTGACGACGCTCGGCCCTGGAGCGGCGTCGGCGGTGAACGGCGTCGCATGCGCGTTCCTGGACCGCGCGCCTGTTCTCGTATTCACCGACAGCCATCCGGCGGCCGCACGCGAGTGCACGCATCAACGGATCGATCATCAGCGTCTGTTCGCGCCCATCACGAAGCAGTCGGTCAGCTTGACGGCTGGCAACGCCGACGACGCCGTGCGGGAGGCACTGACGTGCGCGATGACGCCGCCGTTCGGTCCCGTGCACCTGGATTGTCCCGGCGATGTGTTGTCGTCCAGCGCGACGGCTCGAGACGAGCATTCCGTCGCGCGCCAACGCTCGGCTGACGCCCTTTCACGCTCGGCTGAAACCTTAGCGCTGGAGCCGCCGAGCGACCCGTTCGCCCTAGCTGCGAGCGCGCGGCGGCCGCTGCTCCTGGTCGGCCTTGGTGCGCGGCAGCAGGCCGACGCGGAGGCGATTCGCGCGTTGTCCGAACGGCGCGGCGTGCCGGCGATGGTCACGTACAAAGCCAAGGGCGTCGTGCCCGACGACCATCCATGGTTCGCCGGCGTGCTGACCAACGCCGCGATTGAACGTCCGCTGCTGGACGAAGCCGATCTGCTGATCGGGCTCGGCCTCGATCCGGTCGAGTTGATTCCGCGCCCGTGGACCGTCGCCGCGCCGATCGTGTCGGGTGGACCGTTTCCCGTCGAGACCGGCCACGTTCCGTTCAAGGCTCAGCTCGTCGCTGACATTCCCGCGGTGGTGCGCGCGATCGATCGTGCGCTTGCCCCGAGCGGCTGGAATCGCGATGCGATTCGCGCGACCATGGACGGGCAGCGATCCGCGATCGCCGATGCGGGCGGCGCGTTCACCGCTCAGCGTGTCATCGAGATTGCCGCGCGGCGGCTCGCGTCCACCGCGTGCGTGACCGTCGACGCCGGCGCGCACATGTTTCCCGCGACGACCCTCTGGCCGGTCTGCGAACCGAACGGTATGTTGATCTCGAACGGCCTGTCGACGATGGGGTTTGCGCTGCCGGCGGCGGTAGGCGCCGCGTTGACCGATCGGGCTCGGCGCGTTGTGGCGCTGACCGGCGATGGCGGCCTGCTGATGTGCGTCGGCGAGCTGGCCACGGCGGCGCGCGAACGTCTCGATCTCATCATCATCGTGTTCGCCGACGAGTCACTGAGCCTGATCGAGATCAAGCAGGCGCAGCGACGGCTGGCGCCGCGGGGCGTTGGCCTGGGACGTGTCGAGTGGACGAAGATCGCGGAGGGCTTCGGCGTGGCCGCCTTCGCGGCAGCAGACGAGGCGGCGCTCGATGCCGCTCTGGAGCAGGCGAGTGCGCGTGGCGGCCCGAGCCTGATCGAAGCGCGAATCGACGCGTCGAATTACGGCCGCACGCTGCGTGCGGTCCGCGGGTAGATGAAAATGGGGTGGTACTCCGTTTCAGCTCCCGAAAAGAGGTACGACCCCATTTCCGCGCGAGAGGACTCATGACCGAAGGGCTGATCATCGACGGACAACGGACCAACGCGGCAGACAACGGCACCTTCGACGTGTTCGATCCTTCATCGGGCAAGGTGCTGGCCACCGTGGCGAAGGCGGCGAAAGCCGACGTGAAGCGCGCGGTGCAGGCGGCGCACGCGGCGCTCGAATCCAAAGCCTGGGGTGGACTCCCGCCCGCCGAGCGCGGGCGCATCATGCAGCGCATGGCGGCGGCGATCCGCGAGAGGGCCGAGGAACTGGCCGATCTGGAGAGCCGCGACAACGGCAAGCCGCTGCGGCAGGCGCGCACCGACGTACAGGTGGCCGCGCGCTACTTCGAGTTCTTCGCCGGCGCGGCCGACAAGATCATGGGCAACACGATCCCGCTCGGCCCCGGCTATCTCGATTACACGGTTCGCGAGCCGATCGGCGTTTCCGCGCACATCGTGCCGTGGAACTATCCGATCCAGATCGGCGCGCGCGGCGTTGCGCCCGCGCTGGCCGCTGGTTGTACGGTGGTGTTCAAGCCGTCGAGCGAAGCGCCGATGACCGCGCTGCGCCTCGGCGAGATCGGCCTCGCCTGTGGTCTGCCGCCGGGCGTCCTCAACGTGGTGCCTGGCACCGGATCGGAAGCGGGCACGGCGCTGGCGAGCGATCCCGACATCAATCAACTGACGTTCACCGGATCGGTGGACGTCGGCATCGCCGTGGCCAAGATGGCGGCCGACAATGTCGTGCCGGTCGTGATGGAGCTTGGCGGCAAATCGCCGAACATCGTGTTCGCCGACGCGGATCTCGACCTGACGGTGCAGGGCGTCTCGAACGCGATCTTTCAGAACGCGGGCCAGACCTGCTCCGCCGGCTCGCGGCTGCTCGTCGAGCGCGGCGCCCACGACGCGCTCGTGGAGCGGCTCGCGGCGCGCGCATCGTCGATGCGGCTCGGGCCCGGCGTCAGCGATCCCGATATGGGACCGATCATCTCCAAACGTCAACTCGACACGATCGAAGGGTACGTGAAAGTGGGGCAGGGAGAAGGCGCGTCAGTGGTGGCCGGCGGCGCGCGTCCGTCCGATCCGGCGCTGGCCGGTGGCTACTTTTTTCAACCGACGCTGCTCGATCGCGTATCGGCGGATATGCGCGTGGCGCAGGAGGAGATTTTCGGCCCCGTGCTCGCGATCATCGAGTTCGACGGCCTCGATCAGGCGGCAGCGCTCGCCAACCGCAGCGACTACGGCCTGCTCGCGGGCATCTGGACGACCGACATCAACAAGGCGCTGGCGCTGGCGTCGAAGATCAAGGCTGGCCAGGTGTACGTCAACACGTACGGCGCCGGCGGCGGCGTGGAGCTGCCATTCGGCGGCTACAAGAAGAGCGGCTACGGACGCGAGAAGGGTCTCGAGTCGTTGGCGAGCTACACGCAGGTCAAGAACGTCTGCGTGAAGTTCGCCTGAGCGCCTGGACGTTCACCACAACGGACGCGGAGGACAAAAAGAAAATCGCACGCCGGCTGTGTCGTAACCCACTGCGGAGGTTTCCATGCGACGTATCCTCTTGCTCGTCCTGTTCGTCGTATCCACCGCAACCGCCGGCGCGCAGGCGAAATCAGGCGCGCTGCTGGTCCTCAACAAAAACGACGCGACGATGGTCATCGTCGATCCGTCCACGGGCGCGATTGGCGGGACGGTGCCCGTCGGCGAGGCGCCGCACGAGCTCGCGGTCTCCGACGATGGCCGATGGGCGTTTGCGAGCAACTACGGCACCGGCCCAGCGCCTGGGCACACGATCTCGATGATCGACATTGCCGCCAGAAAGGAGCTGCGCCGCATCGACGTCAGCCCGCTGCAACGGCCGCACGGTCTTGCGTTCGCCGGCGGCAAGCTGTACTTCACCGCGGAAGCGAACAAGACGATCGCGCGCTACGATCCGGCGGCGGACAAGATCGACTGGACGTTTGAGACAGGGCAGGACGCCACACACATGGTGACGATCACCCACGATCTGAAGACGATCTTCACCGCGAACATCGCGTCCGACACCGTCTCCGCGATCGAGCGCGGCGCGGACGGCGCGTGGCATCAGACCGTCATTCGCGTCGGCAAGGGACCGGAAGGCAACGATCTCACGCCGGACGGGAAGCAGCTGTGGACAGCGAATTCACGCGACGGCAGCGTATCAATCGTCGACGTGGCGGGTAAGAAGGTGATCAACACGTTCCCCATTGGCACGAAGCGCTCCAACCGAATCAAGTTCACACGCGACGGCAAGTTTGCGCTGGTGTCGGACGACGACGCCGGCGAGCTCGTCGTGGTCGACGTGAACAGTCACACGGTCGCGAAGCGCGTCGCGCTCGGCAAGAACGCCGAGGGCATCGTGGTGGCGCCGGACGGCGCGCGTGCGTTCGTCGCGGTGAATGGCGACAACGTCGTCGCCGTTGTGGATCTGAACACGTGGCATGTGACGAAGCGGGTGCCGACCGGCGGCGGGCCGGACGGAATGGCGTTCCGGTAACACGTGCCGGGATTCGGGAGTCGCGGTTTACAAGGTAATGAGGCCGCGGCGCACTGCTCGACGGACGACGTCGGTGCGGTTGGCGGCGCCCAGTTTGCCGGCGATCGCCGACACGTGGAACTTCACGGTCTGATCGCTGATGCCCAGCCGCGCGGCGATGCCTTTGTTCGGCAGCCCTTCCGCCAGCAGCTCCAGCACCTGCACTTCTCGAGCGGTCAGCGGCTCGATCAGCTCCGATGCATCATCGCCGCCCAACAGATCGTGATGGCCGAGCGACTCGAGCGATGGTGCCGCCGCGATCACGATGGCGTCGAAGTCCAATCCCGACGTTTTCGCCGCGGCCATCGACTCGAACTCGCCGATGATCTCCAGCGCCGCGCCGCGCTGACGCAGCTGATGGCGCTCCTCCGGTGAGCCGACGAGCACAACGCGCATCAGTTCGTCGGACGCTCGGTGACCGTCACCGCGACGTCGAGCGCCGCGCCGCCGCGCAGGATACGCAGCGGCACCGACCGGCCGACGCGATCGCCGAGCAGCAGGTCGAGCAGATCCTCCGGCGATTCGACCGGATGGCCGTCGAACTGCATGATGATATCGCCGACCATGAGCCCAGCCGCGGCCGCAGGGCTGCCGCTGGTGATGCCGACGATGAGCAGCGCATCATTACGCCCCTCGCTCCGCTGCGCGTCGGGCAGACGGACCGGCTGTCCGGCGATCCCGAGATAGCCGCGCTTCAGCCCGCCGTGCTCGATCAGCGTCGCCGCCGTCTTCCATGCGATCGACGCCGGAATCACGACGCCGAGGCCGCGAATCGCCGCCGCCGTGGCCACGCCGATCAACGCGCCGCCCGTGCTCAGAAACGCGCCGCCCGCGAAACCGTCGTGCATCGGCGCCGACGTGCGGATCACTTCGTCGATCGCGCGGCCGCGTCCGGTGGGCAGCGGTCCTCCGATCACCGAGACGATGCCCGCGCTCGCCGTGAGCGCGTTGCTCCACGACCGCGCCACCGCTACCGCCAGATGGCCGACGCGCGCCGGTGTCGACGCGGGAGCCAGCGCCGGCAGGTCGAGGCCGGCAATCTTCAAGACCGCGAGGTTTGTCGTCGGATCCCATCCGGCGAGCTGCGCCTCGAGTGTGCGGCCGTCGGGTCGGCGAACGCGTAGTCCGTCCTCCCGTCCGATCGCGCGCGCGGTCGTCAGCACCACGTCGGGAGCGTACACGAGGCCGCTGGCCGGACGCCGCCGGCCTTGCACCTGCACCACCGACGCCGCCGCGGCGGCGACGACGTCAGCCATTTGATTCGAAAGTGTATCGAGCACCAGTTCCTTTGCCATGCGGCGATCGTCGCTGATCCCGCGCGCGCCTACATCACCCGAATGGGCGGAGCTTCGGACGTCCTTCGTAAGACCTTACGTGACGAGTAACGGTGTTGCACGCTAACTGATTGATTCACTTCGAGTTTGGTGTGGACTCGCCCTTGCTCGAGCAGGTCGCCGTGACCCGAATTGCGTACACGCTCACTCTTGGCTTCTCTGCTCTGGCATTCATCTGCGCGGGCGCCGCGCCTGCACACGCACAAGCGCGTTCCGACCAGCGCGATCCGTCCGCGGCCGCCGCGCCGCAAGCGGCGGCGGCCGATCAAGCCGCTGCCGATGAAACGACGGCCGATCAACCGACCGCCGAGGAACACGACGACGCGGTGCTGCGTCCGCTCCAACCGGATTTCACGCTGGTTAATTTGCCCACAACGCTGCCGCTGCCGCTGCACAAAGGCAACTTCCGGCTGACGCATCGATTCAACGGCAACCTGCGCAGTGGCGACTTCGGCGATCAGGCGAGCAGCCTGTTCGGGATCGACGAGGGCGCGACGATGGGGTTCGAGTACCGCATGGCGGTCGTCAAGCACCTCGAGGCGGCGGCGTACCGGACGAATTTCAACCGGACCATTCAGCTCTACGGCAAGTACGACGCGTTTCACGAGAGCGCGTCGACGCCGCTCGGCTTCTCGGCCATCGTCTCAATCGAAGGGACCAACAACTTCCGCCAGGACTACGCGCCCGCGATCGGGGCGTCGATCTCGCGCGACGTGGCGAACATCGTCGCGCTGTATGCCGTGCCGATGTGGGTGCACAACACGGCCGCCGGCACCGGCGTGACGCGCGACACGGGGATGATCGGCCTCGGCGCCAACCTGCGACTCCGGCCGAACCTGTTTCTCATGGGCGAAGTGACCCCGCGCCTTGGCGGCTACGTCGTCGGCGACCCCGAATATGGATTCGGCATCTCGATGCGCGTCGGCGGCCACGTCTTCGATCTCACGTTCACGAACACGACGCAGGGATCCACGTTCGCTCAATTGGCGCGCGGCGGATTTCCGGACAGTCTGTTTTTTGGATTCAACCTCGCCCGCAAGTTCTTCTGACGTAGCAAGTTCTTCTGACGTAGTAGACAAGGAGCAGACACCATGAAGCGCGCCACCCTCGCCGTTCTCCTCTCCATCGTAGCCGCCGCGTGCGGCAGCTCGACGACCGCGCCGACGACCGCTTCGAACCCGACGTTCACGGCGCAGCTGCTCCCGGCGAACGAAACGCCGCCGGTCACGAACGCGGAGTCGGTCGCATCCGGCAGCGCGACGATCACGTTCGTCACGACGAAGGACGCGTCAGGCGCGGTCACGAGCGCCGTCGGAACCGCGGTGGTCAACGTGCAGGGGTTCCCAGCGGGCTCGTCAATCACGCTCGCGCACATTCACACCGGCGCGGCCGGAGTGGCGGGCGCCGTTCTGGTGCCGTTCGTCCCGTCGGGGACGGTGGCGCTCACGAACGGCAGCGGCACCTTCACGCAGACGCAGAACATCAGCGGCACCGACGCGACCAACATCATGAACAATCCGGCGGGCTTCTACTTCAACGTGCACACGGCCCTGAATCCCGGCGGCGTGATGCGCGGCCAACTCGTCAGGACTCAGTAGGCTCTTGTCTGTGAGCCGCACGTGGCTTCTCTGCGCGGCGCTCGCGGCGTGCGTGAGCGCGTGCGGCTCGTCCTCCTCTGCGCCGTCTCCGGCAACCGCGACCGGTCCGTTCGCGGATCTTTCCGGTACGTGGACCGGCACGTTCGAAGCGTCGAATTTTTCCACGAGGACCATCACGGTGACCGTCGTGCAGACGGGCAACTGTGTCGACGGCGCGTGGATCAGCTCCACGTCGGACTGGCACGGCGCGATCAGCGGCCTGGCGACTGCTGATGCCTTTTCAGGATTCCTCTCCTTCGAGAGATCGGCCAGCGGCGGCGGCCAATGCGACGCCACGGCGGCGATCTCGGGGCCGGCCGGCCAGACGCTGCGATTCACCGCCGACAATCTCGGCGCTGTGGGCGCGTGCGACGGCGATCTGCCGAAAGGCGTCGTCGTGTCTCTCCATCGTTAGCGCAGTGAACGGGGCGGTTCAGAGCGGCGTGCGGTGTCGATGGATGCCCGTGTGTGTGCTGGCCGCGGCGTGTCTGCTGATCGCGCGGCCGGGCTGCGCCGAGCCGCAGGGCGATCAATCACCGGCGTCGGCATCGCCTGAACGAACGCTCGATGACGCTCACGTCGCGGCCGACACGCCGTCCGCGTGGACCACCCACGTCGACGGCCAGCTGTTCGCGACCTTCAATCGCCAGGGCGGTTCGCGCGGCGGCGTCGAATTCGGATCGCAGAATTGGATCATGGGGATGGCCAGCCGTCCGCTGCCTCTCGGCACGCTGACGCTGTCGGGCATGATCACCGCGGAGCCGCTGACCGTCGGCCTTGCCGGCTATGCGGAAATCCTGCAGGAAGGGGAGGCGTATCGCGGACTGCAGATCACGGATCATCAGCATCCGCACGATCTGTTCATGCAGCTGACGGCAGGCTGGCGTGTGCCGATCGGCGATCGCACGAGCGTCACGCTTGCCGGGGGCCCCGCCGGCGAAGCGGCGCTGGGACCGGTCGCGTTCATGCACCGGGCGTCGAGCGCCGAGAATCCGACGGCGCCGCTCTCGCATCACATCTTCGACTCGACCCACATCGCCGAAGGCGTGGTGCTCGGCCGCGTCGATCGCGGACCGGTGTCGATCGAAGGTTCGATCTTTCATGGCCGCGAGCCCGATGCCGATCGCGTCGATCTCGATCTGGGCGCGCTCGATTCGTGGTCCACGCGCATCTGGGTCCGGCCCGCCGCCGAGTGGACGCTCCAGGCATCGTACGGATTTCTGCATCAGCCGGAGCAGCTCGAGCCCGGCGATCAACGCCGCACGAACGCGTCCGCCTCCTGGTTCCGGCAGCGCGGATCGCACTACGCCGCGGTCACCGCGGCCGTCGGATGGAATGCGCGGCAGTACAGCACCGTGCACGCGGTGCTGGTCGAGGGCACACAGCATTTCGGACGGACGTCGATCTACGGGCGCTTCGAGGATCTCACGGTGGAAACGGAGATCCTGCTGTTCCCTGAGCTCGTCCATCGTCCGCATCCGGGAGAACTCGTCGATGCCATCAAGGGATTCACGGCGGGGACCGTACGCGACGTCGCCAGCGCCAAAGGACTGTCGTTCGGCGTCGGAGGCGATGTCACCTTTTATCAGCTGCCGCCGCTGCTGCAGATCACGCACGATCCGCATCCGGTCTCGTTCCACGTATTCCTCCGCATCGCACGGGCCTCGTTGAACGATCGGATGTGGAACACGACGATGGCGGGCCACGGTGCGAGTCCCGACGGCATGATGACGCACCACCATCATCAATGAGTTGGCGCTCGGCTGAAGCCGTCGCGCTACGTCCGAGCAGCGGTCCCGCTCGGCTGAAGCCGTCGCGCTACTTTTGAGCGGCGGCCCGCTCGACCAGCGCGAGCACTTCGGCGATCGTCGTGCGGCCGCGATCGGCGTCGTACCAGGCGGAACGGTCGGCAAATCGTCGAGCGTTCTCGGGATCGGTCGCCATCGAGAAGAAGAGCGCTTGAAGGACGGCAGGCCGTTCGATCCATGCGCCGACGTCGCGATCGTTCTCGAGCACCACGAGCGTCGGCGTCACCTTGCGACCGTCACGCGTGCGATGCCGCGCCATGAGCGCGTCGCCAGCCGCGCGATCGACGATTCTCAGCGGGACGCCCGCGTCAGCCGCGAGGTTGGCGAGATACGGCACCGTATGAACGGAGTCGGGACACCAGTCTTCGGCGACAACCAGGAAACGAAGGCCCCGACGCACGCGCGTGAGGCGTTCGATGTCGGCCGCCTGGATATCGATGCGTGCCGCGTTCCTGAGCCATACGTCGCGTTGAGCACTGACGCGCGCGAGGAATTGTGGAAAGGTGACGCCTTGCTGGAAGAGGACCGCCGGGGAGGACGGAGTGAGAATGTAAAAAGCAAAAGGTAGAAGGCAAAAGGAAAGTCGCATCCTTCTACTTTCTACCTTCTACCTTATTTCAAACTTCCAACTTCTAAATTTTCATTTTTCAGTATCTATTCAAATCGCCGCGATACGGAAGTACTTCGCCCGGGTTCACGTTGACGTCCATGACGAGCGGCTCGAATCCGTCGGCGCTGATTTCCAGGTGGTGCGTGCCCGCGGTGAGCGTCAGCGGCTGGCGGGTTCCGTCGAAGTCCTGCACGAGCCCCGCGTATTCACCGTCGACGTAGACCTCCGCGTTGTTCGGCGTGATCTCGAGGCTGACGCCGCCGTAATACGGCGACCCCGGGCCGACGACAACCGGCGCCGCCGGACCGCCGTATCCATAGACCGTCACCGGGTACGGATACGCGTAGGCGTACGGCACGGGATAGCCAAGATAGACGCCGAACGCGATGTGAGTCCGCGGCCGGAACGTGTACGGCCGGTATCCGTAGTACGGCGCCGAGTAGTAACCGCGCGGGCCGTAGTACCTTGGCGAGACGATGATCGGCCGGTCAACCCGCGGCCGCACGATGACATTCCCTCGCGGTACCGCGCGGCCGACGCGCGGATCGTACTGACCGCGATTCTCGAATCGTCCGCGGCTGTCGTAGCGGCCGTCGCGTCGACCGTCGTACAGACCGCGATTCACGGTCGGACGATTCTCCTGCCGCGGCTGAGCCTGCGCGCGCGGCTGTTCGACGACGCGCGGCGACTGGCTCCGTTGCTGTTCCGCGCGAGGCGCCTGTGCACGCGGCTGTTCGGCACGCGGCTGTTCGGTGCGGGGCGGTTGCGCGCGTGGAGCCTCGGCGTGCGGCGCCTGCGCATGGGGCGCTTCTCCGCGGGGCGCGTCGGCGTGCGGACGGGCTACGGCGCGTTCCTGATTCTGTCCGCGGTTTGTATCTGCCGAACGGCCTTGATTTCCGCGATCGTGCTGGGCGAAGGCGGGAGCGGCCGTCAGCGTCAGCGCGGTGAGAATCGCGGCCGGTGTGATGAGCTTCATGGTTGGACCCCCGCCCCCACTACCGCAAGCCGCTTGCCAAAAATCCTGTCGATTTCCTTAGCAAATCGACTCGGCCAAAGCCCCGATTGTCATCGCGTCAGGACAACTGTTCTGAGCACAGCCCAGTTGGTCCAATCTGAAATCTGAAATCCTAAATCTGAAATCTCACCCTAGACGAGTATCTCAATCCTGCTCTTCGCCTTCGCCTGGTCGACGAAGGCCGTGATCTTCGACTGTCGCTGTTGACTCGTCAGGAACTCCTTGATCTGCGGCGCCACTTCCTCGATCGACGCCGTGCGCGGCGGACGCCGCTCGAGCACCTTGATGATATGAAAACCGAACGGCGTCTCGACGATGCCGCTCGTCGTCCCAGGCTTGAGGGAAAAGGCCGTCTTCTCGAACGTCGGCTCCATCTGACCCTTCGGAAAGAACCCGAGGTCGCCGCCGTTCTGCGCGCTGCCATCCTGCGAGTTCGCTTTGGCGAGTGCCGCGAAATCACCGCCCGCTTTGACCTGCTTGAGCACCTGCTGCGCCTTCGCGCGCGCGGCCTGTTTCGTCGCGGCGTCGGCGCCCTGCGGCACGCCGATCAGAATATGGCTCGCGTGCACGGTCTCGCCCTGCTTGAAGCGCTCGGTGTTCTCTTTGTAGAAGGCGTCCACTTCCGCTTCGGGCACGTCGATCTTCGAGGTCACCTCGGCGTCGAGCACCTTCGTCACCTCGAGCCCCATGCGCGTCTGCTTCTGTAGCTGATCGAGCGTCATGCCCTGGGCGGTGAGCGCCTGTTGAAACGCCTTCTCGTCAGGGAAGCTGCCCTTGAACTGACCCATGCGCGCCTGCACGTCGGTGTCGGTCGCGTCGAGCTTGCGCGCGTGCGCCTCCTGCGACAGCACGTGGAACGCCACCAGCTGATCGATCAGGCCGCGCACGATTTCGTCATGGCGATCAGGGGGAATGGGGCTGCCGGCACGTCCCTCGACACCCTTGATCGCCGTTTCCAGTTCCCACCGCTCGACTTTTTCGCCATTCACTTTGGCAATCACGTCGGGCAGCTGGGCGGGAAGAGGTTTCACGGCGGCTGGCGCGGCGGCGGCGGTCGACGCACCCGGTGCCGCCGTCGTCGCCGGCGCCGGCGGCTGAGTCTTCTTGCAGGCGGCGGCAAGGGCAATGAGCAACGCAACGGACAGCACACGTTTCACGAGAATCTCCTCGGGGAAAGACGGCCATTGTACCCCGCGCCGCCCCGTTGAGTTGTATCATCTCGCCATGCTGTCCAAGCGCGCCACCACACGAGTCGTTTGCAGCGGTGTGTACGCCTTTTCCCTCGTCGGCTTCGGCCTGGCCGCCTCGGCGACGCTTGCCGCGCAACAGACGTCCAGCGCGCCGGCAGCGCTCACCGCCGCCGACTATGCGCGCGCCGAGAAGTTCATGGGCTACAACACGACACCGCTCGTGCTCCACAGCGGCGTCCACGCCACGTGGCTGCCAGACGATCGCTTCTGGTATCGCACCACGACGGAGAAGGGCCGTGAAGCGGTGCTGATCGATCCGGCCACTGGCGCGCGATCGGCGTGCGATCTGCCTGAATGCGCCGAGCACGAGGGCGAGGGACGCGGCGGACGCGCCGCCGCGCCGCTCAGCTACGCGCGATCGCCGGATGGCACGCAGGAGGCGTTCATCCGCGACTGGAATCTGTGGGTCCGGGACGTCGCGACCGGCAAAGAAGCCGCGCTCACCACCGACGGCGTGAAAGACTTCGGCTACGCCACCGACAACGCCGGCTGGCAGCGCAGCGATCATCCGATCCTGCGGTGGTCGCCCGACTCGAAACAGATCGCGACCTTTCAACAGGATCAGCGCGAGGTCGGCGAGATGTACCTCGTCGACACGAAGGTCGGTCATCCGACGCTGCAGGCGTGGAAGTACCCGCTGCCCGGCGACAAAGTCGTCGCGATGATCCAACGCGTCATCATCGACGTCGCAGCCCGGAAAGTCATCCGCCTGCAAATGCCGCCCGACCAGCACCGTTCGTCGCTGTGCGACGACGTCGCGTGCCGCGGCGGCGAGTGGAGCGACGTGCAGTGGAGCGCCGACGGCTCGACGCTCGCGTTCGTCTCCACGTCCCGCGATCACAAGCATGAGCAACTGCGCGTCGCCGATGCCGCCACCGGCACGATCCGCGACGTTCTCGAGGAAACGACGTCGACCTTCTACGAATCGGGAAACGGCCGCGTCAACTGGCACTACCTTCCCGCGTCGAACGAAGTGATCTGGTTTTCCGAGCGTGACAATTGGGGCCAGCTCTATCTCTACGACCTGCAGACCGGCAAGCTGAAGCACCCGATTACGTCGGGTGAAGGCAATGTCGCGCAGCTGCTGCGCGTCGACGAAAAAGCGCGGACGGCGTACTTCGTCGGCGTCGGTAAAGAGAAAGGACGCGATCCGTATTTCCGCCATTTGTATCGCATCGATCTCGACGGCAAACATCTGCAGCTGCTCACGCCCGCCGACGCGGACCACGACGTGTCGCTCTCGCAGTCCGGCCGCTTCTTCGTTGACAGCTATTCGAGGCCTGACGTGCCGCCAGTCGCGGAACTTCGCGACGCCAATGGCAAGCTGATCGTGACGCTCGAGACCGCGGACATCTCCCGCCTGGTCGCCACCGGCTGGAAGCCGCCGATGCCGATCGTCGTGAAGGGCCGCGACGGGTCGACCGATCTGTACGGCCTGATGTACAAGCCGACGAACCTCGATCCGGCGAAGAAGTATCCGATCGTCAATCACATTTATCCCGGACCGCAGACGGGCAGCGTCGGCGGACGCAGCTTCTCGGCGGCCCGCGGCGACGCCCAGGCTCTCGCCGAGCTCGGCTTCGTCATCGTCGAAATCGACGGGATGGGCACGCCGTGGCGCTCGAAGACGTTTCACGAGGCGTACTTCGGCGACATGGCGGACAACACGCTGCCGGATCAGATCGCCGGGATGAAGGAGCTGGCGGCGAGATATCCGTGGATCGATCTGGATCGCGCCGGGATCTATGGTCATTCCGGCGGCGGGTTCGCGACGGGCGCGGCGATGTTCCACTATCCGGACTTCTTCAAGGCCGGCATCTCGGAATCGGGGAACCACGATAACCGCGTCTACGAGGACGATTGGGCGGAGAAGTGGATCGGCCTCCTCGAGACGAAACCGGATGGCACGTCGAACTACGACAGCCAGGCGAACGAGAACTTCGCGAAGAACCTGAAGGGGAAGCTGCTGCTGGCGCACGGCACGATGGACAACAACGTGCCGCCGAACAACACGCTGCTGGTGGTGGAGGCGCTCGTGAAGGCGAACAAGGATTTCGAGCTGCTCATGCTGCCCAACCAGGCGCACAGCTACGGCAACGCGAGCGATTACATGACGCGGCGGCGCTGGGATTTCTTCGTGCGCAACCTGCTCGGCGCCGAGCCGCCGCACGAGTACCTGATGCACGCGTCGGCCAAGCCGGCGTCGTCGCAGCAGCGATAGAAGGCACCTGGCCCCTGGCACCATGGCACCTGCTCCATGATCCAGCCGCCCCGAAACTTCACGCACGGCGAGATCCAGCGGTGGCGCCGCGTCGGTGGTCTTGTGCTCGCCGAGGTGACGTATGCGGGTGGACAGCGCGTCGCGCGCCACGTGCACGCGCATGCGCGGTTCGTGCTCCTGCTTCGCGGCGCGCTCACGGAGATTCGCGCCGAGGCGTCGCAGACGTATCGATCGTCGGCGCTGCTGTTCCGGCGCGCCGACGAGCCGCACGCGTACCTGATCGACGGCGGCGGCGCGACCTGTCTCGTCGTCGACATCGATGCCGCCTGGTACGCGCGGGCGCGCGAGCATGCGCCCGTCCTCGAGCGGTCGGCGGCGTTCGACGGCGGATTCGTCCTCCACCTGGCCCACCGCCTGCACGGCGAATTCCTGCTCCGCGACGAAGTGTCTCGGCTCGCGATCGAAAGCCTCACGCTCGGTCTGGTCGCCGAAGCGTCGCGCCGCGTGGCGAGGACGATGGCGCAGCGTGCCGCGCCGGCGTGGCTGCAGCGGGCGCGCACGCTCATCGAGCAGCAGCACGCGCAGCCGCTGCTGTTGACGACGGTCGCCGAGCGCGTCGGCGTTCACCCGGTGCACCTCGCGCGCACATTCCGGCGCTGCTATCAGACGACGTTCGGCGCGTACGTGCGGCAGGTGCGCATCGAGTTCGCGCGCCGCGAGCTCGCCGTCTCTGCTGCGCCGTTGAGCGACATCGCCGCGGCCGCGGGGTTCTGCGATCAAAGCCACTTCTCGCGGCTGTTCAAGCAGTACACCGGACTGACGCCCGCGGAATACCGGCTGGCGTTTCAGACGCGCTAAGCGCGTTCCACCGGGCTACGGCCGTCCAAGACACTCGCCACGGCCGCACGTCATCCTTCCCGGATGGGACTCCTGACGAAAAAGCCGCTCGCCGACCTGCAGGCCGAAGCCGAGAGGGGACTGCTGCGCCGATCGCTCGGGCCGTGGCATCTGACGGCGCTCGGCATCGGATCGATCATCGGCACCGGCATCTTCGTGCTCACGGGAACGGCCGCCTCGCAGAACGCCGGTCCGGCGCTCGTGCTGTCGATGATCATTTCGGCCGTCGGGTGCGCGTTCGCGGGCTTGTGTTATGCCGAGTTCGCGGCGATGGTGCCGGTGGCGGGCAGCGCGTACACCTACGCGTACGCCACCGCGGGCGAGCTCGTCGCATGGATCATCGGGTGGGACCTGATTCTCGAATACGCGCTCAGCACGGCGACGGTCGCCGTGGGCTGGTCGGGTTATTTCGTCAGCCTCGCCGCGGACGTGGGCGTGGTGATTCCGCCGGCCCTCGCCGGCGTGGCTGGCGGGTTCAACCTGCCGGCTGCCATCATCGTCGGCGTCGTGGCGGCGCTGCTGATCATCGGCGTGAAGCAGTCCGCCGACACCA
>Ga0068855_100002376_pt1 | contig 23200 bp, 10 predicted proteins | sample KBSCornC52_FD_66592 | JGI IMG/M metagenome (GOLD analysis project Ga0068855, IMG submission 66592) | Corn rhizosphere microbial communities from Kellogg Biological Station, Michigan, USA - KBS Corn C5-2 | ecosystem: Host-associated > Plants > Roots > Rhizosphere > Soil ...
CATGCACGCGACGGTGGGCGGGCCAGTTCCAGGATGGAGATGGAGGCTGTTGCCGAGATCGCCGGAATGTTTGGGTGGAGCGAATACCTGGGGCACCTGACGTCCGGCGGCACGATGGCGAATCTGGAGGCGCTGTGGGTTGCTGGACAAATGCAGGGGTCGGGAAACAGGGATCAGGGATCAGAGACAGAGGGCTCTGGAAGTAAGGGGGCTAGGCACCGAAAGCGGATTGTGGGGTCGGAGCAGGCTCACTACACACATCAGCGAATTTCAGGCGTACTGAAGCTGGAATACTGCGCGGTAGAAGCGGACGAGCGGGGCAGGATGCGGCTCGACGTGCTGGAAGACGAGTTGCGCAAAGGCGATGTGGGTACGGTGGTGGTGACGCTGGGAACAACTGCCGTGGGTGCGGTAGATCCGCTGCCGGAGATTCTGCAGCTGCGGGAGCGGTACGGATTCCGCGTGCATGTGGATGCGGCGTATGGCGGCTATTTCAAGCTGATCGCAGACAGGCTTGATGATGGGGCGCGGCGGGCTTACGAAGCCATTGGCAGCGCGGACTCAATCGTAATTGACCCGCACAAGCATGGGCTGCAGCCGTACGGGTGCGGTTGCGTCCTATTTCGCGACCCAGCGGTGGGGCGGTTCTATAAACACGATTCGCCGTATACGTACTTCACATCAAAGGAGTTGCACCTTGGAGAGATCAGTCTGGAGTGCTCGCGGGCCGGAGCGGCTGCGGTGGCGCTTTGGGCTACCCAGAGGCTGTTACCTCTGAAGCCGGATGGGGAGTTTGCGTCCGGGTTGGCAAAAGGACGAACGGCGGCCCTGGAGCTGGATCGGAGATTGCGCATCGACGGGCGGTTTGAAGCCATGGGTGCGGGCGGGCCGGAGCTGGACATTGTGGTGTGGAAGATGAAGTCCACCACGGCTGAGAAGTCGTCAGAACTGGCGAAATCAGTTTTTTCGGCTTGCGGGCGACGCAACTTACATCTTGCGCTAGTACAATTGCCGCAATTCTGGTTTGGCCCCGCCGGCGGCAAAGAAGGGGTTGTGACCTGCCTTAGGTCAGTGTTGATGAAGCCGGAGCATGAAGCGTGGCTGGATCGAATCTGGGAAGAGTTGTGCGCTTCCTGCTCTGAAGTGGAGAATGGGTGAAGATGGCCAAGGCAAAAGTTCTTATTGCCGAAAGTGAAAACGTTCTCATTCGTTCTGGTGAGTGCGCCATCACGGTTATTCCCCATTTGGGCGGCAAGATCGCTTCCATCCGCGTTGGAGACCGCGAACTTCTGCAGGTCCCGCTGAAGCCGATTGCGCCACGCACACGAACCATGGCCTTTGATGAAAGCGATGCGAGCGGGTGGGATGAGTGCCTACCGTCGGTGGCTGCGTGCTCCATTGAAACTCCTGCGGGAATGGCGTCAATCCCGGATCACGGGGACTTGTGGCGAGTGGACTGGGAAAAACAGGGAGCAGGGATCGGAGATGAGGGAGTAGCAAACGGTTCACTGACTCTCGTCGGCAGATGCTTTTCACTGCCGCTCGAATTGGAGCGGACCATCGCATTGTCTGAGACAGCTCACGGGTGGCGAGTCGAACTGGCATATCGCCTGAGCAACCTGGCCAAACATTCCGTTCCGTGGTCCTGGGCCGCGCATCCGTTGTTTGCTACGGAAGCGGGTGACCGGATCGTACTTCCCAACTCGATTCGCTCATTGAAGCTGGAGGGATCCGGTGGGGAGCGGCTGGGAAAGAGCGGCGATTCGGTGTCATGGCCCGTTGCCAATTTGAAAGATGGGGGCAGAACCGATCTAAGCGTTGCAGAAGCTGCCGAGTCGGAGATCGGCGATAAGCTTTTTGCTGGTCCGCTGAGCGGGGCGGAGAACTGGTGTGCGTTGGAGCGCCTATCAGCCGGCCTTCGCATCAGGGTGCGATTCGATACGGCGGCGACATCGTACCTTGGTCTTTGGATCTGTTATGGAGGATGGCCGGAGAGGCCGGGTGCCAGACAGGTTTGCGTGGCGATGGAACCATCGACTGCGCCCGTGGATTCACTCGCAGCGAGAGGACGGTGGTCGCGCGAGCTTGGACCGGGTGAGTCATTTTCGTGGCCGATGGAAATTGAGATCGAACGAATCGAGAGATAAAAACAAATGCATGATCCTGAAGAACTGCGTTCGCTGCATCTGAGCCGCTTCAAGGCTGAGCCGGAGATTTTTGCGGCGCCGGGCCGAGTGAACCTGATTGGAGAGCACACCGATTATGCCGAGGGCTTTGTGATGCCCGCGGCGATTGACTTTGCGACACTCGCCGGGATCTCGCCGAGGACGGATGGGAAGATCGCGATTTATTCGGAAAACTTTAAGGAAGAATGCTCGTTCGATGCGGCGGCTCTGCCTGTGAGTGCGGCCAAACACTGGAGCGACTATCCGCTGGGTGTGATTGCGATTCTTGCCGGTGAAGGCCACCGGATGACGGGATTCAATCTGAGCCTCTTTGGAGATGTGCCTTTGGGCTCGGGCCTTTCCAGCTCGGCGGCTGTTGAAGTGGCTACTGCGGTGGCAGTGACTGCACTGCTGAAGGTGCACTATCCGGGGCCACAACTGGCGCGGCTTTGCCAGCGGGCAGAGAACGAGTTTGTGGGGGCGAACTGCGGCATCATGGACCAGTTCATCTCAGCAAATGGTGAAGAGAACCACGCCCTGCTACTGGATTGCCGCGATTTGAGTTTCAGGCTGGCGCCGATTCCGGCAAATGTGGCGCTTGTAATCGCCAACACTATGGTGAGCCATTCAGTTGCGGGCGGCGAGTACACATCTCGACGCGCCGAGGTGGAGGAGGCCGCTACCGTCATTGCGCGGCACAGGCCGGAGGTTCGCTTTCTGCGCGATGCGACAGTGGAGGATCTGAAACGCTGGGGCACGGAGATGAGCCCTAACGCGCTGAAGCGCGCACGCCACGTGATCACAGAAAACACTCGCACGGTTGCGGCCGCAGAGGCCCTGCTTCATCACAATCTGAAGGAACTGGGCAGACTGATGGCGGAGGCGCACGAAAGCTACAGCAAGGATTTTGAAGCAAGCTGCGTCGAAGCTGACACGATGGTTAGGCTGGCGCACCAGTTGCCTGGCCTGATCGGCGCACGGTTGACGGGGGGCGGCTTCGGCGGTTGCACGATCAACCTGGTGGAACAGAAGGATGCGCGGAAATTTGCAGAGGCGCTGGGCGCAAGTTACGCGAATGCAACAGGAATCACCCCGCAGATTCACATTTGCCATGCTTCAAGCGGCGCACACAAAGTGGCGCAAAGTCTCTCGCATTGAAAGACCCGAGATTTCCCCGGAGGCCAGTACTGCATCTGATTACCCATAAGGCGGAAACGCGGCTCTCTGAAGTCACCCCGCAGGAGCTGTATCCGATGAACAAAACCGTTTTTCCTTGCTAGAATCTTTCACAGGCTTTCAGAGAATTTGTGCCAGATGAGACGGGGAAAGAGTGTCCCTGCAGGCAATTTTCGGGAAAGACCTTCCTGATTTGTTGGTGCAAGTGGGATTTTTCCTAGATTTTTGATTTTGTGCCGAGCCGGCATTGCGAGCACCGCAGAGAGATATAGAGGATGCAACTGAATTCAAGTAGACCCTTCTCCTATGAAATCACCCCTGATTGCGGCATAGTCGCGTACTTCTCGATGGAGATTGCGATCGACCGCAGGATACCGACGTATTCGGGCGGCCTCGGGATGCTTGCCGGCGATACGCTTCGCTCGGCGGCTGACCTTGGCGTTCCGCTGGTTGCGTTTTCGCTGGCGCACCGCAAAGGATACTTCCAGCAACACCTGAGCCAGGCGGGAGATCAGACCGAAGAAGTGCAGCCGTGGAATCCAGCCGATCTGTGCACGGAAGAGGCGGCAAGGATCAAGGTGTCAGTGGAAGGCCGCGATGTGACGGTGCGCGCCTGGCGCTATGACATGGTGGGCCGCTACGGGCATGTGGTTCCCATTTACCTGCTCGATACGGACGTCGATGACAACTCGGGGTGGGATCGCGGGTTGACGGATCATCTGTATGGTGGCGATACGAATTATCGCCTTCAGCAAGAGATCGTTCTGGGACTCGGTGGTGTTCGGATGGCGAACGCACTGGGTTTGCGAGTCAACGTTTATCACATGAATGAAGGCCATGCCGCGCTGCTGACACTGGCGCTGCTGGAAAGCGAGATGGGCGGTGGGCCGCTGAACTCGCCTACGGATGCCGACATTCAACAGGTGCGGAACAAGTGCGTCTTCACGACGCACACACCGGTTCCGGCCGGGCACGATCGCTTTTCAACAGAGCAGGCTATCCGGATTCTTGGCGGAGACAGAACGTCGCGCCTGGAAAGACTTGGAATCTTCGAAGACGGCCTGGTGAACATGACGATGCTGGCGCTGCGCTTCTCGCGATATGCGAATGGTGTCGCGCTGCAGCACGGAAAAGTCTCGCGGGCAATGTTTCCGCAATTTCAGATCGATGCGATTACGAATGGCGTGCATGCTCCGACGTGGATTTCGGAGCCAGTGCAGCAGATGCTGGACACGCATATTCCCACGTGGCGGCGCGACAATCTTTGTCTGCGCAACGCGATCGATTTGCCGGAGCAGGAGATACTCGGGGCGCACCACCGGGCAAAGGAAGCGCTGCTGACGGAAGTCGCTTCTCGCACGGGGCTGGTGCTGAATCCGAATGTGCTGACACTGGGATTTGCGCGACGCGCAGCGACGTACAAGCGCGCGAGCCTGATGTTCACTGATCCTGAGCGGCTGATGAAGATCGCCATGCAAGCAGGCGGTCTGCAGATTCTTTACGCAGGCAAGGCACATCCGGCGGATGTACCGGGCAAGGCGCTGATCCAGAGCGTGATCGAGACGGCGGCCAAGCTGTCGAACGACATGCTGCGCATTGTGTATCTCGAGAACTACGCTTGGGACCTGGGTGCGTTGCTGACGGCAGGCGTGGATGTATGGGTGAATACGCCTCGGCGGCCGTACGAGGCCTCGGGCACGAGCGGAATGAAGGCGGCGCTGAACGGAGTTCCAAGCCTGTCGATTCTGGATGGATGGTGGATCGAAGGCTGCATCGAGGGCTTTACGGGCTGGGCCATCGAGGACGGCGCGGACGATGCGGAAGAGGCAGAGAACCTGTACTCGAAGCTGGAAAATGCGGTTGTGCCGATGTATCGCAGCGATCCGGAAAAGTGGGCGCGGATGATGCGGAATACTCTGGCGTTCAATGGGTCGTATTTCAACACGAACCGGATGGTGAAGCAGTACACGCGCAATGCGTACTACCCGGTGAAGTTGATTGAGACTGCGAAGGCTGGGGTGGAAGAACCGGTGTACGTGCGAGCGTGAACACGGAACGTTTGGTTGAAGAGGCGAATTCCTGGCGGAATTCGCCCTTTTTCATTGCGAGGAAGATTTTCTCTCACCTCTAAAGAGAAATGGCCGAGCGCCTGGCTCGGCCATTCGAGATCCGGGATGAGTGAGTTCTGGTATTACGCGACGGCGAGGCCGAGAGCGCGATTGATGCGGAGCTGAAGCGGGTCCAATCCTTCTTCTGACGGGGCGAATGCGGGAGGAGCAGGCGTCTCGATGACCCTCTCAGCGCGCACCTTAGGCTCCGCCACCGTTTGGAGCGTCGCATAGATCTCTGTATGCACCGGCTCGGCTTCCAGATAGGAAATTTCGGCGGGGTGAAACTCCATAGCAGAAGTCTGACCGGATTGCAGGAAGGCCTCGAGTGCCACAAGAACTCCCTCGAGTCTCTCTTTGCGTTGCTGCAGCTCGTGATACTCGGAGTAGATGTACTCCAGTTGATGGTTGGCAGTTTCAAACGCTTCGAGGTAGTTAGACCGGTAGCCCTGGTTTCCCATCGGATCTCCTTTAGCAGTCTTACTGGAATCCGCTTTAATCTGATCCGCTAATTCTCTGAACAAGGGCTACGGGGGGATTGGCGGACATGATGTAGCAGAAACTCAACTGCCATGGACGAAAGAATAGACCGGGGTCACCATGTGAGACATTACCCAAAGTGTGTATCCAGGCGGACTTTGGTGATAGATGTGCTATCTAAGTTATTGCAATGAATACATATCTCCACCGAACGAAGGTAACCACCCGCCCGAGGGAGTCCTTGAGAATGGCTGGCACTTTTGTGTGAAGATGCTCAATCGGTCCGCGAGCGGAGTCGGGGCTAGTCGCCGGCAGGTTCGTCGAGCTCGGATCCGATGCGATGGAGCTTCATGACGCGCCACTGGAGCTTGTCAAAGAAGAGATAGACGACGGGGGTAGTGAACAGAGTGAGCGCCTGCGAAACGAGCAGGCCGCCAACGATGGTGATGCCGAGAGGCTGGCGGAGCTCGGAGCCGACACCCATGCCAATGGCGAGCGGCAGGCCGCCGAACATGGCGGCCAGGGTCGTCATCATGATGGGGCGGAAACGCAGGAGGCATGCCTGGTAGATCGCTTCGACCGGCGGGAGGCCCTCTTCGCGCTCGGCCTGGAGAGCGAAGTCGATCATCATGATGGCGTTCTTCTTCACGATACCTATGAGGAGAAGGATCCCGATCAGCGCCATGATGCTGAGGTCGGTGCCGGTGATGAGAAGGGCGAGGATGGCTCCGACGCCTGCTGGCGGAAGCGTTGAGAGGATTGTGAGCGGGTGGATGAGGCTTTCGTACAAAATGCCGAGGACGATGTAGACGGCGACGATGGCGGCGAGGATCAGGTAAGGCTCGTTTTTTAGCGATTCCTGGAAGGCCTGCGCGGTGCCCTGAAAGGTCGCGTGGACTGTGGAAGGCATGCCCATCTCGGCCTCCGCCTTCTGCAGCGCAGTGACAGCGTCTCCCAGCGCAACGTTGGGCGCGAGGTTAAAGGTGAGCGTGACGGCGGGGTATTGGCCCTGGTGATTGACGGTAAGCGATGTCCGCTTTTCTTCCCAGTGGGCGATGGCGGAGAGCGGAACCATTGCTCCGGGCGCGGAGGTTGCTCCGGGCGCGGAGATTGCTCCGGGCGCGGAGGTTGCGCCGCCGCTGGTGGTCACCGGAGTTGAGGGCGCAGCAGCCGTTGAAGGGCCGTTCTCGACGGCGAACGGCAACGAGGTAACGCCCGAGGGCATGCCGGTGAGCGTACCGGAACTGATTGCCGCAGTCGTCGACTGATTGTTGGACGATGCGATCGCGGCGATGTTCGAGGCTACGGGATTTGTTGAGGAAGATGCAGTGGGAGTGCTGGTGCTGATGGACGAAGCAGCGCCGCCAGCGGCGTTGGTGGTTGAGCTCACCAGTTGTCCGCCGGATGTGGGGAACGCGGCAGAAGCGCCGGAGGGAGCGGAGGTCGAAGTCGAGGTGGCCGGTGCGGCGGAAGTGGCTGCAGTTGCCGGGGCAGCCGTTGACCCGAGGAGCGGCACCGCCGCGGGAGCGCCGGTTGAGCCTACCTTGATGTAGATGTTTTTCAGAGAGTCGGGGCTAAGCTGGTACTCCGGAGCCACCTCCATCACCACGAAGTACTGATTGAGTCCCGTGTACATGGTGGAGACCTGACGTTGTCCGAACGCGTCGTAGAGCACCTGGTCGATGGCAGCGGTAGTGATGCCGAGACGCGCGGCTGTATCCCTATCGATAACTAACGTTTCAGAGAGGCCGTGATTCTGCTCGTCGGTGGAGACGTCGCGGAGTTCGGGCATGGAGCGCGCACGTGCTTCGAGGCGAGGCGCCCAGGTGTTCAGCTCGTCCGGGTCGGGAGCCGAGAGGGTGTATTGATACTGGGCGGCGCTGCCGCGACCGCCGACCTGGATATCCTGCTGGGCCTGCAGGAAGGTGCGTGCCCCGGGAACGCTGAGGAGTTTTCCGCGAAGGCGATTTACAACCTGGTCGGCTGTCACGTGGCCTGGCCGGTCCTTGGGATCTTTGAGCGCAACGAACATGAATCCGGTGTTGTTGCTGCCTCGACCGCCGCCCGCAAAGGCGGTAACGGTGGCGACGGCGGGATCGTTCAGAACGAACTGAGCCAGCTTCTGCTGCTTGTCACGCATGGCCGGGAAGCTGATGTCCTGTTCGCCGATGGTCTGGCCACCCATTCTGCCGGTGTCCTGCTGTGGGAAGAAGCCCTTGGGGACGATCTGGAAGAGATAGACGTTGAGAAAGGCGCAACCGATGGCAACGGCGAGAGTGAGACCCTGATGACGAAGGACCCAGCGAAGGGCTGCGTTGTATTCGTGGTGGACCCACTGAAAGCCATTCTCGAAGATGCGGTACAGGTGGCCGTGGCGGCTCTCGTCGCGCTCCTTCAAAAATCTCGCGCAGAGCATAGGCGTGGTGGTGAGCGAGACCAGCATTGAGACGGCAATGGCAACGCTCAGGGTGACCGCGAATTCGCGGAAGAGCTTTCCGATGATTCCGCCCATGAGCAGGATGGGAATGAAGACCGCAATGAGCGATGTGCTCATGGAGAGCACGGTGAAGCCAATCTCCTTGGAGCCTCTCATCGCCGCTTCGTAGGGTTTCATGCCCTCCTCGAGATAGCGCGTGATGTTCTCGATGACGACGATGGCGTCATCAACGACGAAGCCGGTGGAGATGGTGAGGGCCATCAGGGACAGGTTGTCGATGGTGTAGCCCAGCAGGTACATCACCCCGAAGGTGCCCACCAGTGAGAGCGGCACGGCGATGGACGGAATGATGGTAGCCCAGATTTCGCGCAGGAAGAGGAAGACGACGAGCACAACCAGCAGCACGCTGATGAGCAGGGAGATCTCAACGTCGTGCACGCTGGCACGGATCGTGGTGGTGCGATCTACCGCCACGTCCATCTTGATAGTCGGGGGGATCTCGGCCTGGAGCCGCGGCATCTCTTTCAGCACGGCATCGACGGAATCGATAACGTTGGCGCCGGGTATTTTGAAGATGATGATGAGGATGGCGTCTTTGAGAACACCGCTGTGCCCGGAGGTGTTGTTGCCTGCAAAGCCGGCGGTATGAATGTCGGAGACGGAATCGACCACCGTGCCTAGATCGCCGAGGCGTACGGTTGCGCCGGTTTGATGGTTGTAGCCGACGATGATGGGCTTGTATTCGGATGCCTTGAATATCTGATCGTTGTCGTCAATCTGCCAGCGATGTTGTGCGTCGTTGAAGCTGCCCTTAGGGCGGTTGGCATTGGCATTGGTCAATGCAGTGCGAACTGCTTCAAGCCCAATTCCATTGTTGGCGAGCTGCATGGGGTTGAGCTCGACGCGGACAGCGGGCTGAGCGCTGCCGCCGACGAAGACCTGTCCGACCCCCTGGATTTGGGCGATCTTCTGCGCGAGGATCGAATCGGCCATGTCATAGATCTGGGGCTTGGGGACGATGTCGGACGTGAGCGTCAGAATGAGAATCGGCGCATCGGCCGGGTTGGCCTTGCGGTAGCCCGGGTTCTGCGGCATGTTCGCGGGCAATTGGCTGCGGGCCGCGTTGATGGCAGCCTGCACATCGCGGGATGCGGCATCGATGTCGCGATTGAGGTCGAACTGAAGGGTGACGTTGGCGGAGCCAAGCGAACTGGTCGACGTCATCTGATTGACGCCGGCGATGCGGCCGAACTGACGCTCCAGCGGGGTCGCAATCGACGAGGCCACAGTCTCGGGACTGGCCCCCGGAATCCCGGCTCCCACACCGATAACGGGGAAGTCCACATCGGGCAAGGAAGCGACGGGCAGCACCGAATACGCGACGGAGCCCGCCAGCAGCAGAGCGAGGCTCAGCAACGAGGTGGCTACGGGGCGCTTGATGAATGGTGCGGAGAGGTGCATTGCAAGCCTGCTTCAGTCAGCCGTGGCCATCTGCCTTTCAGGGGTTGTCAGATCGCGAGGCTGCATGCGCTTGGCCAGCCTGTCGAAGTAGAGGTAGACCACGGGGGTGGTGAAGAGCGTGAGCAGCTGCGAGAAGATGAGTCCCCCGACGATGCTGACGCCCAGGGGCATGCGAAGCTCGGCACCGACGCCGCCACCAAGGGCAAGCGGTAGTCCGCCAAGCAGTGCGGCCATGGTGGTCATGATGATGGGGCGGAAACGCAGCAGGCAGGCCTGGAAGATGGCTTCTTCTGACGATTTGCCCTCTTCTCGTTCCGCCTGCAGGGCGAAATCGATCATCATGATGGCGTTCTTCTGCACGATACCGATGAGGAGAACGATGCCGATCAGGGCAATAACGCTGAATTCAACCCGGAACAGCATGAGCGCGAGCAACGCGCCAACGCCTGCGGACGGGAGCGTAGAGATGATGGTGATGGGGTGAATATAGCTCTCGTAAAGCACCCCGAGCACGATGTAAACGGTGATCAGCGCGGCAAGGATCAGGAGCGGTTCATTGGACAGCGAAGTCTGGAATGCCGCGGCCGTTCCCTGGAAGCTGGCATTGATGCTGGTGGGCAGGCCAATGCGCTGCTCCACCGCATTGACGGCTTTGACAGCATCGCCGAGCGCTCTTCCGGGGGCGAGGTTGAAGCTGACGATCGTGGACGGGAACTGGCCCTGGTGTCCGATGGAGAGCTGGGCACGGGTCTGCTCCCAGTGCGCGAGCATGCTGAGCGGAACCTGCGTACCGTTGCTGGATTTCACGTAGAGATTGTTCAACGTGGTCGGGTTGGTCTGGAAATTGTGTCCGACTTCCATGACGACGTGGTACTGGTTGATCTGCGTAAAGATGGTGGAGATCTGGCGCTGGCCGAAGGCGTCGTAGAGGGTGTTATCGATGTCGGCCATCGCAACGCCAAGACGCGCCGCGGTATCGCGATTGATGACAAGTTGCGCACCGAGTCCCTGATCCTGCAGGTCACTGGCGACATCAGTTACGGCCGGTTCCTTGCTGAGTTCCTGCACCATTTTTCTCGTATATGTGGCAAGCTCCGCGGAATTCGGGTCTTCGAGTGAGTATTGAAATTGGGTGCGGCTTACACGGTCTTCAACCGAGAGGTCTTGCAGCGGCTGGAGGAAGAGCTGAATGCCGTCGACGTCGGCGACTTTGGGCTGCAGACGGTGGATCACCTCGGAAGCGGAGATGTTGCGCTGGTCGAGAGGCTTGAGCGTGATCTGAATGCGGCCGGAGTTGAGGGTCGGATTGACGTTATCGATTCCGATGAACGAAGAGACGTTATCCACTGCGGGGTCCTGCAGGACGATGTCGACAAGCCTTTGCTGACGCTGGGCCATGTTAGCGAAGCTCACGGTTTGAGGTGCTTCGCTGATGCCGAGAATCACGCCGGTGTCCTGGACCGGGAAGAATCCCTTGGGAATAACGATGAAAAGCAGGACGGTGGCGACGAAGGTGGAGATGGTGACGAGCAGCGTGATGAAGCGGTGCTCGAGGACCTTTTTCAACCCGCGGCCATAGGAGGCAATGATGGAGTTGAAGACCGATTCAGACCAGTAGTAGAAGCGTGTCTGTTTCGCGTGAGCCTTGTCCTGCAGGATGCGCGAGCACATCATGGGCGTCAGCGTGAGGGAGACAACGGCGGAAACAAGAATCGTAACTGCGAGAGTGATGGCGAACTCGCGGAAAAGGCGGCCGACGACGTCGCTCATGAACAGCAGTGGAATGAGCACCGCGATGAGCGAAACTGTCAGCGACATGATGGTGAACCCGATCTGCGCACTGCCTTTGAGGGCGGCGCGCATGGGCGACTCGCCTTCTTCAATGAAGCGCGAGATGTTCTCGATCATGACGATGGCATCGTCGACCACGAAGCCGGTGGAGATGGTGAGCGCCATCAGCGTGAGGTTGTTCAGGCTGTAGCCGAGCAGATACATCACCCCGAAGGTGCCGACGATGGAAAGCGGCACGGCGACGGATGGAATGATGGTGGCGGCAAAATTACGCAGGAAGAGAAAGATCACCATGACAACCAGTGCCACGGTGAGCATCAGTTCGAATTCGACGTCCTTGACGGAGGCGCGAATCGTCGTAGTGCGGTCCGTGAGGACGTGAACCTGGACGTTGGCCGGAAGGCTTGCCTGCAATTGCGGAAGCAGCCTGTGAATGCGGTCCACGACGGCAATGATGTTGGCGCCGGGCTGGCGCTGGACATTGACGATCACGGCCGGTTGGCGGTTCATCCAGGCGGCTTGCTGCGAGTTTTCAGCAGCATCGACCACATTGGCGACATCCGACGTACGGACGGGCGCACCGTTTCGATAAGCCACGATGACGGGGAGGTAGTCGGCACTGGAGAGAAGCTGGTCGTTGGCGTTGATGGTGTAGGACTGACGATTGCCATTGAGGGTGCCCTTGGCCTGGTCGACATTTGCGGCTGCGAGGGCGGTGCGGAGGTCTTCGAGACTCAGGTTATAGGCGGCAAGCTGCGCAGGATTGGCCTGGACGCGAACTGCAGGCTTCTGTCCCCCGGCGATGGAGACGAGGCCGACGCCGGTGACCTGGGAGATCTTCTGGGCAAGGTTGGTGTCGGCGGCGTCTTCGATTTTGTCCAGCGGGAGCGAATCGGAAGTGAGCGCCAGGGTCATGACGGGCGCGTCAGCTGGGTTCACCTTGCTGTAGATGGGTGGGTTGGGGAGATCCTGCGGCAGAAAGCTGTTGGCCGCGTTGATGGCTGCCTGGACTTCCTGTTCGGCGACATCGATGTTTTCTTCGAGGTTGAACTCGAGAGTGATGACGGAGCCGCCGCCAGAACTGGTGGAGGTCATCTGCTTGAGGCCCGGCATCTGGCCGAACTGGCGCTCAAGGGGGGCGGTTACGGAGGAGGCCATCACTTCGGGGCCGGCGCCGGGGTAGAAGGTGAGTACCTGGATGATGGGGTAGTCCACCTCGGGGAGGGCGGAGACCGGCAGTTGCAAATAGGCAATGCCGCCCGCCAGCATGATGGCCGCCATGAGCAGAGAGGTGGCGATGGGGCGGAGGATGAACGGCCGGGATGGACTGAGACTCACTGGTGCTGCCTTTGATTCGAAGTTGGGCTCTGACTGCTTCGGTACTGACCGGATTTGCGATTGGCTCCGGGCTGACCGAGGGGAGCGGTGGTGCCAGGCTGTGCGCCGGGCGCTGGCTGACCTGCAGCCGGCTGGCCGTTATTCGGCTGCCCGGTGTTAGCACCGGCGGGTTGGGCTCCAGCCGGTCCACCGCCCTGGCGCTGATGGGCAGCAGAAGTATTGACGGGCTGGCCAGGACGGAGGCGTTCGGCTCCGTCTACAACGACCTGCGTGCCGGCGGCCGGACCTTCCTCGAGGATCGAGCTCTGGCCTTCAGCGAGGGCTACCTTGACGGGCTGCATCTGCGCGACCTGGCCGCCTTTGCCATCGTCGTTCACCGTCCAGACGAAGAGTGAGCCGTTCAGGCCTGTCTGAATGGCGGCAGAGGGAACCACAAGGGCGTTGGGTCGGTTCTCGAGCACGAGATGGATGTTTACGAACTGATTCGGGAAAAGGATTGAGTCTCTGTTATCGAAAATGGCCTTCAGCTTGCCAGTGCCGGTGGTGGGATCGATCTGATTGTCGGCGGTAAGAAGATTGCCTTTTGTAAGCAGCTGACTGTCGCTGCGGTCATAGGCATCGACCGGCATGCGTTTGTCAGAGGCAAGGCGCTTCAGCACCTGAGGAAGCTGGGTTTCAGGGAGCGTGAAGTAGACCGCGATCGGCCTCAGCTGGTTGATGACGACCAGATTGGTGGTGTTTGCGGAGATGATGTTGCCCGGATCGACCAGGCGGAGGCCGATCTTGCCGCTGATGGGCGCCTTGATGTAGCACCAGCTCACCTGGAGCTGCGCATTCTCGATAGCAGCGTTGTCTGACTGGATTGCGCCCTCGTATTGGCCAAGCTGCGCCTCGTTAGCCTCCATGGACTCGCGGGAGACGACACCGGCAGCAAAAAGCGCTTTGTAGCGATTAACCTCTGCCTGCGCGTTCTTCAACAGCGCCTGGTCGTGAGCAAGCGTACCCTTGGCCTGGTCGAGCGAGGCCTGGTAGGGCCTGGGGTCGATTTCCATGATGGTCTCGCCCTCTTTTACCTCCTGACCCTCAGTGAACTTGACCGGGAGCAGCTGGCCGCTGACACGCGCCTTGACGGTGACAGTGAAGTTGGGGGTCACGGTGCCGAGGCCGGTGAGATAGATGGGCATCGGCTTCTGCTCGGCGGGTACGACCTGAACGGGAACGGGACGGCTCATCAGGGCCGCTGCCTGGTGCGCTGTGTTGGCTTCGGTCTTCTGCTTGTTCTGATAGACGCGCCATCCGATGAAGGCTCCGGCAGCGATCAGCACGAAATAGACAATGACCCTTATCCATGGGTTTTTGTGGGGCTGTGACTCGCCAGTTTTGGACAGATCAGGCTCAGTGGCGTTTTGAATCGGCATATCTATAGCTTCCAGTCAGTCAAGTTCTTCAAGAGTTGAAATCCAGTCTATCCGGCTGAAAACACGGACCATTCGGAGGGGGTTTTTCGCGCGCAGGCACCCTCTATAGGGACGGTTTCAACACAGGAAAGGTTTCGCCCGCAGAGTGCCATAACTCGTCAGAAATCGGCCCCTCAATTCGCGGCCATTCTATAGAAGCAGTCGAGCACCGGAAATGCACGAAAAAGATCGTACCCTGGGTCCTCGTTCAGATGAATTGGGTTGAAGATTCGTTGCGTCCTGCGTTGAGCAATGATCCATGAGACCACCACAGGACAAGAATCTTAAAGTGAGCTCAAAATGTCCCCGAAACCAACTCGCATCCCGAGAAGAGGCATCCGGAAAATGAAGCCATGGGACTTGAAAATGCGTCCTATAAGCATTGCCTTTGTGTGGCAAGTTGCCGCGCACGTGCAGACGGCGCTTTCGCGCGACCTTGCGTCATCGACTAAGATTGTTTGTTCAACCGAAACATTACCGGAGTGAGCGACGCCACGCCGCCAGCCCGGGATTTCATTTGAGCCGCATTTTGCCTTGAACGGTTCGCCACGGTTCGCGAGGCGTTCCTCTCCCAAACGTCAGATGGTTGACAGGCAAATCGCCTCAGGAGCGAGTACCACCGTATGTGGATTGTCCGGCTTGCGCTTCGGCGGCCGTATACCTTTGCCGTCTTCGCGCTTCTGATCCTGATCGTCGGCGTGTACAGCATCATGTCGATGCCGACGGATATTTTTCCGAACATCGACATTCCCGTCGTGACGGTCGTGTGGAACTACTCGGGACTTTCCGCCCAGGAGATGTCGAACCGGATCGTTGCGAACAGCGAGCGGGGAATGACCACCACGGTCAGCGACATCGAACATATCGAGTCGCAGTCGCTTGCGGGCGTGGCCGTCATCAAGATTTTCTTCCAGCCGCACGTGAATATCGGCAACGCGGTCGCCCAGGTGACTTCGATATCTCAAGTGATGCTGCGTACACTTCCGCCGGGTTCAACGCCGCCATTCATCATCCAGTACAACGCATCGAGCGTCCCGGTGTTGATGCTCGGGCTCTCCGGCACGGGGCTTGGCGAACAGCAGTTGTTCGATATGGGCCAGAACGCCATCCGGACGCAATTGGCAACCATTGAGGGCGCGCAGACGCCGTATCCCTACGGCGGCAAACAGCGGCAGGTGCAAGTGGACATTGATCCACGGGCATTGCAGGCGAGAGGCCTTTCGCCCGCAGACGTGGTGAATGCCATCTCGGCGCAGAACCTGATTGTGCCCTCCGGCACGATGAAGATGGACCGGTTTGAGTACGCCATCGAGACGAACTCGGCCCCGTTGATTGTCGATCAGTTGAACGATCTGCCGATCAGGACGGCGAACGGCGCCATCATTTATGTGCGCGATGTGGCGCACGTGCGGGACGGCAATCCTCCGCAGACGAATATCGTTCGCGTGAACGGGCAGCGCTCCGTGATGATGGCCATTATGAAAACGGGGTCGGCCTCGACGCTGAACATCATCAAGGATGTTCGCGAGAAGCTGGACTACGTGAAGGGCCAGTTGCCGGCGCAAGCGCACATCGATGCGCTTTCAGACCAGTCGATCTTTGTGCGGGGGGCTATCAGCGGCGTGGTCCGCGAAGCTTTGATTGCTGCCTGCCTCACAGCGGTGATGATCCTTGTGTTCCTGGGGAGTTGGCGCTCGACGCTGATCATCGCCGTATCGATTCCGCTGTCGATTTTGTGTTCGCTGATTGTGCTTTCGGCCCTCGGCGAAACCATCAACATCATGACGCTGGGCGGGCTGGCGCTGGCGGTCGGCATCCTGGTCGACGACGCAACCGTTGCGATCGAGAACATCAACCGGTATCTGGAGCAGGGCAAGGAACTGGAGCAGGCGATTCTTGACGGGTCGGCGCAGATCGCGATTCCGGCATTCGTATCAACTCTGGCGATATGCATCGTCTTCGTTCCGATGTTCTTTCTGAGCGGCGTGGCGCGGTACTTGTTTGTGCCCATGGCAGAGGCAGTGGTGTTTGCGATGCTTGCGAGCTATCTGCTGTCGAGAACCGTGGTGCCGACAATGGCGAAGTACCTGCTGCACGAGCACGATGATGCGCAGGAGGCACGTAAGCAGGTCAGCCGCAATCCCTTTGTACGCTTCCAAAGCGGATTCGAAGGCGCATTCACGCGCTTCCGCACCGGGTATTTGCGCATTCTGATTTTGTGCATGGACCACGCGAAGGTGTTTCTGATTGCTTTCGGTGTGTTTGCTGTCGGGTCCGTCGCGCTGTTGGTGCCGTGGCTTGGGCAGGATTTCTTTCCGTCAGTCGATGCCGGATCGTTCAAGATTCACGTGCGCGCACACACTGGAACGCGTATCGAAGAAACGGCCGCTTTGTGCGATCACATCGACAAGACGATCCGGGAACAGATTCCCGCGGATGAAGTGACGACGATTGTCGACAATGTCGGGCTGCCGTACTCTGGCTTGAATCTTTCCTATTCAACTTCGGCTCCGATTGGGCCGGCGGATGCCGATATCCAGGTGCAGTTGACGCCGAACCACCACTCGACGGACAAGTACATCGAGGAACTGCGGGGGGTTCTGGCGCGCGACTATCCCGGCGTGACGTTCTACGTGCTGCCGGTGGATATTGTCACGCAAATTCTGAACTTTGGATTGTCGGCGCCAATTGATGTTCAGATTGTCGGGCCGAATCTCGATGGCAACCGCGCTCTCGCAGAGAAGATGCTGAACGAGGTGCGATACGTTACGGGGGCCTCGGATGCGCGCATTCAGCAACCGTTCGACCTGCCGAACTATACGGTGAACGTGGACCGAACGCGAGCGCAGGCAATCGGCTTCACCCAGCGGGACGTGGCGCAGAGCGTGCTGGTGGCGCTGAGCGGGAGTTTCCAGACGACGCCGAGCTTCTATCTCGATCCGCGCAACGGGGTGAGCTACAACGTGGCGGTACAGACGCCGCAATACCGGCTCAACTCGATCTCAGACCTGCAGTCTTTGCCGGTGACGCGATCGAGCAATACTGGGGTAAGCGCCGGGGGAACTGCGCCGGGGAATACGGGATCGTCTCCCGCTCCGTTGAGCACGGCGGCGCCGGGCGCTCCGCAACCGGTACAGATCGTCGGCAACCTTGCGCAGTTCGCTCCGGGCGCCGAGATGGGCACGGTGAGCCACTATGATGTGCAGCCGGTGATTGACATCTATGCGAACGTGGTGGGAACGGATCTGGGAACCGTGACGCGCGAAGTGGAACGGATCAAAGCAAAATACGACAAGCAACTACCACGCGGTTCGCACATCGTATTGCGCGGCCAGAGCGAAACGATGCAGGCTTCGTATCTCGGCCTGCTCGGCGGGCTGGCGTTTTCAATTCTTCTGGTCTATTTGCTCATCGTGGTGAATTTTCAATCGTGGCTCGATCCGTTTTTGATCATCTCGGCATTGCCGGCGGCGCTGGCGGGAATTGCGTGGTTTCTTTTCCTGACCGGCACTCGACTCAGCGTGCCGGCATTGACCGGAGCCATTATGTGCATGGGCGTGGCGACAGCGAACTCGATCCTTGTGGTCAGCTTTGCACGCGAGCAGCTGGAAGAGCTTGTGGGTGATGCGCGGCAGGCGGCGTTGAACGCAGGGTTCGTCCGGTTGCGGCCAGTGCTGATGACCGCGCTGGCGATGATCCTGGGCATGATGCCCATGGCACTGGGTCTGGGCGAAGGCGGCGAGCAGAATGCGCCTCTTGGTCGCGCCGTAATCGGTGGATTGCTGCTGGCTACTTTCGCAACGTTGTTCTTTGTGCCCGCGTTCTTCTCTATCGTGCATGGATGGGTTGAAAAGAAGAGCCGTGCAAGTCGCCGCGAGGCGCAGGCCGCGACATTTGATGAGTTCGACTAAGGATTGGCAATGAATTTCGGAGCAGGATATGAATAACGAATCGACTTCCAATGCAAGCCGGGGAGCCGCAGGACAAAGCGAGCACAAGCAGACTCCGCACGAGGGGCACGATACGCAGCATGCTCCAAAGGAGAAGCCCGTTGCAGCGGGCAAAGCTGTTACGGCGGTTGTGATTGTGCTGATCGTGTTTGCGGCGCTTGCTACGTTCGGAATCCTAAGCCGAATTCATCACACGAACGTACTTGCAAAGAGCACGCAGCAAGCGGCCGCGCCGGTGGTGATCGCCCTGGCGGCGAAGCAGGGAGCGCCGGTAGATACTTTTACCCTGCCGGGCAATGTGACGGCATACACGGATTCACCGATCTACGCGCGGACGTCGGGATATCTGACGAAGTGGTACTACGATATCGGCTCGCATGTGAAGAAGGGCGCGCTGCTGGCGGAGATTGCGACGCCGGAGCTGGATCAGCAACTGGCGCAGGCGGAGGCCGAGCTGGGCACCGCGGAAGCTAACGCCAAAAACGCAAAAGCCCAGGCGCAGCGCTACCAGGGGCTGGTGCAAACGAATGCGGTTTCGCAACAGGATACGGAGACGTTCACGAACCAGGCGACAGCTACGGCATCCTCGGTGAAGTCGGCACAGGCAAATGTGGATCGCTTGAAGCAACTGCAGTCGTTTGAAAAGATCTACGCGCCATTCGACGGAGTGGTCACTGCCAGGACGATCGATACCGGGCAACTGATCGATACAGGAGTCGCACGGGAACTGTTTCACATGCAGGCTCTGAACACGCTGCGCGTGTATACGAATCTGCCGCAGATCTACTCGGCGAATCTGAAACTCGGTTCAAAGATCGACATTGCCTTCCCGGAGTATCCTGGGCGGACTTTTCAGGGAACGCTGGTGCGGACTTCGCACGCCATCGATCCGAGCAGCCGCACGCTGCTGGTGGAAATTGACGTGGACAATCGGAAAGGCGAGCTGCTGCCGGGATCGCTGGCGCAGGTTCACTTCAAAGCGCCCGCGATGCAGACGTTTATCGTGCCGGTTTCCGCAATCATCTTCCGCCGCGAGGGAACGCAGGTGGGAACGCTCGGGGCTGACAACACAGCGCACCTGGTGCCGGTAACGATCGGCGAGGATGACGGCAAGACGGTGCAGATTGTGAGCGGGTTGAAGGCCGGCGATCTGGTGATTCAGGATCCGCCGGACTCGCTCATCGACGGCGAAAAGGTGAACCCGCAACAGCCAGGTGAGGGACAGCAGAACGGCGAACAGGGCCAAGGGGGCAAGGGGTGACGCAGTTCCGATTTAAGCTGCGGGGCCACTGGCCGCTGGCGCTTGTATTCCTGCTGACCGGCTGCACGGTGGGGCCGAACTATCACCGGCCGGATCTCTCCGCGCCGCCACCGCCTGAGTACAAGGAGAAAGCGCCGGCCACTGCAGTTGTGCCGCCGCCGAATCCAAGTGGAGGTACGTGGAAGCAGGCTACGCCCTCAGACGGGATGCTCCGCGGGAAGTGGTGGGAGCTCTACAACGATGCGCAGTTGAACGCGCTGGAAGATCAGATCCCGGGGCAGAATCAGAATCTGCGAGCGGCGATGGAGAACTACCTCGCAGCACGCGACCAGGTGCGAATTGCGCGCGCGGATTTTTATCCAACGCTGACGGGCAATGCTTCTGCAGATCGCGCGAAGGTTTCGGCGCATCGGCCTCTTGTGCAGTCCGGAGCGAAAACACAATACACCGACCTGCAGCTTGGCGGTCAGGCGAGTTGGGAACCGGATTTGTGGGGGCGCGTGCGGCGCAACGTAGAGGCCGCGCATGAAAGCGCACAGGCAAATGCCGCTGATCTGGCGAACCTGGATCTGGTGTTGCACGCAGAGCTGGCAACAGACTATTTCGAACTGCGCGGGCTCGACTCCGATGCACGGCTTCTTGAAAGAACCGTTGCCGACTATCAGCACCAGGTCGATCTGAACCAGCAGCTCTTGAAGGGCGGCTTGGCATCGGAGGTTGTGGTCGCGCAGGCTCTCACTCAACTGGAAACGACGCGCGCGCAGCTTGTGGATGTAGACCAGGCACGCAGCCAGTTTGAACATGCAATTGCCACGCTGGTGAACAAAGAAGCGCGCGAGGTGACTCTGCAGCCGACGCCGCTGGATCTCGAGCTACCGGGCGTTCCAATTGGAGTTCCGTCACAGCTGATCGAACGACGTCCGGACATCTCGGCAGCGGAGCGGCGTACTGCGGAAGCCAACGCGCGGATTGGTGTAGCGATCAGCGCCTTCTATCCCAACGTGGTGATTGGGGCTGGAGGCGGATTCGAAAGCACCAACATCGGGACGCTGATCCAGGGACCTGGCGCCCTATGGAGTCTGGGCGGCCAGGCAACGCAGCTTTTGTTTGACGCTGGCCGCCGGCACGCGATTACCGATCAGGCACGGCATCTCTATGAAGCAGAGGCTGCGACGTACAGGGCGACGGTGCTGGGTGCGTTCAATGAGGTGGAAGACCGGTTGTCAGATCTGCGCGTGTTGGATGAGGAGACCACGACAGAGCACCGTGCTGTGGATGCCGCGCAGCACTCGCTCGATCTCTCAAACCAGCGTTACAAAGGTGGCGCCACAAGCTACCTGGAGGTGCTGGTTGCGGAGACGGCGTTGTTGACGAATCAGCGGACGCTTACTGACTTGAAGACGCGTGAATTTGCGGCGAGTGTGGGGCTGATCCGCGCGCTTGGCGGGGGCTGGGATACAGGGCAGTTGCCGCATTGATGTGGCACTACTCGGTGCCGGCCACTCCGCTGCTTTGCAGATGGCCGAAGGCGGCAGGAGGGATATCGGTCAGCGGAAGAGATGGGCCCTCCCACAAGATACGGGGAACGCCCTGGCTGACTACGTGCAGACCCTCGATGTGAACCGTGTGCCATCCGGCACGCAGGCCGATTGCGCCCAGATCGTAGCGGGTGGCGTTTCCGGGAGACCCGCAGACCTGTGCGAAGGGTGGCCCGGTTTTTGCGATGTGAATGCCGTCGATGACAAGACGCGCTCCATCGCGCGCCATCAGGTGAAAGGTGTATCCGCCGTCCGCAGGAATATCGAGATAGCCATCCCAGGTTGCGGCGTAGCGAGTGAAGCCGTGTGTATCGACGTGCAGGTTGGGCGACTCCCCACTGAAAACCGGCGCCTCCTTACCGAAATCCGGCAGCTCTGTCCACGTGCCGGGATACAGGCGCCAGATTAGACCGGGCGCTGTGGCACTGCCGACCGAAGTGGCATCGTGCCATTTGGCGACGGCAACGACACCCTGGGCAGCCCAATCCTGCCGGAGCTGCTTGTCTTCGACCTTCAGAAGCACACGAAAGCGTCCAGCGCCGTTTACGTCATCGAATGCGGTACCGAGAGCGTCAGGGAATTTATGTTTCACGCGCCGGCCCTGGGCCGTGGTTCCGTCACCGAAAAGCCATGTGTATTTAGCGTGCGGTGATTCGTCAGCCGTGAACGTGACTTTGTCGCCGGGGCCGAAGACGGGCGGGTCGATGGTGAAATGGGCAACCGGGCCGGTGGGTGCAGGGAATTTCGGCTGCTCGGCGCCGCCGCCGGTGACGAGCTGCAGTTCGGCGGTATTTGTAGCGCGGTTCTGGTCGTACTTTACGTTATCGAAGGTGACGCCGCTCACGTTGCCAAAGATGGTGGAGGTGGCGAGCGGCGGCTGATCGAGAGCCCAGATGTTCTTGAAGGTGAAGCCGTGAACCGCGGGCTCCTCGTGCTCAATCTGCAGGAGAGAGTACCAGTTGTCGAGCCAGAGATTTTCGAACGTGTAGTTGGAGTGGTCGCCTTTGGAGCCGTTTGCGCCCCAGAATCCCAGAACGCCGAAGGTCTGTCCGCAGGCGCCGATGCCGGCGTGGAGAATGTCGGAATTGCGAAGTGTGAAGTTGCGCGAGTTGAAGATCTTGCGCGGCCACGCTGCGCGAACAATGTTGGAAATACTGGTGGAGAGCTGGCTGTTCTCTACCGTAATGTTCTGGACGTCGTGGCCGGGACGGAGCATGTCGGCATCGGTATAGCCATCCCAATTGCCCATCAGCGCAATGTCGTCGTCGGAGGCGCGGAGGAACGAGTTCTTCACGAGCCCGTCGGATGAGCCGATCCAGTCGATGCCGTCCTGATTGGCGTTTCCGGGATTGCCGCCGACCACGCGAATGTCGTCGTAAGTGAACCCGGTGGTGTCTTTCATCTGGATCGACCAGGTTCGCGCGCGGACGATGCAGGTAACGCCGTCGATCTCGACGCTGTGAGACTCGAGTGCGCCGATGCAGTGCCAGTCAGGCTTCTGCATCCAGCCCTGGTCGGAGTTGGGGTCCTGCGTGCCTTCGTAGACGATGGTGCCGCGGCCCAATACCTTTACGTTGTTTACCTTCCAGAGATTCAGGCTGCCGTAGAAGTACGAGCCGGGCGCGAGATAGTACGTGTCGCCACTTTTCGGATTCAGGCTTTCGCGGTATACGCCGGGCGGATAGACCCGGACCTGGGGGCCGGGGGGAGGTGGGGTCGGCGGAGAACCAGCGAAGACGAAAAGCATTGCGGCGCGATTGAGAAAATCACGCGGGCGTGAGATGGAGAGCTTCTGCGGGCCGGAGATCTTGAAAGTGATGGTCTGCCCATTGCGCACGGGACGGATGCCAAGACGCCACGGCTCGACATCCACACCTCGATCCCAGAAGCCGGGTTCGGCCGCGGTGATCGAGAGGGTGACGGGGCCGGTGACGTCGAAGTTGACGAAGTCGTAGTTAGCGGCGGCATGCGCAACATCAACGGGCACGCCGTTCACCGTCACAGTAAATGCAGGTGATCGCATTTCCGGAGGCACCGG
>Ga0068855_100002380_pt1 | contig 23184 bp, 21 predicted proteins | sample KBSCornC52_FD_66592 | JGI IMG/M metagenome (GOLD analysis project Ga0068855, IMG submission 66592) | Corn rhizosphere microbial communities from Kellogg Biological Station, Michigan, USA - KBS Corn C5-2 | ecosystem: Host-associated > Plants > Roots > Rhizosphere > Soil ...
CCCCTTGCGCCCCACTCGCACTGAGCGGGGGAGCAGCCCCAGCTGCACGTACTTGCGCAGCGTGGCCTCCGAGAAGCGGATGCCGCGCGTCTCGAACACGTCGACGATCTGGCGCGAGGTGAGGCCGTTCGGCCAGGCGCGCTCGATCTCCTCGATCTCTCTCTCGTCGAGGAGCCCCCGGCCGGCGGGGGATTCCGATGGAAGAGATCGCTTCATTATCCGATTTTCAAAGTAATCTATTGAATAGAATCTCCTCAATAGAAAAACGACTGTGAATCTGTTCAGCGGACCGCTCTCCGTGGCCGCTCTTCACGCCATTCGCGTGGACGACACTGCCCTTAAGTCCCCGCTCGGCAGGCCCGCGCTCTTACGACGAGTGTTGATCCGGCTCTATACTCGCGGCGCATGACACGGGCGTGGATCCCCGGGCTGACCGCGCTGGCGATCGGCGCTGCGCTGTTCGCCGCGCGCCCGCCGGCGCAGGCCGCGCGCGAGCGGCAGTTCTTCAGCAGCCGCGCCGGCGTCGGCATCGAGGCGCCGCCCGGCTGGACGCTGTCGCTGCACACCGGGTACCCCAAGATCCTCTGCCTGCTGATCCACCCGGGCGGCAGCCGGATCTCGCTGGCCGTCGACGACGCGGTCACCGCCGCCGACGCCGCCGCGCTGGTCGCCGAGACGCGGCCCGCGCTGGAGGCGCAGGGGCTGCAGGTCACCGCGGTCGCCCCCGGCGCGCGCGGCGGCGCCCAGGTGGATGCCCGCGCCGCGCGCCGCAATCAGCAGCTCCGCCAGCTCTATCTGGTGCGATCCGTTCCCTGGGGCAAGCAGGCGATCGTGCTCACGCTGACCACCTCCCCCGCCTCCGCGGCCGCCGCCTTCGGCTCGCTGGATTGGGTGGCGGCCCACCTCGACTTGCAGCCGCCCGTGCGCCCCGACGACAAACGGACGGCGCCCGACGGCGGCATCTGATCGGGCCGTTCGTCAGCCCGTCAGCCCGTCAGCTGGTCAGCTTGCCGGCGGCCGGCGCGGGCGGCGGTTCTTCCCGGATCAAACGCCCGAAGGCGGCCAGCCGATCGCCGCCCACCGGGTCGGCCGGGGCGCGCGCGAACGGCGCCTCCATGTACTTCCACATCTTCTTCCACCAGCGCACCGGGCCCTTGTCGACGCACCCGAACGATCGCTCGGACAGGCCGCAGTAGAGGCGCACGTGCATGTGATCGTCGTGCGGTTCGGAGTCGCTGGGCTGATGCAGGATGAAGGCGGCGCGGGCCAGCAGCGCCGGATCGTCTCCCTCGGCCGCCGCCTCGCGCAGCAACGCCGCGCCCAGGTTCCGCTGTACGAAGATCCACTGCACCTCGGCCTCGGGATCGGTCAGCAGCCCGCGCACGAAGGCCCAGTTCCGCCGCGCGTCGAAGCGATAGGGCGGGACCGGTCGCGCCGGCGCCCGAACACCCTGCGGGGGAGACCAGCGGAGGGCCCGCCCGTCGGACGAGAAGTGCAGCATCGCCTCGTTCAGGCGCATCGGCCGGCCGGCCGTGTCGGCCGCGTAGAAAAACACGTCCACGTCGCGCCCGTCCTGGTGCGACTTGTGCTGCGCCGACCCGCCTCCTCGCCGTCGCGACAGATCGCCGATGGATGCCACGCCTCCCGGGGCGTCGCGCTCGACGTTGCGCGAGACCCGCGCCACCAGATCGACCAGCGCCTCGGTGCCGTAGTTCGCGTGCCGCGTCCGCCACGGCATGGGCACCGCGTACCCCTCACCCTCGAACGGCAGCGACGCCGGATGGCGCAGGGTCCCGTCGGCGGCGGTCCCCAGCGACGTGCTGCTGAAGGTGGTGGCCAGCGGCCCGGCGCACCCCGCCGCGCCGAGGGCGATCAGCAACCCGACCAGCCCCCGGACCTCCGCGCCGATCATCCGTACGCTTTTTCGATCCGTTCCTGATCTTCCTTGCAACGGATGCAAAGCGTCGTCTCCAGACGCGCCTCCAACCGCTTGATCGAGATCGGCTCGTCGCACTGCTCGCACACGCCGAAGCTGCCGGCTTTGATCTTCTCGAGCGCGTGATCGATCTTCTGAAGGAAGACTTTCTCGCGCCCGCGCAGCCGGAAGGTGAACGAGTGCAGGTACTCAGACGACGCCAGGTCCATCTCGTCCGGCAGGTCGTCAGAGTCCAGCGTCATGTCCTCGTTCAACGTCCGCTGGGCGTTGCGAAGGATCTCCTTCTTCTTCGCGAGCAGGATTTCGCGAAACCGCTTTAAATCCTTCTTCTTGAGCCCGGTCCCTTCCATGAACTTCCCCGCGCCCATGAGAGGCGCACCTGATTCAATTCAACCCACGAACCGAGAACCACCGAGAACGACACGGAGAACGACGCTGCAAATAAAATAAAGTGGCCCGGTAGAATACACGGCACCCCTCTGTTGGTCAAGGTAACGGCTTCCTTGACACGAGACGGTAGGCCCACTTACAATGCCACACTCGACCACACGCGGAGGCCTCGCACACTCATGGGCGGTTCCGACAAGCGCAAGCAAAGCCTGTACTTCCCCGAAGAAATGCTGAAGGAGATCCAGGACGAAGCCACCCGGCAGGATCGTTCGCTGTCGTGGATCGTTCAGAAAGCCTGGAAGATCTCCCGCAAGGAGATCATGAAGTACCCGTCCGTGAACGAGTTTCCGGGCGAAGAGGACGAGCGGGGCGCGACAGAGTAACTTTTGCCCGCACGAGATTTTCTGCTGATAGCCGAGTCGGTGACACCGCTCGGCGAGGGGGTATCGGCGGTCGGAGCAAGCGGGCTCAGTCGAGCTCTCGCTGCTCTCGGGCACCGCGCGACGGTGCTGGCCTTGGCCAGCGTCGACGCCGCCTCGCGTGTGCCCGGCCTCGCCCGGCGGCTCCGGACCGTCTCGGCGTCCGTCGCCGGCCAGACGCGCGACCTGGTGCTGTTCGAGGGGCGCGCCGCCCGCTCGGACGCGCAGCTCCTGATTCTGGGGACGGCCGGGCCGACCACGCGCGCCGAGACCGTCGCCATCCTCGACAGCGCCACGCGGTCGCTGACGGCTGACGGCTTGATCGCGCCCCAGGTCGCCATCGGCTGGGGCGAGCCGGCGGCCGCGGCCCTGTCCGCGACCTCCGCGGCGGCGCGGCTGTTCGTGTTGCCGACCGGCCGCACCGGCGCGCCGCTCACCGCCGACGAGACCGCGTTGCTCGGCCCCCTGTTGCTGGGAGACGACTCGGCGTCGCATTCGCTGGTGGCCCTCGGCTGTCTGGGCGCCAACGCCATCGTCGGCCCCAGCCCCAGCGCCGCGCGCGCCATGGAGTCCGACCCGGGGCTCGCCTCGCGCGCCTCGGACGAGCCGTTCCTGAACGTTCGCTTCGGCTGCGACGATCCGCCGCACGATCCCGCGACCGACCCGGCCCTGCCCGCGACCTCGGGCGGTACGCCGCTGTCGCGCAAGGCGGAGTGCCGGCGCGCCCTCGCGCGGCGCTGTTCGGTGGCGGTCGGCCCGCGCACCCTGCTGCTCGCCACCGGGCCGCTGCGCGGCGACGACGCGGGTGAAGCCATCCTGTCCGCCATCGCGCGGCTGGCCCCTTTCGACGTGGTCACCGTGATCGTGCCGCACGGCGATCCAGCGGCGATCGATCGCGCGCGGCTGCTGCAGCTGCAGCAGCCTGGACGCGTGGCCGTGCTCGCCGCGGCCACCGACGAGGACGCTCGCTTCGCGCGGGCGGCGGCCGACGCCATCCTGCTCGGCGACGACCACGATCGCATCGGGCGCTCGGCGGGACTGGCGCTGCTTTACGGCACGCTCCCCATCGCTCCCGACGTCGGCGCCAACCACGACTATCTGGTCGACTACGATCCCGCGTCGCGCACCGGCGACGCGATCCTGTACAACCCCGCCTCCTCCTTCGAGGTCGAGAGCGCCGTTCGCCGCGCGCTGAGCCTGCGCGCCGACAGCGACCTCTGGACCCCGCTGGTGACGGAGCTGATGGCGGGCGCGCCGCGCTGGTCGGCCACTGCCACCGCCATCGCCGAGATCGTCGACGAGACCCTGTCGCCTCCGGGCTGATCTCAGCGCGGCACGAGCCGGGTCACCCGGACACCCAGCTCGCCCTCGACATTCACCAGCTCGCCTTCGGCCCACGGCTCGCCGCCAATCCGCAGCGACACGGCGCTGGCGCGATCGACCCGCAGGCCGAGCACGACCCCCGGCGCCAACCCCAGGACCTCGTCGCCGCGCAAGGTGATGCGGCCCAGCTCCGCGACCACTTCGATGGGTGCGGCGGCCAGCGTCGCGACAGCGGGATCGGTCTTGTCGGTATCCATCGTCACGTCCTTTGCTTCTGTGGGGTGGGCTGTGCTGTGGGCCGGTCGCCACCCGCTGGCGACCGTCACGCGCCCGTCGGCGTCGAGGTGCGCGGCGGCCCGAAATGCGCCCGCCATGAGCTGAGCTTTTGCGGGTTCCCCGGAGGCGAGCCACGCCGCCGTCACGCCGTCGAACACCACGACGTCGCCCACTGCCAGATCGACCAATGCGTGGGCCGGGACGGTCGTCGTGGCAAGCCGCACCGGGATGTCGATCGACAACGCCGCCGCCCGGGCCGGGTGCGGGGCCCGTCCGCCCGGCGCCTGCAGCCAGACGACGCCATGACCGGCCGGTGATTCCACGCGCAGCACGACGCCCGGCTGGGGCCACGGTGCCGCGGTCCCCAGCCCGAAGGACCACCCGCACGGATCCAGCAACGGCGCCAGCACGGCGATCAACACGCCCCGCTCGGCCGGCCCCAGCGCCCGCACGGGCGCGAAGAGCTCGCGTCCGCTGATGGCGCGATCCGCCCAGCGCGCCGCCAGGGCCACCGGCACGCACAGGCGCCCCGGCAGACCGTCGCGACGGATCGGCAGGGCGGTCACGTCGTCGGGAACCCACGCGATGCCCACCGCCTCGACCCGGGCGCCGCCCAGCGGCGGCAGCTCGAGCTGCCAGGCCGCGGGTAGAGACGCGAGCAGGCAGGACGCCGCCCGCGTGGCCAGCACGTCGCCGCGCGCGACCGCCGGGAACCCGCCCAGATCCAGCGCCGTGACGTTCATCGCGCGTTCTCCCGTCGCGGCCCGGGCCGGCCTTCGCGATCCGCGTCGGTCAGAACGATGCCGCGACGTCGCAGCCGGAGCCGGACCTCCCTCATGACGTCCGAAACCGTCTCGCGCGAACCCGTCGTCGCTGTCAAGAGCTGCCACGCGACGCTCTTGCCATCGGCCAGGACCGTCAGGCGGATCTCCATTGCGCCTCCCGTCCCGTCGGCGATCCGCATGCGTGCCTCGGGAGCTTCGCCGCGCGTGCCGATGAGGACACGATCGACGGCGGCGGTGCGCGCGCCCGGCGCAGAAGAGGCGACCGCTGCACGCGCATCGAGCCGGGTCGGCGCCTCCGTGCTCACCCGCATCGCCGGCCCGGGCCCTGCCGCGTTTCCGGCGTGAAAACCGCCGCCCCCGCGCCGCCGCGGCCCAGCAGCGCGCGGGGCCCCGGCGCCGGGCGGCGCCGGTCGCGGGGGCGGGGGCACCCCTGAGGTGGTCGAATCGCGCACCCACATGGTCCCGTTGTCGGACAATCGCGCTTGGCGTTGCGCGGAAACCCCAGTCCTTTGGTAAGATTCGTCGAAACCGCCGCCCTCGGTGGCCATCGAACGAAGATGAGAGGCCGCGACGCCGAATGACGAAACCAGGGCCGCGATGAATTGCCAAGAGCTCATCGACTTCTGTTTCGATTACATCGAAGGCGCGCTGCCTGAGCCGGAACAGGTTGGTTTTCGGCGGCATCTCTCCCAGTGCCCCGACTGCGTCTGCTTCTTCGAGACCTACCGCAGGACGCCGGAGCTGACGCGCGAAGCGCTCGCGACCAAGATTCCCGCTTCGGTCCGCGAGTCGATCCGCAGCTTCCTGATCGCTCGCCGCGACGGCTGAGCCCTCGCTCGCCCGAGTGACCGGGCGCGAGAATTTTTGACAGGGTCGGTTTTAGACCTATTCTGTCCTACATGTACGACAATCTCTCACTGAGCGCGGCTGCGTTGGGCCGCCGCCAGGCGCCGCGCCTCCGTCTCGCTCTCTCGATGAACGAGTACGTGAAGGACGAGCCGTGCCAGGCCCTGGCGCGCGACGTGAGCGAGGGCGGTATCGCCTTGCAAAAGCAACTCGGTGCTTCACGGCCCGCGGTCGAGCTGGTCACGGTCGAGATCGAGCTCCCCGGGACCAACGAGACCATCTGGGCGGCCGCGGAGCCGCGCTTCGACACGCTCCAGCGAAGCCTCCAGGTGTCCGGGCTTCGATTCGTTTCCATGGCGCGCAAGCACGAACGGCTGATTCGCGACTACGTGCGCGAACGCCGCGAGCGGCTGGCGCGCCTGCTCACCCCGCGGCCCATCGTCCGTAGCCGCTTCATCTGACGTTCTGAACCATCCTTGCCTCGGTCGGCCTCCGGTCGCCGCAATGGTGCGGTGCCGGAGGCCGGTTTTTTTTGCCCGCCCGGCGCGCCTGGCGCGCCGGGGCGGGTGCTACGCTCTTGCTGTGGGACTTCGGCCGGCCGTCCTCGCCTGCGCCGTGGCGTGGACGCTGGCAAGCCCGTCCGCGCACGCCGACTGGCAGGTCCGCCGCAGCTCGACCGCCCCGCTGCTGGACGCCGCGCTCTCCGCGCTCTGGCACCGCCCGGACGACCTGGCGCTGGCCCGTCGGACCGTCCAGCTGGCCGGACGCGCCGGTCGGGACGCCCTGCTGAAACGGCTGCGCGCGCACGCGCAGGAGCGCGCGAGCTACGCCGGCTACGAATCGTATGCGCACGTCCTCTTGCTGCTGGACGATCCGCGCGGCGCCGCCGCGGCCTTCGACGCCGCCCTGCACGAGTCGCCCGCCTGCAGCGCCGCGCTGGCCGGACGCGCGCGAGCCCTGGCGGCCGCCAGCGATCCGGGCGCCGCCGCCGCTTACGACCGAGCGCTGGATTCCGAGCACCGGCCGGCCGCGCGCCGAGAGCTTCTGGAACACGCGCTGGCGCTGCTGCCGCCCGATCCGCGGGGCAGCGATCTGGAGCGCGCCGTGGCCCTCCGTCGCGAGGTGGCCCGCCTCGCTCCCCACGACCTGCGCGCCGCCGCGGCCCTGGCCGACCTCCTCGAGCAGGCGGGACGGCCGGAGCAGGCGGCGGACGCGCTGGATCCCGGCGCCGGCCGTGTTCCGCTGGACGTCGCACTGCGGGCCGCGCGCCTCCGCGGCTCGTCGTCGGACCCGGCCGTGGCCGCGCGGGCCGCCGCCTCGCTGGCGTCCCTGCTGAAGCAGACCCGCGATCGCCAGCAGCGCCGCCGGATCTGGACCGCCGCGCGGGACGTGGCCCGCGCGCGCGGCACGCTGGCGGACCTGGCCGACCAGCTGGCGCGCGCCCCCGGCCTGGCCGAGTGGGATCAGCTGGGTGACGTCCGCGCCGATCTCGGCGATCTCGACGGCGCGCTCGACGCCACCCGCCGGGCGCACGCGCTCGATCCGCGCGACGTCACCATCGGACGGCGGCTGGTCGCGCTGCTGGACCGCACCGGCCGCGCGCCGGAGGCCCGTCAGGTCGAGGAAGAGCTGGTGCGGCGGCTGCCGGCGGACGTGCAGCTCGCCCGCGAGCTGGCCGAACGGCAATGGCTCTCGGGTGACCACGCGGCCGCGACGGCCACCTTCGATCGCGCGCTGGGCCGGTTCGCGCGCCAGCCGGAGGCGCTGCAGGCGCTGGCGGAGCTGGCCGGCGGCTGGCACGACAACGCCCGCGCCGTTCGCGCCTGGACGGCCCTGGGCCGGCTCGAGCCCGGCGACGAGGTCGCGATCCTGGGCCTGGGGGAAGCCCAGTTCCAGGCCGGCGATCGCCGGGCGGCCCGGCGCACCTGGGCGACGCTGCGCCGTCGAGCGGCGTCCCCCGTCGAGGCCCACCTGCGGCTGGGCGAGATCCTGCTGGATCACGACCTGGCTGCCGACGCCGGCGACGAAGCGCGGGCGGCCTCGGCGCTGCAGCCGCGGTCGCCGGCGCCGCATCGTTTGCTGGCGCGGATCGCGGAGCGCGTGCACCAGACCCAGGGCGCCGTCGCCGAATGGGACGAGGTGCTGACGCTGGCGGCCGGGACGTCCACGCCCGAGGGCACGGCGGCGCGGCACGAAGCGCGCACCCGGCTGCTCGCGCTGATCGCGAACGAGGGGCACGGCAAGCTGGCGGCGAAGATCCGCGCTCTGCGGGAGACCGTCGCCGCCCATCCGGATGACGTGGAGTCGGCGTTGTTCCTGGCCCAGGCGGAGCAGCGCGCGGGAGATCTGGACGGCGCGGCGGCCACGCTGCGCCAGGTGGCGGATCGATCCGGGCCCGGCGCCGGAGCCGGCGACACCGCGGTGGAAGCGGGGTTCGCCCTGGTCCGCCTGTTGAAGCACCAGGGCCGCCTGGCGGAGGCCGAGGCGCGACTGGACCAGCTGGCGCGCCTGGTGCCCGCCCGGGCCCGCGAAGCCGACCTTCAGGCGGCCGAGCTCGCGCTGGCGCGCCACGATCGCGCGGGCGCGCTCGCGCGGGCGAACGCCGCCGCGGCGGGTGCGGACCCGGCGGCCCTGGCGCGCGTCGGGGAGATCCGCGAGCAGGCGGGCGATGAGCGCGGCGCCGCCGACGCCTACCGGGCCGCCCAGGCCAGCCCGGACGCGCCGCCCACCGCCGCCCTGGCGCTGGCGCGCGTTCAGGAACGCCAGGGCGACGCCCGGGCGGCCGCCGCCACCCTGGAGGCGCTGCTGCAAGCCTCACGAGACGACGCCTCCGTCGGAGACGCCGCCCGTCGGGCGGCGGCGCTCGACGAGCTCCTGGGACATCTGCCGGCGCTCGCCGAGTCGCTGGCGCGCGCCGATCCGGACGGCGCCAGCCCGCCAGCTCGGCGGCGTGCCCTCATGGACGTGCTCTCGCGCCTGCCGCCGCCCGGTTCGGACCCCGCGGCGCGCGCCGGCTGGGCCCGTCTGGGACGCCTGGCGCTGCGCCCGCTGCTGGACATCCTGGCCGCCGACGGGGACGCGCCCGACCGGCGCGCCATCGATCTGCTGGGCCGGCTGGGCGACGGCGACGCGGCTCCGGCCCTGGCGCGCATCGCCGGCCGGGCGCTGGAGAAGGGGTCGGTCCGGGATCCGCGCCACCCCGGGTTCGTCATGCGCGAGGTGGCGTTCTCGGCCCTGTCCGCGCTGGCGCGCCTGGGCGACGCGCGCGGGTTCGACGTGCTGGTCCGCGCCGCGGAGGATCCGTCACCGTCCCTCCGCCGGATCGGCCTGTGGGGTCTGGGCCGCATCGGCGATCCGCGCGGCGTGAACGTGCTGGCGCGGGCCCTCGACGAGCCGCAAGTCGATCTGCAGGTGATGGCCTGCCTGGGGCTGGGACGGGCGACCGACGGGCGGACAGCCGCCACCCTGATCCGCATCGCGCAGGATCCGTCGCGCGCGCGCCCGGTGCGGCGCGCCGCGGTGGCCGCGCTGGGGCACCTGGGGGCGCCAGCCGTCGAAGCCCTGCTGGCGCTGGTCGACGGCGCGGACGCCGAGCTGGCCGCAGAGGCGGCGCTGGCGGCGGGCGCGACCCACGATCCGCGGGTCCCGTCCGCGCTGGTGGCCCGCGTCCTGTTGCCGGGACGGCGCGGGACGGCGGGAGCGCCGGCCGTCTTGCCGGCGCTTGCCGCCTGGAGCGAGAACGCCGATCCGACGGCCACGCAGGCTGCCCCGCCGGCCGATCCTGCGCTGGGAACGCCGCCGACGACCGAGCTGCTGGGGGCCGCCCTGCCCGCCCCCGCCGGCGCCGATCCGTCCCTGGCCTGGCGCAGCCGGGTCCCGGAGATCGCGCGATTGCTCGGCGAGGCGCTGGCGTCGCCGGGTGACGGCCGTCGCGCCGCCTTGCGCGCCCTCGACAGCCGCGCCGACGAACCGGGCCTCGGCGAGCTGGCGCCGATGGGCGACGAACCGATCTCGCCCGAGACCGCCCAGGCCACCCGCGAGATCGCGGCCGCGCTCGGTGACGCGGTCGCGGACTTGCTGGACGACCCGGAGCGCGGGGTCCGGGCGGCGGCGCTGAGCGTGCTGTCCAAGCTGGGCGATCGCCGGGTCGATCCCCGCCGGGTGGCGGCCGCGGTCGCGGACGGCGACGCGGACCTGGCGGAGGCGGCCGTCACGGCGGCGCGCCTGCTGCCCCGGACCAACCCGGCCGGCGCGGGAGCGATGGCCGCCGCCGTCACGCCCCTGGCGCGAGACGACGGCCACGGCTCGGCCTGGCGGACCCGGCTGACAGCCGTCCGGGTGCTGGCCGAGCTCGGCCCCGCCGGCCACGAAGGGCTCCGCGCCGCCGCCGCCGACCGCAACCCGCTGGTCCGGGCCGCGGCACGGGCCGCAGAGGCGCGACGCCGCCCCGACGGTACGGCGAGCGGCTCGGCTTGACTTGCCGGCCTGGCGGTCGAAAATGCGAGAGCCGGCGTTGCCCCCGGCGGGAGTCCACACGATGCTTTGTCCGAATTGCGGCGCCGACGTTCCCGCGGGGTTCCGCTTCTGCGGAAGCTGCGGGGCCAAGATCGACGCGGCCGCCGGCCCTGCCCGCACGATGTTCTTCGGCGGCACCCAGCAGGCGCCGGGCCGCGCCAAGCTGACCATCATCAAGGGCGAAGGCGTCGACGGGGTCACCTACCTCCTCAACGCGACCGAACACCTGGCGGGCCGGACCGAAGGCGCCATCACGTTCCCGGACGACCCGCTGCTGTCGCCCCGTCATGCCAGTTTCATCTATCGGGACGGCAAGTTGCACGTGGTCGACGAGGGGTCGATGAACGGCGTGTTCGTCCGGATCAAGGCCCCGGTGGTCCTGGTTCCGGGCGCGCTGTTCCTCATCGGCGAGCAGCTGCTGCAGATCGAGCCGTCCCCGCCGGATCTGGGACCGCAACCAGACGCCGAGGGCACCTACTTCTATGCGAGCCCCAAGCGCCCTTCCAAGATGAAGCTGATCCAGCGGCTGCGGGGGGGCGAGATCGGGATGATCTACCGGTCGCGGAACGACACCATCTCGATCGGGCGCGAGGGCAACGACGTGAACTTCCTGGACGACCCATTCATCTCGGGCCGGCACGCCCAGATCACGATGGGACCGGACGGGCAGGTCACCCTGACGGACCTCGGCTCGAAGAACGGCACCTTCGTGCGCATCAACGACGAGATGCTGCTCGAGCACGGCGATCACATCTTCCTGGGGCAGCAGCTGTTGCGCGTCGAGGTCAGCTGATCGAGGGTCGCGCGCTTCGGGCCAGAAATGGGACTCGTCGAATTGACGCTGGGGTCCCGCCATGTTAGTTGCCATAGGCTGACCGGGGGTCGTTTTGATCACCTGCAACCGCTGCGGCAAGGAAAATCAGGACCACTACAAGTTTTGCCTCGGCTGCGGCAGCGAGCTGGTGAAGCCCGCGGCCGCGGCGTCGCCGGCTGCCGCGCCGGTTCCCACGCCCGCGCCCGTCTCCGCCACGCCGCCGGCGCCCGAGCCGTCGCTGGAAACGGCGCGCACGATGCTGCCGCCGGGGCCCCCGGCCTCGGCCGTGGCCGGTGAGCTGCGCACCTCCTCGCCGGCCGGTGCCAAGCCGCGGGGCGGCATCCCCTGGAACGATTCGCCCAAGGTCCCGGCGCCCATTCCGTTCGGCCTGCCGCCCGGCGCGGCGGGCGCCACGCCCGGTCCGCGCGTGACCGGCTCGCTGACCAACGGCGGCAATGCCGCCGCGATGGTGACGCCCCCGCCGGTGGTGGCGCGCCCCCCGGGCGGGACCGGGACCGGTCCGCTCAATTCAGCCGCCGCGATGTCCCCCACGCCACCGCCGGTGGTCACCGGCGGCGAGATGGCCTGCCCCACCTGCGGCAAGCCGGTCCAGCCTGGGTTCGCCTTCTGCGGCGCCTGCGGGACCCGGATCGCGCGCCAGCCGAGCGGCCCGCAAGCCGCCGCGGCCGCCGCCGCGGGCCCGCGGACCATGTTCATGGCCGGCAACGCGGCCGCCGCGCCGGCGGCCGCCCCCCGGGGTCGCCTGATCCTGATCCGGCCGGACGGGTCCGAGGGGGGAGCCCACCCGCTTCACGAGGGCGAGAACACCATCGGGCGCGGCCAGGCCCAGCTCTTCGATGCGGACGCCTATCTGTCACCGCGCCACGCCGAGCTGTCGGTCGGCGCGGACGGGGTGCTGATCCGGGATCTCCAGAGCCTGAACGGCGTGTTCCTGAAGATCACCGGCGAAGAGCCGCTCGAGTCGGGCGACATCTTCCGCATCGGCCAGGAGCTGCTGCGGTTCGAGGTCATCTCGCCGCCCCAGCCGCTCGAGGACGGCACGGAGATCATGGGGACGCCAAACCCGGGCTTCTGGGGCCGGCTGTCCGTCATCGTCGGCCGCGACGTCGACGGGTCTGCCTTCCCGTTGTTCGGCGAGTCCATCGTCCTCGGCCGCGAGCGGGGCGACATCCTGTTCCCGGAGGATGGCTACGTCTCGGGGACTCACTCGCGCATCGCGCTGCACGACGATCGCGTCTTCCTGACCGACCTCGGGTCGTCCAACGGGACGTTCCTGCGGCTGCGCCACGAGCGCGTCGTTCCGACCGGCTCGTTCCTGCTGATGGGCCAGCAGCTGTTCCGGCTGGAGCTCAGGTAGCCGGCAGGCGGCGCCTGGGCAGGTGACCCAGGCGTTCTTCCTCTCCCGCGGGGCGGGAGAGGCATCGATCGTCGCGGGCCGGGGCGGCCCGCCGCTTCGTCAGTGAGCCTTCTTCTCGACTTCGATCTTGCTGCCGCCGGAGCTCTTCTGGCCCCCGAAGAAGGCCTGACGCGTGTTGTCGCCGGCGGCCGGTTCGACGTAGCGGAAGGCGTTCGGGATCTTGAAGGTGCTGCCGTCGTCGAACATGACCGTGACGTCGACCGGCCCCTTGTCGCTGGGCGGGGTGACGACGCGAATCTTGTTCGTGGAGGCGATGGTGACCGTCTCGGACTTCTTGTGCCCGAACTTCACCTCCGCCTGGGTCTTGCCAGGCTGGAATCCCCCGCCGTTGATGGTGATCTCCTCACCGCCGGCGGTCGTCCCCTGCGGCGGCTCGACGGACTCGACCTTGAGCGGCCCGCCGCTTTGCGTACAGGACGCGATGGTGACGAACGCAGCCAGGGACAGAGCCAAACCGAGAACACGCTTCATCGTGCGGTGCCTCCCGTGCGAGGGAGACCGACCATAGCCCCGTGTAACTGAACGGTCAACAAGATCGGGACCCTAGCGGGCCCGATCTTGCTGACCCCGTCTGGCGTGAACTACAGGGATTCGCGCTTGGCCATGGCCCGGCGCATCTTGACCAGGGCCTGTTCCTGCAGCTGGCGCACCCGCTCGCGCGACAGGCGGTACTCGTCGCCGATCTCCTTGAGCGTGCGCTCCCGGTCGTTCACCAGGCCGAACCGTTTCCGGAGGATGTCCGCCTCGATCGGCTTCAGGGCCGACAGGAACTTCAACATCTCCGTCTGCGTTTCGGACGAAGCCATCTGCTCGGGCACCGCCGGCCCCTCGTTGGGGTCGACCAGCACGTCGATCAGGCGGCGTCCGTCCTCGTCCGAGATGGGACGGTCCAGCGAGACCGGCGTCTCGGACAGGAACGTCTTCATCTTCTCGAGCTTTTCAGGCTCGATGCCGGTGGCGGCCGCGATCTCGTGCGTGGTCGGCGCACGTTCCAGCTTGGACTGGAGCTCGCGCTGCGACTTGGCGATCCGGTGGTACGCGTCGATCATGTGGACCGGCAAGCGCACCGCCCGCCCCTTGTCGGCCAGCGCGCGGCTGATCGCGTGGCGAATCCACCAGCTCGCGTAGGTCGAGAACCGGAACCCGCGGCGGTAATCGTACCGCTCGACCGCCTTCATGAGGCCGATGTTGCCCTCCTGAATCAGGTCGGCCAGCGGCAACCGGCCGTGATTGAACCGGCGCGCGATCGAGACGACCAGACGGAGGTTCGCCTTCACGAACTCGTTCTTCGCTGCCTTCAGCTTGAACGCCTTCGACGAGACGGTCCTCACGTAGTCGGCGAACGCCTTGGTCGTGGTCGAGAAAGGCACCGTCCCTTCGAACGGCAGCCCCTGAACGGCCCGCCCCACCCGCTGGATCTCGGCCAAAGCCGCGTCCAGGTAGATGCGGTCGATGTCGAGCGCCCGCAGCTTCACGGCCAAAGTAGCGGCCGTCTTCTCGAGCTTGCCCCGGGCCGGAATCGAGGACCGCCCGCGCGCGCCCGCCGCGGCGACGCGATAGAGCTTCGCCTCCGGCAGCTGCTTGCCGAGCTCGCGCTCGACGATGTCCATCACCCAGTCGCTGCCGGGCGCGAACGCCAGGATCGTCCGCCAGAGGTCGAGCTCGAGCTCCTCGATGTTGCGAGCGGTCTCGAACTCCTGCTCGGGACGAAGAACGTCCAGCTCCGCCATGTCGCGGAAGTACATCGCGAGGAAGCTGGCCGGCTCGTCCTCGCCCTTCCGCTTGGCCGTCTTGGCGGCCGGTTCCTCGCCCTCCTCCTCTTCCTCGTCCTCGTCGTCGTCAGCCTCTTCGGCGGCGGCAGCCGTAACGCCGCTCACCTCGTCGGTCTCCTCCGTCTCGATCTCGATCTCGGGCGTGGCGCCCAGCTCGGCGTCGGGCTCGAGCTCGTCGAGGACGGGGACGCCCGACGGCAGACCAATCGCCTCGGGCTCGAGGGCGGTGTCGTTCGCCGGAACGGGTGCACGCCCGGTCGAAAACGCCTTGACGGCCGTCTGCTTGACCTTGGTGTCGCGCCCAGCCTTGACCGGCGCGGCCGGCCGCTTCCGGCTGGCCTCGCTCGTGCGCGCCTTTCGTGCCGGCTTCACTTTCGCTCCTCGTGCACCCATGGTTGTCTCCGTCGAGCCGCGTCGCGATCCAGACACATCTGGACCCGTGAGGGATATACGGCCGGGGCTCGAAAAATATTCCGGGCCTCGCCGCGGCGTGACTCGTAGGCTTCGATGCTTGCGCCGCCGCTTTGGTTGCAACCTGCCCATGCCCGGAACATGGGGACCGGTGACACGGGCACAATGGCGGCGCCACTGTTTTCTGGACTGAGGGCTGACGCGCCGTATTAGGCGTCGCCGTCTTCGGGCTTCTCGGCCAGAACCAGCAAGTTACGGGACGCGCTTCCGAAAAAGTCGCCCCGCGTTGCGAGGTGACCTGAGACGTCCGTCACGCGGAACCCGGCCTGCCTGAGCAGGCGGCCGATCTCATGGAGGGTGTAGGCGCGGATGGAGAGCTCTTGCTCCAGCTGCCGGCCGTCGTCGAAGACGATCGAACGGTGGGTGTTGATGCGGCTGGTGTGGAAATTGAAGTCCACCTCCTCCAACACGACGCAGCCCGTCCCCTCCCACCACACCCGAACCGGCAGATCGCCGACCATGTAGTCGCGGTTGACGATGTCCAGCAGGAACCGAGCACCCGGCTTGAGCGCGCGGCCGATCCGTTCCGCCACCTTGAGGTTCGTCTCCTCGTCGAAGTAGCCGAAGGACGTCAACATCGAGTACGCGCCGTCGAACTGCTGCTCGAACGCGATCTCGCGCATGTCGGCGTGCACGAAGTTGACGGACAGGGCGCGCTTTTGGGCCTCGTCCGCGGCGCGGATGAGCAAGGGCAGCGACAGGTCGAGACCGGTGACGTTGTAGCCCTGCTGCACCAGCTCGATGGCGTGACGGCCGTATCCGCAGCCGACGTCCAGCAGCTCGCCCCCGGCGCGGCAGCCCAGCGACGCGGCGATGAACTCGACCTCGCGCATCGTCTGGTCCGGCCGCAGCAGCGGCAGCGTGCGCAGGTAGTCCTCGTCGAAGACTTCTTCGAACCAGGGCTTCGAACGCTTGGGCCGCCGGGGCCGCTGCGCGAGCGGCTCGGGCAGGATCGGGATCGCCGCCAGCAACGGCGCGGGCTCCGTCACCGGCGGGGGCGTGGGCGGCCGCGCCTCGGGGCCGGGCGACTTCACGAAGCTGCCCGGGATGGGCGGCGGGGCCGGACTGCGGGGGGGCGTCCCGCGGGCGGCGTCCGCGGACGGGGTGGCTTCATCGGCGTCGGCGGCCTCGGCGGCTTCCTCGACCTCCACGTCTTCCACGCCCTCGACGTCCGCGTCGACCGAGACGGCGGGCGCCACCGGCGGCGTTTCCACGACCGGGTGCGCCAGGTCGGACGAGGCCGAGCTCCCTTCGCTGGCCATCGGGCTCTCCGGCAGAGCCCCCTCGACGGGCGGCTCGGCCACCGGCGCCGTCTCGACCGCCGGCGCGGCGGCGACAGACGGCTCGGCCGGCTCGGCCGCCGCCTCAGGCTCCGGCGCGGGCACGTCGATCGGAGGCTCCAGCACCTCGACCGCCAGCGGCGGCGGCGTGGGGGCGGCTGTCGGGACCGCACCCAGCGGCGCCGGCGTCGGGGCAGTGGCCACGGGTGGCGGCGTGAGCTGGTCCTCGTCCGGGGCGAGCGCCGGGGGCGGCGTGGGCCCGGGGACGTTCAGCTCGGGCGGCGGCGTCAGCGGGCCCGAATCGAGCGCCCGCACGGCCGCCGCCTCGGCAGCCAGAACAGCGGCCTCGGTGTCGAGGTCGGGCGCGGCGAACGGGCTGTCGGTGGGAAGCGGCGGCGGGAGCGAGCCCACCGAGACACCGTCGACCAGGTCGACGGGTGTCGCGCCCAGGGTCTCACCGGCCCGCTCGGGCGGCGGCGTCACCGGCGCGGACGCGGCCAGCGCGTCGGGGTCCGGCATCTTGGCCGGGGGGCCCGGCGGCGGTCCCAGCACGATCTCCGTGGGTGGCTGCTGCAGCACCGGCACCCCGCCGATGGGCGTCAGGCGCGGTTGCGTGGTCGTGCGCTTGCGGACGGTCGGCGTCGCGAAGTCACCGCTGGCGATCCCGATCGGGCCGCTTCTCTCGCGCGGAATTCCGGTCCGCGATCGGCGGGCGCCGTCCTTGCGCTTGTCCGCCTGGCTGTCGTCCTCGGCGGGAACGCGCACGGGGACCGGCGTGGCCGAGGCGTTCTCCCCGGTCACGGGGTGGCGCGATGTCTCGTCGTGCGCTTTGGCCACGCCATCAACCTCGCGGCACCGCCGTGGCGCCGGGCGGTCGGATGCGCCCGATGCCGATTCCCATCTTCATCGACGTCCCGCCGGCCAGCGGCGACAGATCGACGCGGCCGGGCTCGAACACGGCGATGGTGGTCGAGCCCAGGTGGAAAATCCCCAGCTCCTCGCCACGGCTGATCGCCCGGGGCTGTTCGTAACGCCGGTGCTGTACCCCGGCCCGCGAGAAGCTGGCGTGGTGCGTCGCCACATCCGGGTCGTACGACACCGTCACATGTCCGACGCCGATGGCCGCGACCATCACCACCGCGCACAGTCCGCCCTGCTCCATCTCGATGAGGGTCACCAGCCGCTCGTTGCGGACGAACAGCCCGGGCTCGCAGGCGACGCTCTTGGCGTTGACGGAAAACAGCGCCCCGGGCAGGTGGCGCCAGCCCAGCACCCGCCCGGCCACCGGCGAGTGAACGCGGTGATAGTCCTTGGGCGACAGATAGGTGATGAGGTACGGGCCGCCTTGCAGGACGGCGGCGCTGTCCGCGTCGCCCAGCAGCTCGGCCAGCGAGAACAGCGTCCCCTTGGCCTGGATCAACTGTCCCTCGGTGGCCACCCCGCATTCGACGACGGCGCCGTCGGCCGGCGACACGAGGGCGTCCGGCGCGTCGGCGATGGGCCGGGCGCCCGGCTTGAGCCGGCGGGTGAAGAAATCGTCGAAGCCGGCGTAGTCCTCGAGCGGCTTCTCCGCCTCGTCCACGTCGATGCCGTACACCGACGCGAACTGGGACAGCATCGTGCGCCGCAGCCGGCGCGGAATGTCGCGCGCGGCGCCCCAGCCAATCGCGTCCGACACGACGCGCTTGGGCACGATGCGCCACATCGAGCGCCGGGCGCGGTCGCTGAATGAGAGGCCACCCATAGGGAGAAGCGGAGCCACCGACGCGTCCGCGAACTCAAGATTTTAGGCGAGTTGGCGCACGCGGGCAAGGGCGCCCAGGCACCCCGAAACGCAAAAAGGGGACCCGAAGGTCCCCTTTTCGCTCCGTTCAGCTCGACGAGCCGCGTTCTACGTGGTCAATCTGCCGGCTCGTCGCGCTTCTCGGCCGCTTCGCGCCCTTAGTTGCCGCGACGACCCAGCCAGGCCGGCTCGTCGCGCTTCTCGGCCGCTCCGCGCCCTTAGTTGCCGCGACGACCCGGCCTGCCGGCTCGTCGCGCTTCTCGGCCGCTTCGCGCCCTTAGTTGTCGAAGTAGAGGGCGAACTCGTACGGGTGCGGCCGAAGGCGGATCGCGTCGACCTCGTTCTCGCGCTTGTAGTCGAGCCAGGTCGAGATGACGTCGGGCGTGAAGACGTCGCCCTTCAGCAGGAAGGCGTGGTCCTTCTCCAGCGCGTTCAGCGCGGCGTCCAGCGACCCCGGCGCCTTCGGCACGTCCTTCGACTCCTCGGGGGACAGGGCATAGATGTCCTTGTCCAGCGGCTTGCCCGGGTCGATCTTGTTCTGGATGCCGTCGAGGCCCGCCATCAGCATCGCGGCGAACGCGATGTAGGGGTTGGCCGTCGGGTCCGGGCAGCGGAACTCGAGCCGCTTGGCCTTCGGCGAGCTGCCGCCGATCGGGATGCGGATCGAGGCCGACCGGTTGCGCGACGAGTAGGCCAGGTTGACCGGCGCCTCGTAGCCCGGCACCAGGCGCTTGTAGCTGTTGGTGCCCGGGTTGGTGAAGGCGCACAGCGCCGGGGCGTGCTTGAGGATGCCGCCGATGTAGTGAAGCGCCATGTCCGACAGCCCGGCGTACTTGTCGCCGGCGAACAGGTTCTTCTCGTCCTTCCAGATCGACTGGTGGCAGTGCATGCCCGAGCCGTTGTCGCCGAAGATGGGCTTGGGCATGAACGTCGCGGTGCGGCCGTTGGCGCGGGCGACGTTCTTGACCACGTACTTGTACCACATGGTCCAGTCAGCCATGGCCTTCAGGCTGTTGAACCGCATCGACAGCTCGCACTGGCCGCCGGTGGCGACCTCGTGGTGGAACACCTCGACGGGGATGCCCACCTTCTCCAGCGTGACCGCCATGTCGGCGCGCAGGTCGTGCAGCGTGTCGGTCGGCGGGACGGGGAAGTAGCCACCCTTGTGCGGCGGCTTGTAGCCCAGGTTCGGCCCCTCTTCGCGGTCCGTGTTCCAGCGGCCCTCGATCGAGTCGACCATGTAGCTGGAGCGGTTCGGGCCCTCGGAGTAACGAACCTCGTCGAAGATGAAGAACTCGGGCTCCGGGCCGAAGTACGAGGTGTCGCCGATGCCGGTCGACTTCAGGTACGCCTCGGCCTTGGCGGCGATGGTGCGCGGGTCGCGCGAGTACGGCTGCTTGGTGATCGCGTCGACGATGTCACAGGTCAGCGACAGGGTCGGCAGCTTGAAGAAGGGATCCATCACCGCCGAGCCCGCGTCCGGGATGAAGATCATGTCGGAGGCGTGGATCGGCTGCCAGCCGCGGATCGAGCTGCCATCGAAGAAGTAGCCGTCCTTGAAGACGTCGGCGGTGAGCTTCGCGATCGGCATCGTGGTGTGCTGCCAGATCCCGAGCAGGTCGACGAACTTGAAGTCGACCATCTGCGCGCCGCTCTTCTCTGCCAGTTTGAGGGCCTCAGCTGGAGTCATGGTCCTTCCCCTATCCTTTGTTTTGGTTGGTGGTTCTAAATGCGAATCGGTGATCAGAGCGCGTCTTCGCCACGCTCGCCGGTGCGGATGCGGATCGCTTCCTCGACCGGCGTGACGAAGATCTTCCCGTCACCGATGCGGCCGGTGCGCGCCACCGACATGATCGCCTCGACGACGTCGCGCACGATGTCGTCCTTGACGACGATCTCGATGCGGACTTTCGGCACGAAGTCGACCACGTAGGCTGACCCACGGTAGACCTCTTTCTTGCCGCCCGTTCGGCCAAATCCCTTGACCTCGTAGACGGTCATCCCCTGCACGCCGACCTCGCGAAGACGATCTTTCACATCGTCCAGCTTGAAAGGCTTGATGATGGCTTCGATCTTCTTCATGTGGTCCTCACGCTAGCGCGCCAATGTTTCCTGGCAGTTTCGCAGCAGTTAAATCGTCGTAACCCTGCACGGTCAAGCGTTTTTATGGAAGCTGCAGGGCCCCGACGAGCTCGCGGACGTCGCTGACGCCGTCCGCCTCCAGACGCTCGGCGAGCTGCCGCACGATGCCCCCCGAAGCGTCCGGATCGACGAAGCTTTGTGTGCCGACCTGGACGGTGCTGGCGCCCGCCAGAAAGAACTCGATGGCGTCGGTCGCGTCCTGAATCCCGCCGATGCCCGAGATGGGCAGCGGCACGCCGGCCCGTCGCACCTGATAGACCATCCGCAGCGCGATCGGCTTGATGGCGGGGCCCGACAGCCCGCCGAAGATGGTGGCGATCTTCGGCTTGCGGGTGCGCGCGTCGATCGCCATGCCGGTGATGGTGTTGATGATCGAGAGGCCGTCTGCGCCGCCCTCGGCGCAGGCCTTGGCCAGCGCGACGATGTCCGAGGTGTTGGGCGTGAGCTTGATCCAGAGCGGCTTTTTGACCACCTCGCGGCAGGCGCGCACGAGGTCGCGCAGCACGCGCGGGTCGGTGCCGAACTCGATGCCGCCCGCCTTGATGTTCGGGCACGAGACGTTCATCTCCAGGCCGTCGACGCCCTCCAGCCGGTCGAGGCGCGCGCCACAGTCGACGTACTCGTCGAAGGTGGTCCCGAAGAAGTTCACCAGCACGCGCGTGCCGCAGGCGCGCAGGAACGGGAGCTTGTCGTGCTCGAACCCCTCGACGCCGACGTTCTCGAGGCCGATCGAGTTCAGCATGCCCGACGCGGTCTCGCAGATGCGCGGGGTCGGGTTGCCGAAGCGCGGCTTGGGGGAGATGCCCTTCGTGACCACGCCGCCCAGCGCCCCCAGGTCGGTGAGCGACTCGAACTCCTTGGCGTAGCCGAACGTCCCGGACGCGGTCAGCACCGGATTCCGGAACTTCAGCCCGCCGGTCTCGATCTCCAGGCGGACGCTCATGACGCGCAGGCCGGCGGCGGCGGGGGCGGCGTCCCGGCGTCCAGCACGTCGGCCGCGTCGAACACCGGGCCGTTGCTGCAGACGTACCGGAACGGGCGCGAGCGCGCCGGGATGGCGCAGCCGAGGCAGACGCCGATGCCGCACGCCATCTGCTCTTCCAGCGACAGGAAGCAGGGGACGCCCCGGTCGCGGGCCAGGCGGGCCACCGCCCACAGCATCCCGTTCGGACCGCAGCTGAGAACCCGCACGGGCTTGCCCCGATGGGCGTCGAGCCGCGCCTCCAGCGTCTTGGTCACCAGGCCCCGGTCCCCGACCTCGCCGGTCTCGGTCGCCAGGTGCAGCGGCAACCGCAGGGTCTCCATCTCGCGCAACAGCACCAGGTCCACCCCGCGACGGCCACCGTAGATCATCTCGAAGCGATCGACCTGACCGCGTGACGCGGCGTGAGCCGCCTGCATGTAGAGGGGGGGCAGGCCGACGCCGCCGGCGACCAGGAGGTCGGTCGTGTCGGGGCGCGGCTCCGGGAAACTGTTGCCCAGGGGGCCCAAAACATCCAGCTCAGCCCCGGGGAGCGCACGCTCCAGCAGAGCCGTCCCGCGGCCCACCGTCTTGGCCAGGATCTCGGCCGTGTCGCCCGGTCCGGCCGACAGCAGCGAGAAGGCCCGCGGCAGGAGGGGGTCGCGGCCCCAAGCTCCCCGAATCATGACGAATTGCCCTGGCTTAGCCGCGGCCAGCGATTCGCATTTCGACAGCCGGAGGACGAAATAACCGCCCCCCAGAACGCGGTTTTCCGTTATTTTCGCCTGGAAGTAACGCACCGTTGACCGGGCGTTCTTCTACCCCGAACCAGTCGAAAATGCGCCGTCATTCTTGCAGGTGCGGGGGACCTGTGTTAGTAGCCGAACTCTAAAGGGGCGCCGCGAATGGACTTCATGTTCGAAGACGAGGTCGACGAGGTCGGCTCCGACGTCGAGGCATATTGCCCCAAGTGCAAGGGCGATACCACGCACGTCGTGATCTCGAAATACGAGGACGAGATCCGGCGCGTCCAGTGCAACCCGTGCGGGGACGTCCACTCGTTCCGGAAGCCACGGGGCGACGTCGAGGATGACGTCCCGGAGCCCATCGCCGCCAAGAAGCGGGCGATGATGAAGAAGCAGACCTGGGAAGAGTTCTTCGCCAAGCACAGCGACAAGCACGCGAAGCCCTACGAGTTTCGCGAGCACTACCACGAGAACGTGATCGTGACGCACCCCAAGTTCGGGGTGGGCTTCGTGTCGGAGATCCTCTCGGACAGCAAGGCCGAGATCACGTTCAAGGACGCCCGGCGGGTCCTGGTGCACAACCGCAAGGACATGCACGGGCTGCCCCTGGCCGCCGAGGGCGACGGCCACCCGTCCGACACCAAGATCGCGAAGCTGGCCCCCAAGCCCGAGAAGCCGGCCAAGGGGAAAGACACCAAGGTCGCCGTCAAGGAGACCAAGCCGGCCAAGGAGGCCCCGCCCGTCAAGGACGTGAAGGAGTCCAAGGACGCGAAGGACGGCAAGGAAGCCAAGGACGCCAAGGAAGGCAAGGACGCGAAGGAGGCCAAGGCTCCCGCCGCCAAGCCAGCGGCCAAGCCGGCCGGCCGCCCTCACGCCGAGAAGACGGCCCCGGCCGCCAAGGCCTCCAAGCGTGCGACCAAGCCGGCTCGCCCGGTCCGCACGGCGCCGGCGCATGGCCGGGCCGGCGGTGGCAAGCCGGCCGCCAAGGCCGCCAAGCGTCACAAGAAGTAGTCCGGCGCGGACCCGACGGCCTCTACTGGACGAGGAACACGTAGAGGTCGTAGAGCGCGTGCGTGTACACGGCCACCGCGAACCCGCGGTGCCAGTACAGCAGGCCGAAGCAGACGCCGGCCAGCAGCCGGAACATGAAGATGCCCAGCCGCAGCGGGTCGCCGTAGGGCGGGATGTGGTGCATCGCCGAGAACAGCGCGGCCGAGACCAGCAGCGCCACCAGGACGGCCAGCCACCGGCGCAGCTTGAGCACGCCGCTCAGCAGCGCCACCAGGC
>Ga0068855_100002381_pt1 | contig 23184 bp, 22 predicted proteins | sample KBSCornC52_FD_66592 | JGI IMG/M metagenome (GOLD analysis project Ga0068855, IMG submission 66592) | Corn rhizosphere microbial communities from Kellogg Biological Station, Michigan, USA - KBS Corn C5-2 | ecosystem: Host-associated > Plants > Roots > Rhizosphere > Soil ...
CCAGCGGCAGGTCGCGGCGGAAGCCTGGTGCGGTCGAGGCCACGTGCGAGTGGATGCGCGGGTCGGGCGCGGGGTCGTCGGCTGGCGTCCAGTGCACGCGCAAGTGGTTGTACAGCGTGTCGCGCTGGGCCGGAATCCGATCAGCCGAGCGAATGAGGTGAATCAACTCGGTCAGGTTCCAGTGGTGTCGGGCACCTGCCGACGACACCACGTTCTCCTCGAGCATCACCGAGCCGAGGTCGTCGGCCCCGTAGTGCAAGCCGAGCTGCCCGACCTCTTTGCCCAGCGTCAGCTGCGAAACCTGCAGGTGCGCGATGTTGTCGAAGAACAGCCGCGCTACCGCGAGCAGGCGCAGGTACTCCAACGGTGTCGCCTGCGTGCGGCCGTGCAGGTGGTTGTTCTCCGGCTGGTAGGTCCACGGGATGAACGACCGGAACCCACCCGTGCGGTCTTGCACATCGCGGATCAACCGCAGGTGCTCGATGCGCTCGGAGTTGGTCTCGCCCGTACCCATCATGAACGTCGCGGTCGACTCCACACCGAGCTGATGCGCCGTCTCCATCACCTCGAGCCAGACCGCGCCGGGCTCCTTCAACGGCGCGATCACATCGCGCGGCCGCTGCGTCAAAATCTCGGCGCCCGCACCCGCAAACGAGTCGAGCCCGGCCGCGTGCAGTCGCGAAATCACCTCGGCGAACGTCAACCCCGAAACGCGCGCGATGTGCACGACCTCCGAGCCGCCGAGCGAGTGCAGCGCCAACTGCGGATACGCCGCCCGAATCGCCGAAAACGTCTGCTCGTACCACTCGATGCCGAGGTCAGGGTTGTGCCCGCCCTGCAGCATGATCTGGGTCGCCCCGAGCGCCACGGCCTCGTCGCACCGCCGCAGGATTTCCTCGAGCGAATGCGTCCAGCCCTCGGCGTGCTTGGGCGCGCGGTAGAACGCGCAGAACTTGCACGCCGTCACGCAGACGTTGGTGTAGTTGATGTTTCGGTCGATCAGATAGGTCGCGATCTGCGCGGTGTCAGAAAAACGACGACGACGGACGGCGTCGGCAGCCCGCCCCAGCGCATGCAGCGGCGCGTCGGTGTAGAGGAGGAGCGCTTCTTCGGGGCTGATGCGGCCACCATCGGCGGCTCTGTCGAGGATTGCGCGGAGGTCGGCCACAACCGTCAGCCTAGCCGTGACCGCGACCTGTGCGATCGACCCCTCAGGCCGACTCCGCACGGCACACGCCGCGCAGCCGGTCGATCACGATCTCGTTCGGCGTGCCCTTTTCGATCAACGCGTGCGCGCCATCGGGCAACGCACGCCGTTCGCCGGACAACACCACGACCCTGGTCTCCGGCGAGATGCGGCGGATCGCCTCGATCGCCTCGACTCCTGACATCACCGGCATCGAGACGTCGATCACGATCAGGTCGGGGCGCACGCTCGACACGACGCTCACCGCCTCGGCGCCATCGCTCGCCTGCCCGACCACCTCGAAATCGGGTTCGAGCGACAGCAAGGTGCGCATGAGCGCCCGGATGCCGGCGGCGTCGTCGGCGACGACGACGCGGTACACGCGGGCAGCCGCCAGCTGTGCGGGCGCGGCTTCGCCGTGGGGCGTCGACATGGATAGATCGTGGCAGTCCGCGGGGACTTCTGCCGCTACTTCTGGCGCGCTGATCACAACGGGTGGTGTGGGAGCGCGACCCAAGGCGTGGGCGGGTCAGACCTCGATGAATCGGGGCTGCACCAAGGGGGCTAGCCCGAGCCGTGGACCCACCAAGCGGGCGAATTCGGTGAGGCCGGCGAGCTGCCGCTCTCCGAGCGAAAAGTCGAGCGTCGTGAAGTATCGGACCAGGGTCTCGGCGTCGAAATCCTCCCAGCGCGCGGCCGACTCGGCGACTTCGTCGACGCGAGAGAGGGACAGCTCTCGCGAGCGCACGAAGGCACTGTGGACATCCTTCGCGATGCCCGGGTGCGCGGCCGCGAACTCGGCCCGGGCGGCCCAGACGGCGAAGACCATCGGCAGCCCGGTCCAGTCGTGCCAGGCGGCACCCATGTCGTGCACCTCGAGGCCGAGCCGCGGCCCGTCGTGCAGCGTCGCGCGCAGCGCGGCGTCACCGATCAACACCGCGGCCTGGGCCTCGATCATCATCGCGGTCAGATCGGGCGGGCAGGTGAAATACCGAGGGCGGACGCCGACCCGCTCCTCGAGCACCATCTTGGCCAGTTCGAGGGTGGTGCGGCTGGTTGAGCCGAGCGCCACCACACCGCCGTCCAACTCTTTGAGCGGTACCTGGCTGACGATGACGCACGACATCACCGGACCGTCCGAGCCGACGGCGATGTCGGGCAGCAGCCGAAGCGACGAATCGTGCTTGAGGTACTCGACGACGCTGATCGGTGCGATGTCGAGGTCGCCGTCGACCAGCCGGTCGCTCAGGCGGTCCGGGGTGTCGCGATGCAAGTCGACGTCGAGCAGCGCGCCCGAGTTCACCATGCCCCAGTACAGGGGCAGGCAGTTCAGGAATTGGATGTGCCCGACCCGCGGGCGCGGGACGCTCATCGAGTGCGCGAGCGCTCGTCGGCGTCGCGGGCAAGCTCCTCGGCGACGTCGTCCTCGCGCGCGGCCCGCGCGGCGGCTCGGGCGCGCCGCCGGGCAGTGGCGCTCGAGAGCTGCACAGACATCGCGTCGCGCTGCCGCGAGAGCAGCACGTAGCTCGCAAGCCCTGAGATGACAAGGGCAAGGGCAACCAACAGCAACCCGCGCACCCGCACCAACCACAACAAAGCCAATGCCAGCAGGAAAATCGCGAGCCGCAAGGTGGTGTAGCGCAGCACCGTGTGCGGGTTGCGCGTGCTCTCGACGTCGGCGGAGACCACCGGTTCTTGGTCTGGACGGGATTTCATCGCGGGTTCTTTCGTCAGTTGTCTCACGCCGGCATCGGCTGCGGGGTATCGCGCCGAGAACGGTCTGGCCCGTCGTACACGCGCAGCACGTGGTACGTGGTGTCGCGCTCGACCGGGGTGAAGCCGGCATCGCGGATGAGCTCGAGCAGGTCGTCGCGGTGCATCGTGTTCGGCGTGCCGAAATGATCGGCGTCGTGGGTGATCTTGTACTCGACGACCGAACCGTCGAGGTCGTCGGCACCATGCGAAAGCGCCAGCTGCGACGTCGTCAGGCCGTGCATCACCCAGAACGCCTTCACGTGCTCGATGTTGTCGAATAGCAGGCGTGACACCGCGAACGTCTTCAGCGCTTCGGCGCCTGTAGCCATCGGCTGGGTCATCAGCCGGTTGCGCGGGTCGCCGTTGGCATCGTGCTGGAACCGCAGCGGGATGAAGACCACGAAGCCGCCGGTTTCGTCCTGCAGTTCGCGCAGGCGCAGCACGTGGTCGACGCGGTGCCGCGGCTCCTCGATGTGGCCGTACAGCATCGTGCAGGGAGTCTTGAGGCCCTTCGAGTGCGCGAGCCGATGAATGCGCGACCAGTCCTCCCAATGGGTGGCGTGATCGACGATCTTCTGTCGCACCTCCCAGTCGAAGATCTCAGCGCCCCCACCTGTCAACGACTCGAGACCTGCATCGATCAACTCGTCGAGGATCGCGTCAGCAGGCAGGCCCGAGATCTTCTCGAACCAGTGGATCTCGGTTGCAGTGAAGGCCTTCAACGCCACGCCAGGCAACGCTTCCTTGAGCGCCTTGAGCGAGCGCGGGTAGTACCGCCACGGCAGCGTCGGGTGCAAGCCGTTGACGATGTGCAGTTCGGTGATGCCCTCGGGCTCCATTTGCTTGGCCAGCTCGACGGCCTGCTCGATGCGCATCGTGTAGGCGTCAGCCTCACCGGGCTTGCGCTGAAAACTGCAGTAAGCGCAGGACGCAGAGCACACGTTCGTGAGGTTGAGGTGGCGGTTGACGTTGAAGTAGACGCGGTCGCCGTTCTTCTGCGTGCGCACATGGTGGGCGAGTTCGCCGAGCCAGGCAAGATCATCGCTCGCGTAGAGCGCAACGCCGTCTTCGTAATCCAGCCGTTCGCCGGCCAACACCTTGGCTTCGAGTTCGCGCTTCAGGCCGGAATCCACGTCGTCCGCACACCTTCCGTCGGCTATCTGGGCTCACTAGCCCTCGTCGGTGTGTCCAGCATGCACGACGCCCGGACGCCGTGACAGCACCGGGGTTGACGGCCGCATCGCCGGTTGCGGAGGGTAGCGATCGCGCGACGGAAAGCTCGCACTATGGCCGACCACGCACATTTTCGTCACTCTCCGTATTCCTCTCGTGACGACCACCCCGACTTTTTTGTCCGCACAGCAACAATCGCGCGTCAAAGGCAGACGCGGCGGTACAACGCCGTGTACACATCTCATGGGGTCCACGAAGGCAAGAGACAACACGGTGCCGTTGACCCGACCACTCAGTGTTCGAAAGACCACCGTGTCCCAGGAAAGGGGACGACGTGGAAAACCGTGACCGCCTCCTCACACCCGGAGAGGTTGCCAGCCTGTTTCGGGTTGATCCGAAGACCGTGACCCGGTGGGCCGCATCGGGCCGGATCGGAAGCATTCGCACGCCCGGTGGCCACCGCCGGTTTCGGGAGTCAGAAGTACGCGCGCTGCTGCGCGGCGACTCCGACCTCGACTCCGTCGGCTCGCTGGCGCTCGAGGCGTCAGAAGGCTGATCGTTCGACGTCCGGCCGTGCTCGCGCTGCGACTCGGCTGCCGGTAGCGCGCTGACCCCGGCGGCTCGTCTCGCTGTGCGAGCACGGATCGTTCGGCCGCACCGACCCGTTACGGGCGAAGGCCGCGCGACACGAGGTCGACAAGGGCGAACATGAACAGGCCGATGCCGACGAAGCCGTTGACCGTGAAAAACGCCTTGTTGACGTTCGAGAGGTCGGTCGGTTTCACCAGCCGCTGCTCGTAGGCGAGAGCGAATGCAGCGGCGATCACGCCGACCGTCCACACCCAGCTCAGTTCGGTCACCAGCCCGAACCACAGCAGCAACAACACAGTCACGTAGTGCGCCGCGCGCGACCAAGCGAGAGCCACGTGCGGACCGAACCGCGCCGGCAGCGACTTCACGCCGATCTTGCGATCGACCTCGTAGTCCTGCAGCGCGTAGATGATGTCGAAGCCGCCGATCCAGCAGCCGACGGCGAGACCGAGCAGCACAGCCGACCACGACCAGTGCCCGGTAACGGCCATCCATGCGCCGACCGGTCCGATGGTCTGCGCAAGCCCGAGCACCGCGTGCGGCGCCCAGGTGAACCGCTTCGCGTAGGGATACACAGCGAGGACGGCGGCCGCCACCGGCGACAGCACGAAGCACAGGGTGTTCAGGCCGGCCGCGGCGATCATCAGGATCGCGAGGGCAACGACCGCACCGACCCACGCCGTCCGCACTGAAACGACGCCAGTGACGAGCTCGCGGCCGCGGGTGCGGGGATTCTTCGCGTCGATATGCCGGTCGACGATGCGATTGACCGCCATCGCGAAAGTGCGGGCACCGATCATCGCGATCGTGACGAGCAGCAGTTGCCGCCAGTTGACGTGCCGGTTCTCGGCCCGCATCGCGGTCAGCGAAGCGATGTAGGCGAAGGGCAGCGCGAACACTGAGTGCTCGAACCTGACGAGATCGAGGAACGCTCGAACCCGGCCGCGCTCGGACGCGGGGCCTTGGAGCGGTAGCGCCGCTGAACTCATCAGATCCCGAATTCCTTCCAGCGTGCGGTCACTCGTTCGACGATCCCCGGGTCTTGGGTAATCATGTCCGGCCAGCCCCGCTCGTATCCCTCGGTCGGGAGCTTGGCCGTCGCGTCGACGCCGACCTTGCCGCCCCAGAACTGCTGGTAACTCGAATGGTCGAGGTGGTCGACCGGCCCGACCGCCTGCACGAGGTCGTGGCTGTAGTCGACGTTACCGAACGCACGCCAGGCGACTTCCGAATAGTCGTGCACGTCACAGTCGGCGTCGACGACCACAATCAACTTCGCGAGCGACAGCATGCCCGCACCCCAGATCGCGTGCATGACCTTGTGGGCGTGTTTCGGGAACCGCTTGTCGATGCTCACGATCACGCAGTTGTGGAAGACGCCCTCGATCGGCATGTCCATGTCGACGATGTCAGGGATCATCAGCTTCACGAGCGGCAGGAAGATACGCTCGGTGGCCTTGCCCATCGGGCCGTCCTCGGCCGGGGGCCGACCGACGATGATCGACTGGAAGACGGGCTTCTTCTGCATCGTCATGACGTCGACGTGCAGCGCCGGAAACGGCTCGACCGGCGTGTAGAAGCCGGTGTGATCGCCGAACGGTCCTTCGGGACGACGCTCCCCCGGCTCGAGCCAGCCTTCGAGCACGACCTGCGCATCGGCAGGCACCTGAAGCGGAACGCTGACGCAGTCGACCATCTCGACACGCTCTTGGCGCAGAAAGCCGGCGAACAGGTACTCGTCGATGTCGGGCGGCAACGGGGCGGAGGCCGAGTAGGTGACTGCGGGGTCGCAGCCGAAAGCGATCGCCACCGGCAGCCGCTCGTTGCGGCGCTCGGCCACCGCGTGGTGAGCGTTCGAATCCTTGTGGATCTGCCAGTGCATCGCGACCGTGTTGCGGTCGTGCCGCTGGAGCCGATAGAGGCCGAGGTTTCGCTGGCCGGTCTCGGGGTGTTTGGTGTGGGTCAGGCCGAGGTTGAAGTAGGCCCCGGCGTCTTGCGGCCAGGTGTGCAGGGCGGGGAGGGCGAACAGGTCGACCTTGTCGCCTTTCAGGACGACATCCTGGCAGGAGCCTTTGCGCACGTTCTTCGGCGGCGCGGCGCGCAGCTGGCCGAGCTTGCTCATAGCGTCCTTGAGCCCGGCGATGCCGTGCGGTAGCTCGGGTTTGAGCAATTCCGCGATGCGGCTGCCGACGTCGTCCAGCGTCTTGACGCCGAGCGCTTTGGCCATGCGATCCGTCGTGCCAAAGACGTTCATGACCAGCGGGAGCTTGCTGCCCTTGACGTTCTCGAAGAGCAGTGCAGGGCCTTGCGCGCGCACCACCCGATCGACGATCTCGGTGATCTCGAGGTGGGGATCGACCTGCGCTTTGACCCGCACCAGGTCACCGTCGCGCTCGAGGCGGTCGAGGAAGTCCGGCAGCGACGTCATGCCGATCAGTATCCCGGGAGCGGGTCTCAGATCAGCCGCCGACCGGCGCGTTAGACAATTGCGTCCCTAGCTGAGCGTGGCCGTGTCTAACTGGTCTAACTGCCAGGCAGCGGCAGCTGTTCGGAGGTCAGATCGCGGCGCTGCCGCGCTCGCCGGTGCGCACCCGGACGATCGCGTCGACGGGCACGCTCCAGACCTTGCCGTCGCCGATCTTGCCGGTGCGGGCGGCTGAGGCGATTGCGTCGATGAGGTCGTCGCAATCGTCGTCGTCGCAGAGCACCTCGAGCCGAAGCTTCGGCACGAGGTCGACCTGGTACTCGGCGCCCCGGTAGACCTCGGTGTGCCCGGCCTGTCGACCGTAGCCGCTTGCCTCACTGACGGTAAGCCCATGGACGCCGAACGCGTCGAGCGCGGCTTTTACGTCGTCCAGCTTGAAAGGCTTGATGACCGCCGTGATGAGTCTCACGGACGAATCTTGGCAGAGCCCTGCTCACCAATCACGGCGGTTGGCGAACCCGCGTGTGCGATGCGGTGGCCGATACCCGCCGTGTGGGCGCCGAGGTCGTACGCGCCTTCGCCGTGCACGAGCAGGTCGAGGCCGGCGAGTTCGTCGTCGCGGCTCACGCGGAACCCGAGCGTGCGGTCGACGGCCTTGGCGAGCAGCCAGGACACGCCGAACGCATAGGCCCCGACGACGACCGCAGCGAGCGCTTGCCGACCGAGCTGGTCGAAGCCTCCGCCGTAGAGGAGGCCGCGCGCGTGCCCAGTGACGGCGGCAGTTGCGAGGACGCCGATGAGCAGTGTCCCGACGAAACCGCCGACGCCATGCACGCCAGCGACGTCGAGGGAGTCGTCGTAGCCGAGGCGGAATTTGAGGCCGACCGCGTAACTGGCGGCAACGCCGGCGAGCAGGCCGATGACCAGCGCGCCGAGCGGGTTGACCGAACCGCAGGCGGGGGTGATGCCGACCAGCCCGGCGACCGCGCCCGACACCGCGCCGAGCGTGGTTGCGTGGCGGTCACGGCGCATCTCGACGGCAAGCCAACCGAGCACGCCGGTTGCGCCGGCGACCTGCGTGTTCACGAACGCGACGCTGGCGAGCCCGCCGCTGGTGAGCGCTGACCCGGCGTTGAAGCCGAACCAGCCGAACCAGAGCAGTCCGGCGCCGAGTACGACGAGCGGGAGGCTGTGTGGGCGCATCGGATCCTTCTTGAACCCGATGCGCGGGCCGAGCACGATCGCCAGCGCAAGGCCGGAGGCACCCGAGTTGATCTCGACGACCGTGCCGCCCGCGAGGTCGAGGGTGTGCAGGTGGGCTGCGATCCAGCCTTGGCCGTCGAACACCCAATGGGCGATCGGCAGGTACACGAGCGTGACCCAGGCGATAACGAACACGACCCAGGCGCCGAACTTCGCGCGGTCGGCGATCGAGCCGCTGAGCAGGGCGGCGGTGATCGCGGCGAACATCAGCTGGAAGGCGACGAACGCGAGGGTGGGCACCGACCCGGTGACGCTGTTGACTGTGATGCCGGCCAGGCCCGCGTCGCTGAGGGTGCCGATCACGCCGCCGAAGGCGTCGGGGCCGAACGCGAGTGAGTAGCCGTAGAGCACCCAGACGACCGTGACAACGGCCAGGCAGGTGATGCTCATCATCAGCATGTTGAGGGCGCTCTTGACCCGGACCATGCCGCCGTAGAACAGGGCAAGGCCGGGGATCATCAGCATCACGAGGGCAGCGCTGACGAGCACCCATGCTGTGTCGCCGGCGTTGATTGTCGGCACCGCGGTCGCGGCTGCGCCAGCGGCAGCGATGCTCGGCATGGCGTGAAGCTTGGCGGAGCGCTGTTACAGGTGGATTACGTGATCGGCTCGGCGTGTAAAACGCGCATTACGTTCCCGAGAGGGTGGCGGACGGTTACCAGGGCCTGGTTCCGGGCCCCGAGCGAGGCTCCGACCCCCGAAGCGTGGCGTGCACGCCACGCTCGGGGGGTCTACGCCCCCTGAGCGTGATCGACTTCGTCGGGGCGGTGCGACTCAGACGCCGGCGTAGGAGTGCATGCCGCTGATGAAGATGTTCACGATGAAGAAGTTGAAGAGGATCGTGACGAATCCGAGCATCGCCACGTAGGCAGCCTTGCGGCCGCGCCAGCCGGCGGTCGCCCGGGCGTGAAGGTAGCCCGCGTAGACGACCCAGGTGATGAAGGCCCAGGTCTCCTTCGGGTCCCACTGCCAGTAGTGGCCCCAGGCGTACTCAGCCCAGATGGCGCCGGCAATGACGGCGAACGTCCAGATGGGGAACGCGAAGGCATACGCGCGGTAGGCCGTGCGGTCGAGGGTCTCGGCGTCCGGCATGATGCGCGCCAACCCGGAGAGTCGCACCGGCTTGCCGGCGGCAGTGGCCAGTGCGTATCGCTCGGCGATGAGGAACATGACCGTAGCCGCCGTCGCGACGATGAACACACCCGACGCGATGATCGCCGCCGTGACGTGAATCGCGAGCCAGTACGAGTGCAGCGCAGGCATCAGCGGCGCCGGCGCGACGTAGAGCACGAGCACCGAGAGCCCCAGCGCGAGCACGACCGGCGCCATCACGAAAACGCCGAGATACCGCGCGGGCTGCCGGTTGAGGATCACCAGGAACGCCGTCACCGCCGCGAAGGTCAAGGCGACGGTGAACTCGTACATGTTGCCCCACGGCAGCCGGTGCACCGCGAGGCCACGGCTCAAGATCGCACCGAGATGCAGCAGCCAGCCGATGCCCGTGCAGGCGATCGCGGCAAGCCCCACCCGTCGGGCGAAACCACTACGGGCGGACGACGAAGACCCTGCGCCCTCGGCCGGCCCATCGGCCGACGCACCGGAGAACCCGCTGCCTGCGCTCTGCGCCGAGCCGGCCGCGACTCCGACGAGCGCGGGCACTTGCGCCGGCACCCGAAGAACCGACTTCGCGGCCGCGCGAGCGTGATTGCCGTACGCCGCGTCGAGCGCGAAGCCGAGGAAACCCAGCGAGTAGGCGACGATGCCGCCCGCGATCAGGTCGTTCGACAGCCTGGCGAGCCCGACGTCAACCGGCACGGTCAGCCCTCCTCGAAAGTGCTCGTCATGGGCGGTACTGACGACTGCAACGACTTCACCAGCCGGGCGAACTCGTCGTCGAAACCACCACTGGCGTCGGTGCGCGTCAGGCCGCCGACTTCGACCAAGGTACGCCCGGCCGGATCGGCGGTTGCACGCACCCACAGCCGCCGCCGCCTGATGCTGAGCGAACCGATCAACCCGAGCACCATGGCGCACACCGCTCCGAGGACGACGCGCTTGCCCGGATCGTGGGTGATGTTGAAGCTGGCCCACTCGTCGTAGCCGGCGAACGTGATCGCGCCGGCGCCGTTCGGCAGCGTGATCGTGTCGCCGGGCCGCATCGTCGTGGCAACCAACCGCTTCATCTTCGAGGTGTCAAGCGTGTAGACCGATTGCGGAATTCCGTTGTCGAGCCCGAGGTCGCCTTCGAAGACACCGATCACGACGGCGGGGTTGTCGGCGGCCGGGAAGATCGAGATCGGCATTCCGGTCGAGGGATCGACGCTCGCGGTCGGCAGGAAGAAGCCCGTGATGCCCAGCTGGGAGGGCTTCGCGTCAGGCAGCTTCACGACGCCCTGGTACTGGAAAGACCCTGTCTGCGGCAGAAATGGCGTCACCTCGTCGAAGGTGTGGCCCTGCCCGTCGCGGATCACGAAGTGCGGCGCGTACCCGTGTCCGCCGAGGTAGATGTTCGTGCCCTGGGTGCTCAGCGGGTGATTGACCCGGATGTCATAGTCGCGCGACTTCGCGTCGAGGTTGGGCTGCCAGGTGACGTGCGCGTCGAAGGTGTCGGCGTCGCCGTTTGCACTTCCGCCTTTTTGATAGGTGGCGTCGAACCGGTTGAGCGTGAACGAGAACGGCGGCAGGTTCGCGACGTCGACGAAGCGGCCGAGCGAGAGTGAGTCGTAGTCGATGGCGGTGTCGGTGAACCCGTCGTGCTCGCGGAGCAGCGCGCTGCCCGTGAAGCCGAACACCGACGTGATCGCGATGCCGACGAGCACTGCCAGCAGCGAGATGTGAAAGAGCAGGTTGCCGGTCTCGCGCAGGTGCCCCTTTTCGGCATTCACGGACGACGCCGCGCGGTCCGCGCGGAAGTGCTTTCCCCGCAGCATTTCGTGTGCCCGGGTCAGGGCGGCCTCGGGTGACTCGTCGGTCAGCCACGACGCCGACAGCGGCAACCGGTTGATGTTGCGCGGAGCCACCGGGGGACGCGCCCGCATTGCCTTGTAGTGCCGCTTGCTGCGCGGGAGCACGCAGCCGGCCAGCGAGATGAACAACAACAGGTAGATCGCCGCGAACCACACCGAGCCGAACACGTTGAAGAGACCGAGGTGGTCGAGGATCGGCGCAAGTGTTGGGTGCGCGGCGTAGTACTGGCTGACCTTGATCGGGTCGCTGCCCCCGCGCTGCGGCAGGATCGAGCCCGGCACCGAGCCGAGCGCCAGCAAGAACAGCAGGATGAGTGCCGTACGCATCGACGTCAGCGAGTACCACGCCCACCGCAGCAACGACCACACCGAAGCACCCGCTGACCGCTGGGCGCGCTGGCGGGTACCGAGTTCGTCAGGCCCGTCGGGAATCGTGTCGAGCTTGGAAATCTCCTGCGCTACAGCGGTTTCTTCGACGTCCGTCGGTGTTTCGCTCATAGCGCCGTCGAGTATCCGTCGATGGTGTGCTGAAGCTGGCCGACGAAGTCGGTCCAGAGCCCGGTGACCAGCAGAACCCCGACGACCACGAGCAGCGCTCCGCCGAGCCTGGTGACCAGGGCGTAATGCCGCTTCACAACGGCGAGCGCACCTAGCGCGTGCCGGAACAGCAATGCCACGATCATGAACGGGATGCCGAGCCCCAGGCAGTAGGCGAGCGTGAGCACCGCGCCCCTCGTCGCGCTCGACCCGTCCAGAGCGAGCGATTGCACCGCACCAAGGGTCGGCCCGATACACGGCGTCCAGCCGACGCCGAACAGAACCCCGAGGACGGGCGCGCCAGCGACTCCGGCCGCCGGCAACCGGTGGAACCGAAACTCACGCTGCAAACCCGGGATGAGGCCCATGAAGGCCAGCCCGAACACGATCACGAAGACGCCGAGCACCTGGTCGAGCACGTCGACGTGCGCCTTCAGATTCGCGCCAACCCCGCCGAAGAGCGCGCCGAGCGAGACGAACACCGCCGAAAAACCGAGCACGAAAAGGAAACTGCCCGCAAGGACACGGCCCGTCCTGCGCTTCTGCGCATCGTCGAGGTCGGCGCCGGAAAGGCCTGTGACGTAGGCGATGTAACCCGGTACCAGCGGCACGACGCAGGGCGAGAGGAACGACACGAGGCCCGCAATCGCCGCGACTGGGAGCGCGAGCAGCAGCGAGCCCGAGAGCACCGTGTTCTGGAACGACGTTGCCACGGACGCGGTCGCGATCACGTCGGCTCCTTGGCGACGTCCTCGACGAGCGCTTTGAGTTGGTTGACTCGCATCTCGCCGAGGCCACGAGCAGCGATGTGGCCCGTGCGGTCGATCACCAGTGTCGTCGGCGGGGTCTCGGGCACCACTCCGGTGCCGTGGAACTGCAAGGCGATCCTCGCCGACGGGTCGGCGAAGCTCGGGTAATCGATGCCGTGCGACTCGACGAAATTGACGCCGTCCGACTTCCCTGATTCGCGAATGTCGACCCCGACGAATTGGACGCCCATCGACGCCGTGTCGGTCGACACCGTCTGCAGGGCCGGTGCCTCGGCACGGCACGGCGGGCACCACGACGCCCAGAAGTTCAAGACCACGACCTTGCCCTTGAACGCGGCGAGGCTCAGCGGTTTGCCGTCGAGGTCGGTGCCGGAGACTTCGGGAGCGAGCTTGCGGTGGCCGGGAGCATACGTCGTGACCACCCCGGCGCCCTCGACCACGTACCGGGTGTCACCTGTGGTGCCGCTGCTACCGCTCGAGGTCGCGCAGCCGGCTAACGAGGCCGCCAGCACCGCGACGCCGAGCGCCGCGAGCACGCGGGATCGAGACGCTAGCGGCACGAGCGAGTTCCCATCAACGACTGCGAAAGACTGCCTTAGACTGCGCCGCCCATTCTGCCTGTCAAACCTGAGAGCCGTAGCTGCGGGCTCAGGCACCGCCGACTTCGCCTGCGCCCGCGGCGCCGGAGGGCTCCAGGTAACGGACGGCAACAACGTCGTCGTCGTCGAAGACCAGACTGGTCAGGCTGCCAAGCGCGCACTGCCTTCGCCGTGGGTCGTGCCACAGTCGCTTGCGTTCGATCTTGCGCCTCGCCGTCCAGATCGGCAGTTGATGGCTGACGCACACCGCCTCGTGGCCACGTGCGGCGTCACGAGCCGTCGTGACCGCCGCGAGCACCCGCGCGGCGACTTCGGCGTACGGCTCGCCCCACGACGGGCGGAACGGGTTGACCAAGTGTCGCCAATTGGCGGGATGCCGGAGCGCGCCGTCCCCCACACCGAAGGTGCGGCCCTCGAAGAAGTTCGTCGGCTCGATCAACCGATCGTCGGTGCGGATCTGGAGCTCGAACTGCTCGGCCACCGGTGTCGCCGTCTCGAGAGCCCGTTCCAGCGGCGACGAAACGATGAGCACGATGTCGTGGCCTTCGAGCGCGGCGGCGGCTCGCTTTGCCATCAGCACGCCGGCTTCGGAGAGGTGATAGTTCGGTAGCCGGCCGTAGAGCACGCCGGCCGGGTTGTCGACCTCGCCGTGTCGCAGAAGGTGGACGACGGTTCTGGTCGTCATCGGGACGCCTCCGGCATAGGCTCCGCGGCCTGCGCGGCAGCTCGAGCGGCAGATGCCGATGCGTCGGCGATTCGTTGCAGTGCCGCATCGTCATGCGCCGCTGAGACGAACCATGCCTCGAAGACGGACGGCGGCGCGTAGACGCCGTTTTCGAGCAGAGCGTGGAAAAACGGCGGGTAGCGCCAGGAGTCCTGTGCACGGGCGTCGTCGTAGTCGCGCACATCGTTGTCGGTGAAGAAGAACGAGAAGAGGTTGCCCGCCGTTTGCAACTGATGCGCGACGCCCTCCTTCGAGAGAGCATCGCTGACGATTTTCCCTACGGCTGCTGCGGTTTCGTCTAGGTGCGTATAGACGCCGTCGGTGCACGCACGCAAGGTCGCGAGCCCGGCCGCGGTGGCAAGCGGGTTACCCGACAGGGTGCCAGCCTGGTAAACCGGGCCGGCTGGCGCGAGTCGCTGCATGATTTCGCGGCGCCCCCCGAATGCGGCGGCCGGGAGGCCACCGCCCATGACTTTTCCGAACGTCAGCAGATCGGCGTCGACACCTTCGAGGCCGTACCACCCGGCGGCCGATACCCGAAATCCCGTCATGACTTCGTCGAGGATCAGCAGCGCGCCATGGCGATGCGCGAGGTCACGGAGTGCCGCGTTGAATCCCGGCGCAGGGGGCACCACGCCCATGTTCGCGGCCGCGGCTTCAGCGATGACGCAAGCGATCTCGTCGCCGTAATTCGCGAAGGCCTCTTCGACGGCCGCGACGTCGTTGTACGGGATCACGATCGTGTCGGCCGCTTGGGCGCCGGTGACGCCTGGCGTGTCGGGCAGGGCGAGGGTGGCAACCCCGCTGCCCGCGCTGGCCAGCAAGGCGTCAACGTGGCCGTGGTAGCAGCCGGCGAACTTCACGACCTTCGTGCGGCCGGTGAACCCGCGCGCGAGGCGGACGGCGCTCATGGTCGCTTCGGTGCCAGAACTCACCATTCTGACCTGCTCGACCGGTTGCACCCGGTGGACGATCTCCTCGGCGAGCTCGACTTCGCCGGCCGTTGGGGTGCCGAAACTCGTGCCCTTCGCCGCGGCGGCGAAGATCGCATCGATGACGACCGGGTGGGCGTGCCCGAGCACCAACGGGCCCCACGAGCAGACGAGATCGACGTACTCGTTGCCGTCGACGTCAACGAGGTAAGGGCCGCGGCCGCTGGCCATGAACCGAGGCGTGCCCCCGACGCCGCGAAACGCGCGAACCGGTGAATTGACCCCCCCAGGGGTGACGGCCTGCGCCCGCTCGAAGAGCGCGCGTGACGCGGCGTCAGTGGTCATGCCCACGATTCTGTCAGGGCGCCGGCTCGGCACTCGTCACAGCCCAAGGCCCGTCACAACCCAAAGGCGGCGGCAAGCGACGGCGCGGACGCTGCGGCACCGAGATGGGGCAGGCCAAGGAGATCCTCCGTAGCGCGCAACAACGCGTAGTGATCCAGCCGTGCGCCTGCAGTCATGCCCGGTCGTACGCTCGGCCCCACGACGATGGTCGGGATCTGGTTGTCCGAACCGGTGCCTTCGTCCCACGTGAGCACGACGAGTGTGTCGCCGGCCCGGTAGTTGGGTCCGTCGAGAATCCTCGGAATCCAAGAGGCAATCCATTTGTCGCCGGTGCGCACCGAGCAATCGTGCGTGTCGTCGCAGAGGTTCGGCGTCACGAACGAGAACGACGGCAGCGATCCGGCGGCGATGTCGCGATCGAAGTTTCCTGCGAGTGGGACGTCGTTCGTGCCACATGAGCTGCGCAGAGAGGTGTAGTAGAGAGGCGGATTGTGTTTCGTGCCGTACCGGCCGCCCGCAGACCTATCGCAGTTCGACGGCATCGACTCCTCGTAGGCCCGCCAGCGCAGGCCCGCGGCGTCGAGCTGCCCGAACACCGACTGACCGCTGATCGGGTGCGCGTCTGGCCCCGAATCATCGGATACCCCGAACGTAGATCCGCCCGTAGCTGCAAGGTAATTCGGCAACGACGGGTGTGCGATCCCGTGGTAGTTCGTCGCCATGCCACAGAGCTTTGCGAGTTGGTTCTCGTACGGCGCGCTCCCGCTACCGATCACCGAGCCGTACGGTTTGTTCTCCATCCAGATCCAAACGACGTGCGCGTAACGCGTGCCCGATTGCGCGGCGCCGCATGGCCGGCTCGCGCCGAGGGCTTCCGAATGCGCTGTCGCGCTCGAGGACGTCAGCGCCTTCACCGTTGCGGTCGGTTTCGACGTGGACGGCGAGCCGCTCGGCGCGATCGCAACAGAGCTGCTCCTTGGCGCACCCTGGTTGTGACCGTGCGACGTGCAAGCCGCGAGAACAAGCGAGACCGTCGTAACACCAATGATTGGTAAAAGCCTGCGGTTCATGTGCACTCGACCATCCTGCGACTCCCCGCCGCCGCGGTCACACTCGAGGCCCGTAGCGGGGTACCCGTCGTCCGGCTTCTAGCGATTGCCGGCGGCGATCGCGACGACGTCGGCTAGCGAACGCACATGTTCATGGTCGCCGACCGGGTAAGGGCAATCGCCGAACGGATCGAGATGTAGCGGTCGGACACCGGCTGCCTGGGCGCCGTCGACATCGGCCCAGCCGGTGTCGCCGACGTGCACGGCGTCGGCGGGCGCGACGTCGAGCTTGTCGAGCGCGAAACCGAAGATCTCGGGTTTCGGCTTCGCGTAGCCAACGATGGTCGAGTCGATGACGATGTCGAACGGGAGACCACAACGGCGCAGCACCGACTCGACGGTGCCGTCGGCGTTCGATACGACCGCGATCGCGACGCCGGTTGCGGCCAACTCAGCGAGTTGGCCGACCACGCCGTCGGGAACGACGTTCCACAACGTTGCCGCTGGCGCGACATAGAGGTCGTTGATCGCGGCCATTGCGTCTTCGAAACACGAGTCAGGAACGCCGGCGTGACGGACGAAAACGCGATGGTAGTGCCGCCAGTCGTAGTCGCGAGCGGCGTCCATTGCCGCTGTGGCGGCATAGTGCACTCGGCGGACCTCACCGATCTCGATCGAACCACCCGCTGCGCGCAGCACAGAGGCGACCGCCCAGGGGTTGGGCAACAACAGCACGCCACCAGCGTCGAGCAAGACCGCCCGAGGGGGCGCCGATGAAGGAGACGTCATGAAACCGATCGCAGCAACCGCGCGGCCTCGGTCGCCCAGTAGGTGAGCACGATGTCGGCACCCGCCCGGCGGATCGAGGTCAGCGTCTCGAGGATCACCGACTCGCGGTCCAGCCAGCCGTTGCCCGCGGCCGCCTCGACCATCGCGTATTCACCCGAAACCTGATATGCGGCAACCGGAACATCGACAACATCGCGCACTCGCCGTACCAGATCGAGATACGCCATCGCGGGTTTGACCATCACCATGTCGGCGCCCTCGGCGATGTCGAGCGCCACCTCGCGCAACGCCTCGTCGCTGTTGGCGAAGTCCTGCTGGTAGGCGCGGCGGTCGCCGAACTTCGGTGCACACTCGGCCGCGTCTCGGAAGGGCCCGTAGAACGACGACGCGTACTTGGCGGAGTACGCCAGCACCGCGACGTCCGAAAACCCAGCAGAATCAAGGGAATTCCGGATAGCCGCAACCTGGCCGTCCATCATGCCGCTCGGCGCGACAACGTGCGACCCTGCCCGCGCCTGGGCCACGGCGATCGACGCGTAGCGATCGAGCGTCGCGTCGTTGTCGACAACCAGGCCGGATGCCGTCTCGACGAGCACGCCACAGTGGCCGTGATCGGTGTATTCGTCGAGGCACAGGTCGGTCATCAGCACAGTCGCGTCGCCGACTTCGGCTGCCAGGTCGGCCATCGCAAGCTGCACGATCCCCGAGGGGTCGTCGGCCGCCGAGCCGATGGCGTCCTTGTCCTCGGGGATGCCGAACAGGATCAGCCCACCGACACCTTCAGCGACCGCCTCGGCCGCCGCTTTGCGCAAGGAGTCGCGGGTGTGCTGCACCACTCCAGGCATCGACTCGATCGGCAGCGGCGCCGTGATGCCCTCTTTCACGAACAACGGCAAAACCAAGTCGGACGCCGAAACCCGCGTCTGCGCAACCAATCTGCGCAACGCCGGCGTACGACGCAGCCTCCGCGGACGCACCGGCCCTACTGCCATGAGACCTACTTCGCCTTGCGCCGAGCGCTCGGCTTCGGACGGCCCGGCTTGCCGGTCCACTCACCATTGGCCTCCGCCGCCAGCCGCTGTGCCAGGCCGAATGCCGCGAGCGCGTCGGCCAACGCCGCAACGGACGGCTCTTCGGCCAGCACGTCGACCCGAAGCCCATGCTCCTCGGCCGTCTTCGCGGTCTGCGGGCCGATGCAGGCAATCACGGTTGTGGCGTGCGGCTTGCCCGCGATGCCGACCAAGTTGCGCACTGTGGACGACGACGTGAACACCACGGCGTCGAAGCCACCGGTCTTGATGGCCTCACGAGTCGCCGCCGGCGGCGGCGCCGCGCGCACAGTGCGATACGCAGTGACGTCGTCGACCTCCCAGCCGAGCTCGATGAGACCGGCCACCAAGGTTTCGGTGGCGATGTCGGCCCGCGGCAAGAAGACCCGGTTGATGGGGTCGAGAACGTCGTCGTACGGCGGGAAATCCTCGAGCAGACCCGCCGCCGACTGCTCACCCGACGGCACAAGATCGGGCTTCACTCCGAAGGCCAGCAACGAGGCGGCAGTCTGCTCACCGACAGCGGCAACCTTGATGCCGGAGAACGCCCGTGCGTCGAGGCCATACTCCTCGAACTTCTCGCGCACGGCACGAACGGCATTGACGGAGGTGAACGCGATCCACTCGTAACGACCGGTGACGAGGCCGCGCACTGCACGTTCCATCTGCTGCGGAGTGCGCGGCGGCTCGACCGCAATGGTCGGCACCTCGGCCGGAACCGCGCCGTACGAGCGCAGCTTCTCCGAAAGCACGCCGGCCTGCTCTTTGGTGCGGGGCACCAGAACGCGCCAGCCGAAAAGCGCCTTGGTCTCGAACCACGACAGCGCTGCACGGCTCTTCACGACATCACCGACGACGACGACCGCAGGCCCGAGCAGGCCAGCCGTTTTCGCGTCGGCCGCGAGGTTGCCCAAAGTCGAGACCACGGTGTGCTGCTCGGTGGTGCTCCCGGCCCGCGTCGCGGCAACCGGCGTCTCGGACGACCGGCCGTGCCGCACCAGTGCGTCGGCCACGGTGTCGAACGCCTCGACGCCCAGCAGCACCACGGGCTGCGAGCCCGCAGCGAGCGATCCCCAGTCGGGCGAGGACGATGCACCGAGGTCGGCCACCCGCACCTCGCGATGCTTGGCGTCGGCGACCGCGATGCCGGCGTAGCCAGGCACCGCCGCGGCCACCGGGACACCGGGCACGATCTCGAAAAGCAGCTTGGCCTTCGCGCACGCGGCGGCCTCGTCAGCACCCTCGCCGTCGAAGAACGGGTCGCCGGCGAGGAGCCGCACGACGGTCTTGCCGGCCTTCGCGGCGTCGGTGATCGGCTTCGCTCGCTCAGACACCGTGCGAGCCTTGCCCGCCTGGCCGGCGATCGCGGAAAGATCGACAATGCTCACGTCGTCCTTGAAATGCCGCGAGATCTCCGGACCCGGCACGGTGTCGGAAACCACGACGTCAGCGCGGCCGAGTAGCTCGACGGCGCGCAAAGTGAGGAGCCCGGGATCGCCTGGCCCTGCCCCCACGAACGCAACTGTGCCCGCCTGCTTGGGCATTGACCTCATCGCCGTCCTGTTCTGTGGCTAAGTGCGGAGCTAACTGGTGTTACTGGTGTTCGCGGCCGATGACATCGCCGGCACCGGCCGCTAACAGGTCGGCGGCCAGGCGGCGTCCGATGTCTTCGGCATCGGCTGCCGGCCCGCTGCTCGACCGACGAATCGCGGTCGCGCCGTCGACACTGACGACTGCCGCGACAAGCTGCAAATGCGAGGTGCCGTCGAAGGTTGCGAGGGCACCGACAGGGGCCGTGCAACCGGCCTCGAGATCGGCGAGCAGGGCGCGTTCGGCGGCGACCGCGGCCCTGCTATGGAAATCGTCGATGGAGGCGGCCAATTCGCGCAACTTGGCGCCCGCCTCGACGTCGGCTACCCGGCATTCGACTGCCAATGCCCCTTGGCCAGGAGCGGGCAACATGACGTCGGGATCAAGCAACTCGGTGGCCTCGCTCAGCCGGCCCAAGCGGGCCAGCCCCGCGGCAGCCACCACCACGGCGTCGAGTTCACCGCTCGCGACTTTGCCCACCCGGGTATCGACGTTCCCGCGCAGCGGCCGAACGTCGAGGTCGGGCCTGGCCGCCCGCAGTTGTGCCGCGCGGCGGGGAGATCCGGTGCCGACGCTCGCGCCGGCCGGTAGTTCGACGAGCAGGGCACCGTCGCGAGCGACGAGGGCATCGCGCGGGTCTTCGCGCACTGGCACAGCCGCGACGACCAGCCCATCGGCCGGCGCGGTCGGAAGATCTTTCAGCGAATGAACGACAAGATCGACCTCGCCCGCCAGCAGCCGGAGTCGCAAGTCGGCCACGAAAACGCCGAGGCCGCCCGACTCGGCGAGCGTGGTGCCAACGCGGGCGCTTCGGTCACCCTCGGTCGTAAAGCCGAGGAGTTCGACCTCAAAACCCTTTGCACGCAGCGAATCGGCAACGGTCGCGGCCTGCGCCTTCGCCAGCGCACTGCGGCGGGTGCCGAGTCTCAGCACGTCGGTCGATGTGAGGGCGCTCATGACGCCCCGCCTTCACCGGCATCCGACGGTTCGACGGTGTCGGGAGCGGCGATCGCGGCGGGCGCCGACGGGTCGAGGTCGAACAATCGCCGCAACGCTTCGGGATACGACTCCGGACCAGCAAGGCCCGCCAACTCCTGCACCCGAACGGTGGGGGCATGCAGCAGCTTGTCGACGACTCGGCGAACGGCCGATTCGATCTCACCGCGCGCGCCATCGTCCAGCGCTGGCAGCCGCCGCTCGAGGCGTTGCATCTCTGCCGCGACGACCTGCGCAGCCTTGTTGCGCAACGCGACAACCGTCGGTGCGACGCCCGAAGCCCGTCGCGACGCAACGTAGGCGGAAAGCTCCTCGTCGACAATGCGCCGAGCTTCGCGGACGTCGTCGACTGCCGTTGCCTTTTCGACTACCGGCTTCAATGCGTCGAGGTCGAGCAGAGTGACGCCGCTGATACTCGCGACGCTCGGGTCGACATCGCGCGGCAGTGCGACGTCGAGCACGAACAGCGGGCGCTCTGTGCGGTCGCGCATCGCCCGCCCGACGACGTCCGAAAGAACCACCAGACCGTCTGCGCCGGTGCACGACACGACGACGTCCGCATTGGCGATCTCGTGTTCGAGTTCGGCCATCGGTTTCGCGCGGGCCGACACCCGCTGTGCCAACGTGGCGGCGCGTTCGAACGTGCGGCTCACGACGACGAGGTCAGCGACGCCGGACGACGTGAGCGCGGCGACCGCGACCGAAGCCATCGACCCGGCGCCGACGACGACCGCCCGGCGACCCGCCAGCCCGTCGATGCTCGGACCGCCGAGCCGCAAGCCGAACTCGACGAGCGTGGTGCCTGCGGCGTCGATGCCGGTCTCGGCGTGGGCCCTTTTTGCCGCGTGCAAAGCATGTTCGACGGCGTCGTGGAGTGCCGTTCCGGCATCGCCACGCTCCTGAGCCAACCGGAATGCCGCCCGCACCTGGCCGAGAATCTGGTGCTCGCCTACGAGCATCGAGTCGAGGCTTGCAGTAACGGAGAACAGGTGCTGCACGGCGCGCTCTTCGTAATGCACGTATACATACGGCGAAAGCTCGTCGAACGGAATGCCGCTGTGCCGGGCGAGCAGCTCCGACAGCGCAGCTACGCCGGCGTGAAACTTCTCGACCGACGCGTAAAGCTCAACCCGGTTGCACGTCGAAAGCAGCATGGCTTCGTCGATCGCCGGCGCGGCTACGACGTCGTCCAATAACTTGCCTGCGGCTTCGCTGGAGAGGGAGACGCGCTCGATCAGCGAAAGCGGCGCGCTTCGGTGCGACAACCCAACGGCGAGCAAGCTCATGCCCGCACCGCCGTGTCGATGTCACCGAGATGATCTGGGACGACGGTCGCTGCTGCCGTCTCGTACGCATGCGCGGTGGCCCGGCGCTGCTCATGGAACGCGAGAATCTGGAGTTCGGTCGAAAGGTCGACGCTGCGCAACTCCACGCCGTCGGGCACGGTGACGATCGCCGGAGCGAAGTTCAGCACGCTGCGCACGCCCGCCGCGACCAGCCGATCGCAGACGTCCTGGGCTGCCCCGGCCGGCGTCGCGATGACACCGATGGCGATCCCGTGCTGGACGATCAACTGCTCGAGCTCGTCGATGTGCTGCACCACGTGGCTGCCGACGTGCTCGCCGACCTGGCGGGGGTCGGCGTCGACCAGGCAGGCCATCCGGAAGCCGCGCGTTGCGAAGCCGCCGTAATTCGCGAGCGCCCGGCCGAGGTTGCCGGCGCCGACGATCACGACCGCCCAGTCCTGGGTGAGGCCGAGCGCACGGGAGATCTGGTAGATGAGATAGGCCACCTCGTAACCCACGCCGCGGGTGCCGTAGGAGCCCAGGTGCGAGAGGTCTTTGCGAAGCTTCGCCGAGTTGACGCCGGAGGCAGTCGCGAGCTCTTCCGACGAGACGGTCAAGACGCCGCGGTCGGCGAGCCCCTGCAGCGCGCGCAAATAAAGCGGGAGCCGGGCGATCGAGGCCGACGGAATGCCCTTGCCGCGCGCTGGCGTGTCTGCCGCGCCGCTGGCGGGCTGCGGATCGGTTGGCGAGACCGAGGATCGCAGAGCGTAGTCGAGGCCGGGATCGCGCTGGGCCGGAGGTACGCCGGTGCCGCGCGATTGGCTTTCTGAACTGCTGGCGCGCACTCAAGCTCCGGATCGAGGGGTCACCCCAGGGTAAGGCCTTGTGAACACGCGCACAAAAACGAGCGATCTTGGTGAGCGCTAGCGATGCTGGTCGTTGGGACGCAATGCCGCGCGCAGCCGGTCTTCCGACACCCGCCAAAAGTCGATCTGGACGCCGTCGACGAACACCACCGGGATCGACTCGCCATAGGCCTGAAGGTCGGCAGCGTCGAGCGTTATGTCGCGTTCGACGTACGGCTCGCCCAACTCAGTCGTGACCCGCTCGACCACCAGCCGCGCGTCATCACACAGGTGGCAGCCCGGGCGGCTGAGTA